>Ga0208271_100030_pt1 | contig 133453 bp, 150 predicted proteins | sample LakWasM111_LOW13_2_FD_183927 | JGI IMG/M metagenome (GOLD analysis project Ga0208271, IMG submission 183927) | Freshwater sediment methanotrophic microbial communities from Lake Washington under simulated oxygen tension - Sediment Metagenome... | ecosystem: Environmental > Aquatic > Freshwater...
GATGCGGTGTACCTGCTCAATCACCGGCCCCGCAAGTGCCTGGGTTACCGCACCCCGCATGAAGTCTTCTATGGCCTGAAGTCTCAGCCGATTACACTGCCTTTTGTTGCGCTTTGTACTTGAATCCGCCAGCCAAATCGGCCTCTAGCCCCTTGGGGGCGGGCGCAAGCAGCTATTGAATTGATAGCGGATGGCCGTGCTTGTTTTCTTCGTCAGCTGCGCGCGTGGCTCAGCCCTCAGTCAAACAAATACTCCACCTCACCCAACCAGCGCATCTCGATGCGCGTGAGATTGGCCCGCTTTCCAACCTGCACCCGGTGGCCCACCGAGCTGCGGAAGGCGGTCCCCTGGATTTCTTCCAGCCAAGCTATCTATTTAGTAGCAGATGGTGTCCCCGCGACCGTGACGATGCCACGCGTAGCCAGCAAGGCACCATGGCGCACCGCCACCAGTTCCCCCTCGGCCAGCGGCTGCCAGGCCTCGTCGGTGAGCGGCACGCTCGCGATGAACAGGACGACGCGTTCCTCCTGCACGATCGCGACGCCGGCTTCGCGGGCCGTCGCCGGCTCCTCGGGCGGGCAATGCCGTTGCAGCATCCACAGCCCTGGCGGTCCGGCGCGGCCGATGTCGGGTTGCAGCCGCTTGTGGCCGTGTGCAAACAGGGTGTCGCCGTCGGCGTAAAGGAAGTTGGCCGGGCCGAGCGCGCGCAGGTCGGCGGCGAAGGCCGCCAGCAGCGTCAGGCGCGCGTCCAGGGACGGCGGCTCGGCCCCGTTCCAAAGGGGGCGCAGGCGTTCCATCAAGGCGCAGAAAGCATGTTCCGAATCGGTCTGCCCCACGGGCCGGTAGGCGCCGAGCGTCAGCGTTTCGCGGCGTTCAATGCCGGGCAGGTCGCCGTTGTGGGCAAACACATGGGTGCGTCCACCCAGTTCCCTGACAAAGGGCTGCGTGTTCGAAAAGCTGACCGCGCCCCGCGTGGCATGGCGGATGTGCGAAATGGCCAGGTGGGTGCTCGGCCCCTGGGTTTCGAGGTAACGAACCAGGGGGCTGTCGCCGGCGGCCAGAGGCTCGCGGAACAGCGCCACATCTTCGCCCTGGTAGAAGGCGACGCCCCAGCCGTCGCGCGAGGTGCCGGTCGCGCCGCCGCGCGAAGCCAGGGTGTGGAGCGAGAATGTCAGCCGGGTCGGCCCGGAAGTTGACAGGGCCAGGAGCTCACACATCAGGTGGGGCGCAAGGCGCGGTGAAGGCTTCCTGCATGACCTGCAGCGTCACGTGCGTGATGTCGAAACGGTCGTGCAGCTGGTCGGTCGCGTGTTTCAGGAAAGCGTCGTCAGCGTGTCCCCGCGGCATCACCAGATGCGCGGTCAGTGCGATTTGCGACGTGCCCATCGCCCAGATGTGCAGGTCGTGTACCCGTGTCACGCCTGGCAACGCAGCCAGGCAGGCCTGAACGGCCTGCGGGTCCACGCTGTCGGGCACACCGTCGAACAGCATGTGAAGCGACTGCTTGAAAAGACTCGCGGTTCCCATCAGGATCACGCCGGCAATCAGCAGGCTGACCACCGGGTCCAGCCACGCCCAGCCCATCCACAGCGTCAGCGCCCCGGCGACCACCACCCCGGCGGACACCAGGGCGTCGGCGGCCATGTGCATGAAGGCGCCGCGGATATTGAGGTCGTGCTCACGCCCGCGCATGAACAGCAAGGCGGTGGCGGTGTTGATCACAATGCCGATGCCGGCCACCACCATGATGGTCACACCCTCGGCACCCGCCAGTGGCTCGGGCGAGAAGAGCCGGCCCACCGCTTCCCAGGCCAGCGCACCCATCGCCATCAGCAGCAGCAGGGCATTGGCAAACGCAGCCAGAATGGTGCCGCGCTTCCAGCCGTAGGTGTGGCGCGGGTTGGGCCGCAGCTTGCTCGCCAGTGCGCCGCCCCATGCCAGGACCAGACCTGCCACGTCGCTCAGGTTGTGCCCCGCGTCGGCCAGCAGGGCCAGCGAGTTGATCTTCCAGCCGTAAAACGCCTCGATCGCCACAAAGACGATGTTGAGCACAATGCCGATGGCAAAAGCCCGGTTGAAATTGGCCGGGGCGTGGCCATGGTCGTGGTCATGGTCATGGTCAGCGCTCATGCGGCGAGGGCCTCCGGCACCACCGCGACACTGCCCGGCGGGGAATAGGCGGGTGGGTCCGATTCGTGGGAGGACTCTTCGAACGCACGGCCCCAGGCGGCCATCATGGACTCGCGTTGGCTGCCGGCTTCCTCACCCACCCACGCCCTGATTTCTTTTGCGTATCCCATGCACATGTCGCTTGTCCTCTCGTTGCGATGTCGATGTTGCTTGCGGTTCAGCGCCGCCGCAAGACACCGCTCAAGTCAGTACCCGGCGCAACGGTATTGAATACCGTGCCGTATTTCTTCACATTTTCATGCAACAAGTCCAGTCGCTGGTCCGACTCGTCGGTGTCCACGATGATTTCGTAACGAACGGACTCCATTTTTGGCGGGACATCCTGCCGCACGCCGTCGACGATGACTTCAACGCCGCGCATCTGGAACTTCAGAATAGGCGCCACCCGCTCGATTCCCTTGATCATGCAGGCCGAGAGGGCTGCCAGCAGCAGCTCCGCCGGGTTGAAGGCATCCGGGTTGCCCGCCAGATCGGTATCCAGGGCGATTTCGGCGTTCTTGCAATGGGACAGGCTGCTGTGCGCGTCGGTGCGGCGCGACACCACGTGAAAAGTCATTTTGGCAGCGGGCTGGTTCATGAGGGGGGATCCTTTGACAAAGAGAACTTGCAGAAGAACGCGGCAGAATTTGATGGTTGGCTGCTGACGAGGGTCGCTCAGTTCAAAGAGCGCCATTCAATTCCTACCATGCCCATATACCACTTCGATGATTTTTCAGAGTTTATTCAGAAAAGGCGAACCACAATCAGGGAACGGTTGAAGAGCATTTCAATGTCCCCTGTACATGAAGCCAGGCGTTCGGCTAGCAGCTGATCACCGACCTTTATCTTGAGTGTTCAACTTACTGTGCGCGGTGTGCCGCCTCTGAATCGCTGCCGGGACTTTGCGTACCAGCGGCGAAATTGTGAGCCAAATCAGCCCCAGCCATTTCCCCCCCCCTGCGTAAGCAGCTATTCATTCAATAGCAATCCAACGCCACAGATCCTGTCATCAAACTGCCATTAAACCGACATGAACACGTCACTCGTGACTTCCAGAATCACTGCATCAGTCAAAAACACGATGGAGAGTGATTCATGGGTCAGGGATTCGGCAGGGATTATGAGCAGGGTGAAGGCGTCAACACGACGTCCAATCCCTTCATTCATGAAGTAGACGGCGGGCGCCGCCATGTGCTGCGTTGCACGACGGCGGCGGTGGCGCTGTTGATGGGCTCGCACACGCTGACGGCCAGCGCCGCGGCGCACGCCAAAGGCAAACCCCTGGGGTTTGCCGGGGTGCCGGTGTCCAGCGCCGACGCGCTGGTGGTGCCACCTGAATACGACGCGCAGGTGCTTTACCGCTGGGGTGATGCGACCGGCATGGCCGGATCGGCGGCGCCCGTCTTCAGTGCCGATGCGTCCAACAGCTGGCAGGAGCAGTTGCTGCAGTCGGGCATGCACCACGACGGCATGGAGTATTTCCCGCTGGACAAGAACCCGCGCCACGGCCTGCTCGCCATCAACCACGAATACACCGACGACGGCCTGCTGCACAGCGATGGCATGAAGACCTGGACCGCCGACAAGGTGCGCAAGTCGCAGGCGGCACACGGCGTCAGCGTGATCGAGGTGGTGGAACGCGCCGGTGTCTGGCGCGTGATGCCCAACTCACGTTACGCGCGCCGCATCACCGGCAACACGCCCATGCTGTTTGGCGGCCCGGCGGCAGGGCACGCGCTGCTGAAAACTTCGGCCGACCCGGCCGGCCTGCGGCCGCTGGGCACGCTGAACAACTGCGCCGCCGGCCAGACGCCCTGGGGCACTTTCCTGACCTGCGAGGAAAACTGGAACGGTTATTTCTCGGCGCAGGACAAACCGAACCCGGACGAGGCACGGTACGGCCTGCGCGCCAAGGGCTTTGGTTACCGCTGGCACGAGTTTGACGAACGTTTTGACGTGGCCAAACACCCGAATGAGCCGCACCGCTTTGGCTGGGTGGTGGAGATCGACCCGCAGGACCCGACTCAGACCCCGATCAAGCGCACGGCGCTGGGCCGCATCAAACACGAAGGGGCAACGACAACCTTGAGCCGCGACGGCCGCGCGGTGGTCTACATGGGCGACGACGAGCGTTTTGAGTACATCTACAAGTTTGTCAGCCGCGACAAGGTCAAGCCCGGCGGTTACCGCGCCAACCAGGACTTACTCGATCACGGCACGCTGTATGTGGCACGGTTTGACGAGCAGGGTTACGGCCGCTGGCTGCCGCTGGTGCATGGCGAGGGCGGCCTGAACCCCGCCGGCGGATTTGCCAGCCAGGCCGAGGTGCTGATCAAGTGCCGCCAGGCCGCCGATGCTGTGGGCGCCACCAGGATGGACAGGCCCGAATGGGTGGCGGTGCACCCCAACACCGGCGAGGTGTTTGTCACGCTGACCAACAACAGCAGCCGCGGCAAGGACGGCCGCATGGCCGATGCGGCCAACCCGCGCAATGACAACATCATGGGCCACATCATCCGCTGGCGCGAAGGCAAGGGTCGTCAGGACAGCGCTGCCAGCCGGCTCGACGGCGACGCCAGCGCCACCGAGTTCCGCTGGATGCACTTTGCCCTGGCCGGCGACCCGAATGCCGGCAAGGCCGAGTACCGCGGCACCATCAAGGGCGACATGTACGGCAGCCCCGACGGCCTGCAGTTCGACGCGGGCGGCCTGCTCTGGATACAGACCGACATCTCGACCTCGGCCATGCACAAGGGCGCCTACCAGGGCATGGGCAACAACATGATGCTGTGCGCCGATCCGGCGACCGGCGAGACCAAACGCTTTTTGACGGGCCCGGCCGGTTGCGAGATCACCGGGGTGAGCTTCACGCCGGATCGCCGCGCGGTGTTCATCAACATCCAGCATCCGGGAGAGACCGCCAGCGAGCGCAGCGATCCGGCGCAGCCGAAGGCGGTGAGCCATTGGCCGGACGGCTTGGCGGGCGGGCGGCCACGCTCGGCCACCGTCGTCATCCGGCGCAAGGATGGCGGCATCGTCGGTACCTAGGTCCCCTGCATAAAAGCCCCGACCCCCGGGGCTTTTTCACAGAATTTTTGAGTGTCGCGTGTCGCGTGTCAAGAGTTGAGTGTCATTTGCGAGAAGACAACCAGGAGTCATCATGAAAGAACTGCCCAATCCCACCTTTGCATTGTCGCCAGTCGCAATGCCACGGGGGTCACTTCATCAAAGCTCTCATGCTGCCGATCCGGTCGCTGTTCAAGGGACTGCGCTGGGGAAAATCCAGGTAGGCTGGGCCCGGCACCAGGACGAGGTCCGGCAAGCGCAGCGGCTGAGGTACCAGGTCTTCGCGCTGGAGATGGGGGCGACACTGCCCAGCACGGTGGCGGGCCACGACATCGATCTGTTCGACGATTTCTGCGAACACCTGCTGGTGCGCGACGAAGCCAGCCAGGAAGTCATAGGCACTTACCGCGTGCTCACGCCGACCCAGGCCAAACGCGTGGGCAGCACCTACAGCGACACCGAGTTCGACCTGACGCGCCTGCGCGCCCTGCGCGAACGCATGGTCGAGCTGGGGCGCAGCTGTGTGCATGCCGAGCATCGCCACGGCGGTGTGATCCTGGCCTTGTGGGGCGCGCTGGCCGAGTTCATGGCGCGCAACCAGCTCGACACCATGATTGGCTGCGCCAGCATTCCGATGCAGCACAGCGGCCACCCGGAATACGGCAGCGGGCATGCCGCGGCCAGCATCTGGCGCCAGGTGCGGCAAAGCCACCTTGCCGCCATCGACTACCACGTGACGCCGCGCCTGGCCCTGCCGGTCGAGCAGCTCGACGACTCGCTGGATGTTGAGCCGCCCGCGCTGATCAAGGGTTACCTGCGCCTGGGCGCCAGGGTGCTGGGCGCACCGGCCTGGGACCCGGACTTCAATTCGGCCGACCTGCCCATGATGATGCGTATTGCCGACCTGCCGCCGCGGTATCGCAAGCATTTTTCGGCGCGGGGGAACTGATGCGCACACTGTTCGACAAGCTCGGCTCGCTCAACCCGGGTTTCCCACCGGGTGAGGAGGATGCGCATGACGACGCCGGGCTGCGCAAGCGCTACCGCAGCATCTTCATCTCCGACCTGCACCTGGGCACGCCCGGCTGCCAGGCCGCGGCGCTGCTGGACTTTCTCCGGGCACACCCCAGCGACTACCTTTACCTGGTGGGCGACATCGTGGACGGCTGGCAACTGCGGCGCAAATGGTACTGGCCGCAGTCGCACAACGACGTGGTGCAAAAGCTGCTGCGGCGCGCACGCAAGGGCTGCCGGATTGTCTACGTGCCCGGCAACCACGATGAATTTGCGCGTGAATTCATCGGCCACCAGTTCGGCGGCATCGAGGTCATGGAAGAAGCGGTTCACGTCACGGCTGACGGCCGCCGGCTGTGGATCGTCCACGGCGACTATTTCGACGCTGTTGTGCAGTGCGCCCGCTGGCTGGCCTATGTGGGCGACAACCTCTATGAATTCACGCTCAAGCTCAACCGCCACCTCAACAGCCTGCGCGCGCGCATGGGCCTGCCGTACTGGTCGCTCTCGGCCTACCTCAAACACAAGGTCAAGAGCGCGCTGAACTACGTCACCGATTTTGAAGTCGCGGTGGCCAACGAGGCGCGGCGGCGCGGCCACCAGGGGGTGGTTTGCGGCCACATCCATCGCGCCGAGATGCGCGACATCAACGGCGTGCTGTATTGCAACGACGGCGACTGGGTCGAAAGCCGCACCGCGCTGGTGGAACACTACGACGGCAAGCTGGAGCTGCTGCATTGGGCGCCTGCCCACGAAACGCAGGGCCGCGGCCAGGTGGCGGGCACGGTGGCCGCATGAAGATTGCCCTGGTGACCGACGCTTGGCAGCCGCAGGTCAATGGCGTGGTCACCACGCTGGTGGAGCTGGTGCGTGAACTGCAAGCCCTGGGGCACACGGTGGAAGTCATCCATTCCGGCCTGTTCAGAACGCGGCCTTGTCCGGGGTATGCCGGCATCGACCTGGCGGTGCGCCCGAAAGCCCTGCTGACCGCCCGGCTGGATACCTTTGCGCCCGAAGCCATCCACATCGCGACCGAAGGGCCGCTGGGCTGGGCGGCGCGCAGCTACTGCCTGAAGCGGGGCCTGCGTTTTACCACCGCCTTCCACACCAAGTTTCCGGAAATCCTCCATGCCGCGCTGAAAATACCGCTGTCCTGGGGTTATGCGCTGTTCCGGCATTTCCACAAGGCCTCCGCCGGGGTCATGGTTCCCACCCACGGCGTGTTGCGCATGCTGGAGCAGCGCGGTTTTCGCCAGCTGCGCAGCTGGACGCATGGGGTGGACACCGCCTTGTTCCCGTTTCATCCCGAGGCGCGGATTTACCCCCGCATGGGCACGCTGGTGCGGCCGGTGTCGCTGTTTGTCGGCCGGGTGTCGTATGAGAAAAACATCGAGGACTTCCTGGCACTGGACATTCCGGGGACCAAGGTGGTCTGCGGCGTCGGGCCGCTGGAGGCGTCGTTCAAGGAGCGTTTTCCGCAGGTGCGCTGGCTCGGTGTGCTGCCGCGGGACGAACTGGCCAGGGTGTACGCCGCCGCCGATGTGTTTGTTTTCCCCAGCCGGTCGGAAACCTTCGGCCTGGTGATGCTCGAGGCGATGGCCAGCGGCACGCCGGTTGCAGCCTACCCGGTCGACGGCCCGCTGGAGGTGCTGGGCAAGCCGGACGGCAGCCGCCACGGCGGTGTTCTGGATGAGGACCTGAAACGCGCCTGTTACCGCGCGATGGCGGTGCCGCGCCATGAAGCCCGTATCCGTTCGCTGGACTTCAGCTGGGCGCACGCCGCCCAGCTGTTCGAAGGGTATCTGGTGCCGGTGCATGGCCAGGTCGCCAGTCCCCAGGTGACGGCGCAAGCCGAAGCCTGAAACATTTGTCATGATGTTGTCACGCTTCTGTCATCAAATCCGCGCACACTGACAAGTCAGATTCATGACAATTACCAGTTCGCATCGCATGTTTCAAAATCCTGTCAATTCGCCCCCGGCTGCGAGCGCATCTGCCGCGGTTGCAGCGGTCCAGTTCCTGGACCGGGATCACAGCATCCTGGCGTTCAACGAGCGGGTGCTGGACTGGGCCAGGCGGCAGGACGTGCCGCTGCTGGAGCGGCTGCGCTTCCTGTGCATTGTTTCGTCCAACCTGGACGAGTTTTTCGAAGTGCGCGCTGCGCTGCACCTGACGGCTGCGCTCAACCAGGAGCAGAAGGCCCCTTACTCGACCGAGTCTTTCAAGACCCTGTCTGCCGCCGCGCACGACATGGTGGCGCGCCAGTATGCGCTGTACAACGATGAGTTGATGCCGGAATTTGCGAAGCAGGGAATCCGGATTGTTTCGCACGGCGACCGCAGCGCGGCGCAGCGCCGCTGGGTCAAGGCCTATTTCGAACGCGAGGTCAGGCCGCTGTTGATCCCGGTCGGGCTGGACCCCTCGCACCCGTTTCCGCAGGTGGCCAACAAGTCCCTCAATTTCATCGTCAGGCTGGGCGGCAAGGACGCTTTCGGACGCCAGAACGACATTGCGATTGTCAAGGTGCCGCGGGTCTTGCCGCGGTTGATCCACATGCCCGACAAGGGCTCGCAGAAAAAATTGCTGTTTGTCTCGCTGTCGAGCATCATCCGGGCGCACCTGGCCGACCTGTTTCCGGGCCGCGAGGTCGGGGAATTTTCGCAGTTTCGCGTGACGCGCCATTCCGACCTGGCGGTGGATGAGGACGACGTGAAAAACCTGCGCACTGCGCTGCGCCTGGGACTGGAGCAGCGTCACTACGGGCAGGCGGTGCGCCTGGAGGTGTCGGCTGGTTGCTCCAAACACCTGTCGGACTTCCTGCTGGGCCAGTTCAGCCTGCCCGCAGAAGCGTTGTATCGGGTGCACGGCCCGGTCAACCTGGTTCGCCTGACCCAGCTGGTGGACCTGGTCAATGACCCGAAGCTGCTTTTTCCGCCCTACAAGGCTTGTTACCCGACGCAGCTGGTGCCGGGGCAGTCGTTTTTTGAGCGGCTCAAGCAAGGCGACGTGTCCATCCACCAGCCCTTCGAGAGTTTCAACGGCGTGCTCGACTTCCTGCGCGAGGCGGTGAACGACCCGCAGGTGCTGGCCATCCGGCAGACCATTTACCGCACGGGGCCTGACTCTGAACTGATGGTGTTGCTGCGCGAGGCGGTGCGTCGCGGCAAGGAAGTCACGGTGGTGCTTGAGCTCAAGGCGCGCTTTGACGAGGAAGCCAACATCAACTGGGCCGAGATGCTGGAGTCGATCGGGGCGCAGGTGGTGTATGGCGTGGTCGGGCTCAAGACCCACGCCAAGATGCTGCTGGTGACACGGCGTGAAGGCCGGCAACTGGTGCGTTACGCCCATCTTTCCACCGGCAACTACAACCCGACCACCGCGCGCCTGTACACCGATGTGAGTTACCTGACCGGCGACCCGGAACTGACCGCGGAGATCGACAGCGTCTTCGGGCATCTGGCCAGCCAGAGCAAGCTGCCCCGGTTGCAGCGCCTGCTGGTCGCGCCGTTTCAGCTGCACCGCAGGTTGATCGAGAAAATCGATGCCCTGGCGGAAGCAGCGGCCCTCGGCAAGGACACGCGCCTAGTGGCCAAAATGAACGCCCTGACCGACGAGGGCCTGATGCTGGCCCTGGTCAGGGCAGGGCAACGCGGCGTGAAAATTGACCTGGTGGTGCGCGGCGCCTGCATGCTGCCGGCCGGCGTTCCGGGGGTGACGGACAACATCCGCGTGCGTTCCATCATCGGCCGCTTCCTGGAGCATTCACGCGTGTTCTATTTTCGTTGTGACGGGGAGGAAACCCTGTACCTGTCCAGCGCCGACTGGATGAACCGCAACATGCTGCGGCGCGTCGAGCTGGCCTGGTCGGTGACCGATCCCGTGCTGCGCCAGCGCATCATTGACGAGTGCCTGGTCGCCTACCTGCATGACAGCCTGGACGCCTGGGACCTGCAGCCCGATGGAAGTTACCTGCGGGCCGGTGCGTCGCCGCAGGGCGAGCAGCACGGTGCGCAGGCCGCGCTGATGGCCCGCTACTCGGCCGGCGGCGCCGCGGTGCACGGGTAGACCGCCATGGACCTGCTCCTGTGGCGTCATGCTGAAGCTGAAGAGCTGCCTGCCGGCGTACATGGCCGGAGCGACCTCGAACGTTCACTGACGGCGAGAGGCGAGAAGCAGGCGGCCCGCATGGCTGGCTGGCTGGACCGGCAGTTGCCGGAGCGGGCGCGCATTCTGGTGAGTCCGGCGCGCCGCTGCGAGCAGACGGCGCTGGCGCTGGGGCGCAAGTACAAGATCCGTGCAGAACTCGGGCCCGACGCGCCACCGTCGCAACTGCTCGAACTGGTGCAATGGCCGGTCAACAAGCTACCCATCCTGGTGATTGGCCATCAGCCGACGTTGGGGCAAACCATCGCCCAGTTGCTGGGTTTGCAGGAAAGCGAATGCCCCGTGAAGAAGGGGGCGCTCTGGTGGCTGCGCACGCGTGAGCGCGAAGGGGGGTTGCAGACCGTGGTGGTCACGGTGCAATCGCCGGAACTTCTTTGAGCCGGTTGAACCGGTAGCGCGCCGGCCTCAGGCGCCCGCCAGCGCCACCGTCCAGGGCGTTTTCTGCCAGGCCAGGACTTCTTCACGCAACAGGTGCGCTGACTGGGGGAAGGCCTCGGCCCAGCCCGGCCGGCAGACCAGCGAGAACTGGCGCTGGCCGGCGCTGGCGATCTGCATGTCCCTGACGTCGGGGTCGCGGCGCGCGTGGCACAGCATCACCGCCAGCCGCAGGCAGAGCAGTTGCAGCACAAAAACTTCGTCCTCGAAATCGGCTTCCAGCTTGCGCAGCTTGCCGCGGTGGCCCAGCACCAGCAGGCTCAGGCGGTGCAGCTCCTGCAGGGTGAAACCCGGTGCATCGGCGTTGTCCAGGATGTAGGCGCCGTGTTTGTGGTAATCGCTGTGCGAGATATGGCTGCCGATTTCATGCAGCAGGGCGGCCCAGTCGAGCTTGCGCTGGAAACGCCCCAGTTCGGCCGCCGACAGGCCGGTGCTGGCCTGCGCGAAGAGGGCGCGGGCGACCTTGCTCACGCGCTGGGCCTGCGCGGTGTCGATGTCGAATTTGTGGGTCAGCCGCTGCACGCTGGTTGAGCGCAGGTCGGTCGTTTCTTCCTCGCGGTCCAGCAGGTCATACAGCACGCCATGGCGCAGGGCGCCCTGCGCAATTTGCATCTGCTGGATGCCCATCAGCTCGAACACCGCGCGCAGCACGCTGACGCCGCCGCCAATCACGGAACGCCGGTCGTCCTTCAGGCCCTCGAGCTTGAGGCGCTCTGCGCTCTGGGCCTTGAGCAGGCGGTCCAGCAACCAGTCCAGCCCTTCGCGCGTGACCAGGCCCTGGGGCCAGCCCCCGGCCATCAGCACGTCGCTGACAGCACCCACCGTGCCCGACGAGCCGTAGGCCACGTCCCAGCCGCCGCGGTAGAGATTGATGGCTTCGTCCAGCACCGCCTTGGCGGCCACCTCCGCCGTCTGGAAGGCCCGCGCGGTGAACTGGCCGTCGGGGAAATACTTCATGGACCAGCCCACGCTGCCGACGCGGTAAGACTCCATGGTCACCGCGTCCAGGCCCTTGCCCAGGATCATTTCGGTGGACCGGCCCCCGATGTCCACGACCAGGCGGCGTTCGCCGGACTGGGGCAGCAAGTGCGCCACGCCCTGGTAGATCAGGCGCGCTTCCTCGCGCCCGGAGATCACGTCGATGGGAAAGCCCAGCACCTTGTGGGCGCGCTGCAGAAAAACGTCGCGGTTGCGGGCTTCGCGCAGGGTCTGGGTGGCGACGGCGTGCACTTCCCCCTTTTTGAAGCCGGCGAGGCGCTCCCCAAACCGCGCCAGGCAGTCCCAGCCGCGCTGCATGGCTTCCGGCGTGAGGTTGCGATCCTCATCCAGGCCGTTGCCCTGGCGCACGGTTTCCTTGAGGTATTCGGTACGGTGGATCTGGCCGTGATCGAGACGGCCTATTTCGAGGCGATAGCTGTTGGACCCAAGGTCCACGGCAGCCAGGCGGGTTCCATTTTGCATGTGTGAGCGTCTGAGAGGAGGCTCAGCATAGCACTCGCGCGGCACCCGCATCGGCTGTTGCGCGCTTAGCCGACCAGCCGGCCGTCCGCCGTGGTCATGCTTTGCGTCACGTAAGTTGCACTGCGACGCTGGGCGTCATAACTGATGCGGAATCCGCCCACATCGACATCGGCACGCCGCTGGAATTCGGCCAGTGCGGTCTGGCGTGTCAGCGGGCCATTGATGCCGCTTAAAACATCGTGGGTGTAGCGGGCCGCGATGAACCCAGCCAGGCTGAGCGGCACGGGCGGCTCATCGAACAGGCGGCCCAGCGTTTCCCGATAGGTACGCACCACCGGCAGGCTGGCATTGATCAGGGGTACCACCTGGGTGGCGATGACAGGCGTGGTCCGTGCACCGCCCATTTGCATCATGGTCTGGATGTTCACATCGGCCAGCGCAACGATGTAGCGCTGCCGCGCCTGTTTGCCGAGGCCCTGCGTGAACTGGGCCAGCTCGGGGGTACCGCCCAGGAACAGCAGGACGGCCGGGGTGGTTGGCGTGAGTTTCTGGCCCAGAACGCCCAGATCGCCCGAGCCGCGAAGGGACAGCAGCTTGAGCCCCAGGCTGCCGGCAATGCGTTCGACGTCTGCGCGATAAACCGTCTGGTCCTGGTTCGAGGCATACACCGCACCGAGTTCCTTCAAGCCCATCACCGACAGGGTCTTCAGGGCATAGCTGATCTGCTGCTCGCGGGCCGCGAAGATGGGGAAGGTCTGGTCGTCGATGGCGAGGCTGGCGTTTTGCAGCCAGGGGGCGGCGTGGGCAATGGCCAGCCTGTCTTGCGACAGTTGTGCGACGACCTGGCTCGCCACCTGGTCGCCGACGGTGCCGGAGAGCACGACGCAGGAGGTGTCGTCCCTGATTTTGTCCAGCGCGGCGCGTACGCTGGCGACCGTCCCGTCGGTTTCCAGCGTCAGATGCCGCACGGTTTTGCCGCGCAGTCCGCCGCGGGTGTTGATGTCCTGCCAGGCCGCACGCGCTCCGATCAGAAAATCCTTGGAGACATCCTGCTGGGCCAGCGAGTAGTCAACCACCTGCGCCACGCTGAGAGTGCGGGCGCCGCCCGCTGACTTGCCGGGCTGGGCCAGGGCGGGCACAGCGACCTGCGCCGCCAGGAGGCCGGCGCCCAGCAGAATCTGGCGGCGCCGGAGCTTTGAGTGGAAGTGCATGTTTTTTTCTCCACGGCGCAGCCCGATGGCGTCACCGTCTGGTTTGAAGTGCTATTGAATGAGTAGCGGCTCACGCCCGCTGAATAAGGGCGGAGGCCGAAAATGCCGGAATGACGCAGGGGATCCGGCGACAGTCGTCGCCGGATCAGGGCATTGTTTATTTCTTGACGGGGGGAATCATCACGCGGTCTACGGTGTGGATCACGCCGTTGGTGGCAACGATGTTGGCGGTCTGCACCATGGATTCTTCAACGGTCACGAAGTCGCCGGCCCTGGCCAGCGCCACGCTGGCGCCGTTGACGGTCTTGACGGGACCGTTTTTGACGTCACCGCTCATCACTTTTCCGGCAAGCACATGGTAGGTCAGCACATTGCGGAGCATGGCCGGGTCTTTTGCAAGGGCGTCCATGGTTTTGGCAGGCACGGCCTTGAATGCATCGTTGGTGGGGGCAAATACCGTGAAGGGGCCGGTGCCATTCAGGGTGGAGGTTAGCCCCGATTTGGCGATCAGGTCGTTGAGCGTGCTCAGCGATGGTGTGGCTGCGATGGTGTCAGCCCCCGGCACGGGCGCGGACCGGGTTGCGCAACCGGCCACCATGGCGGCTGCAGCGGCGATCAAAATCAGACGGCGATGGAACATTGTGTTACTCCTGGTTAGAAAACAAGGCGATCCTAGGGATGTTCCGTGACAATTTCGTGACCTGTGCAGTGCACGGTGCGCCGGTGGGCCTGTGCGGCCAGGGCTGGCAGGATGGGCGGGGGCGAGTTGTCATACGGTTGTCACACAAGCTTCCTACAGTCCTTACATCTTTCATCAACTCAAGAGGTGTACGAATGAATCTCAATTTCAAGTCGACCGTCGCCAGCGTGCTGGCCCTGACTGCTCTTTCTCTTGCCACCATGGCAAGCGCCCAGGACGTCACCGGCGCCGGCGCCTCCTTCCCAGCGCCGATTTATGCCAAGTGGGCAGACGCCTACAACAAGGCGACCGGGGTGCGTATCAACTATCAGTCTGTGGGTTCCGGTGCCGGCCTTCGCCAGATCCGCGGCAAAACCGTGGACTTCGGTGCATCCGATGCGCCGCTGACCGATGCTGAGTTGGCCAAGGACGGCCTGCTGCAATTTCCGACCGTGATCGGTGGTGTCGTTCCCGTCGTCAACATCAAGGGTGTCACCGCCGGCCAGATCAAGCTGACCGGCGCCGTGCTGGGCGATATCTACCTCGGAAAGATCACCAAGTGGAATGATGCGGCGGTCACTGCCTTGAATCCGGGCGTGCCGCTGCCGGACGCCGCGATTGCCGTGGTGCGCCGCGCCGACGGTTCCGGCACCAGCTTCATCTTCACCAACTACCTGTCCAAGGTGAACCCCGAGTGGAAAGCCAAAGTGGGTGAGGGCACTGCGGTGAACTGGCCCACCGGTGCCGGCGGCAAAGGCAACGAGGGCGTCTCCGCTTTTGTGCAGCGTCTGCCCAATTCGATTGGTTATGTCGAGTACGCCTATGCCAAGCAGAACAAGCAAACCCACGTGTCCATGCGCAATGCAGCCGGCAGTTATGTCCAGCCCAGCGACACGGCGTTCAAGGCCGCCGCCGCAGGAGCCGCATGGAGCAAGTCGTTCTACCAGATCCTGACCGAGCAGCCAGGCAAGGACTCCTGGCCCATCACCGGCGCGACATTCATCCTGATGCACGCCAAGCAGGACAAGCCGGCCCAGGCCACCCAGACGCTGAAGTTTTTCGACTGGGCCTACGGCAGCGGTGACAAGATGGCCGATGACCTCGACTATGTCCCCATGCCCGACTCGGTGAAGGCAGTCGTTCGCCAGTCCTGGAGCAAGATCACCGATGGTTCCGGAAAGGCCGTTGCGGTCAAGTAAGTACGCTTCGGAGCGGGCGAAGCGACGGGCGTCGCTTCGCCTTTTTTCATATCTGTTTAGGAGTCTGCCGTGGCAGCTACACTTCCTGCAAGTTCATACAGCAGCAGAGAAACGACCATGTCAGTTCCCCCCTCCCCAACCAAGCGCCGATCAAGCCGGACTGCCGATCTGGTCTTTGAATGGATGGCGCGGCTGGCGGCTGTGGTCACCTTGTTGCTTCTGGCCGCCATCATCCTGGCGCTCGTCGTGGGCGCCTGGCCGGCCATCAGGGAATACGGCCTGAGTTTTCTGTGGACCTCTGAATGGGACCCGGTCCAGAACAAATACGGCGGCCTGGTGATGATCTACGGCACGCTGATGACCTCGTTTGTCGCGCTGCTGATTGCCGTGCCTGTGAGTTTTGGAATTGCATTGTTTCTGACCGAGCTGTCACCGCGCTGGCTCAGGCGGCCGCTGGGCGTGGCCATCGAACTGTTGGCGGCCGTGCCCTCCATCGTTTATGGCATGTGGGGCCTGCTGGTCTTTGGCCCCATCCTTGCCACCTATGTTCAGGCGCCTTTGCAGGCCGCTTTTGGCGATGTGCCTTATCTGGGCGCGCTGTTCTCCGGTCCGCCTGTCGGCATTGGCATTCTGGCCGCAGGCATCATTCTGGCCATCATGATCATCCCGTTCATTGCCTCGGTCATGCGTGATGTGTTTGAGGTCACCCCGCCCATGCTCAAGGAGTCGGCGTATGCGCTGGGCGCCACCACTTGGGAAGTTGTTTTCAGGATTGTGTTGCCCTATACCAAGGCCGGCGTGATCGGCGGCATCATGCTCGGTCTGGGTCGGGCGCTTGGCGAAACCATGGCGGTGACGTTTGTGATCGGCAACTTCAACCAGCTCGATTCCCTGTCCCTGTTTCAGGCGGCCAACAGCATCACATCCGCACTGGCCAACGAGTTTGCGGAAGCCAGTGAAGGCCTGCACCAGGCTGCGCTGATTTACCTGGGCCTGGTCCTGTTCTTCATTACCTTCGTGGTCCTGAGTCTGTCCAAGCTGCTGTTGTCACGCCTGCAAAAGGGCGAGGGAGTCCGAACATGAGCAGCGCAGGAACCAACCCCGCCCAGCAGGCCCGGCTGGCCAGGTTTCGCCACCGCAAGGTGGTGAACATCGTCGCCATCACGCTGTCGCTGGGGGCCATGGCCTTTGGTCTTTTCTGGCTGACGTGGATTCTTTTCGAGACCTTTCGCCTCGGTCTGGGGGGGCTCAGCATCGCCCTGTTCACCGAAATGACACCGCCGCCCAATGCTGAAACCGGCGGGCTGGCCAACGCCATCTTCGGCTCGCTCACCATGGTGCTGCTGGCGACCGCGCTGGGCACGCCGATCGGCGTGCTGGCCGGCATCTATCTTGCCGAATACGGCGCCCACACGCGTCTGGGCAAGCTGACCGGTTTTGTGAACGACATCCTGCTGTCGGCTCCGTCCATCGTTGTCGGCCTGTTTGTGTATGCCTTGATTGTTGCCCAGGTCAAAAGCTTTTCAGGCTGGGCCGGTGTGGTTGCCCTGGCGCTGCTGATCATTCCGGTGGTCATCCGGACCACGGACAACATGCTCAAGCTGGTTCCAAACGCGCTGCGGGAAGCCGCCTATGCCCTGGGCAGCCCGAAGTGGAAGGTGATCATGGGCATCACGCTGCGTGCCGCGCAGGCCGGTGTCGTGACCGGGGTGCTGCTGGCAGTGGCCCGCGTGGCCGGTGAAACCGCCCCGCTGCTGTTTACCGCGCTGTCCAACCAGTTCTGGACCAGCGACCTGAGCCAGCCGATGGCCAGCCTGCCTGTGACGATATTCAAGTTCGCCATGAGCCCGTTCGAGAACTGGCAGAAGCTGGCGTGGGCCGGCGTGCTGCTGATCACGCTGGGTGTGCTGGCGCTGAATATCCTGGCACGCGTGCTTTTCAGAAACAAGAATTGAGGAAGAAGCGAGATGCAAACAACTCCCCTGGCGCGCAATGAAACGGTCAAGATGTCGGTGCGCGACCTGAATTTTTACTACGGCAAGTTCCACGCGATCAAGAACGTCAGCCTGGACATTCCGGAAAAGAAGGTCACGGCTTTCATCGGCCCCTCGGGCTGCGGAAAGTCCACCCTGTTGCGGACCTTCAACCGCATGTACGAGCTTTACCCCGACCAGCGCGCCGAGGGCCAGGTCATGATGGGCGGCGAGAACATGATCACGTCCAAGGAAGACGTCTCGCTGATCCGTGCGCGCATCGGCATGGTGTTCCAGAAACCGACGCCGTTTCCGATGTCCATTTACGACAACATTGCCTATGGCGTGAAGCTGTTTGAAAGCCTGAACGCCAGCGACATGGACGAACGCGTCGAATGGGCGCTGGGCAAGGCCGCGCTGTGGAACGAGGTCAAGGACAAACTCAACCAGAACGGCGCCAGCCTGTCGGGCGGCCAGCAACAGCGCCTGTGTATCGCGCGCGGCATCGCAATCAAGCCGGAAGTGTTGTTGCTCGACGAACCTTGCTCGGCGCTTGATCCGCTGTCGACCGCCAAGATCGAAGAGCTGATTGCCGAACTGAAGGAAGACTACACGGTGGTCATCGTGACACACAACATGCAGCAGGCGGCCCGCTGCAGCGACTACACGGCCTACATGTACCTGGGCGACCTGATCGAGTTTGGCGCTACCGAAGATCTCTTCTTCAAACCCAAGCGCAAGGAAACCGAAGACTACATCACCGGCCGTTTCGGCTGACCAGACTCCAGGAGCGCACCATGCCCGAAAAACATTTGTCTACCCAGTTTGACAGCGAACTCAACACGGTCTCCTCCCGCGTGATGGAGCTTGGCGGGCTGGTCGAATCCCAGATTCGCCACGCCATTTATGCGCTGTCGCAGTTCAGCGCCGAAACCGCCAATCAGGTCATTGAGACCGAGGCCCAGGTCAATGCGATGGAAATCGACATTGACCGTGACCTGTCGTCCATCATTGCGCGGCGCCAGCCGACCGCACGCGATCTGCGGCTGCTGATTGCGATTTCGAAAACCACGGCGAATCTGGAGCGTGCCGGTGACGAGGCGGAAAAAATCGCCCGCATGGTCAAGTCCATCATTGAAAGCGGTTCTTCGCGGGCCCTGCCTGCTTCAGAACTGAATGTGGCGGCAGAGCTTGCGTCTGCGCTGCTGCGCAAGGCGCTGGATGCGTTTGCGCGTCTCGATACGGCCGCGGCGGTTTCGATCCTGAAGGAAGATGACCTGATTGACAAGGAGTTTGACGGTTTCGTGCGCAAGCTCATCACCTACATGATGGAAGACCCGCGCACCATTTCGCCGAGCCTGGACCTGCTGTTCGTGGCCAAGGCCATCGAACGCGTCGGCGATCATGCCAAGAACATTGCCGAGTTCATCATCTACATCGTCAAGGGCGCCGACGTCCGGCACAGCCCGATGGATCAGATCGAGTCGGCGGTCAAGTAATGGACTTCATCTGCACATGAAACACCTGCCGCGCATACTGATTGTTGAGGACGAACCGGCGATTGCCGAGCTCATCGCAGTGAACCTGACGCACGGCGGCTTCTCCCCGGTGATTGCCGGCGACAGTGTTGCTGCGCAGCGCGAACTCGATGCGGTGCTCCCCGATGCGATTTTGCTGGACTGGATGCTGCCCGGGCAAAGCGGGCTGTCGCTGGCGCGGCACCTGCGCAAACAGGCCCGTACCAAAAGCATTCCGATCCTGATGCTGACAGCCAAGGGCGACGAACCCGACAAGGTCGCCGGCCTGGACGCTGGCGCCGACGACTACATCACCAAGCCGTTTTCCACGCAGGAGTTGTTGGCACGCATACGCGCGGTGCTGCGCCGGCGTGCGCCGGAGTCGGTCAGCGACAGCGTGACGGTTGGCGAGTTGTTGCTCGACGCTGCCACGCACCGTATTTCCTTCCAGGGTCAGGAACTCAAGCTCGGCCCCACGGAGTTCAAGCTGCTGCACTACCTGATGAAACATGCCGAGCGGGTGCACAGCCGCAGCACGCTGCTCGACAAGGTCTGGGGCGACCACGTGTTCATCGAGGAACGCACGGTGGACGTGCATGTCAAGCGCCTGCGCGAGGCGCTCGGCGCGGCCGGTGCAATGGTGGAAACGGTACGCGGCGCGGGGTACAGGCTGACAGCGCTGGCAACGGTCGGTCAGCCCGCTGCGGCACAATCCGGGACATGATCAATCGCTGGGTAACTTTTGCAGCCTTTCTGCTGCTCGGGTCTGGCGTGGGCTGGGGGGTGGCTGGCAAGGATGGCATAGAACCGGGGCTGCTGATCGCCGGTCTTGCGTGGCTCCTGCTCGACACCCTGCAGATTGCACGGCTGCTGAAGTGGTTGCGGGCCGAGCAGAACGCGGAAGAGCCAGGCTCCTTGCCCAGCGCATCGCCGCCAGCCGGCGGGGTGTGGGGTGAAATCGCCGACCGGACCCGTCGCATGCTGAAGAACCGTGATCGCCGTTACCAGGAAAGCCAGACACGTCTCAACGAATTCCTGGCAGCCATGCAGGCTTCGCCGAACGGCGTGGTGCTGCTCGATGCGGACGGGCGGATTGAATGGTGCAACCAGACAGCCGCCCAGCATTTTGGTTTTGACGCTCAACGCGACGTGATGCAGCATATTGCCAATCTCGTGCGCGATCCCGCTTTTACGGCCTACCTGGCCTCGGACAACTTCTCGCGCGATGTGATGATCCCTGGCGGCCGGTCAACGCCGGCGCGGCCCGTCAGGCTGGCGGTGCATCTGCATGCCTACGGCAGGGACCGCAAGCTGCTTCTGTCGAGGGACGTCACCGCGCTTGAGCTGGCGGAAGCCATGCGCCGCGATTTTGTGGCGAATGTGTCACATGAAATCCGCACGCCGCTGACGGTGTTGTCGGGCTTTATTGAAACGCTGCAGACGCTGCCGCTCAAGGAGCCCGAGCGAGCCCGGTACCTGGGCCTGATGGCGCAGCAGTCGCAGCGCATGCAGACGCTGGTCAACGACCTGCTCACCTTGTCCCGGCTTGAGGGCAGCCCGTTCCCGGATACCGCTGAGTGGGTGACGACCGGCGCCTTGCTGGCGCAATGCGAGCAGGAGGCGCGCTCGCTGTCGGCCGTGTTGGCCCCTGCGGGTCACAGGCTGGAGTTTGAACCGGGGCCACCCTGCGAGTTGGCGGGCGTGCAGAACGAACTGCTCAGCGCCATGTCGAACCTGGCGACCAACGCCGTGCGTTACACCCCGCCCGCAGGCCTGATCAAGGTCAGCTGGCGGCTGCTCGACGATGGCCGGGGGGAATTCCAGGTCCAGGACACCGGACCTGGCATCGCTGCGGAACACATTCCACGCCTGACCGAACGTTTTTACCGGGTGGATCGCAGCCGCTCGCGTGAAACCGGCGGCACCGGGCTGGGCCTGGCGATTGTCAAACATGTGACACAGCGCCACGGTGCCGAGCTTCGCATCGAAAGCCAGCCTGGCCAGGGCTCGCGATTTTCGATTGTTTTTCCCGCCGCCCGGGTGCGCCAGCTTCAACCCGTTTGATTCTTCCGGCTGATGCTGCCTTGACCGGCTGCGTCAGACCGTGGAGACGATCTCGACATCGTTGGCGTAGACGTCGACCCGTTTGTCGTACAGCGGGATGGTGGTGCCGTTGACCCGGTTGCTGACCAGCTTGCCCAGGTCCACGTCGGCAATCACGATCTGCTCCATGTTGGGCACACCCTCGGCAGCGATGCCGTCCCGCGCAAAGGGAAAGTCGGACGGGGTGATGATCGCGGCCTGGCCAAAATGAAGCCCCAGTCCCTCGACCGCAAGATTTCCCACGGTACCGGTCACGGCAACGTACACCTGGTTCTCGATGGCGCGCGCATGGCAGCAGTAGCGCACCCGCCAGAAACCCTGCCTGTCGTCGGTGCAGGACGGCACGAAAATGATGTCGGCCCCCTGTTCGCACACCTTTCTCGAGAGTTCGGGAAACTCGATGTCGTAGCAGATCAGGATGCTGATGCGACCGTAGGGCGTTTCAAACACCTTCAATTCGTTGCCCGGGTCCCCCTTCCATTTCTCTTTCTCCCAGCGTGTCAGGTGAATCTTGTCCTGAGTGAATACCTTGCCGCCGGGCGTGAAAAGATAGGCGGTGTTGAGCAGGCGTCCGTTGGTGATGGTCGGGTGGCTGCCACCGATGATGTGGACACCCCAATGCGCCGCCAGCTCGGTGAACAGCGCGATGTAGCGGCCGGTGTAGCTGTCCATTTCCCGCACCGCGCTGCGCAGGTCGCTGGTGTCCATGAAGGACAGCAGCTGGGTGGTGAAGATTTCCGGAAACATCACGAACTGGGGTTTGTAGTCGCCGGCTGCTTTCATCACGAAGCGGACCTGGTTCTCAAAGCCGTCCCAGTCGCTGATGGCGCGCAGCAGGTATTGCACCGCGGCAATGCGTACGGTGGTCTGCTGGGGCTTGTGCGCGGGTTCGCGCGCGAGGTCGGTGCTGCTCATGCTGTCGCCTCCTGCTGCAGGGCTGCGGCCAGCTGCAGGGCGGGTTTTTGCGTCGGGTCGTAGTCCGGGTTGATCCAGGCGATCAGCGCGGCGTGACCGAGAGAGTCGCTGTCTTCGGGCAGGTAGTTTTCCATGATGCCGCAGTAGCGGAATCCCTCACGCAGCTGAAAGCTCAGCACGGGATCCACGAAGTCCCCCCACAGCGTTTTTTTGGCATAGAGCTCTATCGACATCTGATGTGCCACGACGCTGTACCCCGGCAGTCTGCCGCAGGCAATGATGCGCCGGAGATTGAGTTGCCGGCAAATGCGGCGCCGGCCTTCGTACAGGGCGTGGCCGACCCGTTTGCCGCGCAGGCGCGGATCGACAAAAACCTCGGCGCCGTACAAGGTGAATCCCGCCGGGTTGTGCGTGTCGAAGGTGCCGGCGGCGGTGATCTGGGACCAGGTGTGCTCGTCTGCCCATTCGTCCCAGGCAATCACCAGCGCGCTGGCGCAGCCGACGATGCGCTGGTCCAGCGTGGCGACCAGCTGTCCTTCGGGGAACAGGTCCAGCTGGTGGGCCAGCTGATCGCGCCGCCAGGGTGCGATGGTGGGGTAGACATGAGCCTGCAGCTTCAGCAAGGCATCAATGTCCGCGGGAGAGGTCGGACGGACGGATAGTTTGGTCATGGACCATTTTTCTCCTGCGGCAAGGCCTTCGTCAGAGGGTGTTGACGCAAATGGCCGTAGGAGAAGGGCCGCATTGCGACCGTACATGTCTTGCGGATGGCCTTCCGGCGCAGAGTGGCAGACGGTAGATGGCTTACGGTCGCTGGCGGCCCGATGCCGTGCCCGGCTCGGCCGCCTGGCCGGACGGCGCCACGCTGACTCTTTTGTACAGCGCCACGTTTTCGTTCTTGTCGGTGGGTCGGCGCAGTTTGGCCAAGTAGGCCCACTCGGGCATGTCCACGGTGTCGCTGAGGGTGTCCTGGGCGTCTGCATCGACCACCAGGTAAGGGCAGACCGCCTTTGCGCCAGCGCGACGCAGCTGGAGTTGCCCGTGGTATTGAAAGGCTGCGACCTGCGCACTGTTCAGGCCGTGCACCTCGACGCAGGCACCGGGTTCGACGCGCGCCGCGACCTGTCGTGACAGCGGTGCGTAGCTGCGGGCGTAGTCGAGCAGGGGCAGCCACAGCGTCATCAGCAGCAGCCAGCACAGCGTGGCACCACCGGCTGGCAGCACCATGGATTTCCATACCGCCGCGCGCTGGCGGCCGGCCCGCCACTTGACCAGCCAGGCCCAGGCCAGGGTGGCCAGCGCCGCGGCCAGAAAGGCCAGCCACGAAAAGCTGGGCTCAAAGCCGGGCGCCAGCTTGGCGACGTTGGCGGCCGGCTGCCTGGGCATGCCGGTCTGCATGGCAATCCAGATCACCCAGATGATGATGGCGCAGCCGGTGAAGAACAGCAGCGTGAACCAGTCAATCAGCGAGGCCACACTGCGCTTGAGGGTGGGCAAGGCAAAGGCCGCCAGGGCCGCCAGCGGCGGCAGGCTCAGCAGCAGGCTGCGGTCCGACGCGGTGGTGGTCACCGTGGCGGCCAGCGCCACCAGCGCAAACCACAGCGGCAGGGCCACGTGCCGGCTGGTCAGTTGCCGGCGCCAGCGCCACAGCGTCCAGGCGGCCAGCGGCCAGGTGGGCCAGGTGAACCAGACCAGCAGGCGCGCCATGCTGCGCCATTCCTTGCGGTCGGCCGGGCTTTCCAGGCCGGGAATTTCGATGCGCCAGCGCCAGAGATCCAGCGCCCAGGACAGGGCGGCGACCGCCAGGGTCAGGATGCCGGTCAGCAACACCCAGCGCCAGGCGTGGGCCGGGTTGTTGTCCGGCCGGGTGCTCTGCGCGCGGCCCAGCGCGACCAGGGTGCTGCCGGCGCCAAGGAGGGCGGCCACCGTGGGCGCGCCGCTCAGCGCCAGTCCGGCCAGTCCGACCACCAACCCGAGGGCCGGCCCCATCACCTTCCAGGCGTTGCGGTAGGCGCTGGCCGCCACGGCATAAAAAACCAGCGCCGTGAAACCGAGCTGCGCCAGGGCGGGGGTGGTTTCATGCGAGAGCTGGGCCAGGCCGAGACTGGCGATCAATGCCAGCAAGGCGGCGTCGGCAATGGCCCGGGCGTAATCAACCGGGCTGGCTTCACCGCCAAAGGCAAAGGCCACGGGCTGGGCCTGCGGGCTGCGCGCCAGGTAGTAAACGGCGTACCAGGTGCACAGCAGCGTCAGCGCCAGCAGCAGGCCGAACGGTATCCGCGCAGCCAACGCAGGGTCAAGAAAGGGCAGCGCCTTGATCGCCAGTGCGCCCAGCCAGTAGGGCGCGAGCGCTTCAAACTCGCCGGCCTGCCCCAGCAGTTGCGGATGCAGCCAGCTGGTGTTGCCGGCCGCCAGTTCGCGCATGGTGCCGAAGGCCGCAATGTCGGCATTTTTCCAGGGCCCGCGCCCCAGAAAACCCGGAAGCACATAGGCCAGGCAGAACAGCAGCAACGCCAGCCGGGGCAAGCGGCGAACTGCGGACTGGGCAATGATGGCTGGCGAGGGTTTGTTCAAGGGAGGTCAGGCGAAGCGGAAGCCCTGATTTTGGGGCAAAAAAAAAGCAGCCTGACATTCAGGCTGCTTTTTCGTGTGGCCGAAGCTGTTTCGCAGCTTACTCGGCAGCAGGCGCTGGTGCAGCGTCTTTGGCAGCGGTCTTGCCAAAACGGTTGCGGAATTTCTCGACGCGGCCACCCATGTTGTCCACGGATTTCTGTGTGCCGGTGTAAAACGGGTGCGATTCGCTCGACGTATCGAGTTTGTACAGCGGCAGTTCGCGGCCGTCTTCCATCTTCACCATTTCTTTGGTGTTGGCGCAGGAGCGGGTCACAAACTTGAAGTTGTTGGACATGTCCAGGAAACAAACTTCGCGGTAGTTGGGGTGAATGCCTTCTTTCATGATCTTTCCTTGTTCGTTTCGGGAGCCACCCAGACCAGTTCTGGGCACTTTCCGTGAAGCCTCGCATTATGCCATGGAATCAAGCACTTACGTGCCCCCACGCTTTTCACTGCGTGTAAACGCTGCCCCCCGAGGGGGCGCTGCGCCTGCGGCCCGGCAAAGCCGGTTCCGCGGCCCCGGCTGGACTAATTCAGTCAGCGGGCAGGGGGTTAACCACCCCTTCGCATCATGTCGAAGAACTCGTGGTTGTTTTTCGTGGCTTTCATGTTCTTGAGCATCAGCTCCATGGACTCGATTTCGTCCATGTTGTACATGAACTGGCGCAGAATCCGCGATTTTTGCAGGATTTCCGGGGCCAGCAGCAGCTCTTCCTTGCGGGTGCCGCTGCGGTTCAGGTGAATCGCCGGGAACACGCGTTTTTCGTAGAGGCGGCGGTCCAGGTGGATCTCGCAGTTGCCGGTGCCTTTGAATTCTTCAAAAATCACCTCGTCCATGCGGCTGCCGGTATCGACCAGCGCGGTACCGATGATGGTCAGGCTGCCGCCTTCCTCGATCTTGCGCGCGGCGCCAAAGAAACGTTTCGGGCGCTGCAACGCGTTGGCGTCGACACCACCGGTCAGCACCTTGCCGGAAGAGGGCAACACGTTGTTGTAGGCGCGGGCCAGGCGGGTGATCGAGTCCAGCAGGATCACGACGTCCTTGCCGAGTTCGACCAGGCGCTTGGCGCGCTCGATCACCATTTCGGCGACGTGCACGTGGCGCGCGGCGGGTTCGTCAAAGGTCGAGGAAATCACTTCGCCGCGCACGCTGCGCTGCATCTCGGTGACCTCTTCAGGGCGCTCGTCGACCAGCAGCACCATCATGACCACTTCGGGGTAGTTGGCGGTGATGGCATGGGCGATGTTCTGCATCATCACGGTCTTGCCGGACTTGGGCGGCGCCACCAGCAGGGCGCGCTGGCCCTTGCCGATCGGGGCGATGATGTCGATGATGCGGCTGGTCAGGTTTTCCTCGCCCTTGATGTCGCGCTCGAGCTTGAACTGCTCGCGCGGGAACAGCGGCGTCAGGTTCTCGAACATCACCTTGTGCTTGTTCGCTTCCGGTGCGCCGTCGTTGACCTTGTCGAGCTTGTTCAGTGCAAAGTAGCGCTCGCCGTCTTTCGGGGTGCGCACTTCGCCTTCGATCATGTCGCCGGTGTGCAGGTTGAAGCGGCGGATCTGGCTCGGGCTGATGTAGATGTCGTCGGTGGACGCGGTGTAGCTGGAGTCCGGCGCACGCAGGAAGCCGAAGCCGTCGGGCAGCACTTCGAGCACGCCGTCGGCGACGATGGTTTCACCCGTTTTGGAGCGCTTCTTGATGATCGCGAACATCAGCTCCTGCTTGCGCATGCGGCCGGTGTTTTCGATCTCAAGCTCTTCGGCCTGCTTGAGGACTTCAGACACGTGCAGTGCCTTGAGTTCGTTTAAGTGCATGGGGAAACCTTGCGTGAAGTCAACTCCTCGCGGAGTTCAGATAAAAAAACGGGGGAGGTTTGAAAGGAAGCTAGAGGCGCTTCACAAACCGGGAACTCGAACCGGCCGGCAGCAGCCGGTCAGCGAACAGGGTCATTATGACAGGAAATTAGGGGGGTCTATCGGGGTGATGGGGGTGCGGAACCGGTCCTGGCGATCCGCTTCATGCCGGATGGCGCACCGGCAGGCTGTGCAGGGACAGCGCGCCGGTGGCTAGGGGACACGGCCGGTCAGGCCAGTTGCTGGTCGATGAAGGCGGTCAGCTGGGCCTTGCTCATGGCGCCGACCTTGGTGGCGGCGAGCTGGCCGTCCTTGAACAGCATCAGCGTCGGGATGCCGCGAATGCCGAACTTGGCGGGAATGTCGCGGTTTTCGTCCACATTCATCTTGGCGATCTGCAGGCGGCCGTCGTAACCGGTGGCGACTTCGTCCAGAATCGGGGCAATCATCTTGCAGGGGCCGCACCACTCGGCCCAGTAGTCGACCAGCACGGGTTTGGAGGCCTGTAGCACGTCGGCTTCGAAGGTGGCATCGGTGGTATGTTTGATCAGTTCGCTCGCCATGGCGGCTCCTTTGTCTGGTTAGGATGGTTACGATACGTTAGGGGCTAAAGTTGCAGTCATTGTGGCAGAAAGCAAGCGGCCGGGTCGGGCACGCCGGGGCTATGGCTCCGATAGCGATCATTCAATTTGCGGCTTTTGGCCACCGCGCCCGCTTCATTCCACGGACTTTGCACATTCCTTTCCTGCGAACAGCCTTTCCCCAACCCCGCCATGCCACTCGCCCCGACCGCTGACGCCACCTTGCCTACGACTGATGCGCTGTGCTGGCAGCAGGCCATGGGCCAGCTGGCAGCCGTGGTGCGGGCGCGGGAGGTCCACCCGGCAGAGGTCGTGGTGTTGCTGCCCTATGCCCAGCTGATCCAGCAGGCACGCCGGGCCTGGGCTGCGCAGGCGGGCGAGACTTTTTTTGTTCCCCGTTTTGAGACCACCATGAACTGGGCCAGCGGCCTGGGCGGCACGCTGGGCCTGCACGTGCCCTCGGGTGACGATGTACGCATGGATGTGGCGGTCGACATGCTCACGGCCGCCTCGCTGCTGGGCCGTGCGGGCCTGGGCGCCCAGCAGGATGCACTGGCCGGCCGGCTGGTCGAAGCGGCCTGGAGCCTGGCCGGTGTGGCCGCTGCCGTTGTGCCGGCCGGGCGCCGGGTCTGGAGCGAGCGGCTGGCGCTGACGCTGGGCGCCGGCCTGGATTCGCCGGTGCTGGCACTCGAGGCTGCCGTGGGGCGCATTGCGCTGGCCTGGGTTGCTGCTTCAAGCTATCCGACGGACCGCCTTTTCCAGGCGAAACCGCAGCTGTTTGCGGTGCTGGAAGGTTTTCAGTCCGACCCGCTGACTGAAGCCCTCAAGGCGCATTTCGGCGAACGTTCGGTTTCCATCCCGCTGTGCCTTTCCCTGGAGCTGCCCTCGGCACCGCCCGCGCTGCATATTGCTCAAGACGCTGAAGACGAAGCCGGCCGCGCCGCTGCCTGCGTGCTGGCGCATCTGGCGCAAGGCCGCAGCCCGGTTGCATTGATTGCGCAGGACCGACAACTCACACGCCGTGTTGGCGCCATGCTGGCTGAGCGCGGCATTGCCATGCGTGATGAAACCGGCTGGAAGCTCTCGACCACCCGGGCTGCCGCCAGCCTGATGAGCCTGCTGCGCGCCATGCCCTGGGATGCATCGACGGACGCCGTGCTGGACTGGCTGAAAAACGCGCCGGCATTTGACGCCGCCCTGGTCACGGCTGCCGAAACCGAACTGCGCAAGACCGGCGTGCGCGCCTGGCGCGACCTACCGGACTTTGCGGAAGAAGACCTCCTGCCGCCCGCCTTTGCGGCAACAGGGCCGTTGGCGCGCGAAGTGAACGCGTTGCGCAGCCCCTTCGGCCGGGCTCGCCCCTTGGCGATGTGGCTGCGCGATCTGCGTACCCTTTTGCAATCGGCGGGGCAGTGGGATGCGCTGGCGCAGGACGAGGCCGGGCAAACGGTGCTGGATGTGCTGCGCCTGCATGAAGGCGCCGAGACCGAATTCGAAGCATCGCCGGTGATGCGGCTGCATGACTTCACGCAGTGGGCCAACCAGGCGCTGGAAGGCGGCAAGTTTTCCCCAATACATCCGCCGGCAGAGCAGGTGGTCATCTTGCCACTGCCGCAGTTGCTGGGCCGGCCCATGCAGGCCGTGGTGCTGCCCGGCTGCGATGAAGTCCGCCTGCCGGTGTCGCCGGAACCTGCCGGCCCCTGGACCCCCGGCCAGCGTGAGCTGCTGGGCCTGCCGTCGCGGGAAGTGCTTGCCGCCGCCCAGCGCGAGGCCTGGCACTATGCCCTGCACATGCCGCATCTCGATGTGCTCTGGCGCACCAGCGAATCGGGCGAACACCTGATCCCCAGCGGCTTTGTGCAGGAGCTGCTGCTGGACCGAGGGCAGGGTGAGGACGCAGCACAGGGCATGGCCACCGACCCTCGCAGCCTGCGTGCCGTGGCCACCCAGCCCACGGCGCATCCTTTTCCGACCGGTGAGGCCTTGCCCGTCAACCGTCTTTCGGCCAGCGCCTATGAAGATTTGCGGCGTTGCCCCTACCGCTTTTTTGCGCTGCGCCAGCTGCGGCTGCAGGAGCCCGAAGAACTCGAAAGCGAGCTGGGCAAGCGCGACTTCGGCAACTGGCTGCACAGCCTGCTGCGGCATTTTCATGAAGCACTCAAAGCGGCGCCAACGCCCGATGGATCAGCGCGGACAGCTATGATAAATGTAGCGGCCGAGCGCGCCACGCAGGAGCTGGCACTCAGCGACAGCGAGTTTTTGCCCTTTGCCGCGGCCTGGCCCGGCGTACGCGAGGGCTATTTGAAATGGCTGACCGACCACGAAGCCACCGGCGCGGTGTTCGACGAAGCCGAAGTCTGGCGCGAGGTGCCCGTCGGCACGCTCACGCTGCTCGGCAAACTTGACCGTATCGATCGCCAGCCCGACGGGCATGCCCTGGTGATTGACTACAAGACCGAGCCGCGCACCACCACGAGCGAGCGCATCAAGAACGGCCAGGAAGACACCCAACTGGCGTTTTATGCCGCCCTGATGAGCGACGACACGCTGGCAGCGGCTTACGTCAACCTCGGTGAAAAAGAACCCACCAAAACCTATGAGCAGCCCGACATCGTCGGCCTGCGCGACGAGCTCATCGACAGCATCCTGACCGACATGGCGCGTATTGAACGCGGTGCCAAACTGCCGGCGCTCGGCGAGGGCAAGGCTTGCGACTATTGCGCCGCCCGTGGCCTGTGCCGCAAAGACTTCTGGAATGAGTAGGGCCCCCACGCTCCCCACTTCGTGTGGTTCGCTGCCCCCCGAGGGGGCCGTTGCGCCTACGGCCCGGCAAAGCCGGTTCCGCGGCCCCTGCTTGAAAGAATTGCCTGCGTCCGATGAGAGGGGTGGACCATGAAAATCGCCCACACGGCTGCTTACGAATGCAACGGCGAGCCGGTTTCGGCGGAGGCGTTCTACGCCATCGCCTGCGACCCGCGGCGCAGCGTGGCGGTGGAAGCCTGCGCCGGTGCGGGCAAGACCTGGATGCTGGTGTCGCGCATCGTGCGCGCCTTGCTTGACGGTGCCACGGCCGCACCTGGGCAGCAGGTGTTGCCGCATGAGATCCTGGCGATCACCTTTACCAAAAAAGCCGCCGGCGAAATGCGCGAGCGGCTGGACGACTGGCTCAAGGCCTTTGCCCATGCCGATGACGCCACCTTGCAGCGCGAACTGGAGATACGCGGCGTCCAGGTTGATTTTTCAAGCCAAAAAGGCCTGCAGTCCGCACAGGCCGTGCGCGAGCAGCTATCAAATTTATACCGATCCATTCTGGCCAGCGGCCGCTCGGTGCAGATCCGCACTTTCCACAGCTGGTTTGCGGCCCTGCTGCGTAGCGCGCCGGTGGCGGTTCTGCAGCGCCTGGAGCTGCCGGTGAACTACGAGCTGCTGGAAGACGACGCACCGGCGCGCGCGCTAGTGTGGCGGCGCTTTTACGCGGCCGTCTCGGCTGATACGTCGCTCAAGGCCGACTTTGAAGCCGTGGTGCTGGCCTATGGGCGCTTCCAGGCCGACAAGGCCTTGCAGGCCGCACTCGACAAACGCACCGAGTTCACGCTGGCCGATGAAAAAGGCGTGATCGACAGCTCGGTGCAACCTTTTGGCCTGCAGTTCACCGAATTTGGCGGCCTCGATGAACCGGAAGAGCTGCTCAGCACCAACCGCGTTCACCGGCAAACCCTCAGTGACGCCGCCGTGGCGCTGGGCCGCGCGAGCGCACCGACTTTTTCGGCCAAGGGGGTGGAGCTGGAGCGTGCCCTGACAGCCGGCGACCTGCCGGCGGCCATCGCGGCCCTGCTGACCGACAAGGGCACGCCGCGCAAGTTCGGCGAAAAAATCGTCGGCATCGAGCAGGTGCGCATGGCCCAGGACCTGGTGTTGCGCGTGGTGGCGGCCCGCCAGCAGCACGGCGCCTGGCAATACCAGCAGCGCATGGCGCGCCTGACGCGCGTGCTGATCGCCCAGTTCACCGGCTTGAAGCGCGACCGCGGCTGGGTCGACATGAACGACGTCGAACGCGCCGCGCTGCTGATGCTGGCCGACCCGGTGCTGTCGGGCTGGGTCCAGGAGCGGCTGGACGCGCGCATCCGGCATCTGATGATCGACGAGTTCCAGGACACCAACCCGCTGCAGTGGCAGGCGCTGTACGCCTGGCTCATCGGCTACTCGGGTGCCGGCACCGCGCCTAGCGTGTTTCTGGTGGGCGACCCCAAACAAAGCATTTACCGCTTTCGCCGCGCCGAGCCGCAGGTGTTTCGCGCCGCGCAGGCTTTTGTGGTGCATGGCCTGGGCGGTGATCTGCTCAGCTGCGACCACACGCGGCGCAACGCCGAAGCGGTGATCGACACCGTCAACTCGGTCATGGCCACGGCGCGTGAAACCGACGCGTACGAGGGCTTTCGCGAACACACCACGGCCTCGGGCCTAGCCGGCGCCGTGGGCCGCCTGCCGCCCATCCCGCGCAACAAGGACGAAGAAGCGGCCTCGCCGCTGGCCGCCGGCTGGCGTGACAGCCTGACGACGCCGCGCGAACTGCCCGAAGAAACCCTGCGCACGCGCGAAGCGCGGCAGGCCGCTGCCTGGATTTCAGAACAGGTAGCGGGTGGCCTCAGGCCGCAAGACGTGATGGTCCTCTCGCGCAAGCGCGCCGGGCTGCTGCCGCTGCAGGAAGAGCTGCGTGCGCTGCACATTCCCGCGCAGGTGGGCGAGAAAACCGAGCTCATCGACTGCTGCGAAGTGCTGGACGTGGTGGCGCTGCTCGACGTGCTGGTGTCGCCGCAGCACGACCTGTCGCTGGCACGCGCACTGCGTTCGCCGCTGTTCGGTCTTGCCGACGATGGCCTGGTGCAACTGGCCCTGCTGCAGCGCGAGCACCACCTGCCGTGGTACAGCCTGCTGCAAAAAGAGGAGCTGCTTACGACTGACCTGAAAGGGCTGGGGCCTGTTTTTGCCAAGTGGAAGAGCTGGCTGGACCGCCTGCCGCCGCACGATGCGCTGCAGGGCATTTACGACGACGGCGATGTGCTGGCGCGTTTTGGCGCTGCCGCCCCGGCAGCGCAGCGCAGCGCGGTGCTGGCCAACCTGCGCGCGCTGCAGGGTGTGTCGCTGGCGCTGGATGGCGGGCGTTACGCCACGCCCTATGGTTTTGTGCGCGCGCTCAAGGCCGGTGGCACCCAGGCGCCGGCAGCCGTCAGCAGCGAGGCCGTCCGGCTGCTGACCATCCACGGCGCCAAGGGCCTCGAAGCCGAGGCGGTGCTGCTGCTGGACACCGACACCGTGGAACGCAATGCCGACAGCATGGGCGTGCTGGTCGACTGGCCCGGCGAGGCGACCGAACCGCGCAAGTTTGTCTTCCTGGTCAGCGAAAGCCGGCCGCCTGTCTGCGCCGCCGACACGCTGGCCAGCGAGCTGGCTGCCCGCAAGCGCGAAGAACTCAATGCCCTGTATGTGGCGCTGACGCGCGCCCGCCATACGCTGGTGATTTCCTCCATCGAGCCGCACCGCGTGACCACTGAAAGCTGGTGGCAGCGCCTGCAGGCACTGGTGGGCGAGTTGCCTGCCCCGGTGGCCGATGAATCCGCCGCGGCGCGGCCGGACCTGGCGGACGCCGGCGTTTTTTACCTGCCCGAGCTGCCGGCCTTGCCCGAAGGTCTGGCGCCCGCTGCGCCTGCCGTGGAGCGGGTGGATGAAGACTCGCTGAAGGCGCGCATCGGCAAGGCCATGCACCGCCTGCTGGAGTGGGGCGGTGCTTTGTCGACGGAACAGGTGAAGGCAGCGGCGCGCGAGTTTCGTCTGAGCCCGGCGCAGGCGGCCGAGGCTGCCGGGCTGGCCAGGCGCATTCTGGCGGGCGAGGGCGCCTGGGCCTGGCATCCGGACGCGGTGGCCTGGCAGGGCAACGAGGTCGACCTGGTCTACGCCGGCCAGGCGCTGCGGCTGGACCGCCTGGTGCAGCGCAAGGACGCCGGCCATGAAGGCCACTGGTGGGTGCTTGACTACAAATCGGCAGCAGCGCCGGAGCTGCAGCCTGCGCTGGTGGCCCAGCTGCAGGACTACCGGGCGGCGGTGCAACTGATTTACCCCGGCGCGCCAGTGAAGGCGGCTTTCCTGACCGGGCGGGGGACGATTGTCGAGCTTTCCGGCGAACTGCAATAATCAGGGCATCAGCGAATCGGCCTGCGTCCGGCACCTTTGCCAGGCTTCAGGTCTTTTTGCATTGCAGCCCTTGAGGGACGGGCGCTGCCAACTATAAAAAACAGAGCAAACCGGCCTCGCCGGCATGCCCCGCTTCCTGTGCCCTTTCACATTGCCATCACGTGCAGACGGACATTTCCTTGAACGATTCAACTTCTCCTGCCGCGCCACCGCGTGTGGCCATCATCGGCGGCGGCCCCGCCGGCCTCATGGCCGCCGAGGTGCTGGCCGGTGCCGGCGCGGCCCTGTCCGTCCAGGTGTACGACGCCATGCCTTCGGTGGGCCGCAAGTTTCTGCTGGCCGGCAAGGGCGGGCTGAACCTCACCCATTCCGAAGCCGCCGAACCTTTTCTCAGCCGTTACGGCGAGCGCAGTGCCCAGCTGCAGCCGCTGCTAGCCGCCTTCGGCCCCGCCGAGCTGCGCGCCTGGGCCCAGGCCCTGGGGGTGGAGACCTTTGTCGGCAGCTCGGGCCGTGTGTTTCCCCGGGACATGAAGGCCGCGCCGCTGCTGCGCGCCTGGCTGCAGCGCCTGCGCGCCGCGGGCGTGAAGTTTTCCATGCGGCACCGCTGGCTGGGTTGGGCAGAGGACGGCGTGCTGACGTTTTCAACACCCACCGGCCCGGTGCAGGTGCAGGCCGACGCCGTGGTGCTGGCCCTGGGCGGCGGCAGCTGGGCGCGGCTCGGTTCGGACGGCGCCTGGGTGCCGCTGTTGGCCGCGCGCGGCGTGGCCGTGGCGCCGCTGCAACCCTCGAACTGCGGCTTTGACGTGGCCGCGCGGCCCGACAGCCCGGCGCAGGTGGCCGAGGCTGTGGCAGATGCCGGCGAAACCCGGCGTGAGTTCTTCAAGGAGCTGATCGGCCAGAGCCCGGCGCCCCAGACCGGCTGGACCGAACATTTCTCCAGCCGTTTTGCCGGCCAGCCCTTCAAGTCGGTCGCCATCCATTTCACCGATTCGCAAGGCCGCAGCTTCCACCGCAAGGGCGAGTTCGTGGCCACCGCCACCGGCGTCGAAGGCAGCCTGATCTACGCCGCCTCCAGCCTGCTGCGCGATGAAATTGCACTGAAGGGCAGCGCGACTTTCCTGCTGGACCTGCTGCCCGACAAGTCGCCCGAGCAGGTGCTGGTCGAGGTGCGGCATCCGCGCGGCTCGCGCTCGCTGTCCAGCCACCTCAAGAGCCGGCTGAACCTCGACGGCATCAAGGCCGCGATGTTGTACGAGCTGCTCGGCAAGGACGCCATCCACGACCCGGTGCAACTGGCCCACGCGATCAAGGCCCTGCCGGTCAGGCTGGTGGCGGCACGGCCCATTGACGAAGCGATCAGCAGCGCCGGCGGCGTGCGCTTTGACGCCATGGATGGCCAGCTGCACCTGCAGACCTTGCAGGGCGTACCGCAACCGGTGTTCTGCGCCGGTGAAATGCTCGACTGGGAAGCGCCCACCGGCGGCTACCTGCTGAGCGCCTGTTTTGCCAGCGGTCGCGTGGCCGGGCAAGGCGTTTTAAGCCATTTTGGGCTCTAGCCCTTACCGTGCGGGCGAAGACAGCTATTGATTTTGTAGCGTGCCATTTTCCTTACGTGACCTCATTCGTCACCACACTGGCAAAGTGAAAGAGTTTGGATTAGTATTACATACGTTATAACCAAGATCGCATGTCATGCACACCCTCAAACTGACACAAATTGGCAATTCCATCGGCGTGATTTTGCCGCGCGAGGTGCTGGGGCGGCTCAAGCTTGAAAAAGGTGAATCTGTGTTTCTGATGGAAACGCCAGACGGTTACGCCATCACGCCTTACGACCCCACCTTGGACGAACAGATTCAGGCCGGCCGCGAATTCATGCGTGAATACCGGGACACCTTCCATCAACTTGCCAAATGACCTGGCGCTGGATCGACAAGCAGGCACTGCTGCTTTTGCACGGCGAGAGTCTGGCTGAGCACGGCGGCGGTGAGGGCTTGCGCGACGAGGGTCTGCTGGACTCCGCGTTGGCCCGGCCTTTGAACCTGCTTGCCTACGGCGAACCTGATGTAGCCGCTCTGGCTGCGAGCTACGCCATGGGTGTGGCAAAAAATCATCCGTTTGTCGATGGCAACAAGCGTTCCGATTTTTTGACAGTAGGTATGTTTCTTTACTTGAACGGATACCGGTTAAGCACGACGCAAGCGGATGCAACTGTTACCGTGCTGGCATTGGCTGCTGGTGACATCACTGAAGAGCAGTTTGCAGCCTGGCTTCGCACAAAAGTGGCCATTCGACCCATGAAAAAATAACGATGCTATTGATGAAAAGAGGCTCGCCATGATCGTGCGTTTCCACATTGACCCGATGGAACAGGACCAGTACGAATACCGCGTCAGCTACGAAGGCGAGGACCTGTACAGCGACGTCGGGCTGGACAGCATCGAGGCCTGCATCGTGGCCGCCACCGAAGGGCTGGGGCAGGACGCCATCGCTGCCGAAGTGGCCTACAAGGGCATCATCAGCGGCACCTACGCGCTGGCCTCACTGGCACTGGTGTCGGTGCAGATTGCCGAACATGCGCTGCAGACGACGGCGGCGATTGAAGAGGCTCTGGAAGGGTGATTCCCTAGATTGCCCCATCGAGCCGCTCGAAGTAGTTGCTCCAGGCGTTCAGCCGTTCCGACTCGACATGCAGCCGCAGGAAGTCCTCCGGCCCCACCTTCGACAACTCGTAGATGGCCTCCAGCCGTTGTGACTCCGCCTTGATCAGCCGGCCCAGTGCTTTCAGGTAGCGGGCCAGTTCCTCGTGGGTTGGTTTTTCAAATGTATCCATGTAAAAAATTCTAGGGAAATTTTTTGATGGAGAAAGCCCAAAACGGCAGGCAGGCGCCGCATCCGTTTGTAGGAATTTGGCCAGACGCTTGCGGGATGTGAACTATTTCACTGCATGGCCGCGCTGCGAAAAGCGGTCAAAGCAGGCAAAAAAATGGCATCCATGGATGCCATTTTTGAAAAAGGTGACGAGCCTCGACCCCGGCACTGGCTCCGCAGTTAGGGCTGCTTGGTTCCCCATCTGACCCGGTTGGCCGCTTTACCATGCGGGAAGGCCCGTCATTGACTATTGTAAGGGCAGGGGCCGGGACTTAAAGGGCTGTGACCATAAAAACCCTGCGCCCCGCGCTTTAGAATCATTCGATGTCCTACCTCGTCCTTGCCCGCAAATACCGCCCCCGGAATTTTTCTGAAATGGTCGGGCAGTCGCATGTGGTGCAGGCGCTCAGCAACGCACTGGGCACACAGCGGCTGCACCATGCCTACCTGTTCACCGGCACGCGGGGCGTGGGGAAGACCACGATCTCGCGCATCCTCGCCAAGTCGCTCAATTGCCTGGGTGCGGACGGGCAGGGCGGCATCACCGCCACGCCGTGCGGTGTCTGCCAGGCCTGCACCGACATCGACAGCGGCCGTTTTGTCGATTACACCGAGCTCGACGCGGCCTCCAACCGCGGCGTTGACGAGATCGCCCAGTTGCTCGAGCAGGCGGTTTACAAGCCGGTGGTGGGGCGCTTCAAGGTCTTCATGATCGACGAGGTGCACATGCTGACGAACACGGCCTTCAACGCCATGCTCAAGACGCTGGAAGAGCCGCCCGAGTACCTCAAGTTCGTGCTGGCCACGACCGATCCGCAGAAAGTGCCGGCCACGGTGCTGTCGCGCTGCCTGCAGTTCAACCTGCGGCCGATGGCGCCGGAAACCATCCTGGAGCACCTGGTGCAGGTGCTGCGGGCCGAAAACATCGAGTCGGAACCGCAGGCCCTGCGCCTGCTGGCACGCGCCGCACGCGGCTCCATGCGCGACGCGCTGTCATTGACCGACCAGGCGATTGCCTTCGGCTCCGGCCAGCTGCAGGAAGCCAGCGTGCGCCAGATGCTGGGCAGCGTGGACCGCAGCTATGTGTTCCAGCTGCTCGATGCGCTGGCGCGCGGCGACGGCAAGAGTGTGGTCGAGACCTCCGAGGTGCTGCGCCTGAACGGGCTGAGCGCCGCCTCCACCCTCGAGGAAATGGCCACCGTGCTGCAGCGCATGGCGGTGCTGCAGGCGGTGCCCGGCATGGACGCGGGGGACGACGCTGCCGACCCCGAGGTCGCCGCCACGGCGCGCTTGGCGCAAACCATGCCGGCCGACGAAACGCAGCTGCTGTACAGCCTGTGCCTGCATGGCCGCGCCGAGTTGGGGCTGGCACCCGACGACTACGCGGCGCTGACCATGGTGCTGCTGCGCCTGCTGGCCTTCAAACCCCCGGGCGCGACGACGGCGGCCGCCGCACAGGGGGGCGCCGTCGAGCCCCCAAAAAAGCCGCAGCCTGACAGTGCGCCGGCCAGCGTCGTGGCCGCCCGTCCCGTGGCCGCGCCTGTCGGGGCCACGGTGCCGGTTCGCTCCCCGGTGGCTGCACCGCCGGCTCGCCCAAGCCTGGAAGAAAATCGGCCTTCCTCCCCTGTGCAGCGGGCGCCAGCAGCTCCTGATTTTGTAGCATCGAGAGACCCCTTGCCGTGGGAAGACGCCTTGCCCATGCCGGCTTCGGCCTTGCCTGCGGCGCCGCCAGCACCGGCCCCCTCGCCCGCGCCAGTTGTAGCCCCTGTGTTGCCCCCTGCCGCCCCCCTGGTCACGAGCAGCCCGCTCGGCGACGTCTGGACGGCGCTGGTCAACCGCATGGTGGCTGCCGAAACGATAGGTGCGCTGGCGCGCGAGCTGGCGCTGCAGTCCGAGTTGCGCACGCAGGGCGACGGGGTCTGGACCTTGCGCGTGGAGCGCGAGTCGCTGAACCAGTCCGCCGCGCGCGAAAAACTCCAGCTGGCCCTGCAGACCGTGCTGCCCGACAGCGGCCAGGCGCCGACCCTCGTGGTCGAACTTGGCCCTGTCGGCGATTCGCCGGCCCGGCGCAATGCCGCCGCCGCGCAGGAGCGGCAACGCCTGGCCGAGGAAACCATTCACAACGACCCGTTTGTGCAGGACATGATGCGCGACTGGGGCGCCCGAATTGTGCCGGGCAGCATCAAACCGCTCGCCCCAGTGGCAGGCAAGCCGATATGATTACCACCCAGTTTTAAAGGAAAAAAAACATGTTCAACAAAGGACAACTCGCCGGCCTGATGAAGCAGGCGCAGGCCATGCAGGACAACCTGAAAAAGGCGCAGGACGAGCTGGCGTTCATCGAAGTCACGGCGGAGTCCGGCAACGGCATGGTCAAGGTCACCATGACCTGCAAACACGACGTCAAGCGCGTCGAGATCGACCCCAGCCTGTTGACCGACGACAAGGACATGCTTGAAGACCTGGTGGCCGCCGCTTTCAATGCCGCGGTGCGCAAGGCCGAAGACCTGAGCCAGGAAAAAATGGGCAAGCTCACGGCCGGGATGCCAGGCCTGCCCGGCGGCATGAAGCTGCCGTTCTAGTGGGCCCCCACGGTCGCTCACTGCGAGCCTGCGGCATCTCCCTGCCCCTTGCACCGGAAAAGGGGCCGCTGCGCCTGCGGCCCGGCAAAGCCAGTCCCGCGGTCCCTGCTGACGAAAGCGAATACAGCGCGCGGCCGCTGTTGACAGATGGCTGATTCGAATGCTCTTGAGGGTCTGACCCAGGCGCTGCGGCGCCTGCCGGGCGTGGGCGCGAAGTCGGCCGCGCGCATGGCGTTTCATCTGCTGCAGCATGACAAGCCCGGCGCCCTGCAGATCGCGCGGGCGCTGGAGCATGCGGTGCACAGCGTCAAACACTGCACGCTGTGCAACACGCTGACCGAGCTCGACATCTGCAGCACCTGCGCCAACCCGGCGCGCGACCGCAGCAAGCTGTGCGTGGTGGAAACCCCGGCCGACCAGGCGGCGCTGGAGCGCACGCTGGCCTACCGCGGCCTGTACTTTGTGCTGATGGGCAAGCTCAGCCCGCTCGACGGCATCGGTCCGCACGACATCGGCCTGCAAAAGCTGTTCGACCGCGTGTTGCCCAGGGACGCGCAGGGCGATCCGCCCGCTGCCGCGGAGCGCGAGGTGCAGGAAGTCATCCTGGCCACCAACTTTACCGCCGAAGGCGAGGCCACCGCGCATGTGATTGCGCAGGCGCTCAAGAGCCGCGGCGTGCAGGTCACCCGACTGGCGCGGGGCGTGCCTGTGGGCAGCGAGCTCGAGTACGTGGACCTCGGCACGATTGCCCATGCGCTGCTGGATCGCCGCTAGCGCACGGCTGCGCCCCCATGTCCATTGCTACTGTTTTTATAGCTGACCGCGTCCACCCATCCATGACTGCAAGCCAGAAAGGCTCTTCACCATGACTTATGCACGTTTCACCGTGGCCTACTGGTGCCTGCTGGTCGCCGCCTTGTTGCCCATCGCCTGCGCGGCGCTGGCCAAGTGGGGCACGATGACGACCCCGGTGAACCGGGGCGGCTTCGACAACCACAACCCGCGTGCCTGGCTGGCGCGCCAGACCGACTGGCGTGCGCGTGCCAATGCCGCGCAGGCCAACACGTTTGAAGCCTTGCCTTTCTTTTTTGCCGCCGTGATCATTGCGCACCAGTTGCAGGCATCGCAGGTGCGGCTCGACGTGTTTGCGTTCGTGTTTGTCGTGCTGCGCATCGCCTACGTCATGATGTACGTGGCCGACATGGCCAAAAGCCGCAGCGTGATCTGGTTCCTCGCGCTGCTGGTCAACATCGGCATTCTTTTTCTGGGCTATCGGTAACGTCTGGTAACCAGAAACCGTTCCGTACAAACCCGCACGGGATGATACCGATGCGGGTTTTTTTTGCGCTGGCTATGCTCTTTCCGAAGCCATAAAAAAATCAGAGAGAGAACCCGCCCCATGAACCACCTCACCGTCAACCGCAGGACTTTCGCCAGTGCGGCCGCACTCGGTGCTGCCTCCCTGGCCTTTCCGGCCTTGCGCGCGCAAGGCAAGCTGGAGAAAACAAAAATCGCGCTGGCTGTCGGCGGCAAGGCGGCGTTTTATTACCTGCCGCTGACCATCAGCGAGCAGCTGGGCTACTTCAAGGCTGAAGGCCTGGATGTGGAGATCAGCGACTTTGCCGGCGGTGCACGGGCGCTGCAGGCCGTGGTGGGCGGCTCGGCCGATGTGGTGTCGGGTGCCTACGAGCACACCATCAACCTGCAGTCGAAAAACCAGATGTTCCAGGCCTTTGTGCTGCAGGGCCGGGCGCCGCAGATTGCCTTTGGCGTGTCCACCAAAAACATGCCCAACTACAAGTCGGTGGCCGACCTCAGGGGTAAAAAAATTGGCGTGTCCGCACCGGGCTCGTCCACCAACATGATGGCCAACCTGGTGCTGTCGCGCGCCGGGCTCAAGCCCCGCGATGTGAGTTTCATCGGCGTCGGCACCGCGGCCGGTGCGCTGGCGGCGCTGCGTTCCGGCCAGATCGATGCCATGAGCAACACCGACCCGGTGATGACCATGCTGGAGCAAAAAGGCGAGGTGAAAATCATCTCGGACACGCGCACGCTCAAAGGCACGGTCGACGTGTTCGGCGGTCCCATGCCGGCGGCCTGCCTGTACGCGCCCCTGGACTTCATCCAGAAAAATCCCAACACCTGCCAGGCGCTGGCCAATGCCATCGTGCACGGCCTGAAGTGGCTGCAAACCGCCGGGCCCGGCGACATCATCAAGACCGTGCCCGAGAACTACCTGCTCGGTGACCGCGGCCTGTACCTGGCGTCCTTCAACAAGGTGCGTGACGCGATCGCGCTGGACGGCCTGATTCCTGAAGAAGGTGCCAAGACGGCGCTCAAGGCCCTGGCCAGTTTTGACCCCAGCATCAAGGCCGACAGGATTGTCCTGGCCAAGACCTACACCAACGAGTTTGCCCGGCGCGCGAAAGACAAGTTCAAGGCCTGAAAATAAGGCCCCCACGTTCGCTCGCTTCGCGTAGCTCTCTGCCCCCCGAGGGGGCCGCTGCGCCTGCGGCCCGGCCCTTCGACAGACTCAGGACAGGCCAAGGCCGGTTCCGCGGCCCCGGCTGGCATGGAACTCCCACAGCCACTTCACTTGTCGTTCGCCTCTGTCTAAGCAGCCCGGTTCGCGGCGACAATGCCTCCATGACGGACCCAGCCGAAAATCACGCCAGCAATTACGCACTAGAGCTGCTTGACATCAGTTGCACCTTTCGCTCACCGGGTGACGCGGGGCCGGGATACACCGCTGTCGGCGAAACCACGCTGTGCATACGTGCCGGCGAGTTCGTCTCCGTGGTCGGCCCGACCGGCTGCGGCAAGTCCACCTTGCTCAACATCGGTGCGGGCCTGCTGCCGCCCACCTCCGGCACGGTGAAGGTTTTCGGCCAGCCCCTGGCGGGCATCAACACCCGTGCCGGCTACATGTTCCAGACCGAGGCGCTGATGCCCTGGCGCAGCGCGATCGACAACGTCATGGTCGGCCTGCAATACCGCGGCGTGTCCGATGCCGAGGCGCGTGCGCAGGCACAGGCCTGGCTGGAGCGGGTCGGCCTGAGCGGCTTTGGCGACCGTTACCCGCACCAGCTGTCGGGCGGGATGCGCAAGCGCACCGCGCTGGCGCAGGTGCTGGCGCTGGATCCCGACATCATCCTGATGGACGAGCCTTTTTCGGCGCTCGACATCCAGACCCGCCAGCTCATGGAAAACGAGGTGCTGGACTTGTGGGCGGCGAAAAAGAAGGCGGTGCTGTTCATCACCCACGACCTCGATGAAGCCATTGCCATGAGCGACCGCGTGGTGGTGCTGTCGGCCGGCCCGGCCACGGTTCCCATGGGCGAGTTCGTGATTGACCTGCCGCGCCCGCGCAACGTCGCCGAGGTGCGCACCCAGCCGCGTTTCATCGAGCTGCACGCGCAGATCTGGGACGTGCTGCGCGACGAGGTGCTCAAGGGCTACGCTCAGCAACTCCGCAAGGTCTGAACTGCATGTGGTCCGTTCTCAAACCCTCTGACAAAAACCTGCGTGTTTGGCAAGTCGGCATGCTGGTTGTGTTCCTGGGCCTGTGGCAGTTGGCCTCACGCGACCAGCAGTTGGCGTTTTTCCTGGGCGAACCTGTCAAGGTGGCGGGCCGGGTCTGGTCCTGGTTCATGCCTTTTGGCTTCGGCCCCAGCCTGCTGTTCCCCGACGGCCTGCCGGGCAACGCCGATATTTACCTGCACTTGGGCACGACGCTGCTCGAGACCGTGCTGGCCTTCGGCATCGGCACCGTGCTGGGTCTGGCCTGCGGCCTGTGGCTGGCACTGGCGCCTATGGCCAGCGCGATCATGGATCCCTACATCAAGGCTGCCAACTCGATGCCGCGCGTGATCCTCGCGCCCATTTTTGCGATGTGGTTCGGCCTGGGCATCTGGAGCAAGGTGGCGCTGGCGGTGACGCTGGTGTTCTTTATTGTGTTTTTCAATGTTTACCAGGGCGTCAAGGAAGTCAGCCCGGTGGTGCTGGCCAATGCGAGGATGCTGGGTGCGAATCAAAGACAGTTGCTGCGCACCGTTTACCTGCCCAGCGCGACCAGCTGGGTGTTTTCCAGCCTGCACACCTCGGTCGGCCTGGCCTTTGTCGGGGCTGTCGTGGGCGAGTACCTGGGTTCGGCGCGCGGCGTTGGTTACCTGATCCTGCAGGCGGAAGGCACCTTCGACGTCAACACCGTGTTTGCCGGGATCGTGGTGCTGACGGCGTTTGCGCTGGTGCTCGACGGCATCGTCGGCCGCATTGAACGCAAGCTCATGAAGTGGCAACCGCGCACCGGAGAGACGGAGAAACTCTGATGGAACATTTGTCTGCGTCGATACGTCTGTACTCCGGGCCCCTGAGCATGTTCGCCGCCAAGGTGCAGATCGCCGCGCAGTGTCCGGCTGATGAGCCTGCAGGACCAGCTGCAGGACCCGGTGGCTGTTGCCGCGCGTGAGGCCTCCGCACTTTTTTACCTGAAGATGGACGGCCTGCTGGCCGACCGCGATTACCTGGCCGGCGCGTATTCCTTTGCAGATATTGCGTTTTACATGGCGCAGTTGTTCGGCGAACGCATGGGTGCCGCGATGGATGGACGCACGCCGCGCCTGCTGGCCTGGCGCGAGCGGCTTTCACGGCGGCCGGCCGTGCGCCGGGTGGCCGGCGCGATGGCGGCCTACCTGCAGTCGCAAGGCCGGCCGCTGCCGGCTTTTCTGGCGGCGATGCTGCCGTCGTCTCCACCAATGGCACCGGTCGAACGGGCCTGATGGTCCTGATTCTTCCATCTGGCCGTTTCGTCCTACATACACGCGGCAGGCCGGTGGCTACATTGGTGCCAGCCACGCCGCCGTGCCTTCACGGCTGGCGGCATCCATTCACTCCCGCAAGGAATCCCCCCATGAATCTCCATCTCAGCATCGGCCCCGTCGTCTCCCTGGTTGCAGGCATCCTGATCCTGATCATGCCGCGCCTGCTCAACTTCATCGTTGCGATTTACCTGATCATCATTGGCCTGCTCGGTCTGTTCGGGACCGGTTCGCTCAAGCTCTAGGAGCCTGCGCGGCAGACGGCGCTTCGGCCCTTCAGCGTTTACCCAGCGCCAGCGCCAGCAGGGCCTGTTGCTGGGCGGGGTTGCGTCCGGCAATCAGCGCCAGCAGACCGGTGCGGTCCAGCAGGTTGATGCCGTTGTCCTTCGCAAACTTGCGCGCATTCTCGCTGCAGACCGACGAGGTCGCGCAGGTGCCGCGCTTGAGTTGGCGCGAGCGCATCAGATCGAGCAGGGGGTGCAGCTCGCGCACGCCGACCGGCTGGCCCGACCACTGCTTGCACCAGGCCACTGCCGCCGGGCTGTCCTTGCCCTGTTGCGCATGGCGCGAGTAAAGCCATAAGGTCACGCCGCCGGCTGCGCCATGCGACTGGCCCCGGATCTCAAAGCCGCCCTGCGCAAACAGCGCTTCACACACCGCGTCAAACTGCTGGACCGACACCTGGTCCAACAGGGCCGGCGTCCATGAGGGCTGCGCCACAGGCGCCGGCGCCGGCACGCTGCTGGCTGGCTGTGTTGATCGGGCGGGTCTGCCGGCTGTTGCGGCGGCGGGGAAATCAATCAGCTTGTCGAGGGCAAAGGCCGTGCCGGGGGCGACGGCAAGCTTGCCGGGCGCGGGCAGCCGGGGCGGTCCTGCGCCCCTTGCCAGCTTGCTCCAGGGCGGTTCGAACGCCAGCGGGTCCACATAAACTTCTGCATGCAGCCGGTCGGTCAGATAACTGCCCACCAGGATGACCCCGAGCAGCAAAGCCGCAGCTCCCGCAGACAGCAAGGCCCGTTCCTTCAGGGACATCACCAGCAGCGTCATGCCGATGGCGACGGCCAGCAGTCCGATGGCGAAAAGAAAGCGAAAGACCGCGCTGGGCTTGACTGGCATTCCGGGCTTGCTGACGGCCATGGCGCGTGTGATCCGAGGGGCTACTTGGCCGATGGCTGCAGGCACAGGCGGAAGTGGAAGGGGATCATGGCGCCATTTCCCGAGAGCTCCTAGCGCTTTTTGGTCTTGATCACCGTTTTGCCCGGCGCACGCCTGACCGCCTGGACCGAGGCCTTGCCCGCCCTGGGCCTGGCCGCACTGACGGCCTTGACCGGCAGGAACACCACCACCTGGTGTCCGAGCTTGAAAGCCGCTGAAGCACCGACCTTGTTCCACTCGGCAACGGCGTCCGCACTCAGGCCGTAGCGCCTGGCAATGCTGGCCACGGTTTCGCCCTTGCGCGCCTTGACGGTGCTCCTGCGCGTGACGATTTCCGGCGCCAGCGTCATCTGCGCGTTGTCTGCGACATGGCTGGTCACGTCGTTGTCCATTTTGGCGCTGCGTGACACCATCAGGGTCGACCCCGCCTTGATCAGCATGCGCGGTGGAATGTTGTTGACGCCGCGCAGGTCGGTCTCGCTCATGCCGACGCGCCTGGCGGCGTCGCCGACGCTCAGGGTTGCGGGGGCGGTCCAGGCCGTCCAGCTGGCGTATTGCCCCTGGGAGTAGGCCTCGAAGTTGCGCTGGAAGATCTTGGCATTGTCCCAGGGCAACAGGATGTGGGGCATGCCGGCCGCCAGAATCACGGGGCGATGGGCCGACGGGTTGAGGGCCTTGAAGTTGCTGATTTCCACGTCGGCCAGCTTGGCGGCCAGCGCCACATCGATGTCGCGGGTGATCTGGACCTGCTGGAAGTAGGGATGGTTTTCAATCAGTGGCAGCTCGGCGCGGAAGTTCTGCGGGTTGGCCACGATGTTCTTGACCGCCTGGAGTTTGGGCACATACAGGCGTGTCTCATCCGGCATGCGCAGGTCCAGGTAGCCGGTGCCCAGGCCATCTTTCTTGTTTCTGGCGATGGCGCGGCCCACACTGCCTTCGCCCCAGTTGTAGGCGGCCAGTGCCAGATGCCAGTCGCCGAACATGCCGTGCAGTTTCTGCAGGTAGTCGAGCGCGGCTCGCGTTGAGGCCAGCACATCGCGGCGGTCGTCGCGGAAGGCGTTCTGTTTCAGGTCGAAGTACTTGCCGGTGGCCGGCATGAACTGCCACATGCCAGCGGCCTTGGCGCTGGAGACGGCCTGCGGATTGAAGGCGCTTTCAATGTAGGGCAGCAGCGCGAGTTCGGTCGGCATGTTGCGGCGCTCAAGTTCTTCGACGATGTGGAACAGGTATTTGCTCGAGCGCTCCGTCATGCGCTGGATGTAGTCCGGCCGGCTGGCATACCACTGCTCGCGGTCGGTCACCAGCTCGCTTTCGAGGTTGGGCATGGCGAAGCCGCGGCGGATGCGCTCCCACAAATCGGCCGGCGGCTGCAGGCTGGCCACGGCGCTGGACGGGGTCTGCGCCGAATGGATGGGCGACAAGGGGCCGCCGGGGTAGACCGGCTGGGTCGCCGATGGCGAGGTGCTCAGGACCGGATCATCGGGCATGCCGAGCTTGCTGTTGCTGCTGGCACAACCGGTGAGCACGACCACGGCGAGGGAGACGGCGAAGGTTCTGAGCGGGGAAAGCAGCCGTGCCAGACGGTCAGGGAAAGCCGGAAAAGAAGCCGGGGAAACGGGGGCGGGTTTGAAAAAAGCTGGCTGCGGCTCGGTCATTTGAATTGGTTCTTCCACTGCCTGATGGCGGCAAATACGGTGTTGTCGTCATGCGCCGCGGGATCAAAGCGCCGGGCGGCAGCCATGACCGTGGCCTGTCGGGTACGCAAAAAGGGGTTGATCAGCAACTCCTGGGCAATCGAGGTGGGCAAGGTTGGCTCACCGTCGTCTCTCAAAGCAGCACAGCGTGCATGGTAACCAATCAGCTCGCGGTTGTCAGGTTCTACCGCCAGAGCAAAACGCAGATTGCTCATCGTGTATTCATGCGTGCAGCAGACGCGGGTGTCGCCGGGCAGGGCGGCGAGACGGTCCAGCGAAGCCAGCATCTGCGCCGGTGTGCCCTCGAAAAGACGGCCGCAGCCGCCGGAAAACAGCGTGTCGCCGCAAAACAGCAGGGGCCGTCCGTCCACGAGGGGACAGTAAAACGCAATATGGCCGGCGGTGTGGCCCGGCACGTCGATCACCTGGAAATCAAGGTCCAGTGCCCGCACCGTGTCGCCGTCCTGGAGGGGGGTGAAGGGCGGGGGGATACGCTCGCGGGCCGGGCCGAACACCTTCGCGCCGGTGGCCTCGCGCAGCGCATCGACGCCCCCGGTGTGATCGGGGTGGTGGTGCGTGACTAAAATCGACTCTAATTGCAGTTGCCTGTCCTGCAGCGTGCGAAGCACCGGCTGCGCGTCGCCCGGATCGACCACGATTGCGCGCCGGCCGTCGTGCAGCAGCCAGAGGTAGTTGTCGTCAAAAGCAGGGATGGGAATCAGGTACATGCAGCGGTCTCGATGGGCTCTCAAATTATAGGTTTCACAAACTGGTTCAAAACCCCACCCGGCGAGTATTTGCTGGCGTGGGAGCGTGAGCGATTCGACGAGGCCGTGGCCGACATGTTTGGCTACCACGCCTTGCAACTGGGCCTGCCGGAACTCGACGCGTTGCGCAGCAACCGCATGCCGCACAAATGGCTGGCACTGCAGGGCACCGAGTCAGAACTTCTTGCCGGACCCAGCAGAAGCGGTGACGGCAGTCCGATCCCCGCAGCTGCGGCAAGTTCCCCGCGTGTGGCCCTGCTGACCCATCCGGCCGCCTTGCCCTTTCCCGAGAACAGCCTGGACCTGGTGCTGCTGCCGCACACGCTGGAGCTCAGCAGCGACCCCCATGCCACCTTGCGCGAAGTCGAACGTGTGCTGGTGCCCGAGGGACGCGTGGTGATCAGCGGCCTGAACCCGGCCAGCCTGTGGGGCCTGCGCCGGCGGCGTGCGCACTTTTACCGGCGTCTCGGTTACGGCGAGCTCTTTCTGCCCGAAGCCGGTGAGTTCATCGGCTACTGGCGCCTGCGTGACTGGCTGCGCCTGCTCAGCTTTGAAGTCGAGTCCGGCCGGTTCGGCTGCTACCGGCCGGCCGTGAGCCGGCTGGCATCGCTGGAACGTTTTGCCTGGATGGACAAGGCCGGCGAACGCTGGTGGCCCATTTTCGGCGCGATGTATTTCCTGGTCGCCGTCAAGCGCGTGCGCGGCATGCGCCTGCTTGAACCCAACTGGAAAACGCAAAAAGCCGCAGCCCAGGCCCCGGTGGTCATTGCCAACCAGGTACGCCGCCCGGAATCCTTTTGAGCACTTCCTCTTTTCCCAGAACAACAACCATGGACTTCCCGAACGCATGACTGATCTTCCGCCAACCACAGCACAACATGTGGTGATTTATACCGACGGCGCCTGCAAGGGCAACCCTGGCCCCGGCGGCTGGGGCGCGATGCTGACCAGCGGTGACACGGTCAAGGAGCTGTTTGGCGGCGAGATGGGCACGACCAACAACCGCATGGAGATGACGGCGGTCATCGAAGCGCTGGCCGCGCTCAAGCGTCCCTGCCGTGTCACGCTGTACCTGGACAGTGAATACGTGCGCAAGGGCATCACCGAATGGATCAGCGGCTGGAAAGCACGCGGCTGGCGCACCGCTGCCAAACAGCCCGTGAAAAACATCGATCTCTGGCAAAAACTCGACAACCTGATCACCAGCAGTGGCCACACCATCGAGTGGCGCTGGGTCAAGGGCCATGCCGGCGATCCGGGCAACGAACGCGCCGATGCCCTGGCCAACAAGGGTGTGGTTCTGGCCCTGTCCAAGGGCTGACCCTGCCGGCGGCGGGGGGCGGTGTCAATGTAAAGCCGGCGTAAATCTGGCCCCGATTTTGCTCGGGATTTCCCCCCAATGACGCAGGTGGCGCAACCTGCTGTTACATTGATCCATTGTCAAAGTTTTGACCTTCATCAACCGTTCCCCCATGGCATCAAAAGCAATTTATTCTGTCGTCGCGGTGCTCGGCATTGCCGGCCTGTCCGGTGCCGCATGGTGGTACCAGAACAAGGCTCCGGCCAAGGCCGCGTCGGCGGGGCCGTCGCAGCCGGCAGCCGGTGCGCGACCTACGGTTGAAGCCGCAAGGGTGACGGTCGTGAAACTCGTGGATGACGCCCAGGCCGTCGGCAGCCTGCGTTCACGCCGCAGCGTGGTGCTGCGCCCCGAGGTCAGCGGCCGCATCACCCAGCTCAATTTCACCGACGGCCAGCGCGTGCGCAAGGGGCAGGTGCTGGTGCAGTTTGACGACCAGCTGCCGCTGGCGCAGGTGCAGCAAAGCCTGGCCGAATTGTCGATCGCCCAGGCCAACCAGAAGCGCAACCAGGAGCTGGTCGCGCAAAACTTTGTCAGCCAGCGCTCCCTCGATGAAAGCGCGGCCAACCTGCAGGTGGCGCAGGCCAGGCTGTCGCTGGCCAGGGCCACCGCCGCCAGGCTCAAAATCGTCGCGCCCTTCGACGGCATTGCCGGCATCCGCCAGGTCAACCCCGGGGACTATCTCAAGGACGGCGCCGATATTGTCAATATCGAAGACATCGACGCCGTGTTTGTCGACTTCCGCCTGCCCGAGCGTTTCCAGAACAAACTCAAGCGCGGCCAGACCGCCGTGGTGGACATGGACGCGTTGCCGGGCCGGACATACGCGGCGGTGGTGCAGGCGATCGATCCGCTGATTGACGCCAATGGCCGCTCGGTGGCGGTGCGGGCCTGCATCGACAACCGGCAGCTGCAGTTGCGCCCCGGCATGTTTGCCCGTGTCAACGCGGTCTTCGGCGAGCGGGACAACGCCAGGGTCATTCCGGAAGAAGCGCTGGTGCCGCAGGGCGACAAGCAATATGTCATCAAGCTGCAGCCCGGACCGGAAGCCCAGACCTGGGTCGCGCGGCGGGTGGCGGTGCAGGTCGGTATCCGGCGGCCTGGCCAGGCGGAAATCACCAGTGGGCTGGAGCCCGGCGACATGGTGGTCACCACCGGCCAGCAACGCCTTCAGCGCGATGGCATGACCGTGCGGGTGGTGGATCTGAGCGCGCCCGCTGCCACCCGGCCGTCCAATGGTGCGTCTGCCGCCGCGGCGGCGCCCGAGGTTGCGCGTGTGCTGGCGGAAAACCCCGTGGGTGGCGCCAATCCCTGTCTGGTGGGCATGCGTGAGGCGGGGCCTGCGCCTGCGGTGTCGGGCGCAACACGCAGTAGCGCCGCACCTGCGCCGGCACCGGCTCCAACCGAAGCCATGCCTGAAGCCCGGGCCCGGGCGACACGCAAGCCGGCCTGAGCCCGAAGCCATCTCCTGACTGGACCCCCTGATGCAACTGGCTGAAGTCTCGATACGCCGCCCGGTGTTTGCCACTGTGCTGTCCCTGCTGATCGTGCTGATCGGTGCGGTCAGTTTCCAGCGCCTGACGGTGCGCGAGTATCCGAAGATCGATGAGCCGGTGGTGACGGTCAGCGTGCGTTACCCGGGTGCCTCGGCCGAGGTGATCGAATCTCAGGTGACCAAGCCGCTCGAGGACTCGATCGCCGGCATCGACGCGGTGGATGTGCTGACCTCGATCAGTCGCGCCGACCAGAGCCAGATTTCCGTGCGTTTCCGGCTCGAGAAAGACGCCGATGCCGCCGCCGCCGAGGTGCGCGACCGCACCTCACGCGTGCGCAACAAGTTGCCGCAGTCGATTGAGGAGCCGGTGATTGCCAAGGTCGAGGCCGATGCGTTTCCCGTGATCTGGCTGGCCTTCACCAGCGACAGCCTGACCCGGCTGCAGATCAACGACCTCGTCAACCGCATCGTCAAGCCGCGCCTGCAAACCGTGACCGGCGTGGCCGATGTGCGCATCTTCGGTGAACGCAAATACGCGATGCGTGTCTGGCTCGATCCCCGGAAAATGGCCGCCTACCGCCTCACGACGCAGGACATCGAGGACGCGATACGCCGCAGCAACCTGGAGGTTCCCGCCGGCCGCATTGAGTCGCAGCAACGCGAGTTCAGCGTGACGTCCGAGACCGGCCTGGTGCGCCCCGAGCAGTTCGGCGAGGTGGTGATCCGCAGTGTCAACGGCTTCCCGGTCAAGGTGCGCGATGTGGCGCGTGTAGAGGAAGGGGCCGCCGACGAACGCAGCGGCGTGCGGCTCAATGGCCGGGCGGCCATCGGGGCTGGCGTGATCCGCCAGGCCACGGCCAACCCGCTGGACCTGTCGCAGGGCGTGCGCAACATGATTCCGCAGCTCAAGGCCGATCTGCCGCCGGAAGTCAACATCGACATCGCCAACGACAACTCGGTATTCATCGACCGTTCGGTCAGAAACGTGTACCAGACCATTGCCGAAGCGGTGGCGCTGGTGGCGCTCGTGATTTTTGTGTTCCTGCGCACCTTCCGCGCGTCCATCATTCCCATCATCACCATCCCGGTGAGCCTGATCGGCACCTTTGCGCTGATGGCGCTGGCGGGCTTCACCATCAATACCCTGACCCTGCTGGCGCTGGTGCTGGCCATCGGGCTGGTGGTGGACGATGCCATCGTGATGCTGGAAAACATCTTCCGCCACATCGAGGAAGGGCTGGATCCATTTTCGGCGGCCATCAAGGGCGCGCGGGAAATCGGTTTTGCCGTGATCACCATGACAGCGACGCTGGTGGCGGTTTACGCGCCCCTGGCTTTCACCCCGGGGCGGACCGGCCGGCTGTTTGTCGAGTTTGCGCTGGCGCTGGCCGGCGCGGTGGTCGTGTCGGGTTTTGTGGCGCTGACCCTGACGCCCATGCTGTGCGCCAAGCTGCTCAAACACAACCCGACACCGAATGTCTTTGACCGCGGCATGGAGCGCTTTCTCAATGCGGTCTCCGACCGCTACGCCAGTGCGCTGCGCTGGGTGCTCACCCGGCGTTACCAGCCGGTGGCCGGCCGGGGCGGCGGGGCCAGGGCGTCGCTGCTGCAGGCTCGCTGGATCGTGGTGGGGGTCATGCTGGCCAGTGCGCTGGCCATCCTGCTGATCTTTCCAACCATGAAGCAGGAACTGTCGCCGCTGGAAGACCGGGGCACCATCCTGGCCACTGTCAATGCGCCCGACGGCGCCACGCTGGACTACACCAACCGTTATGCGCAGGCGCTGGAGAAAATGGGCCAGCCCTACAAGGAGTTCGACCGGATTTTTGCCAGCATCGGCAACCCCACCGTGTCGCAGGCCAGCGTCATCTATCGCACGGTGGACTGGGATGACCGCAAGCGCAGCACGCTGGAGATGGCGCGTGAACTGCAGCCCAAATTCGCCAGCCTGCCGGGCGTCACCGCCTTTCCGATCACGCCGCCTTCGCTGGGCCAGGGCTTTCGCGAGCGGCCCCTCAATTTTGTGATCCAGACCTCGGACAGCTACGAAAACCTGGACCGGGTGGTGGAGCAGATCCTCGCGGAGGTTGCCAAAAACCCGGGCATCCAGTCGCCGGTGTCGGACCTGCGCCTGAACAAGCCCGAGTTGCGCATCGACGTCAACCGCGAAAAAGCCGCCGACCTGGGCGTCAGCGTGGAAGTGGTGGCCAAGGCGATTGAAACCATGCTGGGCGGGCGCAACGTGACGCGTTACAAACGCGACGCCGAGCAGTACGACGTGATCGTGCAGACCGAGGCCAGCGGCCGCAGCACGCCGGAAGACATCGAGGGCATTTATGTGCGCGGCCGCAGCGATGCGATGATTCCTCTGTCCAGCCTGGTCACGGTGCGCGAGGCGGTGTCGCCGCGCGAGCTCAACCACTTCGGCCAGCGGCGGGCTGCCTCCATCACGGCCAACCTGGCCCCCGATTATTCGCTGGGCCAGGCGCTGACTTTCATGAACGCGACCTCGGCCAAGGTGCTCAAGCCCGGCTACAGCACCGACCTGAACGGCACTTCGCGCGAGTTCAAGAATTCCCAGGGCGCCTTGGCCATTGTGTTTGTGCTGGCGCTGGTCTTCATTTTCCTGGTGCTGGCCGCGCAGTTTGAAAGCTTCATCGACCCGCTGGTGATCATGCTGTCGGTGCCGCTGTCGATGATTGGTGCGCTGGTGGCGCTCAAACTGTCAGGCGGCTCCCTCAACGTTTATTCGCAGATCGGCCTGATCACGCTGGTCGGTCTGATCACCAAACACGGCATCCTGATCGTCGAGTTCACGAATCAGCTGCGCGGGCAGGGCATGGACATGCTGGAGGCGCTGGTCAAGGCGTCGGCGCAGCGCCTGCGCCCCATCCTGATGACCACCGGCGCCATGGTGCTGGGTGCCTTGCCGCTGGCGCTGGCCACCGGTGCCGGCGCCGAAAGCCGCATCCAGATCGGCTGGGTGATTGTGGGTGGCATGTCGCTGGGCACGCTGCTCACCGTGTTCGTGGTGCCGACCATGTACGCGCTGTTCGCCCGCAGCACGATCCCGGGCGCCAACAAGGCCGAGGCCAAAGAGGTGCCCGCGGGAACGCAGATTGCGGGCAAGTCAAATCTGCATCAAGTTTGATGCCATGGCCTGCGGGTAAACACGCGCAGCTTGCTGTCGCTTCACGACGCCGTCATGGCGGGGCGCGCCATGAGTTGCCCGACCGGTTTGCCGTCAAGCAGGCGGTCCGTCAGGCCTGCTCCCGACCCATGCCGACCAACGCGAGCCAGGCCGTCAAGGCAAAGAGGGCTCCGCCAGTGATTCCCGCACCTACGGCGCAGCCACCCGCCAGCATGGAGCCAAAGCCCATGAGAATGGCTCCTGCGATGTAGCGCAGCATGCCCTAGCCGTTGGCGAATCCTTCGAGCTTGAGGTCCTTGCCGATCCAGGCGCCGATGAATGAGCCCAGGAATACGCCGGGCAGCAGACCAAAGTCAAACCCGATAGCCGGGGCAGGCGAAGACAGCACCCGCATCAACCATTTCGCGGAAGGACCGCTGAAGGTCAGGCCCCGGACCTGAACCACCTGAAAAGAGTTGGCCGACACGAGGTGGGCATAGCCCCAGCCCACTGCAATCATCAGGCCTGTGCCGATGCCGCCCACCCATTTCCAGAAGCTCCGGCCGCTTCGCGCCGAGAAGAAGAGCGCTGCCGCAAGCCAGACCAACCCGAAGAGAAGTCCGCCCCAGTGGCCTGCGCCGGTGAGGGCCAGCAAGTCGCGCGAGGGACCATCGTCCACCAGGCGCTGATGGTGTCGCGCAGGGGCGTCAGCGATCCGGAGCGCGAGGCTTGCGCGGTCACGGCAAATATCAGTCCTGACAGCAGCGCCCGCAAATTGCCATTGGCCGACAGAATCAGCAGGCGACTGGCGCAGCCCCGGGTCATGACACTTGCACCCGTGCTCGGTGACATACAGGATTGCGCGTTTAACACATTCAGCTTCGGCAAGCTGACGTTGCCCCGCTGAAGGGGCAGGCAATGCTCGATCTGAGTGAATTGGGCTGGTGTGATCTCCATGCGTGACAGTGTCCCGCACCAGCAAGGCGAAATCATCAACACACCTTTGTTCGGTTTTACACCTTTATTCAGTTTTCACTTATATTAGCAATAAGTTTGAGCGTGTGAAGCTCAATTGAACTTGATCTTTCTCAGGCTTTGGCTACAGTGCAGCCAACACCTCAGATCGGTAATCAGGAATAAATATATGAGGAACAATCAATGCAAATCATGAACGAATGTGAACTCCCCCAGCGGCCCTACTGGCCGGCCTGGGCCGCAGGGCTGGCACTCGGGGTTGTGCTGCTGATGACTTTTGTCCTGACCGGGCATGGCTTGGGGGCGACGGGTTTCACGACGCGGCTGAGCGCCTGGCTGGGCGATGCAGCCGTGCCTGGCTGGACGCAGGCCAACGACTACCTGGGCCCCATGCTGGAGGGCGGCCCGGTGCTGTCATCCTGGATCACATGGCAGGTCCTGGGGGTGTTCATCGGCGCGCTGGTTTCCGCGGTTCTGGCCGGACGTGTGGCCTTGCGGATCGAGGGTGCCGGTTCTTCGGGACGAAGCGGGCGCCTGTTCAAGGCACTGGCGGGCGGCATTCTCGCCGGTTTCGGTGCGCGCATTGCGGCCGGGTGCACCAGTGGGTTGGGCTTGTCCGGCTCGGCTGTGCTGGGGGTGGCAGGGTTTGTATTTCTTGGTGCATTTTTTGTGACCGGTCTGATTGTCTCGCGCCTGACCGGTGGAGGTGTGAAATGAATGCCCTGATGGCCGCAAGCGGTCCCCTGGTGGGCGTGCTGCTTGGTTTCGGTTTTGGGTTTGTGCTGGAGCGCGCCGGTTTTGGAAGTGGCTGCAAGCTGACGGCGCAATTTCGCCTGACCGACTGGTCCGTGTTCAAGGTCATGTTCACCGCCATTGTTTTTGCGGCGGTCGGCATTTACGTGCTCGAGCTGGCTGGCTGGGTGGAGGCTGCTTCCATCTATGTTCCGGCTCCCTACCTGTGGGCTGTTGCTGCAGGTGGCGCATTGATCGGTGCGGGTTTCGCCGTGGGCGGCTACTGCCCGGGCACCTCGGCTGTGGGGGTGATGACAGGCCGGATCGATGCCCTGGTATTTTTTGGGGGGATTCTGATCGGCACGTTTGCCTTTGCCAGCCTGTTTCCGTGGCTGGACCCGCTCACCACCGCCGGTGAATTGACCAAGGGCGATCGCCTGCCGGAGGCGCTGGGGGTTCCGGAATGGCTGGTGCTGGCGGTTCTGGTGGCTGCTGCGGTTGGCGTATTTTTTCTCGGTGGCTGGTTTGAGCGCCGGGCGCGGCAACGCGGCGCGGCCTGACCCCACGTCACGCCATTGTTTTTTCCAAGGAGTTTGATGATGAACAGTTCTCGCGCCAATCTGGGCTCGCTGGTGTCGGCCCTGGCCATGACCTTGCTGACCGTGCCAGTGGCTCCGGCTGCACTGGCGGCGGCCGACGCGCCTGCCAAGGCGGCTTCCGCGCCCTGTGCCGCTGCCAATCCCTGTGCCGCCAAAAAGCGCGCAGGCAAGGCGGACAACCCCTGCGCCGGCAACCCGTGTGCGGCCAAGCGCCGGCGTGCCAACAAGGACGATGCCAACCCGTGCGCGGGCGCCAGCCGCAGGAAAAGCAGCGACAACCCCTGCGCCGGGAAAACCAGGTAATCAGGATTGTCATGGCCGGCGGGGACACCAGGCAGGAGGCGGCCCGCTCTGCGTTGGCGCGCCAGCTGGCGCTGGCCCGACGGGGGCGTTCCCTCCTGCATCCTTTCATTGGGCGTACTCAGTGCTTTGAAGCCTGGCGGCATTACCCTGCAAGCGATGCGGTGGATGTCACCGGACGCTGGCAGTTTTACTACCATGCGCATGACGACAGTCGGGAAGGTGGCGCCCGTCATCCCCAGGAGCATGGGCACATTCACCTGTTCCGGCGCGATCCGCAAGGGCAGCTTTCGCATCTGGCCGGTCTGTCACTCGATGCCCGTGGCACGCCCCTGACCTGGTTTGCCACCAATCAGTGGGTGACGGGGGAGCGCTGGATGGCTGCGCGCCAGATGGTGCAAGGCCTGAACGACCTGCAACTGCGTCTGCGCGGCCCGCTGGCCGGCGTGGCGCTTTGGCTGGCCGACATGGTGCGGGTCTATGCCGCCCCTTTGCACGGCATGCTACTGGCCCGTGATGAGGGCCTTGTCAGGCATTGCGCGCATCACCAGGCCAGCCGCAAGTCGGCCTGGGAGGACCGGCAGATTGCCATATGGAGTTCGTTTCCCATTCACTGGCCGCAGGATGCAGTCGAGCTGCAAGGCCAGGTTTCAAGTCAACACAACTGAAGGAGATCAAGATGAAAACGCAAATTCGTTACCTCGCAGGCCTGGCCCTGCTCGGGCTGGCCCCATGGAGCTGGGCCCTGCAGGTGCCAGGCCCGGTGGTCGATGGTGAGTGGCTGGCCAAGAACAAGGCGGACGTCACGGTGCTGGACGTGCGTCCGAGCCAGAAATCCTTCACGCTCGCGCCGCAGTTCGAGACCGACAAGAAGACCGGCAAGAAATTCCTGGTCGAACTGGGCGGGCACATTGCGGATGCCACACCGGTGGACAACAAGAAAGTGCGCGTTGATCGCATGATAGGCGGCAACAAGGTCAGCGCCATGATTCCCGAGCGCGCGGATTTCGAGAAGCTGGCGCGCCAGTGGGGTGTGCAGGCCGGCCGTCCCATCGTCATCGTCGCCGCCGGCATGGAACCGGTGGACTTCAACGATGCCGCGCGCCTGTACTGGCAGTTCAAGGTCTACGGTGAAGACAATGTGGCCATCGTCAACGGCGGCACCGCCGCCTGGCTGGCTGAAGGCCGCGAGGTCAGCGTGGCGCCTGCCAAGGTCAACGAGGGCAACTGGGCAGCAAAGGCCGATCGCACGGCCGAACTCATGGCCAGTTCCGAGGATGTCGAAAAAGCCATGAACACCAAGTCGGCGCAACCGGTCGATGCGCGCAATACCTCCATGTACCTGGGGCTGAGCAAGCGCAGCACCGTCGGTGCCTACGGCCACATCCCTGGCGCGAAGAATGTGTCGTCCGAGCTGCTGACCACCGAAGGCGGCGACGCCACGCGCATGCTGGCCGCAAACACCTACCGCGACGTCTTGAAGATGAGCGGCGTTGATCCGCAGGCGCCTGCCATCACCTACTGCAATACCGGCCACCTCGCTTCCGGTGCCTGGTTTGTGATGTCTGAAATTCTGGGCAACAAGCAGACCAGGCTGTATGACGGCTCCATGCTCCAGTGGACGCTGGAAAAGCGGGCAGTGCAGTCGGTCGCACGCGCTCAGTAAAGACAAGAAGGACAGGGCGGGGCTCTCAAGCCCCGGGGCCGGATCCGAATGGCGCGTCCCCCGCTTGACGCCGTTCGGATTAGATCGCGCCCTCGAACATCATCACGTCGACGTCCTCACCCACGGCCACGCTGCCCTGCGCATGGTGCAGCACGATCAGGCCGTTCGCCTGGGCCATGGAGCTGAGCACACCCGAGCCCTGGTTGCCGGTGGTCTTGACCTGCAGTGAACCGTCGGCGGCGGTGGACACCCAGCCGCGCTGGTACTCGGTGCGGCCCGGTTTCTTGCGCATGGGCTCCAGGCTGCGGGCCCTGAGCAGCGGTGGAGCCGGGGCCGTGTTGCCCATCATCTGCAGCAGGGCCGGACGCACAAAAGCCAGAAAAGTGACCATCACCGCGACCGGGTTGCCGGGCAAGCCGAACAGGAGGGCGCCATTTGGATTGCTATGGTTTTTGGAGCTGCTTGCGCCCGCATCTATTGGGTTGGAGGCCGATTTGGCTTGAGGGATTCGGCCCACCGCCATCGGCCGCCCGGGGCGCATGGCAATTTTCCAGAAGGCCACGTCGCCGAGTTTTTTCATCATGGCCTTGGTGTAGTCGGCCTCGCCGACACTGACACCGCCAGAAGTGATGATGGCATCGGCCTGCGCCGCGGCATGCGTGAAGGCCGCTTCCAGCAGGGCCGGATCGTCGCGCACCACCCCCATGTCGATCACCTCGCAGCCCAGCCGCCTGAGCATGCCGAACACCGTGTAGCGGTTGCTGTCGTAGACCGCACCTTCGCGCGGCGCCTCGCCCAGCGACAGGATTTCATCGCCGGTGGAAAAGTAGGCCACGCGCAGCGCCCGCCGGGTGGTCACGCTCTTCAAGCCCAAAGAGGCCACCAGCCCAAGGCGGGCGGGCGTCAAAGGCTCACCTTTTGATAGCGCCGGCCGGCCTTGCATGAGGTCTTCGCCACGCAGACGGCGGTTGTCGCCGGGGTTCAGCAGTTGCGCGGGGAGGGTGATGCTGTCGCCCTGAACGCTGGCAAATTCCTGCGGTACCACGGTGTCCAGCCCGTCCGGCATGATGGCGCCGGTCATGATCTTCAGACACTCGCCGGCGCCGACCGTACCTTGCCAGGCTTTGCCGGCCAGCGCCGTGCCCACGACTTTCAGGGTCAGTACCGTTCCCGCTGCAAGCTGGGCGCCAGCGAAGGCATAACCATCCATGGCCGAGTTGTCGTGGGGCGGCACGTCAAACGGCGACACCACGTCGGCCGCCAGCACGCGGCCCAGCGCCTCGAACAGCGGCAGTTCCACGACGTCCTGCACCGGCTCCACCAGCCGGGACAAAAACCGCAGCACATCAGCGGCGGACAGGGCCTGCGGATCGTAGCCCTGCAGTTCGGCGGCAATCTGGGCGATGCTTTTCACGGGCGCAGGGCTTCGAGCTGGTGAAGTTCCGCCAGCGTGTTGGCGTTGAAGAAGGCGCGCGGGTCGTCGCCCGGCAGGTTGAAGGGCACGAGCACGGTTTTGTGCTGCGCCGTCCACGCATCGATCTTGCGTCCGCCGCTGGCGGTGAACAGCATCAGGCTTTCCAGCAGGCGGGTGCGCAGCAGGCAGAAGACCGGCTGCGCGCGCAACTGGCCGTCTTCCTCGGGGGCGGCCACCACGGCGATGTCGGCATCCTCGCGCACCATCGCTTCGGCAAGGCGGGCGACCAGATCCTCGCTGAACAGCGGGGTGTCGCAGGGCACGGTCAGCAGGTAGGGCGTCTCGCAGCGCTCCAGCCCGGTCAGAAAGCCGGCCAGCGGGCCCGAAAACTCGCCGAGCCCGGCCGCATCGGGCCAGACCGGCACGCCAAACGATTCGTAGGCCGCAAGGTTGCGGTTGGCATTGACCATCACCTCGCCGACTTGCGGCGACAACCGCAGCAGGGTATGCAGGGCCAGTGGCACGCCGTTGAAGCTTTGCAGGCCCTTGTCGGCGCCGCCCATGCGTGAGCCGCGTCCGCCGGCAAGGATGATGCCGGTGATTTCTGCGCCGTCTATCGTGTCAATCATGTGGTTCCAATCTTCAAAGCGAGCACTTCAATGGCCACGGATATTCCTTGCCAACCGGGGCCGCAGGTGCAGCGCCCCGTCGTGGGGCAGTGCAGTACACGAAGCGACGAGCGTGGGGGCCATGCAATTTCCCGCCGGGCCGCCCCAAGGGAAACTGGCCCCCTTGGGGGGCAGAGAAGTACGCGAAGCGACGAGCGTGGGGGCCATATTCAGCCGCCTATGTAACTCATCTCGACACGCTTGTTTCCGTCGGCGCCCGGCACGGCCACATCCGGCGGCAGGGCGGCGCGTAGCTCCGAATACCGGTCGTCGCGGCGCTGCCAGATGTGGGCGACGGCGCCAGAGATCTGCTCGTCCGAATAGTGGCTGTCGCGCAGCAGGGCGCGCAGGTCGTGGCCCTGGTGGGCGAACAGGCATAAAAACAGCTTGCCTTCCGTGGACAGGCGCGCCCGGTTGCAGTCGCCGCAAAAGGCCTTGGTCACGCTGCTGATCACGCCGATTTCGCCGCCGCCGTCGGCGTAACGCCAGCGTTCGGCGGTTTCCCCCAAGTAGTTGGGGTCGATGGTGTCGAGCGCAAACTCCTGCTGCAGGCGCTCGATGACCTCGGCCGAGGGCATCACCTCGTCCATGCGCCAGCCGTTGGTGGCGCCCACGTCCATGTATTCGATAAAACGCAGCACCACGCCCGAGTGGCGGAAGTGCCGGGCCATGGGCAGGATCTCGGCATCGTTGGTGCCGCGCTTGACCACCATGTTGACCTTGATGGGCGCCAGGCCCACCTTGTGCGCGACCTCGATGCCCCTGAGCACGTCGGCGACCGGAAAATCCACATCGTTCATGCGCCGGAACACCGCGTCGTCCAGCCCGTCCAGGCTCACGGTGACGCGCTGCAGGCCGGCGTCTTTCAGGGCCTGGGCCTTTTTGACCAGCAGCGAGCCGTTGGTCGTCAGGGTGATGTCCAGCGGTTTGCCTTGTGGCGTCTTGAGCTGCGCCAGCATCTCGATCAGCACTTCCAGGTGCTTGCGCAACAGGGGTTCGCCGCCGGTCAGCCGGATTTTTTCGACACCGTGCGCGACGAAAATTTTCGTCAGGCGAGTGATCTCTTCAAAACTGAGCAGCGAGGTCTGCGGCAAAAACGCATAGTCCTTGTTGAAGACTTCACTGGGCATGCAGTAGCTGCAGCGGAAGTTGCAGCGGTCGGTCACGCTGATGCGCAGGTCGTGCAGCGGCCGGGCCAGGGTGTCGGCCAACAGGCCGGTGGGTGCCTGCAACTGGGCAGGGATGAGCGGCACGCGCGCGGCGTAACGGATGTCTGCGAGGGGAATGATTTTTTTCTCGGTCATGTAAACCTTCTTACCCGCAATTTAACGCATTGGGGCCGTGCCGGCCGTTTGGCTGCCACTTGCCCCTGCTGCCCGCGCTTAAACGCAGCGCCCGCCGTCCACCTCGATACACACACCGCTGATGAAAGCCGCTTCGTCGCTGGCCAGGTACAGCGCGGCGTTGGCCACGTCGAGCGCGGTAGAAAAACGCCCGAGCGGAATGCTGGACAAAAATTTGGCGCGGCGCGCTTCGCCTTCGGGGCCGGTGACCGTGCCGCCGGCAAACTGGGTGGACAGCGCGGTGTCGGGGTTGAACACCGGGTTGATGCAGTTCACGCGGATGTTGTCAGGGCCGAGTTCGGCCGCCAGCGACTTCGAGGTCGTGATGACCGCACCCTTGGAGCCGTTGTACCAGGTCAGGCCGGGGCGCGGGCGCACGCCGGCGGTCGAGGCGATGTTGATGAAACTGCCGCCGCCCTGGGCGCGGAACACCGGCGTGGCATGAATGGTCGAGAGGTAAATGCTTTTGACGTTGATCGCATAGCAGCGGTCGAATTCCTCTTCGGTGGTTTCCAGTGCGGGCTGGTTGCGGTGCGTCCAGCCGGCGTTGTTGACCATCACGTCGAGCTTGCCGTAACGCTGCACAGCCGCAGCCACCAGCGCCTTGACCTCGGCGGTTTTGGTCACGTCCGCCTTGAAGAAGGACGCGGTGCCGCCGGCCTTGACAATGTCGGCCACGACTTTTTCTCCCAGGGCGGTGTTGATGTCGTTGACGATGACCTTCGCGCCTTCTGCGGCCAGGCGTTTGGCAATGCCTTCGCCGATGCCGCCGCCGGAGCCGGTGACGATGATGGATTTGTCCTGGAGTCGCATGGTGTTTCCTTGAATGCTATAAAGTTGGTAGCTGCTGGCGCCCGAATGGAAAGGGCTACAGCTTGTTTTTACTTGAAGAATGAAGGGCGGGTTCAGCCGTGCCGGATGGCGACGGTCTTCAGCGTGGTGAAGCCATACAGCGCTTCAAAGCCTTTTTCGCGCCCGTAACCCGACGACTTGACGCCGCCGAAGGGCAACTCCACGCCGCCGCCGGCGCCGTAGTTGTTGATGAAGACCTGGCCGCTCTGGACACGTTTGGCCATGCGGAACTGGCGGCCGCCGTCGCGGGTCCAGATGCCGGCCACCAGGCCGAACTGCGTGGCGTTGGCGAGTTCGACCGCGTGGTCCTCGCCTTCGAAACTCATGGCGCAGAGCACCGGGCCAAACACCTCTTCCTGCGCCAGGCGGTGCATCACCGGCACGTCGCGCAGCAAGGTGGGCGCTTGGTAAAAACCGGTGTCCGGCGCTTCGTCCACGATCTGGCCTTGCGCCACCATGGGAATGCCGGCGACCTGCGCATCGCTCAGAAAGTCCCAGACGCGTTGCTGCTGGGTCTGGCGGATCAGCGGTCCCACGTCGAGGTCCATGGTCGCGGGACCGACGCGCAGCTTCTCGAAAGCCTGGCCCAGGCGAGCCAGCAGCGGTTCATAAATCTGTTGATCCACCAGCAGGCGCGAGCCGGCCGAGCAGGTCTGGCCGGCGTTTTGCACGATGGCGTTGACGAGGGCCGGAATCGCCATGTCCAGGTCGGCATCGGCAAAAACGATTTGGGGGCTTTTGCCGCCCAGTTCCAGCGTCACCGGGCAGTGGCGCTCGGCCGCCACCTGCTGGATCAAGGTGCCCACCGTCGGGCTGCCGGTGAAGCTGATGTGGTGGATGCCCTTGTGGCGGGCCAGGGCGTCGCCGACTTCATGGCCGAAACCGGTGACGATGTTGATCGCACCGGCAGGAAAACCCACCTCGGCCGCCAGCTGCGCCACGCGGATCAGCGACAGGCAGGCGTCTTCGGCCGGCTTGACCACGCAGACATTGCCGGCGGCCAGGGCGCCGCCGACGCTGCGGCCGAAGATCTGCATCGGGTAGTTCCACGGAATGATGTGGCCGGTCACGCCATGCGGCTCGCGCCAGGTCATCACGCTGTAGCCATCCAGGTAGGGCAGGGTCTCGCCGTGCAGCTTGTCGCAGGCGCCGGCGTAGAACTCGAAATAACGCACCAGCGCGGCCGCATCAGCCCTGGCCTGCTTGGTGGGTTTGCCGCAGTCGCGCTGCTCGATCAGGGCCAGCTCCTCGGCATGTTCGGCCACCTTGCGTGACAGCGCCATCAGCAGGCGACCACGCTCGGCGGCACTGACTTTGTGCCAGACCGTGTGCAGGCAGTCGTGCGCCGCCTGAACCGCCGTGTCAATGTCCTGCGCGTTGCTGCGCTGGATGTCTTCGAACACCTGTCCGTTGGACGGGTCGATCACAGGAATGGTTTTGCCCGAGGCGGAACGGACCGGTGCATTGGCGATGTAATTGAGTTGCATGCATATGATTTTCCGCGAAAACGCAGGGTTCGCAAAAAATCCGGCCGGATCGGGCCGCCGCCCCTTTTTCAGGAGGGGAATTTGCTATGAAATGAATAGCATTTGAGCCAGTCTGCTCGAGACTATGCCCCGACGGGGGTGTAGGCGCTGGTGTTGCTGGCCAGCCAGCGCGCCGACAGGTCGCTGCTCTGCTGGTTGGGGTGAAAGTCCGTACGCAGATACTCGCGCCAGGGTTTGAAGGTCTGGCGGATCAACCCGCGCTGGCCGAACAGGTAGCTGGCGGCGCTTTTCCAGGTGCGCCACTGCCACAAGGTGCCGTCGTGGTGCAGGTTGTTGACGGTCTGGCGCAGGGTGTCGGTCAAAAACACAAAAGTGATGCGGCGGAACCACTTGATGCGCCATTCCTGGCTGCCACCGAGCGCGACATACAGGTCAAAGGCGGTGTTCTTGTGCTCCGACTCTTCGGCACTGTGCCACAGCCACATGGTTTTCAGGCGCGGCTCGCAGCCGTCAAGCAGGTCATGGTTGCGCAGCATCCATTCCGCAAAAATCGCGGTGAAGTGTTCGTTGGCCGCGGTGATGGCCAGCGCGTGGCGCGGGTTGGTGCCGGCCAGCAGCTGCATGTTTTTTTCAGCACGCGGCGCCCAGTCGTTGACCAGGCCCTGTTTTTCCAGATGGCTGTTGAAGAGGCTGTGAACGCGGCGATGCGTGGCCTCCTGCCCGATAAACCCCTGGACCTCGGCCTTGTACTGGTCCTGCAATGGAGGCGGCAGGGCTTTCAGGCCGTTGCGCACCGAATCAATGAAGAACTGCTCGCCGACCGGAAAACTCATGGACAGTGCGTTGAAAAAAGCCGTGCGAAACGCATCCCCGGCACACCAGTGCCGCGGCAGGGGCGTCTCCAGGTCAATCAGCAGGCGGCGTACAACCAGTTCACTCATGTTTTCTCCCGTGGACATAACCGTGGTACTCGTGGGTACCAGTGGCGATGACTATAAGATGACGCTGTGGTACTGTCAAGTACCGTCATGGTTTTAACTTTGCATGGAGGATGCCTGACCCATGTACTCCGAGGACATCTCCGCCGCCGGCATGGAAGCAACCAAGGCCTACCGTTCGCGCCTGCTCGAAGGCATGGCGCACAGCGTGGCGCTCAAAGGGTATGCCGACACCACGGTGGCTGACATCGTGCGCGAGGCCGGCGTGTCCAAACGCACGTTTTACGAGTGTTTTGCCACCAAGAAAGACTGCCTGATCGCGCTTTACGTGGCGGCCAGCCACGGCGGGCTCAAGGTGCTCAAGGGCGCGATCGACCCCGGCCGCGACTGGAAGACCCAGGTCGAGCACGCGATGGGCGCCTACCTGGGCTGTCTGGCCAGCAACCCGGCGTTGCTACGCACGCTGTTCATCGAAATCCTCAGCCTGGGCCCCGAGGGCCTGCAGGTGCGGCGCCAGATGAACCAGGAAATGGCCGACTTTGTGGCCCAGGTGGTCAACGCCGGCCATCCGCACACGCCGCAGGACGACGCGCTGACCGCGACCCTGGCCATGGCCGTCATCGGCGGCATCAACGAGCTGGTGCTGCAGGCCATTGAAAACAACCGCACGGCCGAGTTGCAGGCGCTGACCGGCCCCTGCAGCGCGCTGGTGCGCGCCGTGCTGGCCGTACCGCGCTGAACAACACGCAAAAAAGCCCGCCGAAGCGGGCCGAAGTAAAGCGTGGCTTGTTCTTCTTTTATTTCGCTGGCGTGGGCGTGGCCGCTGCACCTGGCGCCTGGGTAGGCGCCGGTGCGGGCATGCCGGGCGCGGTCGGGGTGACCGCCGGAGCGGCCGGTGCACTCACGGCTGCCGGAGCCACCGTGGGGGTGGCAGGCGCTGCATTGGCATTGCCGCCATGGAACTTCATCATCAGCGGCACGATCAGCAGCGCCACGATGTTGATGATCTTGATCAGCGGGTTGATGGCCGGGCCGGCGGTGTCCTTGTAGGGGTCGCCCACGGTGTCGCCAGTCACGGCGGCCTTGTGGGGTTCGGAGCCCTTGCCGCCATGGTTGCCGTCTTCAATGTATTTCTTGGCGTTGTCCCAGGCACCGCCGCCGGTACACATGGAGATCGCCACGAACAGGCCGGTCACGATGGTGCCCATCAGCAGGCCGCCCAGCGCGGCGGGGCCCAGCAGCAGGCCGACCAGAATCGGCACCACCACCGGCAGCAGCGACGGGATCATCATTTCCTTGATGGCGGCCGTTGTCAGCATGTCCACCGCCTTGCCGTATTCAGGCTTGGCCGTGCCTTCCATGATGCCCTTGATCTCGCGGAACTGGCGGCGTACCTCGACCACCACCGCGCCGGCGGCGCGGCCCACGGCTTCCATGGCCATGGCGCCGAACAGGTAGGGAATCAGCCCACCGATGAACAGGCCGATGATCACCATCGGGTCGCTGAGGTCGAAGCTGATGGCCTTGCCGTAGGCTTCGAGCTTGTGCGTGTAGTCGGCAAACAGCACCAGTGCGGCTAGGCCGGCGGAGCCGATCGCGTAACCCTTGGTCACGGCCTTGGTGGTGTTGCCCACCGCGTCCAGCGGGTCGGTCACGGCACGCACTTCGGGTGGCATGTCCGCCATTTCGGCAATGCCGCCGGCGTTGTCGGTGATCGGGCCGTAGGCGTCCAGGGCGACCACAATGCCGGCCATGCTCAGCATGGAGGTCGCGGCAATCGCAATGCCGTAGAGGCCGGCCAGCGTGTAGGAGACCCAGATCGCGATGCAGACACAGATCACCGGCCAGGCGGTCGAACGCATGGACACGCCGAGGCCGGCAATGATGTTGGTGCCGTGGCCGGTGGTGGAGGCTTGCGCAATATGGCGCACCGGGGCGTACTGCGTGCCGGTGTAGTACTCGGTGATCCAGACCAGCGCGCCGGTCAGCACCAGGCCCACGGCGCAGGCGCCAAACAGGGCCATCTGCGTGCCTGCCGCCTTGATGGCGTTGTCTGGCATCAGCCAGGTGGTCACAAAGTAGAAGGCGATCAGCGACAGGCCGCCCGCAACCGCCAGGCCTTTGTAGAGGGCTGGCATCACGTTGGTCATGCCGGGCGAGGCCTTGACAAAGAAGCAGCCGATGATGGACGCGATGATGGAGACCGCACCGAGCGCCAGCGGGTACACCACCGCGCTGGTGCCGGCGTTGGTGACGAGCAGGGCGCCCAGCACCATGGTGGCGATCAGCGTCACCGCGTAGGTTTCAAACAGGTCGGCCGCCATGCCGGCGCAGTCGCCCACGTTGTCGCCCACGTTGTCGGCGATCACCGCCGGGTTGCGCGGGTCGTCTTCCGGAATGCCGGCTTCGACCTTGCCCACCAGATCGGCGCCGACGTCAGCGCCCTTGGTGAAAATGCCGCCGCCCAGGCGCGCAAAGATGGAGATCAGCGAGGAGCCGAAGGCAAAACCGATCAGCGGATTGAGCAGGTTGGCCAGGTTGGCACTGGGCGTGTAGTTGCCGTTGCCCACCAGAAACCAGTAAAAGGCCGTCACGCCCAGCAGGCCCAGGCCAACCACCAGCATACCGGTGATCGCGCCGCCGCGGAAGGCGACATCGAGGGCGGGGCCAATGCCGCGGGTGGCCGCCTGCGCGGTGCGCACATTGGCGCGCACCGAGACGTTCATGCCGATGAAGCCGCAGGCGCCCGAAAGCACGGCGCCGACGACAAAACCAATGGCGCTGGGCACATCCAGGAAGATGCCGATCAGGATCGCCAGCACGACGCCGACGATGGCAATGGTCTTGTATTGGCGCGCCAGGTAGGCGGCAGCGCCAGTTTGAATCGCGGCTGCAATTTCCTGCATGCGCGCGTTGCCTGCGTCCTGGGAAAGAATCCAGCTGCGGGCCCAGAAGCCGTAAGCCACGGCGGCCAGTCCGCAGACGAGCGCAAGAATAAGCGCTGAGTTGCCTGTCATAGAGAGATCTCCTACGTTGTTTTTCGCTTGGAGGAGGCGCCACGCTAGCGGTGCCTCCGCTGCGTTGCTTCCTCGTTGCTCGTGTCCTACGTAGAGACAAGACGATTGGCCAACCTTTGAAATTTAACGCCAAATCGTGACAAGTTCGCGAAGCGTCAGGTCCGAATCAGTAAAATGAGGGTAAATACTGACTGAGCCATCCACCTTTTCATTACTTCAACACAAAGAGACCATGTCCCTCGATAAAGTTACCCCCGGTAAAAACGCTCCCGACGCTTTCAACGTGATCATCGAAATCCCGATGAATGCCGACCCGGTCAAGTACGAGGTGGACAAGGAGTCCGGTGCGATTTTTGTGGACCGCTTCATGAGCACGTCCATGCACTACCCGACCAACTACGGTTATGTGCCCAAGACCCTCAGCGGCGACGGCGACCCGGTCGATGTGCTGGTGATCACGCCGGTGCCCCTGATCCCTGGTGTGGTGGTGACCTGCCGCGCGATTGGCATCCTGAAAATGACCGACGAGGCCGGCGAAGACGGCAAGGTGCTGGCCGTGCCGGTGGACAAGAAGTGCTCGCTGTACACCCAGTGGCAAAAGCCCGAGGACATGAACCCGCTGCGCCTGAAAACCATCGCCCACTTCTTTGAGCACTACAAGGACCTCGAAGACGGCAAGTGGGTCAAGATCCAGGGTTGGGAAGGTCCGGACGCGGCACGCAAGGAAATCAGCGACGGCATTGCCAACTACCAGAAAGAGCAATCCAACGCCGCTTGATTTTCAAACGTTTTTGGCCTCCAGCCCTTGACATTCAAGTGCGGGCAGCTATCAAAAACAGAGCGTCTGCGGTTCACGCTGCAGGCGCTCTGTATCATTGAGGGATTGCGCTCAAACGCCCACGCCGGCCATTTCGCGGCAACTTTCGGCGCAATGGCGGCAGGCGGCCCCACAGTCGTCCATCTGGCCGATCGCCTCGCAACTGGTAGCGCAGGCCTCACAGATTTCGGCGCAGACGTCGCACAGCTTCTGGGCGTACTGCGAGCCGCTGAGCTGCAGGTTGGCGCAGGCCTGGCAGACCTCCGCGCAATTCATCATCAAGGTGAATGCTCGGGCTCGGTGTGCTGGCCGCCCAGTGGCAGGCAATGGGTCAGCGCGGTGCGCAGGCAGGTTTGGTGGCAATCGGTGCAGGCATCGATGCAGGGCTGCATGCTGGTGATGGTGGCGTCCATGGCAGTCTCCGTAGCGGTTGGGATGGCTCTCCAGTGTGAGAAAAGCCGGCGCGCGCTGCAGGCGGACCAGATCGCGCCAGGCTGTAGGAGCAAACTGACTGCGCGTCCCTGAACGGCGTTTGGGCGTTCGTTCAGGCTGCGCGGGCCGGGTCCGGGAAAATCAGCCCGTGCCAGAACCTGCCCTTGCGCTCAAACGCTCGCCAGCCGCCTTCGGGTTGCGCCAGCCGGTCGGCCACGGCCCACCAGGCGCTCGGGTTCAGGCCCAGGCCAACGTGGCTGGCCACCACTTCGACGTTTTCTGTCTGCGGGTTGTCCGGCGACGGTTTCTGGATGCTGCCTTGCCAGGCCACGATGCCGTCGCTGCGTGAGTAAATGCTGGTGGTGGGCACTGGCGGCGCGGCGGGCAGGTCGTAGTTCTCGCTTTCACGCGCCACCTTGCGCCCGCTGGCCAGCTCGTAAATGCGCCAGGCATGGGTGGAGCGGTGCGAGCCGGCAAACGGGGTGCCCAGGGTGATCACGTTGCGCACCATGTGCGGCAACTCCTTGGCCAGTTCGCGCGCGTACACCCCGCCCAGGCTCCAGCCGATCAGGCTGACCTTGCGGCCGCTGCCTTCGAACGCGCGCCGCACCTGGGCGCGTGCTGCCTCCAGCACGCCGGCGCGCGGACCGAAGTTGAAGCCCTGTTCCCAGCCGCTGGTCTGGTAGCCCAGCGAATCGAGGTAGCGGCGCAGCGGCATGGTCGAGCCGTCGCTGGCCGACAGGCCGGGAAACACCACCACGCAGTGCTGGTCGCCTTTGGGGGCGCGGGCCAGCAGGGGCCACGCGGGCAGCAGCGCGCCAAACTCCCAGAAGGCGCGAAACTCCAGCGCCAGCAGCCAGGCGCTGGGCGCAGGGCCGTCATGCGGGCTTTGCTGCGCTTGCTCTGGCTGGCTTTTTTGCACGGGAGACCGGGGTGAGGGTGGCGTCATGGGGCGGGGCATTGTTTTTGGAGGTGTTGTTCCTGACCGCTCCAGTATTGGGGCGGCGGGCCGGCTTCACAGAGGGAGACTTCCCTAAAGTCGTCTCCTGCGTGACAAGGGGGCAAAGGAAGGCAGGGGCGGTGGGGCTGGGATTTTCACCGGCGCGGCAGCCTTGACGCGACTCTTGAGCCGGCTGGAGCGTGCCCGTTATTGTCGGGTCCGGGCGCCCGGGGTGCCTGGCCTGCCGGATGCGGCCCATAATTGAATTTCATTCGCAGCGTCCGCAAGAAAGTCCGAAACCATGCCAACCCACATTCGCCTTCCCGGTGCCGCCTTGCTCATCGTGGTTGTGGCGGCGCTGATGGCTTGGGCCGGCTGGCATTTCTATCCTGCAACAACGACCCGCATCGAAACCACGGTGGTGGCGCCCGAGGTGCCGGTGGTCATCCGCACCGAGGGCGGCTTGCTGGAGGTGGCCACCGTGATCGCGCAGGAGCGTTTCACCCGGTCGGACACCCGGGAGTTCTGGGGCATTCACCTTGGCACGACGGTGTCGCACATCCAGGCCCCCGTGCATTACCGGTACCACATCGCGCTCGCCAAAGAGTGGCATGTGGTGATCCGCGGGAAGACCTGCATTGTCCAGGCGCCCGCCGTCAAGCCCAGCCTGCCGGTGGCCTTCGACACCTCGGCCATGCAGATGTACACCCACAACGGCTGGGCGCGCCTGAACAAGCAGGACAATCTGGCGGCGCTTGCGCAGTCGATGACGCCCGAGCTGGAAAAACGCGCGTTGTCGGCAGGCTACCAGCAACTGGTGGTCGAGCCGGCGCGCCAGACGGTCCGGGAGTTTGTCATGCAGTGGCTGATCAAGGAGCAGAAGTGGTCGCGTGAACCGGGCTACACCGTGGAGGTATTGTTCCCCGGGGAAGTTCTGCGGGCAGGGCCGCCGGCCAGTTCGGCGGTGCAGAACAGCCCGCTGTGATGCTGGGAGCCGTGTCGCGCACGGTTTTCATTGCTCCGCCCGCAGCCCGACAGATGGTCTGCCGTGCCTTAAACTGACGCTTCATACTGTAAAAAGGCGCGGTTGCATGGAGTCTGGTTCTTGATCACTGTCCACGCTCAATACTGGCGGCCACTGGTGCTGGTTTCCGGCGTGTGGCTGGTCAACGCCGCGGTGCTTCTTGCATTTGTGCTGGTCCCCTCGCTGCATTTTGAGCTGCCAGCCGCAGTCCACACGAATTTGCACACCCTGTTCGAGACGGTGTCCATCATCGTCTCCATGCTGGTGTTTTCCGCTGGCTGGGTCACCTTTTCGCGGGAGGGCCGCAGCAATGTGGCGCTGCTTTGTACCGTCTTCTTGGGCGTGGCCATTCTTGATTTTGTCCACCTGCTGTCCTACGACGGCATGCCGGCGTTCCTCATCCCGGCCAAAGACGGCAAGGCAATCTCGTTTTTCCTGGCGGCCCGCCTGCTGGTGGCCGGTGCCTTGCTGGCGATTGCGTTCCAACCCTGGAACCGCCGCATCGGAAACAAGGAGCGTCACTGGCTGCTCGGCCTGAGCCTGATTTTTGCGCTGGGGGTCTCGGTCTACGGGCTGGTCGAGCCGGCCATGATGACCTGGTTTTTTGTGCCCGGTTCGGGGCTCACGCGTACCAAGATAGCGGTGGAATACCTGGTCATCGTTCTTAATCTCGCGGCCGCCGCCGGCTTCTACCTGCGCATGCGCGAGCCGCAACCCTACCCGCTGGTTCCGCTTTTTGCCGCCGCCTGCCTGATGGCCCTGTCGGAGCTGTGTTTTACCCTGTATTCGACCTTCCACGACCAGTACCTGATCTTGGGCCATGTCATCAAGGTGGAGGCCTATCTCTTTATTTTCCGGGCCATCTTCGTCGAGTTCCTGGAGGGACCTTACCGGCAACTGGAAAGTGCACGTGCAGATCTGCTGGTAAGCGAGGAAAAGTACCGGCTGCTGTTTGAAAACAGCCCGGATGCCTACCTGATGGCCAACGCGGACGGCTCCTTTCACACCGCGAACCCGGCAGCCTCCGCCATGTTAGGCATCGCACTGCGGGACCTGTGGCGGATGGGGCGCAACGATGTGACCCAGGATCCCCGGCTGGCAGGCTTCCTGGAGGAGCGCGCCAGGACCGGCTTTGCCCGAGGGGAGCTGATTCTGCGGCGTGCAGACGGGAGCACTTTTCTGGCTGAGCTTTCTTCCACCACGTACACGGACAGCCGGGGCCGGCAGATGAGTAGCACCTTTGTTCGCGACATCACCGAGAAAAGGAAGGCGGAAGAAGAAAACATCAGGCTTAACGCGACGCTGGAGCAGCGCGTGCGTGATCGCACGGCAGAACTTCAGGCGGCCAACGAGGACCTCGAACATTTCTCGCACGTGATGGCGCATGACCTGCGCTCCCCGCTGGTGGCGATCGAGGGCTTCGCCGATCTGCTCAAACGCGCTGGCGGCGCGTCCATGGACGACAAGCAGAAGCACTACCTGAACCGCATCCAGGCCGGCGTGGACCGCATGGCGGACATGATCGATGCACTCCTCGAACTCGCCCACGTGTCCCGTGCTCCCATGAAAATGCAGACCCTGGACCTGTCCGCGATCGCCGACAAGGCGTTGTCAGCCTGCCGGCAGCGCGACCCCCAGCGCAGGGTCCAGGCCGTGGTTGAAAGTTCGCTGGTCGGGCAAGGCGATGCGCGGCTGATCGCCACCGTCATGGCGAACCTGATTGGCAGCGCATGGAAACACACCGTCCGTAATCCGGAGGCTGAAATTGTCGTCGGCATGGAGTCATCGGCGCAAGGGCAGGCGGTTTACTTTGTCAGGGACAACGGCTCCGGCGTTAAATCCAGGGCTGCCGGGACAGTGCCGGATGAGTGCGAGACGTTGCAGGGAACGACGGTGCAGCCTCGCGCGGGCGTTGTTCTGGCCAGCGTGCGCCGGATCATCGACCGCCACGGCGGCACGGTGTGGGCCGAGTCGGCGCCCGGACAAAGCGTGATTTTCCGCTTTACGCTGGAGCCGGCGCCGGCTCCAGTGCGAGTCTGAGTGTGAGCGCGTTCTAGTCCTCGAACAGGTACTCGACCTCGCCCAGCCAGCGTTTTTCAATGAGGGTCAGGCTGGCCCGCTTGCCGGCCTGCACCTTGCGACCCACGGAACTGCGAAAGGCGGCGCCCGGGGTTTCTTCCAGCCACCGGTCGGCCGTGTCGTCCGGAAATTCCAGCCTGAGCTTTTCGCTGACCTCGATGCCACTGTCGCAGCCGTGCCTGAATGCCAGCAGCAGTGACATGGCCAGGCGATGGCGGCCAGCTGCGCAGTGAAACACGCCAATCATCCTGTCGTACACGAAAGGCAGGCCCAGGTCGGCAAGGTGCAGTGGCCGGGGCTCCTGGACGCCGGCCTCGACCAGCATCTGCCATTGTTGCGGCGTGAAATGGATCATGTCTATTTTCCTGGGCAGAGGTATCGCGGCTTCGCAGGAACAGGCCTCACTTGGATGACGATGTCTCAGTGTAGGGGGGGTGCCCGGTTTTGTCCCGGCCGGACAGGCCTTATGGCGACTTGTACGTGGGGCGTTATTGACATGGACCCTCGGTGGCGTTACCCGCCATGTTAGGGTGAACGCCTGATGTTCGCACGCTGCCGCTTCCCGGTGCCGGCGGTCAGTGTGAAAAATTCCCGAAAGGTGGCTGTATGGCGATAGGCTGGTGGACTGTGTTGCAAAGTGTCCCGTGGGCCGAGGTGGTGAGCAACGCCCCCAAGGTCGCTGCGGGCGCGAAAAAATTGTGGAATGCGGTGGGCAGGAAACCTTCGGCCGGCGCGCAGGTCGCCGATGCCACGCAGGCGGCGCTGTCGCCCGAGGCGCGGGCCATCACCGCCCTGACTGCGCATGTCAGTGAGCTGGAAACGGCGACCAAAGAACTGCAGGAACAGATGCTCGCGTCTTCGGAGCTGATCAAGGCGCTGGCCGAGCAGAACACGCAACTCATTTTGCGCATCGAGACGCAGCGGCGCCGCATGGCAGGGCTGGCGGCCGCGCTGGTGCTGGTGCTGGTCGGCGTGGCGGCGCTGGCCAGCCTGATCCTGCTGCTTGCACGCTGAAGGGGTGGGGGACCTATAGCGGAACGATTTCAAAGCGGGCCTCACCCATGTCACGGTTCAAAGGGCGAAATGCCGCGAGGATCGCATCTGCTTCGGCGTTCTCCCACAGCGCAATGACCTGCTCCTCGGCTTCCGACGCCTGCTCGTCCAGCGGCAAGTCTTCGTTGAGCGATTGCACCAGCATGTAGGCCTGCAGGGACGGCAACACCTGATCCGGGCCGCCCAGGGAAAATTCAAGCGACATGCGAAAACGCAGCTCCGCCGCCGCGCGTTCGTCGGGACCGAGGCTGGGGCACTCGACGAGCTTGACCAGGTAGTGGCCGGTGCCGGGTTGCTTTTTCATGCGGGTTCTTTCTCTGGAGGGTTGGTGTCGGTATCGCCCAGCAGGCCCTGTTCGTCATCGCGCAGACCGGCGACGGGCGTGGCCCTGGCCAGCGCGACCCACACGCCGAAAGGCAGGGTCTGCCGGGGCCGCCGCGGCGCGGCGCGGGCCACCACCAGCCGTTGTCCTTCGACTTGCATCACGCCGCATTCCGGCGGAACCTCCTCGGGGGCGGCAATCGGCCGGCCCCTGGCGTCGCAGCCCAGCACGTACCAGCACTCGCCGCCCAAATCGAGGTAGGCGCCGCGTTTTTCGGGCCGACGCAGGTCTCCCAGCAGGTCGGAGCGCTTCACCTTGATCTCGTGAACAACAGGCTCGACATAGGTTTCCACCGAGGTATTGCGGATTGAAAACACGTCGGGCCGCACCATGCACCAGCGTGCGGCGGCGCCGTCGGCCAGTGGCGGCAACTGCGCGCGCAGGCTCAACGCCCGCCAGGTGATGCGGCCCGCGCGCACCATGTCGCAGGCCACGCGTTCGACCAGCGCCTCGTGCGCCGACAGGGCCGCGCGGTTGCGCACCAGTGTGGCGGCCAGGTAGCTGACGCCGGCATCGGTGACACGCAGGGTTTCATGGCCCGACGGGCCGTCGACACGCTGCAGCAGGCCAGCGGCCAGCAACTCGATTTCCATCAGGTCCTGGCAGGGCCAGCCGGCGGACCGGTAGATCTCGCGCAGGCGGCGCGCATGGGCGCGGCCCAGCGTGGCGGGGGCATCGGTGGTGGCATCAAGCATGAAAAAAAAGGGTGAAGCAGGGTTTCAGAAAAAGCTTGAATCAACTGTCCTTATACGCCAAATAGGCCTTCAGCCCAATGAGGACGGGCGCAGATAGCTATGAATACTGTAGCGTCACGAAGGGGCATGGCCGCCGGGCTCCGCCTGCCGGAACGGGTTGCGCCGCTCCAGTTCTTCCATGTAGCCGGCCATGCCTTCGCCCTCGCGTTCCAGGAAGCGCTCGACCGCATCGGCAAAGGCCGGGTGTGCCAGCCAGTGGGCACTGGTGGTCTTGACCGGCAGCAGGGCGCGCGCCATTTTGTGCTCGCCCTGGGCGCCGCCTTCGAAGCGCTGGTAGCCGTGTTCCATGCACCATTGCAGCGGCTGGTAATAACAGGCCTCGAAGTGCAGGCAGTCGACACGTTCCAGCGCACCCCAGTAGCGGCCGTAGGCCACCCGGGTCGGTGTGATGGAGCCCAATTGGCCTTCGGCCTTTGTTCCACCAGCGCTGACAGCTATCAAACTAGTAGCGATGGGGCGGCCGTCCCGCTCTGCCACAAACAGCAGCCAGTTCTCCGGCATGGTGCCCTGCATGCGCTGGAAAAAGTCGCGGCTCAGGTAGGGTGCATTGCCGTGCTCGTAGTAGGTGCGCTCGTAGCAGCGGTAGAAAAAGTCCCAGTCGGCGGCGCTGATGTCTTTGCCCAGCGACCAGCGGAAGCGCACGCCGGCCTCCAGCACCTTGCGCCGCTCCTGGCGGATCTTCTTGCGCTTTTCCTGGCTGAGCGACATCAGGAAGTCGTCGAAGTCGCGGAAGGGGCGTGCCACCTCCGTTCGGGCTGAGCCTGTCGAAGTCCCGTGGCGCCCTTCGACAAGCTCAGGGCGAACGGAATCGGATTCAGACACCAAGGGACTCTTGTTTGTCCAATGGAATTGCACGTTGTGGCGCAGCATCAGCCCGGCTTCCTCGCAGGCCGCGACGTCCGCGTCACTGGCAAACAGCAGGTGCAGCGAGGACAGGCCTTCTTCGGCGCACCAGGCCAGCAGCGCCTTCACGAGCAACGTGCGGGTGGCGGCATCACGCGCCAGCAACCGCGGGCCGGGTACGGGCGTGAAGGGCGGCGCCACCAGGGCCTTGGGGTAGTAGGGCAAGCCATGCTGGTGATAGGCATTGGCCCAGGCGTGGTCGAACACGTATTCGCCGTAGGAATGGTCCTTGAGATAGAGCGCGCAGGCGCCCACCAGCTGGCTGCCCTCGGACAGCGTGACAAAACGCGCCGTCCAGCCGGTTTGCGCGGTGGCGCTGCCGCTTTCCAGCATCGCGGCGAGGTACTCGTGGCGCATGAAGGGGTTCAGGCTGCCGTCACCCGGTTGGGCCGCGAGCAGGGCGTTCCAGTCAGCGGCCGGCACCTGCAGCGGCGAATCCAGCACGCGGATGACATAATCGTTCGAGTTGTTTTTCACGTGTTTTTCGGGGTTCAATCTCACTCATGTCGCTCAAAATCTGTGTTGCCCAATTGAATTACTGCGTTGGCGACATGCCGGGCAACGCGCAAAAAATCATTGACGCCGCCCGTCTGGCCTATGCCGACGGTGTGCGCCTGCTGCTCACACCCGAGATGGCAATCTGCGGCTACGCCGCCGAAGACCTGTTCTTGCGCCGCTCCTTCATCCAAGCCTGTGATGATGCCGTGAATCTGGTGGCCCGTGAGCTGGCCGGGTTAAAGGGGCTGACGGTGGTGGTGGGCACGCCGACCCACGGGGACAGCGGCCGCGGCCTGCGCACCAAAAGTGTATCGGTGCAGCAGCGCCACAATGCCGCCCGGGTCCTGCGCGAAGGCCGCATCATTGAAACCTACGCCAAACGCGAGCTGCCCAACTACCAGGTGTTTGACGAGCGCCGTTATTTCGCGCCGGGGCAGGGCGTCTGCGTGTTCGAAGCCGGCGAAGGCGAGGACGCCATCAGTGTCGGCCTGCTGATCTGCGAGGACGCCTGGTTCGAGGAGCCCGCGCGGCTGGCCAAAGAGGCGGGCGCCGAGCTGCTGGCCGTCATCAACGCCTCACCTTTCCATGTCGGCAAGGGCGGCGAACGCGAACGCATGATGCGCGAGCGCGTGCTGGCCACCGGCCTGCCCATGGTGTATGCGCACCTGGTGGGCGGGCAGGACGAAATTGTTTTCGAGGGGCACTCCTTTGCCCTGCAGGCCGACGGCGCGCTGGCCGGCCGGGCCGAAAGTTTCAGGGAAAATCTGTTCCCGGTCCAGGCGGAACGTGCGCCAGGCGCTATTTATTTGGTAGCGAGCGAGGTGCCGCTACGCAGCGCCGAAGCGGATTTGTGGGACGCGCTGGTGCTGGGCGTGCGCGATTACCTCGGTAAAAACGGCTTTCCCGGCGCCATCCTGGGCCTGTCCGGCGGCATCGACTCGGCGCTGGTGCTGGCGATTGCGGTCGATGCGCTGGGCGCCGACAAGGTGCGCACGGTGATGATGCCGTCGCCCTACACGGCCGACATCTCATGGATAGACGCACGCGACATGGCCGCGCGCATGAAGGTGCGTTACGACGAGATTTCCATCGTCCCCGAGTTTGAAGCCTTCAAGGCCTCGCTGGCAGGTGAATTCAAGGGACTGCCCGAAGACACCACCGAGGAAAACATCCAGGCGCGCATCCGCGGCGTGTTCCTGATGGCGCTGTCCAACAAGTTCGGCGCGATCGTGCTGACCACCGGCAACAAGAGCGAAATGGCGACCGGTTACTGCACGCTGTACGGCGACATGGCGGGCGGCTTTGCCGTCATCAAGGACCTGCTGAAAACCACGGTGTTCCGGCTGGCGCAGTGGCGCAACGAGAACGACCCCTACGGCACCGGCAGCAACCCGATTCCCGAACGCATCATCACGCGCCCGCCCAGCGCCGAACTGCGCGCCGACCAGACCGACCAGGACAGCCTGCCGCCTTACGAGGTGCTCGACGCGATCCTGCAGCGCTACATGGAAAACGACGAGAGCATAGCGGCCATCGTGGCGGAGGGTTTTGACCGTGCCGTGGTCGAACGTGTGACCCGGCTCATCAAGATCAATGAGTACAAGCGCCGCCAGGCGCCGATAGGCATCCGGGTTACCCACCGGAGCTTCGGCAAGGATTGGCGCTATCCTGTCACCAATAAATTTCATGCATGAATGTGACCCCCACGCTCCCCACTGCGTGTGGTCGCTGCCCCCCGAGGGGGCCGCTGCGCCTGCGGGCCGGCGAAGCCGGACCCGCGGCCCCTGCTGATTTTGAGACACCCGTAATCAAGCTTTGACCATTTAAAACCAACGGAGATATTCAGTGAAACAAATTACCGCCGTCCTCAAACCCTTCAAGCTCGAAGAAGTCCGTGAAGCCCTGGCTGAATGCGGCGTGACTGGCCTGACCGTCACGGAAGTCAAGGGTTTCGGTCGGCAGAAAGGCCACACCGAGCTCTACCGTGGCGCCGAGTACGTGGTCGACTTCCTGCCCAAGGTCAAGGTCGAGGTGGTGGTGAAAACGGAGGATGTGGATCGTTGCGTGGACGCCATCGTGCGCGCCGCCCGCACCGGCAAGATCGGTGACGGCAAGATTTTCATCACCAGCGTCGAGCGCGTGGTGCGCATCCGTACCGGCGAAGAGGACGAGTCGGCGGTCTGATCCGCCTCCTGCCTGGTCGCCCCAGCCGGGGGCCCGGTCCGCCGCTAGATCTGGTCCAGGCGCAGTACGTCGGGCGCCACGCCCGCTGACTGCACCAGCTGCTGCAGCAACTGTTCAGCATCGCTGGCGACATGAATCAGGTCCATCTGCCAGTCGTTCATGAAACCGCCGGTCACCGAGGTGGCCAAAAAAGCCAGCAGGTGGTCGTAATAACCGTTCAGGTTCAGCAGGCCGACCGGTTTGGCGTGGTAGCCGAGCTGGCGCCAGGTCCACACTTCAAAAAACTCTTCCAGCGTGCCGATGCCGCCGGGCAATGACAGGAAGGCGTCGGCGTGTTCGGCCATGATGCGCTTGCGTTCGTGCATGGTGTCCACGATGTGCAGCTCGGTGCAGCCGGTATGGGCCCATTCCTTCTCCACCAGCGCCTTCGGGATGACGCCGACGACGCGGCCACCGGCGGCCAGGGTGGCGTCAGCGACGATGCCCATCAGCCCGTTGCGCCCGCCGCCATAGACCAGCTGGCCGCCATGCTGGCCGATCCACTGGCCAACCTGGCGCGCGGTTTCGGAAAATCCGGGCTCTGCGCCCGGTCGTGAGCCGCAATAAACGCAAACAGAAAAAGCCGGCTTCATGCGAGGAACCTGTGGAACAGCGCCATGACCCAGATGCCCGCGCACAGCAGCAGGCTCAGCAGCACGGCGGCGCTGCCCATGTCCTTGGCGCGTTTGGACAGGTCGTGCCACTCCGGGCCGATGCGGTCAATTGCGGTTTCTATGCCGGTGTTGAGCAGTTCGATGATCATCACCAGGATGACCGAACCGGCCAGCAAGGCGGTCTCCACCCAGCTGCGGCCCAGCCAAACGGCGGCGGGAAGCAGCACCAGTGCGGCGATGGCTTCCTGGCGAAACGCCGTTTCCTGCCATCCGGCCCGCAAGCCTGCCACCGAGTAGCCGAGCGCATGCCGGACGCGGTTCAGGCCTTTGCGGTGCTTCTGGGGATTGGCGGGCGGGGCGGCGGCGGGGTAGTCCTGAAGCGCAGGGGGAGAGACGGTGGAAACGTGTTCAGGCATGGGCCGATTGTCGCGCAGCTCTGTGACGGTGTGATGCGGCTCTTGCATGGCGGAGACCCGCTGGGCTTCAGGCGGCCTGGGCTGGCGCACCGGCGGGCAGGCTGGACACCAGTCGGGTGCCAGCCAGCGCATCGTGCCAGAACTGCCGGTCCGGGTGAAAGCGCGACAGGATCGCCCAGATGGCGATCCATCCGCCGGCCAGCACCAGCGCCTGCCGCACGTCCAGCCCGAGCAGCCAGCTCAGGGCCAGCGGCGGCAAAAACCAGAGCCAGCTCAGGGTGTAACGCACAAAGGCGCGCTTCTGGCTGACGGCTCGTCCCTGCAGGTCGGTCAGGCGGATGTTCCAGGTCTTCATGGCCAGGGTCTGGCCTTTGGCCCAGAACCAGACGAAGTAGATGCCGAACACGACAAACAGGAAGGCCTGCTGGGCGTTGCGGTTGTCCATGGCGTTGCGCGTCTGGCTCAGGGTGCTGAACAAGTAGTCGGCAATGAAGACCACGCCGAACATCAGCATGCCCTCATACAGCCAGCAGGCCATGCGCCGGCGCAGGGAGGGGGTGGGAAGGCGGTTGGCTTGTAGGGCTGTCAATTTGGTCGCGTTCAGGTCAGGTCGGTTAAATGCGCCCGGAGGAACCGCAGCCAGACCCGCATGCGGATCGTGTCAGGCCGGCACGGGGGCCGCGCCTTGCTGGCTACGGTTTTGCCGGTGCCGCGCCGGGCGTGGCAACCGGCGCGGTGGCTGACAGCACGTCCGGCTGTCCGGCCGGGGGCGGCGTCACCGCGATTTTAGTCGCTGGTTTGCCCTTTGGCTTGTCGGCACGCGAAGGCACCGTCGCCAGCTTTTGCGCCGCAACCGGTTTGGCTGCAGGGGCCGCGCCCACCGGTTTGGGGGGTGCCTTGGCCGCCAGTTTGCGCTTTTCCTCGTCGCTGAGGGCCTGGTAGGCCTGCCACTTGGCTTGTTTCTCTTCGGCAGTGAGCTCTTTGGACAGCTCTTTGGTTTTTGCAAAATTCAGCCGCGCCTGGGCACGTTGCTGCGGGCTGAGTGCCACCCACTCCTTCATGCGCCCCTGCATCTTGACCTGCTCTTCGGTGGAAAGTGCCGGATAACTTTTGGCCATTTGCAGCCATTTGCGCTTGTGCGTCTGGCTCAGCGTGTTCCAGGTGGGCGCCAACGGCTTGAGGATCTCGCGTTCCACCGGACTCAATTCGGCCCAGAGCGGACTGGAAAAAGCGGCCTGGGCGACCACGGTTTTGGCCGGCAACGCTGGCGCTGTTGCGGGGACGGGCGTCTGGGCGCGGGCGCCGGTCGCCAAGGCACCCAGGAACAGGCAGAGCAGCCCCACCCATCCCGGCAACGCCTGGGCAGGGATCGACGTGCCGCGGACGGAGTGCAGGCGCGCAGGATGGCGGGACAGGGTCACAGGCATCGATGTAAACGTATTTTTGCGCAAGGGCCAACCCGGCCCCTAGCGGCTGACCTTGAGGAACTGCACAAATCCGGGGTCGGAAAAGGCGTCGGGCGGCAGGTCGTCGGTCAGCAAGGCGGAGTCGACCTCGGCCAGTTCTTGGACGAAGCTGTCGGTTTGCAGGGAGTTGATCGCCAGCAGGCCGACGACCAGGGCGATCAGGGGCAAAACCGATCCGATCCGGTACCACAGGCCGAATCTCTCGCCGGATCCCCAGGTCAGCACCGAACCTGTGCCGCTTGAGGCGGTGACGGAGGCGGTTTGAACCCTGACCACCTTGCGGGCAGCCACGGCCTGCGCACGGGCGGCCCGCAGGCGCTCGGAAATGTCGTATGGCAGGTCCGCCGCGCCTGCGGACAGGTAGGAAGCGGTTTTCAGGCCATAACGGTCCTGCAGGATCTCGGTGCGGTTTTGCAGTGAATGGTTCATAGTTTTATTCCCTTGGCGGCCAAAGCCTTGCTGAGTGCGTGGACGGCCCTCGAACAATGCGTTTTCACACTGCCCTCGGAGCAACCCATGGCGGCAGCTGTTTCAGCAACATCCATTTCCTCCCAATAACGCATCAGAAAGGCTTCCCGTTGACGGCCCGGCAGTTCCTTGATCTCGACCTCGATTTGTCGCAGGATTTGCGCCCGTTCGGTCGCATCCTGAGCGCTTTCTGTTCCCTCAGAGTTGGTTGAGGTCTCTAAAGTTTCAAGCAAATCGAAATCGCCATCGTCCCCGGCAGATTCAAAGTCGCTCATGTTGGAAAACAGGGCGTTGCGCGTCTTGCGGCGCCGGAACCAGTCCAGCGTGGTGTTGGACAGGATGCGCTGGAACAGCATGGGCAATTCGGCCGCGGGCTTGTCACCGTAATGCTGGGCCAGCTTCATCATGCTGTCCTGAACGATGTCGAGCGCCGCCTCGTCGTCGCGGACATGGTAGACGCTGCGCTTGAAAGCGCGCTTTTCAACGTTTTTCAGGAAATCGGAGAGTTCTTGTTCAGTTGCCAAGGGGATGCATCCCGATTTGTCCCAGCGTCGTCATTGTTGTGTTTTTCGGTCGCGGTGAAGCGTCCAAAGCTGCAAAATTATCGCATCAGGCATGGCACCGGCCGGACTTTTTTGCATTCCCCTCTGGCCGCGCGCCGCCTGATGCCATAATATGATCTGCAATTCAAACAGCAAACGGGTCATGACCCGGCGGGATATGTTTCCGCCCATGGTTTTGGCCTCAAGTCTCGACGCTGCTCCACAAGAGTGGGCGAAGAGGCACCCAAGGTATTTCGTTAGAGAAATTCACAAAGGTTCATCATGGAAATCTCAAAGGCCGAACTCGCGTCGGCGTCAGCGGCGGCAGCTTCTGCCCCTTCAACTCCGCAAGAACTCCGCGGCGCGGAAATCCTCATCAAGGCCCTGCAGGCCGAAGGCGTGAAGCACGTCTGGGGTTATCCCGGCGGCGCCGTCCTGCATATCTACGACGCTTTTTACAAGCAGGACACGATCCAGCACGTCCTGGTGCGCCACGAGCAGGCGGCTGTTCATGCGGCTGACGGGTATGCCCGCGCCACCGGCGAAGTGGGCGTGGCACTGGTCACTTCCGGCCCCGGCGTGACCAATGCCGTCACCGGTATTGCGACGGCCTACATGGACAGCATCCCGATGGTGATCATCACCGGCCAGGTGCCCACCCACGCCATTGGCCTGGATGCCTTCCAGGAGTGCGACACGGTCGGCATCACGCGGCCCATCGTCAAGCACAACTTCCTGGTCAAGGACGTGCGGCAGATGGCCGAGACCCTGAAAAAGGCTTTCCACATCGCACGCAGCGGCCGGCCTGGTCCGGTGGTGGTGGACATCCCCAAGGACGTTTCGTTCAACAAGACGTCCTACGCCGGTTACCCGCAGACCGTCGAAATGCGTTCCTACAACCCGGTGCGCAAGGGCCACGGCGGGCAGATCCGCAAGGCGCTGCAGTTGCTGATGGCGGCCAAGCGGCCCTACATTTACACCGGCGGCGGCGTGTTGCTGAGCAATGCCTCGCAGGAGCTGCGCACGCTGGTGGACATGCTGGGTTATCCCTGCACCAACACGCTGATGGGTCTGGGCGCCTACCCGGCCAGCGACAAGAAGTTTCTCGGCATGCTGGGCATGCACGGCACCATCGAAGCCAACAACGCGATGCAGCACTGCGATGTGCTGCTGGCCGTCGGCGCGCGTTTTGACGACCGCGTGATCGGCAACCCGAAACACTTTGCGCAGAACGAACGCAAGATCATCCATATCGACATCGACCCGTCGAGCATTTCCAAACGAGTCAAGGTGGACATTCCCATCGTCGGCGACGTCAAGGACGTGCTGACCGAACTGATCGCGATGATCAGGGAATCCGGTCTCAAGCCCGACGGCAATGCCCTGGGTGGCTGGTGGGAAACCATTGAAGGCTGGCGCAAGCGCGACTGCATGAAATACAGCCTGGGCAAGGGCGACGTCATCAAGCCGCAGTACGTGGTTGAAACCCTGTGGAACATGACCAAGGATGCCGACACCTACATCACGTCCGATGTCGGCCAGCACCAGATGTGGGCGGCGCAGTACTACAAGTTCGACGAGCCGCGCCGCTGGATCAACTCCGGCGGCCTGGGCACCATGGGGGTGGGCATCCCATACGCCATGGGCATCAAGCTGGCACGGCCCGACAGCGAGGTCTATTGCATCACCGGCGAAGGCTCGGTGCAGATGTGCATCCAGGAGCTGTCGACCTGCCTGCAGTACAACACGCCGATCAAGATCGTCTCGCTGAACAACCGCTACCTGGGCATGGTGCGCCAGTGGCAGGAAGTCGAATATGCCGGCCGCTACAGCAGCAGCTACATGGACGCGCTGCCCAATTTCGTGAAGCTGGCCGAGGCCTATGGCCACGTCGGCATGCTGATCGAAAAACCGCAGGACGTCGAACCGGCGCTGCGCGAGGCGCGCAAGCTCAAGGACCGCACCGTGTTCATGGACTTCCGCACCGATCCCACCGAGAACGTGTTCCCGATGGTGCAGGCCGGCAAGGGCATCACCGAAATGCTGCTCGGGTCCGAGGACCTGTAAGCGGCGCACGCCATTTTTTCAACCGTCACCTGACGAATCTATTGCCTGCCGAGCCCGCGCATTACCGTGCGCGGGGGAGGGCAGCGAAAAGAGGAATCTTCACATGAAACACATCATTGCAGTTTTGCTGGAAAACGAGCCGGGCGCTCTTTCCCGCGTGGTCGGCCTTTTCTCGGCACGCGGCTACAACATCGAAAGCCTGACGGTGGCGCCGACCGAAGATGCCAGCCTGTCGCGCATGACCATCCAGACCACCGGTTCCGACGACGTGATCGAGCAGATCACCAAGCACCTGAACCGGCTCATCGAGGTCGTCAAGGTGGTGGACCTGACCGAGGGTTCCTACACCGAGCGCGAGCTCATGATGGTCAAGGTGCGTGCCGTCGGCAAGGAGCGCGAAGAGATGAAGCGCATGGCTGATATATTCCGCGGTCGGATCATCGATGTCACCGAAAAGAGTTACACGATCGAGCTGACCGGTGACCAGTCCAAGAACGACGCCTTCCTGGAGGCGATTGACCGCAGCGCGATCCTGGAAACCGTGCGTACCGGTTCCAGCGGGATTGGCCGCGGCGAGAGAATTCTGAGAGTCTGATTTTCAGTGGTCCGTGCGCGCGTTTCGACAGGCTCAACGCGAACGGATTTTGACAGTGGCGATATGTATTGACCGTTCGCCCTGAGCCTGTCGATGGGCATTTTCGCCAGAACCTGCAGACAATTTCTTCGGAGAGAAAAATGAAAGTTTATTACGACAAAGACTGCGACCTGAGCCTGATCAAGGGCAAGACTGTCGCCATCATCGGTTACGGCAGCCAGGGCCATGCCCACGCGCAGAATCTGAACGACAGCGGCGTCAAGGTCGTGGTCGGCCTGCGCAAAGGCGGCGCTTCCTGGCCCAAGGTCGAAAAGGCCGGCCTCAAGGTTGCTGAAGTGGCCGATGCCGTCAAGGCGGCCGATGTCGTGATGATCCTGCTGCCCGATGAGCAGATTGGCAAGGTCTACGCCAATGACGTGGCCCCCAACATCAAGCAGGGCGCCTCGCTGGTGTTTGCCCACGGCTTCAATGTGCACTACGGTGCCGTGATTCCGCGCGCCGACCTCGACGTCTGGATGGTCGCGCCCAAGGCCCCCGGCCACACCGTGCGCAACACCTACACCCAGGGTGGCGGCGTGCCCCACCTGGTGGCCGTCCACCAGGACAAGAGCGGCAAGGCCCGTGATCTGGCCCTGAGCTACGCCATGGCCAACGGCGGCGGCAAGGCCGGCATCATCGAAACCAACTTCCGCGAAGAAACCGAGACCGACTTGTTCGGCGAGCAGGCCGTGTTATGCGGCGGCACCGTCGAGTTGATCAAGGCTGGTTTCGAAACACTGGTCGAAGCCGGCTACGCGCCGGAAATGGCCTACTTCGAGTGCCTGCACGAACTCAAGCTGATCGTTGACCTGATTTATGAAGGCGGCATCGCCAACATGAACTACTCGATCTCCAACAACGCCGAATATGGCGAGTACGTGACCGGCCCGAACATCGTGACCTCGGCCACCAAAGAAGCCATGCGCAAGTGCCTGAAGGACATCCAGACCGGTGAATACGCCAAGAGCTTCTTGCTGGAAAACCAGGCCGGTGCGCCAACCCTGTTGAGCCGCCGCCGCCTGAATTCGGAGCACCAGATCGAGATCGTGGGCGAAAAACTGCGCGCCATGATGCCCTGGATCGCCAAGAACAAGCTGGTCGACCAGACCCGCAACTGATACCCGGCGGGGCTTACCGGCCCCGTTAGGTCCAGTCCTCAAGCCGCGCAAGACATTTGCGCGGCTTTTTTTCATTTGGGGTGGTCTTCGTTTGGTATCCTCGGAGCATGAATCATTCACTATCGGCGCAGCACGGTTGGCGCGAAAACGGTCCTGACACCGGGAGTACCCAGCATGCATGACGGTCACGATGCCGTGCAGGAGTCCGACGAGCTCGTTCCGCGCAAGCGGCGCAAGGGCATTTACATCCTGCCCAACCTGTTCACGCTGGCAGCGCTGTTTGGCGGGTTTTACGCCATCGTGATGGCCATGAATGGCCGCTTCGACCAGGCTGCGATTGGTGTCTTCTGCGCGATGGTGCTCGACAGCCTGGACGGTCGCGTGGCGCGCATGACCAACACCCAGAGTGCGTTTGGCGAGCAGATGGACTCGCTGTCCGACATGGTGTCCTTTGGCGCAGCACCTGCGCTGATCGCCTATGTGTGGGCCTTGACCAGCCTGGGCCGCTGGGGCTGGATTGCGGCTTTTGTGTACTGCGCCTGCGCCGCGCTGCGGCTGGCCCGCTTCAATGTCAACACGGCGGTGGTCGACAAGCGTTTCTTCCAGGGCCTGCCTTCACCAGCGGCGGCCGCGCTGGTAGCGGGCTTCATCTGGCTGATGACCGAAGCCGGCGTGCGCGGCGAGGAGGTTCGCTGGCTCATGTTTGGGTTGACGCTTTATTCTGGCCTGACCATGGTCACCAACGTGCCGTTTTACAGTTTCAAGGACGTGAGCCTCAAGCGCAGCGTTCCCTTTGTGGTCATTGTGCTGATTGCCCTGGGCATTGCCGTGATCAACATCGATCCGCCCACCGTCATGTTCGGCCTGTTTGTCATCTACGGCTTTTCCGGCTACGTGCTGTACGGCTGGCGCAAGGCCAAGGGACAGCAGACCAGCGTGATCTCGACCTCGACCGACGAGCCGGATGAACGCGGTCTGCACAAGTAGGCGCCGTCCCATTCCCTCCGGCCAGGACCTGGCCGCAATTTGTGGTACATTGATTTCCATGAAACGAATTTCGCTTGCACTATCGCTACTGGACCGACACGGGCACAGGCGATAGCGCACGCGCGCAATTCCAAACGGCCCGTATGCAAACGCAGCGGGCCGTTTTGTTTTGGGCTGCGTTTTTTGATTATCAGATCGACCTCTCAGGAGAACAAGCATGGCAGATAAATTGATCATTTTCGACACCACCTTGCGTGATGGTGAGCAGTCGCCCGGTGCCTCGATGACGCGCGATGAAAAGCTGCGCATTGCCCGCCAGCTCGAACGCTTGCGGGTCGATGTGATCGAGGCCGGCTTTGCCGCCAGCTCCAATGGCGATTTCGAGGCGGTGCAGGCGATTGCCAACGCCATCAAGGACTCCACCATCTGTTCGCTCTCGCGCGCCAACGACCGGGACATTTCCCGCGCGGCTGAGGCGCTCAAGGGGGCCAACAACGCCCGCATCCACACCTTCATTGCCACCAGTGCCCTGCACATGGAAAAGAAGCTGCGCATGAGTCCGGAGCAGGTGCTCGAGCAGGCCAAACTCTCGGTGCGTTTTGCGCGCAACCTGGTGGCCGATGTCGAGTTCAGCCCGGAAGACGGCTACCGCAGCGATGTCGACTTCCTGTGCCGCGTCATCGAGGCCGTGATCGCCGAAGGTGCAACCACGATCAACGTGCCCGACACGGTCGGCTACGCTGTCCCAGAGCTCTATGGCAACTTCATCAAGACCCTGCGCGAACGCGTCCCCAACAGTGACAAGGCCATCTGGTCGGTGCATTGCCACAACGACCTCGGCATGGCGGTGGCCAATTCGCTGGCAGGTGTGAAGATTGGCGGTGCGCGCCAGGTCGAGTGCACGATCAACGGCCTGGGCGAGCGTGCCGGCAACTGCTCGCTCGAAGAGATCGTCATGGCCGTGCGCACACGCAAGGACTATTTCAACCTGGAGATGAACATTGATCCGGTGCATATCGTGGCGGCCAGCCGCATGGTGAGCCAGACCACCGGATTTGTGGTGCAGCCCAACAAGGCCGTGGTCGGGGCCAATGCTTTTGCCCATGCTTCCGGCATCCATCAGGACGGCATGCTCAAGGCACGCGAGACCTACGAGATCATGCGTGCCGAAGACGTGGGCTGGAGCTCCAACAAGATGGTGCTGGGCAAGCTCAGCGGGCGCAATGCCTTCAAGCAGCGCCTGCAGGACCTGGGCATCCAGATGGAAAGTGAAGCCGACACCAACGCCGCCTTTGCGCGCTTCAAGGAACTGGCCGACGGCAAAAGCGAGATTTTTGACGAGGACATCCTGGCGCTGGTCAGCGACGAAAGCGTGACCCACGAGAAAGAGCAATACGGCTTTGTTTCGCTGTCCCAGCACAGCGAAACCGGCGAACGTCCGCAGGCGACGGTGGTTTTCACCGTTGACGGCAAGGAAGTCCGCGGCGAATCGGACGGCAACGGCCCCGTGGACGCCTCCCTCAAAGCCATTGAAACCCACGTCAAAAGCGGGGCAGAGATGGTGCTTTATTCCGTGAACGCGATCAGCGGGTCCACGGAGAGCCAGGGCGAAGTCACGGTGCGTCTGCAAAACAGCGGCCGTGTCGTCAACGGTGTTGGGGCCGATCCGGACATCGTGGTCGCTTCGGCCAAGGCTTATTTGAGCGCCTTGAGCAAGTTACAAAGTAAAGCTGACCGGGTCGCCGCCCAAGGTTGAAGCCTGAAGGTTTGAAAAAAACCTTTTATATTCAACAGTTTAGTAAGTTTTTGTGGTTTTGGGCAGGTTCAAAAGCCGTATCGAGGATGTCTTCACTGTTGCGTTTAGGAAAGTCACGCAAGCTTTTGATATTGCGTGACTTTTTCTATTTGTATACACTGCGGTTTCGTATTAATCGCATCTGGAGACGAATCAATGTCCATCACGCTGAATTCGATTTTCAAACAGACCTTACATGTCGTTGGAATTCTTACCTTTTCGGCGGCCTTGATTTCGCCGGCGGCAGACGCCGCCACGGCAAAACGCCAGATCGTTAAAAAGTCACACGCCGCCAAGACGGTGTCGAAAACGGTGATTTCCAGCCGGAAAAGCGCCCGCTTTGTCTCCAAATCCCCGCGCAAGTCCGTGGTTATCGTCGCCTCGCCGCCCCGGCTGTCATTTGGCCAGCTGGCCGGCCTGCACGGCGCACAGGACCCGCTTGACCTGAAGTCCAGCGTGGCCCTGGTGATCGACCAGGACACCCGGGAAGTGCTGTTCAGCAAGAACGACCATGCGGTGCTTCCGATTGCCTCGCTGACCAAGCTGATGACGGGCGTGATTATCAGCGGCGCGCACCTGCCGATGGACGAAACCATCACCATCACCCAGGACGACGTTGACACCGAAAAGGGCAGCAGCTCCCGCCTGCGCGTAGGCGCCAGCCTGACACGTGGCGAACTGCTGCATCTGGCACTGATGTCCAGCGAAAACCGCGCCGCGCATGCGCTGGGTCGCACTTACCCGGGTGGCATGCCCACTTTCGTCGGACTGATGAACGCCAAGGCCAAAATGCTCGGCATGAAAGACACCCGTTATGTGGAGCCGACCGGTTTGTCCAGCCAGAACCAGTCCAGCGCCCAGGACCTGGCGACACTGGTCAATGCGGCCCATGGCGATCCGGTCCTGCGCGAGTTGTCCACTTCGACCGGCTACCAGGTTGCCGTTGGCCGCCAGACCCTGCAGTACAACAACACCAACCGTCTTGTGAAAAATCCCGAGTGGGAAATCGGCCTGCAAAAAACCGGCTATATCTCCGAAGCCGGCCAGTGCCTCGTCATGCAGACCAAAATCGCCGGGCGCAAGCTGATCATGGTTTTTCTTGATTCGGCCGGCAAATTGAGCCGCCTGGGTGATGCAGAGCGCGTCCGCCGCTGGGTGGAGTCGCAACCGGTCGGCGCCCCCAAAATCAGCGCAAGCACCCAGCCCAACAACGGCTAAGGCTTGCATTCCCAGTGGCCGGAAACCGGCCGCTCCGCTGGGTTGCTATCAAAAAAGTAGCTGCCAGCGAACTGGTCAGAAGGGCCAAGGCCCGTTTTTACTTGAAATTACTGGGCTTGTAGCCGAGCGCCGCCGAGATCTCGCTCGCGGTGGACTGCAGCTTGGGCAGCCAGTTTTCATCCAACCGGTCGGCCGGCGCAGAAATCGACAGCCCCGCCACCAGCTTGCTCTGGTCGTCGTAAATGCCGGCGGCCATGCAGCGCACCCCCAGTTCCAGTTCCTCGTTGTCACGGGCAATGCCGTATTGGCGTGCCTTGGACAGTTCGCGCTCCAGGACGGGAAGCTGGGTGATGCTGTTTTTGGTCTGGCCCGGCAAGCCGGTGCGGGTGGCATAACTGCGCAAACGCTGGGGATCGTCAAACGCCAGAAACAGTTTACCCACCGAGGTCAGGTGCAGCGGTGCGCGCCCGCCGATGGCGCGTACCACCTGCATGCCGGAGCGTTCGCTGTAAGCGCGTTCGACGTAAATGATTTCATCGCCCTGGCGCATGCTCAGGTTGACGGGTTGCTGGATCAGCCGGTGGAGCTCGCGCATGGGCGTCAGCGCCGCGTCCCGCACGCTCAGGCGCGCCTTCACCAGGTTGCCGAGTTCCAGCAGGCGCATGCCAAGCCGGTAGCTGCCCGCCACAGGCCGGTCTACAAACCGGCCGGTGGCCAGGTCATTCAGGATGCGGTGCGCTGTCGAGGGGTGCAGGCCGGATTTCTCGCTGATCTCCTTGAGCGAGACAGCTTCCTCGCGGCCCGCAAGAATTTCCAGCAGGGTGAACATGCGTTCAATGACCTGAACCGTGGGTTTGGCGGGCGGGGCGAGGGAATCTTGCTTTTTCATGGGTGCGACCTTCATCAGATTTTAGCTGGTGAAATAAGCGCCCTGCGGTTTATCGCCGCTCCGGCTTCGTCTTGACCTGCCTCACAGGCCGGCGCACTCAGCCGGCGCTGGCCGGCACCGGGGCAGCGGAGCTCACCCATTGCCCATCGACCAGGATCTGATTCGGCACAAACCGGGCCTTGTAGCTCATCTTCGGGCTTTCGGCGATCCAGTAGCCGAGGTACACATGGGGCAAGCCGAGTTGCCGGGCCTGCTCAATCTGCCAGAGCACGCTGTAGGTGCCATAACTGGCGTGCACGTCGGGCTCGTAAAACGTATATACCGCCGACACGCCGTCTTCCAGCACGTCAAGGATGGACACCATTTTCAGCGCCCCGGCCTCGCCATTGGGCAGGGTGTCGCGAAACTCCACCAGGCGCGAGTTGACGCGGCTTTGCAGCAGGAACTGCGTGTACTGGTCAATGCTGTCGTGGTCCATGCCACCGCCCGCGTGGCGGCCATTCTGGTAGCGCAGGTAGAGCTGGTAGTGCTCGGGCATGAAGCACAGCTTGAGCACGCGAACCTGCAGCGCCTGGTGCTGCTTGCGGGCACGGCGCTGGCTGCGGTCTGGCTGGAAAGTCGCCACCGGCACGCGCAGTGGCACGCAGGCCTGGCAGCCGTCGCAATAGGGGCGGTAAGTGAACATGCCGCTGCGGCGAAAGCCGTTGGTCACCAGCTCCGAGTAGGCGGCGTTGTGAATCAGGTGGCTGGGGGTGGCGACCTGCGAGCGGGCCTGCCTGCCTGGCAGGTAGCTGCAGGGGTAGGGCGCTGTCGCATAAAACTGCAGCGTCTGGAGGGGCAGGTCTTTGAGGTGCGTCACGTCGTCAGGTCGTTCTGCGGTCTGGCCGTCAATAGCTGCTGCCAGTATAGGGCGTCAAACTCCCAGCGGGGCGAAGCCCGGGCCACGAGGGTGGCTACCTGCGCGACAAATTCTGCGCGGGAAATTTCCGCCGCGCCGAGCGAGGCCAGGTGCCGTGTGTTTTGCTGGCAGTCGATCATGGGCAGGCCCTTGGCCTGGCAGAAAGCCACCAGCGCCGCCAGGGCCGTCTTGGACGCGTCGGTCTGGTGGGCAAACATCGACTCGCCAAACACCATGCCGCCCAGGTTGACGCAATACAGCCCGCCGACGAGCCGGCCGTTCACCCAGGTTTCCACACTGTGGGCATGGCCGGCGCGGTGCAGGGCGGTGTAGGCCTTGACCATGTCCGGCACGATCCAGGTGCCCGGCTGGCCGTCACGCGGCGTGCTGGCACAGGCGTGGATCACTTGCGCAAAAGCCGTGTCAAAACGGATCTCGTGACCGGCTGCGCCGATAAAACGCAGCACGCTTTTGCGCAGCGAGCGATGCAGCTTGAAGTTTTCGGTCAGTAGCACCATGCGCGGGTCGGGGCTCCACCACAGGATCGGCTGGCCGACCCCGAACCACGGGAAGATGCCCAGCGCATAGGCTTGCCGCAAGGTCGCCACATCGAGCGAGCGCCCCGCGGCCAGCAGGCCAGGTGCCGGATCGCCCTCGGCCCACGCCGTTTCCACCGGCGGAAAAGGTTCGTCCGCATCCAGCCAGGGCAGGGGGTGGGGTGACTTGCGCATGGCAGGTGGGTGAGACGGGTGTGGGCTGGCGTGCTGAGCGCATGCGCCGGCGGCGCATGGACAGCACCTGCAAATGGTAACCCCGCCAACGAAAAAAGCCTGGACGTTGTGCACGTCCAGGCTTCAAATCCTGGCGCCTCAACCCGGGCTCGAACCAGGGACCTACGGATCAATAAAAAACCATTATTTATCAATGACTTAGACTCGCCTTCGCTCGTCACGCTTCGTTAAAGTTCGTCACGTTCCAGTCACGCTTGGGCTGAGCAAACAATCCGGGAAACCAGGGGAAGCCCAATTTGCGCGAACGCTAGTCTGTTGTGGCATCCTTCGCAGGTTGGGAAGACTTATGGGCTATTTCTTTGGGGTCAGGTGCACGCCCTTCAGTTAATCCCAGTTGCTTGATCAGCCCAAAGTGCACCAAGTACTCGTCATTGTCTTCAAACCGCCTGGTGGAGTAGAAGCATCGAAAGCAACGCTTGCCGGAGTCACCAAGCTTGTAGCCGATGATTGAAACTTGAAACAAGAAAAGCAGTACTCGTCGAATGGTCTCAGGACTGACACCAACTTTGAATACCGTACTGAACTCCTGCTCGAACGTCTTCGGTGAGAAGGACGTGTACTTGATATTCGTGAGTATCTGCAAATACCCGACGATCGAAGGAAGTTGTGTTTTCCATTCGTCAAGGACTTCGTCATGCAAGTACTCGCTGTAAGCCCCCTCCGCATCGTATATCGTCAGGGCATGGACCCCAAAGAGCCATTAATTGACATTCATGCCGCTCGCGAGTTGTTGCGTCAGGCCGTTTCCTCTTGGGAAGAACTCCTTGAAAACCTGGAGGCGCCGGGTGGTCGTTCGAAATTCCGATCTGAGTTCCGTGCTTGCCAATCTCCGAATTGACAACTATCCATTGTTGTATGAGGACCCGGCAGCTACGGATGGCCCGCGATGCGGGGCATTGGATTGGCAAAACCTGCAGTTTTGCTTTGCGTACAAAGGCCAGCCCTTGCGGGCGGACGTGACCAACGCGGCCTGGCACAACGCGCTGGCAAAAGCAGGGATTGAGGACTTCCGTTTTCACGACTTGCGCCACACCTGGGCATCCTGGCACCGCCAGGCGGGAACATCCTGCGATGAACTCAAGGACCTGGGCGGCTGGAAGTCGAGAACGATGGTGGACCGCTACGCCAAATTTGCGACAGAGAACCTGTTATCCGCAGCGTCCCGCATTGAGCGCGGGGGAAGTGGCCCGAACGTGGTGGAATTTTCACGTTTTCGTCACGTTTAGAAAGACGAAAGGCCTGCACTTACGTGCAAGCCCTTGTTTTATATGGCTCCCCGACTGGGGCACACGGGGAACCAAAGTGGTGGTCCTGGAGCGGGCATCTTATCCGCTTCGGCGGGTTGCGTAGGGTGGGGGGGCGGTGGTACCCTTGCGGCGGTCCTGTGGTTCGCGCCACGGGGTCCTCCCTCTGGCGCAAGCCAGTTTACAGGCCCGGTCAGTCCGGGCTTTTTTTGGAGATCGTCATGGACGCAGCTGTCAATTCAACCGGTGCGGTGGTCAGGAAGTCGAATGCCTGGAAGTGGGTGGTCGGCGTGCTGATCGTGGTCGTGGTGGCGTTTTTGATGCTGGGCCGGTCGGTCTCCAACGGCTATGAAGTCGCGGTGAAGCAACAGTTCAGGGCGCCGGGCTCGCAGATCTCTTTCAACGGCGTGAAGCGGTACAAGTCTGGCGTGGTGTGCGGCATGGTTTCCAACCACCCGGCCGGCTGGCAGCGGTTTGTTGTCGACAGCAGCGGCAAGGCCGCGTTGGACGATGGCGCAGGCCCTGCATCCCAGGCATATTTCAATGCGATGAGCGACCAGCTCTGCCGGGACTGAAACCGGGTTTATTACCCCCCTTTTTTTGCCCGCCTTTGGTGCCGATGATGCGGCACGATGGCAAAGGATTGGTCAGGGCAGCTCAAGCTCGTTAACTTCAAGTGCGGCGAATGCCGGCACACTTTTTCGGCCGTTCCGGATCTGATCGAAGACGATCCGGACGCACCTCACCACCCCTACCGCTATTTGGCGCACTGCCCGGCCTGCAAGGCGGAGCATCAGCCACAAATTTCCTGGGAGCGGGGCCTGCTCAAGGCGCACCAGACCAGCACCGGGCCGGTGACGGCCGAGGGGAAGGCGGCCAGCGCGGCCAACCTGGACGGGCACCCCACCAGCGAGGAAGCGCGGCGCACGCGGTTCAACGCCATGAAGCACGGCATGGCGGCCAGAACGGCGACTTACTTTCCTGCCAAGCCTGACGGCTATGCTTTTTGCGCGAAGTGCGACGTGGGGCGCGACTGGTGCGCCGCGCAGCCGGCCTGCGTGAAGCAGACCGAGATCTTCATGCTGCACCACGCAGCGTTTGACCAGCGCAACCCCAAGGTGTTGACCAGCCTGCACGCCGACGTGCATTCGGCGCTGATGGCTACGCTGCAGATGTGCCTGCAGGCGGTGCTGTCGGAGGGCGTGCTGATCAAGCAGCCGCGAGTCGAGCTGGACCGAGAGGGCAATTCGGTGACGCTGGCCTATATCGGCGAGGACGGCAAGAAAAAGTACATCTACGACTTCACCAGCAACCCGGCGTTCAAGCCGATTGCGGATCTGGTCACGCGCATGGGCTTGTCCATGAACGACCTGGGCATGTCGGTGCGCAACCTAGAGGCCGAGGAAGAGCAAGGCCTTGGCACGCTCAAGCTGGACGAAAAAGCCAAGGAAACGCTGGAGGCCTTCGGTCTACGGATGGTGGCGGCCACCCAGAACGCCCGGGCGCTGATCGAGCAGTCGCAGCATGACACGCGGGGCGACCCGGTGTACATCGAACACAAGGCGCAGGCGGAGCGATGAGAAGCACCCCGGCTCAGCGTCTGAAAAGCTCCATCGTTGCCGAGCGGGAGATCATGCGGTTTGCCCTGCCGGACCCGGTGACCGGCATCAAGCCGCATGGGCTCTGGCACAAACACGTGCACAACGTGGAGCTGGACCCGATGCAGCTGCTGAAGATGCAGGAGATGGACGCGCACCCCAACACGGTGGATTTCAGCAGCCGGCGCACCGGCAAGACGGCCGTGAAGGAGATGTACAACATCGAGGAGCTGGCCACGACGCCGATGCAGGAGTGCGGCATTGTCGCGCCGCGGATGCAGCAGAGCCAGAACAACCTGAACTATCAGCTCGACGCGATCAAGCGCAGCCAGATCCTGAAGGCCTTCATTGCCTATGAGGCCGGGCGCCCGCAGCTGAAAGACCTGGGCTTTGCCTTCACCAATGGGAGCAAGTGCGCTGCCTACGGGATCATGAGCCAGATCGACGGCGACTCGATCACCATCGGCGATCTGGAAGAGGTTGACGACATGCCGGCTGACCGGCTCATGAGCCGCTTCCTGCCCATGCTGGGCGCGTCCCGGCGGCTGGGCGTGGACCCGCGTGAGCAGACTTTCAAGCCCAAAATCCGCATCACGGGCGTCTTCAAGGGCGCCGACGTGCTGCAGCGGCTGATTGCCACCGGGGAATATCACCAGCTGCCGGCCGTGAACGTGCACCTGGGCGTGCGCATGGGCATGGTCGACAAGGCCTGGGCCGAAAGCATGCGGCTGCAGCTGCCGCCCGATGAATACCTGCGGCAGTTTTTGTGCATGAATGTGTCGGCCAGAAACTGGATCTGGGAGGCGCATATCCGCCGGGCCGCGGCGCTGGGGCTGGAGGCCGGCCTGGAGCGCGCCGTCCCCATGCCTGGCATGCGCTACAAAAAGCGCGGGCTGCTGAGCTTTGGTTATGACCACACCGGCCACGGAGAAGACCCGGCGGCCTCGAAAAGCGCGCTGGTGGTGACGGAGCAAATCGGGAACTGGATGACTTTTCCCTTTGTGTACACCTGGCCGCCCGGGGTGAGCGACGCCGCTTTGCTGAGTGACCTGGTGGCGTTCTGGGAGTACTTCATGCCGGACTACGCCATCGGCGACGCCTACGGTGTGGGCATGCTGACCGGGCTGAACGACACGCTCTACCGCAAGGGCCTGACGCAGATCAACCGGGAAACCATCAATGACGGCCAGAGCAACGCCACCAGCTGGGGCCAATGGGCCTTTGCCCCCATGCGTTTTGACGGCATGACCAAACACGTGATGGCCAGCGCGCTGCGCGAGGGGTTTCACCACAACCGGGCAGCTTTTCCTTTTGTGGATCAGGCTGACGACAGGGAGCCGCCCGAGTGGGTTGCGTTCTGCCGGCAACTGGCCAACATGCGGGCCGAGCCGACCAAGGCCAGCTACAGCAGCTTCAAGATGGCCGACAGCAAGATCGGCGATGACTTGTTCGACGCGGCGATGGCGGCCGTGTACGCCTTGCTGACACGCGGCCTGGCCGACGCGCCGGCCGTGATCGAAACCCGCAAGGTCAGCCGCGCCAGCCTGCTGGGCCTGCCGGCGGGCATGCAAAAACTCATTGCGCTGCTGGGGTTTCCCGCGGCCAATGCAAACCCGTGGCCGATGGCGGCCTGAAGGACAACACCATGAAACTGCTCACTCGCGCCACCAATGCCGCCACGGCCTTTGCCGCGGCGTGGAAGGGCTTTAACCCGGCGGCCAGCAACCTGCCCGGAGAAAAGGGCGATCGGCTGGCGTCCGACGTGGCCATGGAGCGGATCTACCAGCAGATGTGGATCGACACGCGCCGGCGCGAGGCGGTGCAGCTGATGCGCACCATGGACACCGAGGACGGCCGGGTGAAGCGCATTCACACAAAAATCGCGCGGGACTGCATCCGGGGCGGGCTGGTGATGCAGATGGCCAAGGCCACCAGCAACAAGACCATCAAGCGCGAGTGGGAGGTGTTCAAGGGCCGCCTGCAGCTGGACGTAGGTGAAAAGCTCAAGAGCGATGCGCGCGGCTTTGTCATGGAGGGAAACCTGCCCCTGCAGCTGGTGCTGAACGAGGTCCGCGAGGTGGTGGCCGCGATCCGCATGCCCAGCGACACCATCATGCCGATCACCGACATGGGCGGGCGCTTCAAGAACCCCGCCGCGGCCTATGAGCAGCGGGACGTGATGACGGGCCAGGTGTTGGCCAGCTTTCCGGCGTGGCAAATGGCCATGTGCCGCCTGGACCCCGACAACTACGACGACATGGGCGCCATGGGCCGGCCGCTGCTGGACGCTTGCGCCACCACCTGGCGCAAGCTGGTGATGACGGAAGAAGACCTGGTGATTCGCCGGCGCATGCGCGCACCGCTGCGCCTGTCACACGTGCTGGAGGGGGCGGACGGACCAGCGCTCGAGGCCTACCGGAAAACGGTGGAAAACGAAAAGGGCGAGATCACCACCGACTTTTACTCAAACCGCAAAGGCGGCGTCACGGCCGTCCAGGGAGACGGTGGCCTGAGCGACATGGCCGACGTGGTGCACCTGCTGGACACCTTCTTTTCCGGATCACCCGCGCCCAAGGCCCTGTTTGGCTACACCGGCGGGCTGGCGCGCGACATCCTTGAGGACCTCAAGCGCGACTATTACGACGAAGTGGACGGCTTCCAGGACGCGCTGGCCGGCGGGTACAACCTGGCCTTTCGGATTCACCTGCTGTTCAAGGGGATCGACCCCGACACCGACGAATTCACCCTGCGCTTTGCCACACGCCGCACTGAGACGCCCAACCAGATCGCCGACTTGGCGCTGAAATACATCGCGCTGGGCCTGCCTGAAGACATGGTGTATGCCGACATGGGCCTGGACCCTGACTATGTGCGCGAGAAAAAACAAGAACAGGCCGCGCGCACCGACCCGTACCCGACAGCCGGCGACAAGGTGGGGCCTGACGGCAAGCCGGTGTCCAAGGTCAGCATCACGCCAGGCAACGCCCGCAAAGGCGAAAGCGCCACCAGCATCAGCAACCCGGGCGGCAACGGCGGCAGGGGCCGCGCCTGACCCTCAACAGGAAAAACCATGAGCACACTGACTCACACCGATCTCGCCCGCGTGGCGCACGAAGTGAACAGGGCCTATTGCCAGGCCCTGGGCGACCATAGCCAGCCAGCCTGGGAAGATGCTCCCCAGTGGCAGCGCGACTCGGCCATGCTGGGCGTGGCCTTGCACACCGCGAACAACGTGGGCCCGGAGGCCAGCCACGAAAGCTGGATGGCGCAGAAAGTGGCGGACGGCTGGAAATACGGCCCGGTGAAAGACCCGGAGCGCAAGGAACACCCTTGCATCGTTCCGTTCGCGGACCTGTCGCCGGCGCAGCAGGCCAAGGACTTCATTTTCCGGGGCGTGGTGCATGCCCTGGCGGCGCACGCATAGGTGCGCCGCCATGGACCGCACACAACACCCATCAAACAACCGTGTCCTGGGTGCGCCCAAAGGCTGGGATCAGAAGGAACTTCCCTGCGGTGCGCTGGCGATCACGCAGACCGAGGTGGACGGCCAGCCCGTCATGGTTTCGTTCTGGCGTCCTGACGCCGTGGAGCTGGCTGCGCTGAACAATGGCGGCTTGGTGTCTCTATGGATTTATGGCGCCGGCCACCCGCCGGTTTCTGTGGGCGTCACGCCATGAGCGCACTGAGCCGGGCGGGGGCGGGGATGAACTCGGCCCCAATGACGTTGGTCGATCAGGATATTCTGCAAGCTGAGAGTGCTGTGGGAAACTGTTTTCAGGCTGCCATCGCCAGCGTCATCGAATGGCCGCTCGATGCCGTGCCCCACTTCGCGCTGCTAGGCGAGGTCCACTGGTGGGACTGCGCGCAGGCGTGGCTAGGTCAGCAGGGATTCTGGATGGAGTACCAGCCTGACGCATTCAAAGAGCAGTGCATTGTCCCGATGCCTCGCTGCATCATGTCCGGTCCCAGCCCGCGCGGCTTCTCACACTCGGTGGTAGGCGACAGCGCAACTGGAGAAATGCTGCACGATCCACACCCGAGCCGGGCCGGCCTGCTCGAAGTTGTGTATGTCCTGTATTTCTTCCGGAAGGCGAGTCCGCCATGAACCTAGCCGCAGCCATCAAGCGCGCTAGCCAGCAGGCGCGCAACGCCATGTATGACCTGGACAAGCGGGGCATGGCAGAGCTGCTGGCCATTTATGAAGAGGCGGTTCGGGAAATCAAGGGCAAGCTGGCGGCCGCCGTGGACGCGTCCGACATGGTGCCGGTGCATCAGCTGCAGGATCTGCTGCGCCAGGTGGAGGCCATCATTGACGGGCTGGCCAGCAAACGCAATGACCTGGTGATTGCGGCCGTGGACGATGCGGCCACGCTGGGTGTGCGGCCCTTCACCACCCAGGGCGTGCTGGCGGTGGGCGGCAGCGAAGCCGTGCTGACCAGCTCGGCGGCCATGCGGGTGCACGAGCGCGCGGTGCAGTTTGTGATGGAGTTTGTCTACCCGGACGGGCTGACCATCAGCGACCGGCTGTGGCGGCTGGACCGCGGCGCCAAGGAAGCGCTGACCCGGGCGATCGGCATGGCCGTGGTGCAGGGCCAGAGCGCCACCAGCGCGGCGCAGCAGCTGATCATGCGCGGTGACGCGGTGCCTGCCGATGTGGCGCAGCGCCTGGCCGGCGGGCGACTGCCGGCGCTCACCAAGGCGGTGGATCTGCTGGCCAACCCCAACGGCGGAGACGGCTACTGGCAGGCCGAACGTGTGATGCGCACCGAAATCAACCGGGCGCACGGCGAAGCCTTCATGGCGGCTGGCGAGGAAACCCCGGGCTTTGGCGGCTGGCGGTATCTGCTGAGCCCGCTGCACCCGGCCCCGGACATTTGCGACCTGCTGAGCACGCAGAACCTGTACGGCCTGGGCCCGGGCGTCTACCCCGACCGGGAGAGCGTGCCCTGGCCAGCGCACCCGAACACGCTGAGCTTCCTGGAGATCGTGTTCAAAAGCGAAATCACCGACGCGGACCGGTCCGGGAAGGAGACGCCACTGCAGGCGCTGCAGCGACTGGCCCCAGAGATCCGCGCCGGCGCGTTGGGAAAAACCAAAGCATCCTATTTTGACCAGGGCCTGCTGCGCACCGGCATGATCCGCGCGCCACTGTATGCCGTCGAGCAGCGGCTGGAACGGCAAGGAAAAATATGAACACCTTTGTGACCCTTTGGCTTCTACTGGCAGTCGTCGGTGGTGAGCCACCAAAAACATTCCAGTTTGGCTATGAGGACAAGGCAGCATGCGAGGAAATGCGGACCTGGCTCAGCACGCGCTGGCCAATGTTTCCGTTTCCTTGCGTGGCCTACGTGGTCGAGCGGCGCGCAATACAGCCGGTCACGCCGTGAACGACTTTGACGATCTGCTGCAGGACTGGCGCGACCGCGAGGAACACGCCGACGCCTTGATCCTGCTGCAGGACAACCCGATGCTGAAATATGCCGGGCTGTGGCGCGCAGCCATGGTGCAGCGCATCAGCAACTACCCGCTGGGCCGCAACTGGAGCGACCTGTGGGAATGTGTCAGCGTGGACTACGCGCTGCTGGCCGACATGGCCGACGACACAGAGCCGAGGGCGAAATTCCAGATCCGGCGTTTGCGTGAGCTGCGGCTGATCTATCCGGATGGGAGCCGCGCGCACATCGCCACCATGGCGGTGGTCAAATTCATCACCAATGCTCTGGGCTGATGCGGGGACTGTCCGGTCTGCGTCATGGACCCGCCCCCAAACAACTTAAACCAGGCCTGAGCCGAAGACATCGATGCCGGGTAACGCCCGGCATGACATCAGTTGCCAAACACGGGCAACTTACCCCCCTTTTTTTGCCCTGACGAACCCGGAATCATCAAGACCTCGGCTTAACAGCTTTGGAGGTTTTGATGTTCAAGCGATCACGGGTTTCGATGGGTGCGCTGGTTGCGCTTGCCGCGATGGCGGGTGTGGCCGCGTCGGCTGTTCCGGAGGGACGGCACTTTCTGCTTGAGGACAACAACGCTGCGCCTGGCACGGTGCGGTTTTTGTCTCAGGTCATCGAGCTTGGCGCCGACACGTCGAAGCCATCGTGGGTTACGGTCACCCGGACGGGCGACTTCACCGATCCACGCTACGGGCAATTCTCGATCACGCCGACCATGCTTGCGCAGATGGTCAGCAACTTCGACAAGCGCGTCACCGGGCAGGACGTTTACATCGACGTTGCCCACAAACACTCGGACGGGGCCGCGGCCAAGGTTGTCAAGCTGGAAGTGCAAGACAACCGACTGCGCGCGCTGGTGGAGTGGACGCCTTTCGGGGTTTCGGCGGTCAAGGATCGCGGCTTTGCCTATCTCAGCGCGGAGTTTCACGAAGCCTGGACGGACAACGAAAAAGGCGCGGCGCATGGATGTGTGCTGCTCGGCGCGGGTCTGACGATCCGGCCAGTCATCAAACACCTGGACCCGGTGCAGCTCAGCACCGACGACAACGAAGAGCGGCCCTACCGCCTGCTGTTGTCTCCCAATCTTTTGAAACAACTCACTGGAACTGACATGAACAAATACCTCAAAGCGCTGCTGGCGCGACTGATCACCCTGGGCTTCACTGACGTGACGGCCAAACCCCTGCTGGACGCCACCGAAAAACAGCTGGCCGCCATTGAAACCGACGAGGCCAAATGCCTGGCGCTTGTCGAGACCATGGCCGCTGCAGGCGATGCGGCCATGAAGCAGATCAAGCAGGCCGGCGGCGGCAACGTCACGATCACGCTGGCCAACCCCGAGCCGGCGGATATTGAGGGCGCTGTCACCAAGGCCCTCGCCGCCCGCGATACCGCTGCGGCCGGCGCCAAGACTGCGCTGGAAACAAAGCTGAAGCTGCTCAGCGACGAAATTGCCGCTGGCGACAAGACCCTGACGCCCGAGGGCGTGAAGAAGTTTGCCGACGACTACGCGCCCATGATCACCGCCGTGACCACCGACGAACAGGTGAAACACCTGGCCGCCCTGGCCGTGGCGCAGGCGCAGGCATTGTCTGCCGCGCGCAAGTTGGCGGGCCTGGGCTACAACCCGGCCAGCGGCAGCGTGCACATCACGGTGGATGACAGCAACTCGATCAAAAAGCTGCAGGAGCATGTGGACAAACGCTTGAGCCTGACCGACGAAAAGGACCCCGAGCGCTTCCAGACCACCGGCGGCCAGCTGCTGCCCAGGAACAAGGCCTTTGCCGAAAAATGCCTGGCCGAGTTCGACCAGCTGCACGGTCGGCAGCTGTTTGAAGAGTCCAAAAAGCTGGCGGCCGGCGTGGGCAGCGTCAGCGACGTGGCGGTACCCAAGATTGCCGAGCGCACCGTGCTGCGCGAGGCGCTCTACGGCCTGATGAGCCTGGGCCTGGTGGATGTGGGCACGTCGCCGTTCACCAACGTCATCACCATTCCGTACAGCTATCGGGACACGACCGCCGCAGGCGTTGAAGGCCTGCGCCGCTACGAGGGTCAGGCGATCCGCAAGGGCGGCATCATCCAGACGGAAGAAGAGACCCGCCCCATCCCGCAAAAACTGGCTTTCCAGCTCAGCTCGGAAATGCGCATGCTGCTGGGTGACAGCGTGATCAACTTCGAGCCGGTGGCCGAGAACATGCGCAACATGGTGCGCATCGTGGGCGAGGACGTTGAGGCGATCAACCTGAACGAGCTGGCCCGGTCGGCGGACGAATACGGCGCCACGGCGGTGGTCGGCGAGGCGCTGACGGCCAACGTCAACGGCGTCAAGCGGATCTTCCCGGTGGCGAACTTCCCGGTGGTCAAGCCGCGCAAGGTGTATGACCTCAAGGGTGTGCAGCAAGGCGCGACGGTCAACCCGATCGTGGTGACGCTCAACGCCGTGGTGCGCGAAGAGTTCCGCGTCAATCCCGACGGCTCCGCCCTGGCGGCCGGCGTGTACTACGTGATGAACTACAACCTGGGCGAGCTGGAGTTTGTGACCGAGACGGGCGCGGCCTTTGTACCGACCAATCTCTGGGTGCTGACCATCAGCTACAGCTACAGCACCAACGCGAACAAGTTCGACACCGACCTGGGCGCCACGGCGGTGGACGTGCACTGGGACAAGCTGCTGTTCGCCATTGGCGGGCGCAAGGCGGTGATCGAGGACGACCGCTTTTACAACCCGAACATGATCCTCATGAGCGGCAACGTGAACAACTCGCTGAGCCAGGCCAAGACTTTCCAGGCGAACAGCGCCCGGGTGGCGACCGGCCTGGCCGGCGACGGCAGCGTGGGCTTCATCAAGGACATGCCGGTGTGGCGCCCGCGGGCCCCGCGTTCGGCCTTTGGTGACACCCGCATCCTGGTGGGTGAGCGCGGAACGACCCGTTTTCGCATGGTCAAGCCCTGGAGCGTGAACCCGATGGAGCAAGCCCGCGATGCCAACGGCGCCTTTATCGACGCCCAGGAAAGCTTCGGCACGCAGTGGGTGGGCAGCCATACGCCCACGCAGCTGAAGAGCAGCAAGACCAGCGTGATCCTGTACAGCGCCACCGGCCGGGTCGCCCGCTAAACCAATAACCCCCCGAAGCGAGAGCGACTGACGGCCCCGGCCCTGCCTTTGGTGCAGGGCGGGGCCTTTGGCCAGGGGGGCAACAAGGAACTGTCATGCAACGCTACGTCGAAAACAACACGCCGAACACCATGTACGTCGGCAACGCGGCCATTCCCCCAGGGGAAGGACGCATCGTGGAAGTGCCAGATGCCGTGAAGGCGCCGGAGCCACCAGAGGCCGGGCCTTCGGTGGATGAACTGGTGACCGAGCTGCTCAAGGGCACGGTTGCCAAAGTTACCGAGGCACTGCCAGGCCTGACCCACGAGGCGCTGGACCGTGCCGAGCTGCTGGAGCGCGATGGCGCCAACCGCACGACCCTGCTGACCGCTATTGGCGCGGAAAAGCTGAAGCGCAGCAACGCCGCACTGGACGCGCAGGCGCAGGCCGACCGCGCCGAGCAGCTGGCCCAGGCGGTGACTGACCTGAATGCCGCCCAGACCGCGCTGGACGCTGAAGGCGACACGGACAAGCACCCGGCGCTGGAAGCGGCTGTGGCCGACGCCCGTGCCCGGGTAAAAGCCCTGAGCGGCCCTGCCGATTAAGCGGAGCGCGCGGACATGCCCAACACGATGAGCAAGGCGGATCTGGTGGCGAGCCTGAAGGCTTCGCTGCACGATGCCGCCAGCGTGTTTCAGGGCGAGGGTGCCGAGGCGGATGTCGAGTTCGAGCGCTTCTTGCTGCAGGCCCTGCCGGACATGCAGGCCAAGCGGCCCGCCACCCGGCTGGGCTCTGTGACCATTGAGGCGAACTTCCCGCGTGTGGCTGTTGGTGTGGGCAACCCGGGCTTTGCCTCTTTCAAAACCTACCTGTGGGGCGACGGCTGCACCATCAAGCCGTGGGACCCGGCCTATCCCGGTGCGCTGCCCCGGGTGTCTGCCACGTTTGCCGAGCAGCAGTGGTGGCTGACGTTTGAGCCCGCGCCGACCAGCCGGCAGATCTCCGCTCACGGGAGCCAGTTTGACTTTTGGTATTACGCCGCCCACGCCATTGGCACCCTCGCGGCAGACACCACCATCAACCTGCAGGACCGTGGGCTGCTGATTCTGCGTGCCCAGGTGGAGGCCATGCGCGAGCTGTCGATCCGCAACGCCGCCAAGCCGGTGACGATGCGCGACGGCTTCAGCGGCCAGCCGCGCAACAGCACGGCGGCGGCGCTTTACACCGAGCTGCTGAAACAGTTTGAGGCCACGCGATGAGCGTCAAGCACAACGCCCACATCGTTGCTGCCAGGCTGGGCGCGCGTGGGCCGGCCGTGCAGGCGGCTGTCGAGCAGGAGCTGGACGTGCAGGCGCAGCTGGTGGCCAGGCGCATGAAGCAGGAGGCCTCGAAGTTCCTGGGGACGCTGAGCGGCAGCGTCCATGTGGAGATGACCGCGCCCACCGAGCGTCTGGTGGCCCCGGGTACGGACTACGCCGAGGCGGTGCATGACGGCATCAAGCCCGGCGGCAAGGGCCTGCCACGGTACTTTGATCCGGAAGCGCGGGACATTCAGCGCTGGCTGGAAAGCCGGGCGCCCAGCTCTTTTGTTGGGCCGTCCGGCCTGTTCGGCCAGCGCCGGCCGAGCAAGGGCTCAAGCCGCTACACCGCGCGCGAGCTGGAGCTGCGCAACCGCTACCAAGGCCTGGCTTGGCACATTCGCCACTTTGGCACCCGGGCCGACCCCTTTGTCAACCGCACGCATGAGGCCATGGCCGCCAGCGTGGTGGCCGGCCTGAAGGCGGCAGTGGCCCGGGCCCTGAACCCTGACGGCGCCGGCTGGAGGGCGACATGAGTTACGAAACCGTCATGGTTGCCCTGAAAACGCAGCTGGCGGCGTCTGCCGCCACCCGCGTGGTGCGGCGCGGCCTGGTGCTGGACCCGGCCAACCTGAAGGCGGCAGACCTGGTCAAAGGCGTGATTTGCCTGCCGGCGCTGGGTGGCGGCAACTTTTTGAACTACCAGGGGCGCGAAGGCGACGGCGGCGACCTGGACGTGACGCTGGTCGGCTTTATTTCCGTGGGTGAGAAGACCGACACGGAAGCGATCGAGCAGGCCGAGCTGGCCCTGGTGGAGGACGTGCTGACGTTCTGCAAAAGCCTGGGGCCCGGCAGCCAGCCGCTGGACGCGGTGATTCCCCTTTCTTTCAAGCTGAGCGGGCAGCTCGAACACCCCTTTGGCTGGGTGAGCATGAAACTGAAAGTGAGATGGCTATGAGTACACGACAGATCACGGCCCTGGTCATTCACTGCAGCGCCACGCCGCAGGGCCAGCAGGTGACCGTGCAGGACATTGACCGCTGGCACAAAGCCAACGGCTGGGCCCGGCAGCCGGCGGCGGTGGGGAAGTTCAACCCTCAGCTCAAAAGCATCGGCTACCACTTTGTGATCGCGCTGGACGGCACGGTCTTTACCGGCCGGCACGTTGATGAGATCGGCGCGCACGTGGCCGGCAGCAACGCCAAGAGCATCGGGGTGTGCATGGTGGGCATGAAACGCTTCACCACTGCCCAGTGGGACGCGCTGCGCGACCTGGTGAAGCGGCTGGCCGGCGAATACCCGGCGGCGCGGATCTGCGGCCACCGCGACTTCAGCCCGGACCTGAACGGCGACGGGATCATCCAGCCGCGCGAGTGGCTGAAAGAATGCCCGACCTTCGACGTGGCGGAGTGGGTGTTGAACGGCTTTGCAGCGCCGGCGGCGCACACGGTGAAGGACTGACATGGACTGGCTCAAGACCCTTGCCCCCACCGCGGCGACTTTGTTGGCCGGCCCCATGGCCGGCTGGGCGGTGAAGTTTCTGGCGGACAAGATCGGCGCGCCTGCCGAAACGGTGGAGGCGGTGACCGACGCGCTGGTTGGCATGCGCGATTCGCCCGAGGGCCGCGTGAAGCTGGCGGAGATCGACGCCGCGCTGCGGGTACACGCCATCAATGCAGGCGTTGATCTGGAGCGCCTGGCGGTGGCCAACGCGGCGGACGTGAACAAGTCCATGCAGGCCGAGGCGGCGGCCGAGCACTGGCCTACCTATTCCTGGCGTCCGGCCATTGGTTTTGCCGTGGCCTTGAACGTGCTGATGACGTCTGTCACCGTGGCGCTGGCCTATGTGATGGTGATTTTCATGGCCCGCGACCCGGCGGTGCTGAGCTACCTGCCCGCCATGCTGGGCGCCATGGCTGCGCTGGTAGGTGTGGTGGCTCCGATTTTGGGCATTGCCAGCTGGTTTCGTGGGAAGGCGCAGGCCAAACCCGATCTACCGACCGTCAACAAAGGATGACGCACATGAACTTTTACCACCGCATGTCGAACTTTTTTCATGCTGCCGGCGACGACGTGGCGGCCTGGGTGCTTTTCCTGGTGTTCGCCGGGGTGGGTGCATCGGCGCTGGGCCTGGGCGTGTACCTGCGCAGTGGCGGCGTGCTGACCACCCGGGCGGTTCTTGGCGTCACCCTGCACAGCCTGATGTGGGGCATCGTCGTTTTCCTGATGGGGTACAGCACCCTGCGCGGGGACATCCCCATGTTGCTGGGCCTGTCGATTCTCAGCGGCATTGGCACGGCCAGCGTGCTGGATGTGGTGCTGATGCTCATAAAAATGAAGTTCGGCATCAACGTGACTTTTAACCCGCCCCCGAAATCCTGAAAGGTAAAGCGATGAGCAAAACCCCGCCCAAGCCAGCCGAACAGCCGAGCGCCCCCGTGCCCACGCATGGCGGGGTGTACGAGGTGAAAGACGGCGTTTTGGTACCCATTGCAGGCGGCCCGCCGGCCGCGCAAAACCCGGCCACTGAGCCCGACCCATCGAAAGCAGGTGAATCATGAAAAGCGAACGCAAAGTAATTCTCTTCAAGATCGAAGCCGTGCCTGGCACGGACCCTGTGCCGACCGGCGCGGCTGATGCCTTCCAGGCGATTGATTTCAAGTGGGGCAACGCCGGCAAGGCCAACACGGACCGGTTCGACTACTCGGCCCAGTACTACGGCTCACGCGACGTTTTCAACGTGAGCATGCAGCGCGACTGCACGTTCGACGTGCCGGTGATCGGCGCCGGCCTGCCGCTGGCCACCAACTACCCGGCCCCGCTGCTGGCCCTGTACCGGGCCTGCGGCCATGCGGCCGTGATCACCGCACTCACCAAAGTGGAGCTGTCGCCCATCAGCACCGGTGAGGAAACCGGCACGCTTTACGCCTATGAGGACGGCATCTTGCGCAAGATGACGTTCAGCCGCGGCTCGATGAAGTGGATGTGGGTGGAGAACAAGGTACCGCGCTGCAGCGTGGCCATGATGGGCCTGTACAGCACGCCGACCGATGCCGCCATGGCCGCGCCGACCTTCCCGGCGCTGCAAAAGCCCGTGGGCTTTGGCAAGGCAAACACGTTGGTCACCCTGGGTGCGCTGGCGCTCAAGTGCATGAGTGTGGAGCTGGACGGCGGGCGGACCAATGGCTACCGTCGCCTGTCAGGCGTCGAGGACATTGTGCCGCTCGACCTCAAACCCACCATGACGCTGAAATTTGAAATGCCCACCGTGGCGCAAAAAGCCATTTACGCCGACCTTGAAACGACCCTGGACCAGGCGCTGTCCATCGTGCACGGTACGGTGGGCGGCAACAAGTTCACGACGGACGCGCCGCGTGCCCAACTGGTGGACCTGAGCGAGGACAAGGATCGAGGCCAGATTTTTGTGACGGCCAAGCTGGAACTGCTGCCCTCTGCTGCGGGCGTGCCTTACACCCACACACTGACCTGACACCATGAACACCAAAGACATTCCCTTTTTTGCGCAGCTCAAACCTGACAGCTTCGAGTGGCCGGTGAAAGTGCCGGTGCCGGTTGATGGCAAATATGCCTTTGTGGAGTTCACCGGGGTTTTCAGGTACCTGGATGACGCCGGCGAGTCAGAGATGCTGGACCCCAAGCACAAGCGCACGGACAAGCAGATCCTGGCCGAGGTGCTGCTGGCGGTGAAGGGCATCAAGTTTGCGGACGGCACGGAGGTGCCCAGCACGCCGGAGCTGGTGGCCAGCATCATTGCCACCGACCGCGTGGCGCCTTGCGCCGTGGGCATCTACCTGGGCGCGCGCCGGGGACTGGCCGCAGAAAAAAACTCCTAGAGGCTGCGGCTTTCTGGGCGACCAGCGAGCGGCAGCCTACCCGCAACACCGAGGCCGAAGACGATGAACAAAAGCACTGGGGTCTCACCCGCGAAGCGATGGACACGGCTTTTGCCTGGGCCGATGAGCCCGGTGAGCCCGGCCAGCGCACTGCCGCGCCACGCGCGGACGGTGCGTTCGAGGTCTGGGCGGATAACTGGGACACCGTTTCGCTTTTCTGGTCGGTGCGCCGCTGCTGGCGTTTGCGCCCGATGGGAGGCGTGATGGGCTTCGACTGGGCACAGGTGCGCAGCAAGATGGAGCTCAAACGCTTCGATGCCGAACGCATGGAGCGTGAAGCCGCGCGCCTGGAGCTGATGGAAAACGCGATCATGGAGGTGCTTGGCTGATGGAACGCCTTGGCATCATCGTTGCGCTGGACGGCTCGCTGGAGACCACCAACGGGCTGAAGCTGACCAGCGACGCTACCAGTGAGCTGGGCAAGCAGCTTGACACGCTGAACGCCAAGACCGGAGCCGCTGCCCAGGGCCAGAAGGCCGTGGCGGACGCCAGCAAGGCCGCCGGCAGTGCCGCAGCGGAAAGCGCCAAGGGCGTCGGGCAGCTGGCCAGCGAGTTGGCCAGGGGCGACTTCAAGGGCGCGGCGATGAATGTGGGCGAGCTGGCCCTGAGCAGCCAGATGCTGACCGGCACGATGGTCGGCGTCGCTGGGCTGGTTGGTGCGGTGGCTATTGGGCTGGGGACGCTGGCCTATGCGGCTTATGAGGGCGCCGAAGAGCAGCGCAAGCTGAACGACACGCTGATCCTGACGGGCAACTATGCGGGCCTGGTGGCCGGCCAGCTGGACACCATGGCCAGCAGCCTGGCGCGCAACGTGAACAGCAGCGTGAGCGATTCCAGGGCACAACTGGCGGGCCTGACGGCTACGGGAAAATTTACCGTCATGTCGCTGGAGGAAGTGGCCGCCGCGGCGCAGCTGGTGGCCCGCTTCACCGGACAGAGCACCGACCAGGTGACGCGCCAGTTTGCCAGCATGGGCGACGGTGTGGCGGACTGGGCAGCCAAGACGAACAGCAGCTACCACTTTCTGAGCATCGAGACTTTCCGCTACATCAAGCAGCTGGAAGAGCAAGGCCGCGTGCAAGACGCGATGCGGGTAACCAGCGAGGCCTTGAGCCGGCACCTGGGCGGCGACCTGAGCAACAACCTGGGCACGCTGCAGAAGGCCTGGAAGGGCGTGAGCGACTGGGCCAAGGATGCCTGGAGCGCCATGATGGGCTTGGGCAAGACGGAAACCACGCAGGAAAAAATTGATTCGATCACGGCGCGGCTCAATGCCCTGTCCACCCGCAAGACCACGGGCCGGGTGACCGGCGACCAGCGCGGGGAAATGATTGCGGCGATGGAGAGCGAGCGCTCCATGCTGGAGTCGGACCTGCGCCAGGAGCGGCAGCTGGCGGCCCGGCGGTCGGAGACGGCCCAGCTGACGCAACTGCAGATCGACAAGGAACAGGAAAAAAAGAGGAAGAAAACCGGCAAAAGCGCGGCGGAGAAGGAAGACGACGCCCAGAACCGCCTGATTGCCGAGACGGCAGGCCTGTCCCCCACTTTCGCGGCTGACTGGGACCGTCTGACCGAGATTCAGCGGCGCAACGGCTTGACGGTGGAGTGGCTGACCGAGGCCCAGGGCAAGCTGCTGGCCAAGCAGCCCGCCATTCGCACCGAGGCGCAGCACCAGGCGACGGCGCTGCGGGAGCTGACGCAGCTGCGCGAACGGGCCAACCAGAACATGGAGCGGGATTTCGCCAACCAGGAAAAAGAACTGGACGCGATGATCAAGACCAATGAGGGCTTGCGCGAGCAGGCGCAGCAGGTAGGCCTGACCAAGGTGCAGTTGGGAAACCTGAAGGCCGAACGACTGGACGGCCTGATTGCCCAGGAGCGCGAGAACCTGATCGTGGCCGAGAGCAACGATGCCGGCGAACGGCAACTGGAGCTGATGCGCCGCAAGATCAGCCTGCTTGAGCAGCAGCGCGGGCTGACCCAGAACCTGACCGCCAAGACCGACGCGGCAGACAAAACCAAGGCCGCGGAGGACGCCAGCAAGAAATTTGGCGAGGACGTGCGGCGGGATCTGAAGGACGGGATTATTCGCGGATTCGAGGCCGGAAAGTCGCCCATGAAGGCCTTTGGCGACACGCTGGGCAACATTGTGAAGGAACGGCTGCTCAGCTCGTTTGCCGACTCGCTGCTGAACGGGTTTGAACCGCTACTCAAGCAGATCCTGGGGCGTATTCAGATCCCCGGAATGAATGGGGGCGGCGGCGGTGGCGGTGGCGGTGGCGGACTGGGCGGCTTGTTTGGTGGCCTGTTTGATGGCATTTTGGGAGGTGGCGCCGGATGGGAGGCTGCAGGGATGCAGGCATCTGGCGCTGTGACAAGCGCTGTCAGCGGTGGCAGCGCGATCGGCACGGCCATTTTGCCGATGTTCGCCAAAGGCGGCACGTTTACAAACAGCGTGGTCAACTCGCCCACCCTTTTCAAGTTTGCGCAGGGTACTGGCTTGATGGGCGAAGCCGGTCCTGAAGCGATCATGCCGCTGCGGCGCGGTGCCGACGGGTCGCTTGGCGTCAGTGCTGGGGGTGGCTCGGGCGTGACGATCAATATCTACAACAACACCAACGCCAAAGTGGAAACCAAAAAGCGGCAGACGCCCGGTGGCGGCATGACGACGGACGTGATCATCAGCCAGGTGGAGGATGCGCTGGCTGACCGGGTGAGCTCTGGTAGTGGTTCTTTGTTCGGCTCCATGCAGGACCGCTTTGGTCTGCGCACACAGGTAGGTTGAGATGCCTGCTTTCCCTGCCTACGTCAAGATCGGCTTCCCCAAGGGAGAAGACCCGGCGAGCGCTGTGATGCGCAGCGAGATGGAGCGCGGCGTGCCCAAGCAGCGGCGCATCAGCGCGGATGTGATGGTGACGCAGGAAACCACGGTGTATTTCGACACCAAGCAGCAGGCCATCGACTGGGAGACGTGGTTTTACACCACCATCAACGCCGGCGCAGACTGGTTTGACTGGCCGGATCTGCGCACCGGCGCCACGCGGCAGGCGCGCATTGTGGGCGGCAAGCCAGGCGCGCTGGTGCCGGCCACCGTGAACTGGGCCTATGCGCAGCGCACTTTCACGCTGGAATGGCTGAGGCCGACGCTATGACCGTCAGCACCACCACCGCGCGCAGGCTGCAAAAAGTCACCGACAACGGCGGCGTGCTGATGCTGCTGATGATCAACCACGCGAGCTTCAGCGCACCGGTGCGCCTGGTGAACGACACGCGCAACATCATCACGCTGGGCTATGAGTGGCTGGCGCTGCCGTTTTCCATCACGCTGCCGAACGACAAGGCCAAGGAAGTGCCGCGCGCCAAGCTGCAGATGGACAACGTGGGCCGGGAGATGACGGCCGAGCTGGAAGCTCTGCCGCCAGGCGCTTCGCTGAAGGCGACGATCACGATGGTGCACCGGTCCACCCCAGGCGTGATTGACTTCCAGTTTGCGGCGCCGCTGAGCGGCGTGCGGGTGGATGCCACCACCGTGTCGGCCACGATGGGCCGCGACGACATCATGCGCATGTCGGCCGTGCTGCTGCGCTTTGACCCTGCCACGGCGCCCGCGCTGTTTACCGAGTGACGGACATGGACGCCATGCTCGCCAAAGCCGAAAAATACGTGGGCATGCCCTACCTGGAGGGCGAGTTCGACTGTGCCGACCTTGCCGTGATGGTGCAGTGGGAGCTGTTTGACCGGCTGGTGGCCCTGCCAGCGCGCCGCAGGCGCCCGCGCGGGGCGATGGGCCAGGCGCGCGAGATCCACGCGCTGCAGGCTGAGCTGGCCGACCGGATCGACACGCCAGTGACGGGCTGCGGCGTGCTGATGTACGAACCGACCGAGCACGGCCAACGCTGGCACATTGGCACGGCCTTTGTGGTGGGCGGTGAGGTCTGGCTGCTGCACAACAGTTTCACGATGGGCTGCGCCTGCCTGCAGCGCCTGGCTGACCTGCAACGCTTTGGCGCAAGGTTGGACGGGTACTACACCTGGAGGGCGGCATGAGCGGCATGCCCGTTATCAACAAATGCGCCGGGACCAGCCTGGTGGTAACGCCGCACCCCATCACGCTGCAGGGCCAGCGCGTGTACCACGCCGAGCAGGCGCTGGTGCTGCCGGGTGAGCGCTTGAGCACCTTTCTGGCCCGGCACGGTGTGGAGCCCGGCCAGCAGTGGGTGGTGAGCCTGGGCGGGGTGGAGGTGCTGGAGGCGCACTGGCACCGGGTCAAACCCAAGCACGGCCATTTGATCGAGGCGCGGCGGGTGCCGGAAAAGCAGGTGCTGCAGATTGTGGCGATCGCGGCGCTGGCCTACTTCACTTTTGGTGCTGGCGGCCTGGGCGCTGGTGGGCTGTTTGCCTCGGGCGGCGCTATTGGCGGCGGATGGCTGGCCGCCGGCGCGGTGTACCTGGCGGGCAGCATGGTCATCAACAAGCTGTTGGGCCCGAAGCCCATAGCCGCCAAGCCGCCGGCCGCGCTGGCCAACAACACCAACAGCCCAAGCTACAGCTTGCAGGCGGGCCGCAACAGGGCGCGGCAGTTTGAGCCCATGGGTTTGATGCTGGGTCAGCCCTATTGCGTGCCGGATCTGGCGGCTCAGCCGTACACCTTTTTTGCCAATGGCGAGCAGTACCTGTGGCAGATTTTCCACTTCGGCATCAACTGCGCGAGCGTGAGCAACCTGCGAATTGGTCAGACCCCAATAGAAAATTACATAGGGGTGAAAACCCTCAGCGATGGGTTCTACGACAACAACACCGGCTTGCCGAATGTCACGGCCAACGTCGATAGCGTGGCCGGCGGACTGCTTGAGGCGCCTGCAGGCAATGGCCCCTACGTTACGCGAACAAGTAGCTCGCAAACGATTGTGCTGGAGGTCGATTTTGAGGCATCGCTTTATCGGGTGGACGGTCAAACCGGCGCGCACATCAGCAACACCTTGATTCTTAGTCTCCAGTACCGTCCAGCGGGCGGTGGTGACTGGTTGCCATTTCAGCAGTTCGGTGGCAGCGAGATCGCCTTCACCAACGCGTCGAGCAAGCCTTTGCGCCTTACCTATCAGCGCACGGTTCCGGCTGGGCAGTATGAGGTGCGGCTGAGCAAAGTCAGCGTCGATGAGAACAGCGGTGCGGCTGTCAATTCCGTCCAGTGGGGCGTGCTTAAAAGCTACCAGTTGGACGAAGGCAATTACCAAGGCCAGGCGCGACTGGCGGTGCAGGTGCAAGCGACTGGTCAGCTCAATGGCACGCTGGACGAACTGAACGCCGTGGGTACGGCCAGCCCGATGCCTTTCTGGAACGGCAGCGCCTGGGTGACCGCCACCAACCGCGACAACGGTCTGAGCAACCCGGGCGCGCAGATCCTGATGCTGGCGCGCGGCCTGCGCGACGGCACCGGCCGGCTGATTGCAGGTCTGGGCCTGCCGGACGATGAAATTGACATTGACGGGCTCAAGGGCTTCATGGTGTTTTGCACCGTTCACGGCTTCAAGTTCGACCTGTTTTTGCAGGAAAACACGTCGATCGGCGACCTGATCGAGTCGATAGCCGGAGCAGGCCTGGGCAGCCGCAGTGAGCACACGGGCAAGCTGGGGGTGATCTGGTTCAGCGATGCCCAGCCGGTTGAGGGCGTGCTGAACATGGCGACGATGAAGGCCAAGACCTTTGGCGTTGAATACAACACGCAGGAAACCGCGGACGAAATCGAGTTCCAGTACTTCGACCGGGCGCGCAATAACACCTGGAAGAGTGTGCGCGTAAGGGCACCTGGCGTCACGACACCGCAGCGCACGGCTCGCCAGCCTCTGCAGGGCGTGACGGAAGAGGGGCACGCCGCGATACTGGCGCGCTTCTCAATGGGCCAGAACATCTACCACCGCAAGACGGTGAGCTGCGATGTGGACCTGGAGCACATGACCTTCCGGCGCGGCACGGTGATGGCGCTGAGCCACGACCTGACGCGGTGGGGTTATGGCGGGCGGGTGCAGGCCGCGGTGAACAACGCCGGGATATTGACGCTGACGCTCGATGACCTGGTGCCGGCGGTGTCGCCCCTGGGCGCAGTGGCCCGCTATATCGGCCTGCGCATCACTGGCGAGGCTCAATACCGAATCTTCCCGGTGGCCGCTTTTGTGGGCAGCAGCCGCACCGTGACGCTGACCACGGCCTGGCCGGGCGGCGTGGCGGTGCCCGGAGACAGCGCCGACAACCCGGCGCATGACACGGTGTGGATCTACGACTTCAAAGCCACGCCGGGCCAGAAGCTGCGCGTGTCGGACGTGGGCCCGCAGGGCAACATGGACGGGGCCAAAGTGCAGCTGGTGCCGGAATCTGCCGAGTTTTGGGACTATGTGTGGAACGGCACTTACACGGCGCCCGGCAGCGGGTCGCTCCTCGGACGCGGTGCGCCCGTCGTTACCCGTGCCGTGGTAACCGAGCAACTGGCCCGCCAGGGCAACACCTTTTATGTCGAGCTGACGCTGACCTTTGACGTGACGGGCAACTTTGAGCGCGCCGAGCTGTGGGGTGCTGTGGCTGGTGGCCAGTTGCAGCGGCTGGCCAGCAGTTTTAACCAGCAGTTGAGCTGGCGCGGTGGTCTGCAGGAAACCTGGACGCTGGAGCTGCGCACTTACAGCGCCACCCGCTTGGGGACACCCTACCAGCTGACCTATGCGGTGCTGGGCCTGGCAGTAAAACCGCCTGACGTCGCAAATTTCAACATCCAAGGACAGACCCTTTCCTGGCCACCTGTCGATGCGGTTGATCTTGCTGGCTACCAAGTGCGGTTTAACTATGGCCAAAACACAGCCTGGGGCACCGGTACACCGCTGCATGTGGGGCTGATCACCGCCGCCCCCTGGACGCCCGAGATTTTCCCGACAGGCCAGATCACCCTGATGGTCAAGGCCCAGGACACCACCGGCAACCAAAGCGAGACCGCGGCAAACATCATTGCCAACCTGGGCGACGTGATTGTTGACAACCTGATCCTGACCTATGACGACAAGGCGGCAGGCTTTCCCGGCAGCAAAACCAATTGCGCGGTGGTTGCTGGCAACCTGCTCGCCGACGACTCTGGCGACTTGTTCTGGGGCGATGACGGCGGCAATTTTTGGGCGGGGGCCGACACCGACCTGTTCTGGCCAACGGCCACTTACCTGGCTATGTCGTACAGCACCGGCTACACGGTCAGCGCCATTGACGCCGGGTCACGCCTGACGCTGCTGACGAACATCGTGGGTAGGTCTTACACCGTCGAATACCGCTATGACACCAGCGGACTCTTTTGGGGCGCCGATGGCGACTATTTCTGGACCGATCCCGACTCAGATCCATTCTGGGTGCCACCAACCGAATGGCAAACCTGGCCGGGCGCTCTGGATGGCATTGCCGTTGGGCGGATCGAATTCCGCGTCACCGCCGAGGCTGGTGAAGTGCGCGGCGCCATCAACACCCTCGCCCTGCAATTTGATGTTGAAGACGAATTTGAAGAGATCAGCGACGTGGCAATCAGCGCACTGGGCAGCTACCTGCCGATCACCAAGTCGTACCGGTCAATTAACAACATACAGCTCACCTTGCAGGACGATGGCGGCACAGCCGCTACCGCCCTGTGGGTGAACAAACTCGCAACCGGCCCCTTGGTTGTTTGTGTAAATAGCGCCGGCATACAAGTGACCGGAAATTTGGACGCCCGCATCCAGGGTGTGAAAGGAAATTAAATGGCAGTAGATCTTCCAACATCAGCTAGCCTTACCGGCGCTGGCACCACCAGGGCTCAGCAAAAGCTCAACCTGGCCGCCTTGCGCGACTTCATGGCCAATTTGTTTGGCACTGACAGTTCGGACAAGGCGGCGGCGCGTGCAACGCTTGGTGTCGCCCCCCGAGCCACCCGAATCGACGTAGCCAGCGTTGCCGGAGCCGTTGACCTGACCACCGCAGCGCCAAACACCGACGACATCCGCATCACCGGATCGCTTGCGATCACGGCTTTCACAGTCGCGGTTGGTCGCGTCATTCGAGTAACCGCAGGCGGAGCTTTTACGCTGACCAGCGGTGCGTCGATTGTCACTCAGTCGGCCGCTGACATTTTGGTTGCCGCTGGCGACACGTTCTACCTGCGGGCAACCGCCGCCAACGTGGTCGAGGTTCTTTGCTTCTCCAGGGCAATCAACCGGCGTGTAGCGCAACGCCAGACCTCACAGAGCGGTGTATTCGCGACAGGAGCAACAACCATCCCCTACGCCAACCTGAAACCACAAGTAAACGAGGGCGATCAGTACCTGGCCAGAGCCTTTACGCCAAAAAATGCGGGCAGCACTCTGGTGATTGAGGGTTTGCTATTTCTTGGTCACAGCGCCACGACGGCAATTTTTATCGCTGCATTGTTCAAAGACGGTGCTGCCGACGCCATCGCGGTCGGGGTTTCTCAAAACGTCAACAGCGGTGGCTGTGTGCCCGTGCCATTCAGACACGAGATGGTGGCGGGTTCTGTTGCGGCAATGACCTTCACAGCCCGCGCAGGATCAAACACGGCTGGGACAACCGGATTTAACGGAACAAGTGGATCAGCCCTGATGAACGGCCTTCTGACTTCACACCTCACTATTACGGAGTATTACCCATGAAATTCAAAATCCTGAAAAACTCAGCCGGTGAGGTCATCTGCTACGGGCCGAACGATGACAACTATGTCCCCGTCATACCGCCCGGTTGCCACCTTGAATTTTCGGACCAGATGCCTTCTGCAAGCAAAGCGCAGATGTGGGAGCGCATCAAAGCCAAGCGTGAGCACCTGTCCGACACCGGCGGCTATAAGGTGGTCGTGGGTGGTGTGGACAAGTGGTTTCACTCTGATGCAAAGAGCAAAGGCCAGCAGATTGGGCTTGTTCTTGCAGGCGCTGCAGCCGCCGGTGTGCCGCCCTGGAAAACAATGGACGGCAGCAAAGTGGTGATGAGCCAAGCTTTGGCGGGGCAAATCTTTCAGGCCGCCATGCAAATGGAGGGCGCCATCTTCCAAGCTGCTGAAGCGCACCGGACAGCCATGGAAGCCAGCGCCGATCCAGCCAAGTATGACTTCTCTAGCGGCTGGCCCGCGGCGTTCCCAGGCTGAGATCCGTGAAACTCGCGTCCTACAAATCCACCCGCTCTGGCTTTCAGGGTTTGTTTAGCTGCCTGATCCGCTGGCGGTTTAGCGGACCCTACAGCCACAGCGAGGTGGTGTTTGAGGCAGGCGATGGCGTTGACGCCTGGATGCCAGACGGCAGCTGCGCGCCGGACGCTGACGGTGCGCTCTGGTGCGCATCGAGCGTGGCTGCCGAGCGCCTGCCGGCATGGTCCCGGTACCGGGCCGGCAAGTTGGGCGGGGTGCGGTTCAAGCGGATCGTGCTGGAGCCGGCGAAGTGGGCGCTGGTGAAGTCATACGCGGAGCCGATCGCTGCTGCACAGTACGCCGTGCGTTGCGAGGGCCACCCCTACAGCTGGCGGCTGATCGCCAAACTGGCCTCCTGGCTGGTTTCATTCAAGCTGACCACGCAAACAACCTGCTCGCAATTCGTCGCAGGAGCCTTTGGGGTGCCAGAGTCGGACGCCTGGCGGTTTGACCCCTGCACGCTGCATGTGGCCATGCTTCACGAGATGGAAGTAGCCGGCTGGTAACCGGCGCCCGGATCTGCCGGCGCGGGTTGCGCACTTTGGCGAGATTTACAAGGGCTGGGCGTTGGGCGCTGGACAAATATACAGATATTCATGCGGTCAAACGCTATTTCAGGAAGGTGAGCAGGGCCAATTGCTTTTCTGCTGACAGGCGTTTGAGGCCCACCAGCATGGCGCGCTCGATGTCGCTGAGTGGCTGGCCGCCTTCGCCTGTCGTGGCCGCCGTGGGTGCATGCCGGACGGCGTAGGCGCCTGGCGAAGGCGCTACGCCATGCGCCCCTTCATTACTGAGGCTGTCGCGCAGCCGCAGATTTATTTCTGCGGTAACCGTGCGGCCATGCACGGCCGCGGCGCGGGTGACCCCATCCCGAACATCGTCGGGCATGAGCAGGAGGAAGCGCGGGGAGCGCTTGCTGTCTGAGGGCGGCTTTTCACTTTTCACAGCTCAATTATCGAATCAAAAAAATAGTTGTTGTGCTGTTTCTTTCCTTGATATATATTGAACATATCCCCGGATATATCGGGATATGTGCAAGGAAAGAAAAATGTCAGTGAAAAGCAAAAAGGTTCTTGTTTCTGTGCCCGAGCCTCTGTTGAAGAGGCTGGACACCGCAGCGCGCCAGCAAAGCCGTAACCGATCCGCCGAGTTGTGCGTCAGGCTGGCGGCGAGTCTGAAAGACAGCCGACCAGGCAAGGCCGAGGCGGCATGAAAGCCGGCTTCGTGACGGATGGCGAGTGGGTTAATGAACATGGCGCCATCGTATCGACCTCCAGGGCCGGCAAAAGTGACCAGCAGCGCGGGGGTCACCAATGAGCCGCAAACCCGCAGTGCCGGTAAGTCCGGCGTTTGTGCCCATGAGCCCGCAGGCGGCGTTTCGCGCCGTGGTGCATGCCTATGGCGTGGAGGCAATGGCCAATGCGCTGTTGATGGTGGAGGGAACGCTGCACAACAAGTGCAACGCTGATGAGGACAGCCACCACAAGCCAACCATGCAGGACGTGGTCAACGTAACCCGGGTGAGCGGGGACCACCGGGTGCTGGAAAGCCTGGACCGCATGTTCAACCGCGCCGGCTACGACTTGAACGCCGGGCCGGTGAGCGACGAAGCGCTGCTGGAACTGCTGTGCCGCGTTGGCGGCGAGAGCGGGGCGATGCACCACGCGCTGCACACCAGCCTTGAGGACGGCAAGTTCACCCTGGATGACCTGCACCTGGTGCGGGGCGAGGCGTTTGACCTGATCAATGCCGTGCTGAATTTTGTTCAGCGGCTGGAGGGCCTGGTTGATGCCTAGGCCGGCCCGCACTTTCACCGCCGTTCACATGCTGCCGCCGGGCCGGGTGCCTGACGTGAGCGGCGCTCTGGTTTCTTTGTTCGGGCCTGCGCTGGTGCAGGCCATCGAGAGGAGGCACCGCGATGCAAACCCCCACACAACCCGAATTGCCGATGGACCACACGCCGGCACTGGAGGCCGAAATGCGTGCCTTGTACGACAGCCGCTGGCGCCGGTGGCACCGGGCCCACAACTTTGACGTGGCCATGCAGGACCCCGTGACCCGCCACCTGTTGGCGCTGGCGGTGCAGCACCTGCCGCGCAACACGAAAGGACGGAGCAAATGACGCCCAGCACCAAGCCAGTGACGCGGGAAACCAGCGCTTTTACGCGGGACAAGGGGTTGCGGCCCATCGTGGCCACGCTTAGCGGCAGCGTGGTGATTCTGCGGGCCAAGGGCTTGCGCACCCGGGAATACGTGGACCTGGCTGCCTGCTACCAGCAGGCGGTGAAGGCGCGCATTGCGCAGGAAAAGGCTGAGCGCAAGGCCTTGAAGAAGGGCCGCAAGTGAGCCGGAAAGAGTACGTGCCGCTGACCACCCCCATGGGCGTGGTCGGTGGCTTTGCCTGGGCTGTATTGGTGTGCATCAGCACGGGCTTTTTTGATCAACCACACCGGGAGCAAAAAGATGTTGAAGTATTTGACCGAGCCGCAGCAGCGCGAACTGCTCAAGGCTCCGAGGAACCTGGTGGACCCGCTTGCCCGGCGGGACTACCACTGGATGAGTGCGTTGATCTTGACGGGCATGCGGGTGCACGAGTTCAGCCGGCTGACGGTGGAGCGGGTGAAGCTGGGCCTGGCCAGCGGCTGGCTGGTGAGCGACAGGCAGCACTGCAAGGGCAAGCGCCGCGCGAACGAGTATTGCGTGACGGCGCAGCTGCGCACGCACCTGCTGGCGCTGATCCGCATCAGTGACGAACTGAGCGCGGGCTTGCAGCAGCCCGAGGACGGCCAGCCGCTGGTGTGGGGCCGCGCGGTGGACGGTGTGGCCAACCCGCTGAGCGTGCGCAGCTATGAGGCGCGCTTCAAGCACTGGGTGACGGTGGCCGGCCTGGACGAACGACTGAGCCCGCATGCGCTGCGCCACACCCGGGGCATGAACATCATTACCCGCTGCCGGGGGAACAACCCGCTCAAGGTGGTGCAGATCGCCCTGAACCATGCCAGCCTGCGCAGCACGGGCGTCTACCTGCACAAGAGCCGGGAGGAAATTGCCGCCGAGCTGCAGCTGGTGGACGGCGGCGGGCGGATGCGCAAGGCGGATGCGGTGCGGTTGGCTGCGGGAGCGGGGGCATGAGCGCGGTTATGTTGGGCGCTGCGCCCGCCGACTTGTCGCCTGCTGAGCGCGCCGAGAGAAACCGTGCCCGCTGCGGGGTGCATTGGGCTTCTCTCAAGGCCAAATACAGCAGCGCGGAAATCAGCGCGATCACGCATCTGTACGAGTTTGCCAAGCGCAATACCTATTCGAGCAGCGGCAAGGCGGCGATTCGTCTGCTGGTCGGGCTTTACAACGGCAACCGCTTCCAGTTTGACCTGACGGACTTGCGCCTGTTTGACCGGCAGAACCTTGATGCAGCTATGGCGACGCTGCGCCTGGATGCCGAGCGGACACGCTGCGAAGTGCATGACCTGCTGGACGCGATCTACGCCGATGGCTATAGCACACAGGCCGACTTCGAGTATTGGGCCTTCGATCACAAATTGAAGGGTCGCTGCAAGAAGGAATCCCTGCCTGACCCGCTGCGGCGCCGGAGGGTAGAGCTGTGAGCTGGGCACAACTTGTAGCGGCCGTGCGCCGCGCACGTTGGAAGGTGCGCAACGCTGCCGGCGCACTGGTCTGCAAGGCCAAGGGGCGTTGCAACTACAACACCCCGGAATTTCGCGGTAACTGCCTGTATTTCTGCAGCCGCTGCGGCAAGGAAATTTGCGGGCGGACCTTTGACGATCTGCCGCCCATGTCGGACGAAGACGTGGAAATGATGCACCGGTTCAACTTTGACGAAGGGGGGCGCCCATGATCTTCCGCGTCACCCACGTCGATGCACAGCACCACCGCACCAAGGCGCACGTGACCGCCTCGAACGTCAGCAACTGCATCAAGCAGATCGAGGACGCTTTCGGCGACCACATCGGGCTGTCGGTCATTCGCCTGCGCACCCGGCCGGTGCTGCACCTGCGGCCGACCGAAGCCCACTTTGAAAAGCGGAGGCCCCATGCGTGAAGCCTTGCTGCGCCTGCTGCTGATCTTGCTGCTGGCGCTGATGTGGATCTTCCACCTTGCCGTCTGGGCCCCGGTGAAAGCCGTGGCCACATTCCTTGCCAAAAAACTGGATGCCCTGGAGCTGGCGCTGCTGATCGCCGGTGTGAACAGGCGCACCCGTAACGAGAGAACCCCCAAATGACAACCAAAGCATTTTTGATGCTGACCACCGACCAGATGGTGCACGGGCCGGTGATGGTGAACATGGGCAGCGTGCAGCAGGAGACGCGCATTTACCAGGATGGGCAGTGCATGTGCGTGATCTTGCTGACCTTCCCGCCGGGCAGCCAGCCCTACCTGCAGGCACTGGCGGCGCTGGCGGCGCACTTTCCGAACATGCACCAGGACGATCTGCGCAGCGTGCGCAACTGGACCGTTCAAAGCGATGCAACCGCGCCGGCCGCCGCGTCATGAGCCAGGGCCACCGCACGCTGAAAGAGCGGATGCACAGCCGCCTGATGCTGGCCGTGCGCTGGGTATCGGGTGCAGAGCTGGCGGCGGGCTTGTCGACCAGCGCGCCGGCAATCGAGGACGCGCTGGCGGACCTGGTGACCGAGGGCCTGGCGGAGTTCGATGCGGACAAGGGCTACCGGCTCAAGGCCTCGCAGCTTTGCCGGGATGCGGCGCGCATGCTGCTGCGCCGCAAGGTGCAGCGCGCCGTGGCTGGCCAGAGCTTTGAGGGCTGCTACCGCATTGGCGTGGCGGAACACCGCGAGGGCCTGGGCATGGTCACTTACGAGCTGGAGTTTCCGGCGCCGGCGGATGGCCCGGACTTTCTGGATCTGCACATGGCGCAGATCAACCAAATTTTGAAATTCACACAACAGGGGACGGCACATGCCTGAACAGGTTTACAACAGAGACGAACTGCGCAAGCGGGTGCTGGAGCAGCTGCGCCAGCGCGGCACGCACCAGACCACGCTGCAGGTGTCAACGGCGATTGGCGTGCAGTACTGGGCGGCTGAGCAAGCCCTTGAGGACGCCTACCAGGCGCGCGAGGTGACGTTTTCTGCCGGCGCGGGCTGGATGGCGCAGGAGCCCGCCAGCAAGGGCCACCGGCCCGCCAGCGACGACGCGCAGACCCCGCTGGAGGTGTAGGCATGGCCACCCATCAACCCCTTCCAAGGCCGCCGGCGCGGGGCCTTTTTTCGGACCTGGTGCGCCAACAGGTGGCGCGCAAGGTGGCCACTGCGGACGCGACCTGTGTGAACTGCGGCTGCACGGACAGCCGGGCCTGCCCGGGCGGCTGTTACTGGATCTCGGTCTGCCGGATGAGCCAGACCGGGCTTTGCAGCGGGTGCCTGGCATGACGAAATCCAGAGGCATCCGAGCACCGCGCCGCCGCTGGACTGAGCCGGAGTTGCAGCTGCTGCGGGCGCTGTATCCCGAACTCCATGCGGCCGACGTGGCTGCGCTGATGGAATGCAGCGTTTGGCGGGTCTACAGCGCGGCCTTCAAGGCTGGCCTGCGCAAGTCGGCCGAATACCTGGCCAGCGACACGTCAGCGCGTATTCGCCGCGGCAAGCAGCATCCCAGCATGATCGCTTCGCAGTTCAAAGCCGGTCACCGCACCTGGAACACCGGGCTGAAAGGCTGGTCAGCGCCTGGTACCGAGGCAACGCGCTTCAAGCCAGGCACCAAGCCGCATACCACGCTGCCGTTGGGCACCTATCGCATCAACGCCGATGGCTGCCTGGAGCGCAAGGTGAGTGAGCGCAGTGGTGCGCCGCATCTTCGCTGGCAGCCGGTGTCGCGCATCGTTTGGGAGGCTGCGCATGGGCCGGTGCCGGCTGGCCATGTTGTGGCCTTCAAGGCCGGCCGAAAAACCACTGTGCTGGATCGCATCACCTTGGATGCCCTGGAGTGCATCAGCCGTGGTGAGCTGGCCAAGCGCAATCACCCACGTGCCCGATCGCCCGAGCTGGCCAAGCTGGTGCAGCTCAAAGGCGCCATTACCCGTCAAGTCAACCGTATCAACCGAGAGGCCGCACAGGCCAAGGAAGCAAGAGCATGAACACCGAAATATCGACCACCGCAGCAAAAACTGCCTCCCCCCACATGACCCAGCTGCGCGAGCACTTGCTGGGCACCCTGGCCGATCTGCGCGATCGCACCAACCCCATGGAGCCCGACCGGGCCCGCGCTGTGGCCCAGGTGGCCAGCGTGCTGGTCGACACGGCCAAGGTGGAGGTGGACTACCTCAATGCCAGCGGCCAGACCCGTGCCGGCTTCCTGGAGGAACCCCCTGATCCCCACGTGGCTCACCTGGGTAACAGCACCAGCACCAGCAGCAGCAGCACGAAGCGCCTGGCCGGGCCGGGCAATGGCATCACGAGCATCACGCGGCACTCGCTGGGAGACGAATGACATGAGCCTCGAAAAATTCCTGATCTCCGACCAGAACGACACCTTCTTTGTCACGCTGGAGGTGGACCGCACGAAGCTGACCGTCGAGCTGGCCACCGAAATCAACAACTTCTGGGGCGGCAACGATGACCGGGCCGACTCGATGGACGGGGACGTGGTGAAGGCGGTGATCAAGCTGTATGGCAGTCGGGTGATTCGCTCGATGTTGTGCTTCGGCGGTGCGGTTTTTGATGTTCAGTCCGAACCGCAGATGGCGAAGGTGGCGACGTTCTGGACTGGGCAAATGCAGGAGGAAGAGGGCTGGCCGGGCGCTGACGGCACGCCGCATGGGGCGCTGGGCATCCGTGTGGTGGCCGCAGATGCGTCGATGCCGGGCTTTGATGAATGCGACCTGGATGAGGTGACGGCGTGAGCAGCACCCTGTCCGCCTTCCACTGGAAAACCAATGCGCCCAGCCCGGAGACAACCGAGCTGCGCAAGGCATCCACGGCGCCCAAGAACCCGCAGGCCAGCCTGACCATGATGCGGCGCCTGCAGCCCATGCCGGGCTCACGCTTTCCGCACACCAGCATCAACACCGAAACCATGGACCAGGGCGACAAGACGCGGCTGATCCAGCGGGGGAATGTGCGATGAGCGGCGCACAAATGCCTCCCATGCAGAAAAAGCTCAAGGACGCCCGTGCCGAGATAGAGGCAGTCTTGAAGAAGCATGACATCGCTGGCTTTGTGAGCTTGCACGCACCTGGCTTTGGCGAGGTGTTCTACACCATGTGGCCCAGCTACTCCATCCTGGTGGGCGACTACCCGTCGATTCGCATCAAGTCGAAGGCGGCGGACTATGGCGGCGACGTGGTGAAGCAGAGGGAAGACCAGGAAAACACCGCCGGCATGGTGCACCACCTGGGCATGTCCTTGTCGCAATTCGGCATGCAGTTCCTGGACATTTCGACCGCGCTGACGCAGCAACTGGGCGTCGAGCACGTCGAGGAAGGTTTTGAACCGCATCCGAGCAAGATGAACCCGGGGGTGCACTGACATGAGGTACGTCCAACACCCAAGCAACAACCGCGTGCTCGGCGCCCCCCAGGGCTGGGACCAGAAGGAACTGCCGTGCGGCGCGCTGCCGATCACGGACGCCCTGCACGGCGGCGTGCCGGCCGTGCTGTCTTTCTGGATGCCAGACGCTGCAGAACTTGCCCGCCTGAACGCCGGCGAGCCCGTTGTGCTTTCGATCATCGGCGGGCGCAGCATGCCGCCGGCGTCGGTCTTTGTGTGGGGTGAGTCGTGAGCGCGCGCACCTACAGGTTCGGGGACGGCCTGCTCGATGTGCTGACGGTGCTGGTGTTCGGCATCACCGGCGTGGTGGCCTACGGGCTGTTCGGCCTGAGCGAGCAGCTGCTGCACGCGGCGTGGGCCAGCTGGCAGTGGCTGACGTTCTGGCCGGTGGACAAGGTGCTGAGCTGGTCGGCCGCCGCGCTGACGATCTACGGCGCGTGGCTGTTGGCCAACCCGGGCCACCGCTGGACCAGCTGGGGGTTTGTGTTCTTCCTGGGCGCGAACGCGCTCTGGATCTCTTATGCCTGGCGCACTGGCCAAGGCAGTCTTTTCGTACAGCAGCTGGTGCTGACGGTCATCAGCCTGCAGGGCATCTGGAACCAACTGGGTAAGCCGGTGCTGCAGGCCTTCAATCAACTTTTTGAGGATTTGGAAAATGAATAGAGCAACTACCTCGGTGCAATGGGTGTTGGACGAACTGCGCATGCTGCTTGCCGGCGTTGGCGTTTTAGGCAAGGTCAATAACCGCGACGTGATCTGGCGCGATTCGGTGCTGGAGTTGGTCGACAGACGCCGCGCCGAGCATAGCTCCCCTGAACTCGCCAATGACGTCCGCAACCCGGGCGGTCGCAAGCGCGTCAATGAGGCCCTGGACCTCAGCCTGCGCATCAGCGGCATTGCCGACTTCGCCAGCCTGCTTGCGACGGATGCCTTTGAGCCGTCCTTGCCCGACGATCTGCAGGACCTGGTGGACAGTGTGGGTGACGGTGTGGCCACGCATCCCAGCCTGGAGCCGATTGCAACGGTCCTGGCTGAGCACAGCGATGACCTTGAATTTGCCGGTGAGCAGTTGGTGACCAACGGCGTTGCAGGTGTGGCCCTGAAGGTTTCGACGCCTGTGCGCCGCCATCTCACCGACAGCTCTTGGGAAAGCAGCTGGGGCTACTACACCAGCACGTGGGTATATGCAGATTCTTTTGACGAAGCCTGGCTGCTCGGGGTGGAGTGGGCGAAGGAAAAGCACGCCTACTTTTTGGCCAAGTTCCAGCGTGTGATGGGCGCCGAGAAATGAGCGCCGGCATCGTCCTGACCCGCCGGGGCTTCCTCGGCTTGATGGCCGCGGTTGCCGCCTCCGGGATCATCGTCCCGGCGCTGCAGCTGCCGCGCAAGCCTTACGTCACGAAGGAGGACGGCACGGTCAGCTACATCGGCGCCCATCCCGGTGGCTTCGGCGGCTCCCAGATCGTCCACAAGATCCATGAATGGGACGGTCACGGCTATCCCGTGGACCTGTGGAACAACTTCTACGGCCCGCACCGGGCGACTGAGCGTTACTACGACTTCGACCTGGTGAACTTCAACCGCGAACTCCCGCCGCGCTTCTGGAGCACGCACAGCATGAAAGAGGTCCCCAACGTCCACACTTGGCTGCGAACCCAGCGGTTCGGTGAAACCATCGCGCAGGCGATGGACCACTTGAACTTTGTCGGCGTGAGGTCGCCGGCATGACCGCCGCGCTGTCCCTGCGCCAGCCCTGGGCGTGGCTGGTCATCCGGCCAGACGTCACCGACCCTGCAGCCCGGGCCAGGCTGTACGAGCTGGGCCAGATCAAGACCATCGAGAACCGGGACTGGCCGACGAACTACCGGGGCGAGCTGCTGATTCATGCCGGCAAGAAACTGACGGTGCCCGACTACGACGCGGCGCTGCTGTTCCTGGAGGCGTTTGTCTGCCCGTCGCTGGCGGCCATCGTGCCGGACATTGGCGAGCTGCAGACCGGCGGGCTGGTGGGCCGGGTGAACCTGGTGGACTGCGTGAAGGCGCACCCGTCGCCGTGGTTCACCGGCGGCTTTGCCGACCCGAACCCGGGCGGCGTGGCCGAGGGCCATGGCACGGGCTACGGCTTTGTGCTGGAGAACGCCCGGCCCATGCCGTTTGTGCCCTGGAAGGGCATGCAGAAGTTTTTCAATGTGAGGTTGCCATGACGCCAACACCCTGGGACGCGCTGCTGCTGCGCCAAACCCGCCCCGAGCCCTTTGACCGCGACCCCGAGGCCCCGGCCGTGGAGAACTCAACCAGCAAGGCTGGCCAGATCCGGAACCTGCTGCGCAGCGGTCCCATGTCGGCTGCAGCGATTTGCATGGACGTCGATATCCGTTCGACCAGCCTGGTGGGTGCGGTTCTCAAGCACGACCTGGCCATGGGCCGCATCCGTTACGTCAATGGCATGTACGAGCTGGCCAGCGAGTTCGAGCAGGAACTGCGGCGGCGGATCAGGGAAGCGAAGACTTTGCTGCTGTCGCAGGGCTACCGGGTGGTGAAGCAATGACCGCCCCCCACACCCACAACTGCGCGGCCGTGGGCTGCCAGAAACAGATCCCGCTGAACCTGTTGATGTGCATGACGCACTGGCGCATGGTGCCGGCGCCGCTGGCGCGGGAGGTGAACCGCACCTGGCAGATCCGGGACCGGGGCGAGGCGCGGACGCTGGCCTACCAGGCGGCAGTGGCGGCGGCCATTGCGGCCGTCGAGGCCAAGCAGAACCGCAAGATCGCCGATCGGCAGGCGAAGGACGGCGACTTGTTGAGCGATTTAGGCCTCTAGCCCTTTCAACACGGGCGCAAGCAGCTATGAATAAGAGAGCGAATCATGGGTAAACGGATCGGCTCACGCATCGTGCAGGCGCTGCGGGCGGTGCAGCTGCTGCAGCCCTGCTCGGCGCTGCAGGTGTTGCCGCACATGCCGGGTGTGGAGTGGGCCAACGTGGACAAGTATTGCAGCCGGGCGGTTGGCCATGGGCTGATGACGGTGGACCGCACGTGCCGGCCGAAGCTGTACAGCGTGGTGCCGGGCTGGGAGCAGGAGCTGGAGGAATGGGGCCAGCCGACGCGGCCGCGGCCCAAACCGAAACCAGCCGAGTGCCTGAACCTGGCCCTGGAGCGCCGGCACCCGCTGGAGCAGGTATGGCAGAACTTCAGATAAAAACGGCACCCAGCCCACACGGGGCTGGCACAAGCAGCTATTAAAAAAAGAGCATCAAACGAAGCATGGCAACCACAAAACTAAAGATCAGCGGGCAGGACGCTTCGACCTACCTGAACAACAACATCGAGTGTGATGACCTGGCGGTGAAGCTGGGCATGGTGCAGATCGGCGGCAAGAAGGGCAATTGGCGCAGCCCGCTGCGGGAGGACTCTAACCCCTCGGTGACGATGTACCCGCCCAAGGGGGGCAAGGGCTCCACTTTTTGGGACCACACGGACAAAACGGGCGGCGGGCCGATTGACCTGATGATTTATCACAGCGGCGGCAACATGAGTTTTGTCGACGCGGTGATGGAGTTGTGCAGGATGTACGGCTTTGCCCTGGACAAGCCGGAGCGGGACGCGGCGCCGGCGCCCCGGCAGACGCTGGTGGAGTACATCGCCGAGAACTGCCTGCAGGCGGTGCGCAATGACGAAGGCCGGGCCGAGGTGCTGAACTACCTGGAGGGCCGGGGCATCACCCGCGACGTGCTGCAGCACGCCCTGAACAAGCGCACGCTGGGCCTGAACACCTATTGCAGCGACAAACACAAACTCGGCGAGGTGGGTTATGGCGGGCTGGCGGCGGCTTTCATTGTGCGGCACCACATCAGCACCATGCCGGTGGCGCTGGAGCTGCGCTACATCGAGCCGGCCGTTAACGGCGGGCAGAAAAGCGGAAGCCAGGGCGAAAAGAAGGGGCACCCGTGGTGCATGGACTGGCGGCAGGTGCAGGAGGCGCGGACGGTGTACGTGGTGGAGAGCTGCATCAACGCGCTGAGCATTGAGAGCTGCGGCATGCCCTTCACGGCGGCGGTGGCGGTGCGCGGCGCCGGCAACGTGGAGAACATTGACTGGAGCTTTCTGCGTGGCAAACAGGTGGTGGCCTGCTTTGACAATGACAAGCCGAAGAAGGAGGGCGGGAAGGATGCGGGCTACAGCACCGGCCTGATGGCGGCGTGGCGGCTGCACGAGCTGCTGACGGCGCGCGACATCAGCTGCCTGCTGGTGGACCAAGCGGGCTGGATGGGCCGGCCGGGCGCGACGCCGCCGGAGGAGCCGATCAACGATATCAATGACTTCCTGCAGGCGCGTGGCCTGGAGGACACCAAGGCGGCGCTCAAGCAACTGGAGCCGTGGATGGTGCCCGGTCTGCCGCCGGTGGGCACACCGCAGATGAGCAAGCCGCGGCTGTGGCTGCCGTCGAATGACGTCTATGCGTACAGCCGGTACCGCACGCTGGTGGACTTCACCAGGATCATCAAGGCGGAAAAGCCGGCTGAGAACCCGGGCGATGAGCCGAAGCTGGAGTTTGGCGACGTGGCGGGCTTTCGGATATCGGCGATCAGCCGGGTGCGGATCGCCAGCCCGACGTCGACCATGACGGGCGATGAGGACCACAGCCCGAACACGGTGTTTGCCCTAAGCGTGCAGACGGCACGGCATGGCGCCACGCTGCAGCGCCGGGTGGTGGACGATGAAAAGCTGCACAACCTGGACGTGTGGAAGAAGCTGGGCCCGGTGTATGCGCCGACGCAGTTCAGCCGCATGGTGAACATCTGGGAGCGGGCGGCGAGCATCGGGGCGCGGGAGGCGATCAACTATGTGGGCGTGGCCTGGCGCGACGGCCGCACGGTGGTGAACGAGGGGCCGGACTGCTTTTTTGCAGATCCGCGGCAGCAGTGCCCCTACAGCGGCTTGACCTTCCCGAACGGGCAGCCGCAGGACGCGCGGGAGGTGGTGGAGCTGTTCCAGAACACCTTCAAGGCGAACGCGGCCTCGATCATCCTGGTGTGGGCGCTGGGAGCGCACCTGAAGGCCTTCCTGGGCTACTGGCCGCATTTTGTGATGCAGGCGGAAAAGGGCACGGGCAAAACGACGCTGACGAAGCGGGTGGAGCGCGCGGTGGCCATGACGATGTTCAGCCGGCAGACGCTGGGCAGCGAGTTCAGGCAGTTGACGTCGATCAGCTACACCAGCCACCCGGTGGGCTGGGAGGAGATCTCCGCCGGCAAGCAGGACACGATCAACAAGGCGGTGGCCAACCTGCAGGAGTCGTATATGTACAGCCACACCCGGCGCGGCGCGGAGCTGATGGACTTTTTGCTGTGCGCACCGGTGCTGCTGGCCGGTGAGGACGTGCCGGTCAAATCCCTGCAGGGTAAGGTGGTGCGCACGGAGCTGACCAAGGCGGGCCGGGGCAAGCTGATCCCGGAGAACATGCCGGTGTTTCCGGTGAAGCAGTGGCTGCAGTTTGTGGCCAGCCGGCGCAAGGCCGACGTGATGCAGCTGCAGGCCGACCTGACCGAGCAGCTGACCAGCAACTGCCTGGCCAAGCGGGAGGACGCCGGCGCGGAGCGCATGGTGGCCAACTACGCGGCCCTGGGCACGGCCTGGCACCTGCTGTGCGAGTTTGCGGACATTCCGGTGGACCAGGGCAAGTTCATGGGCGACCTGACGGCCGTGATGAACAAGCACATCAGCGAGAGCGAGAGCGACCGCCAGCCCTGGGCCTGGATCGTGGAGAAGATCCTCAGCGAGATCGCGTCGCGCAAGTTTGAGAAGCCCTTCAAATTCGACAAGGAAAACGGCGAGGACGTGCTGTGCCTGCGCCCGGCATATGTCATGGACCACATCAGCCAGGCGCCGTACATGCGGGAGTTCTGGGACGGCCTGCCAGTCAAGACGGCCCAGGTGTTCAAGAAGCAGCTGACGGCCGCGGGCGTGCTGCTGATGGACGAAGACGGCAAAGCCCTGGAGGTGGAGCGCACGGTGCGCGGCGCCCGGGTGGCGCACATGGTGTGCCTGTCGATCGACAAGCTCGAGCAGTTCGGGCTGTTTGCGGTGGTGCCGGCGGAGCGGGACTATTCGCGCGTGCCGGACTTGCCGCCGGCGCCGACGGGCTTTGGGATGGACGACTGATGGCCACCACCCCCCGCACCCCCCACTTTTCAGGCCACCAGCGCCGCCAGGCGCGACCTGTTCACCGCGCAGCGGCTGATCAGCATTCATGCGGGCCGGGCATCAATGCCCGCCCGTTCCCCCCGCACCCCCCCATTGAAGGGGCTCCGCCGCTGACGGGGAAATCCTCGAAAGCAGGGGGGTGCCGCGATAGCTTTTCTTCATCCGGAAGGCAGGGACAGCCGCTAAAACCCGTGGATTGGTGTATCTGTAACTATGTTCCGTCAGGTTCGACTAAGCGCCGCGCCGAGTTCGCAAGATTTGAAATTCCACGGATTGCCTATTTTCTTCCACGGTTTAGCCTTCGGCTTCCACACGCCGTGTTTTTCCGGTTTGCGCGCCTTTCTCTTTCTTTTCTCTATTTTTTAGAGAGAGAGGAAGGAAAGGAAGGAGGGAAAGCAGAAAACGCGCGATCCACGATTCACCAAAAAGGCGAAAAAGTGTATCCACGGAAATTTTGCGTATCCACGGGTTTTTTGTGGATGACCGATCAGGCCGCAGCCCAATGCTGGCGCGGGTTTCAACCCTTTTGCGAGGCTTTCCACGGTTCCACGGCTGGAAATGCCCTAGGGAGTGCCGGAACTGCTGGCCAGGAGGTGCGTCATGGCTGCTGAACAGCGGACGAACTTTCAGCTGATTGATGCGTGGCTGGAGTGGTTGCAGCACAGCCGTGGCCGCAGCGAGCGCACGATCGAGGCCTATGCCATGGCCATGAAAAAGCTGCGTGAGTTCATGGAGAACCGGCCGCTGCTCGAAGCGGAGCCGGCCGAGCTGGAGCTGTTTTGCAGTCTTTGGCTGCATAAAAAGGGAATCGTGGCCCGGAGCCGCGTGCCGTACATCAGCGCGGTCAAGGGCTTCTACAAGTGGGCCAAGGCATCGCGTCTGGTCAGCGATATCACGCACCCCAAGACCGGCCGGCCGTTGCCGAACATGATGAGCCTGGCCAACGCTGAAAAGCTGATGTGGGGCCCGGACCTGGACACCTTCATCGGCATACGTGATGCGGCCATGCTGGCGCTGATGATGGGCTGCGGCCTGCGCGTGTCCGGCCTGGTCGGAATCAACGAGAGCCACTTGAGCAACGTGCAAATTGAGGGCCAGCTGCGCATGGTGCTCAAGGTGACCGAAAAGGGCAAAAAAGACCGCCTGCTGCCGGTGCCCAAGGAAGCCGAAATGCTGTTGCGCGTCTACATGGCGCACGAAGAAATGTCCGAGATCGACCGGGATCTGCCGGCACCCGAGGGCCGCCAGGTGGATCGCGTGCTGTTCGTGTCAGTGCGCAGCACCAAGCTGACGGCAGATCTGCATCGGGGCGAGAACCGCCGGCTGACCAGGAAGGCGGTGAACGACATGATCAAGCGCTATGGCAAGCGCCTGGACATTCCAGCCAATGAGCTGCACCCCCATGCCATGCGCCACCTGTACGGCACAGAGCTGACCGAGGGCAATGTGGCCACAGCAGCTGTGCAGGACCTGATGGGGCATGACGATATCAAGAGCACATCGGTCTACACCCACCTGGCAGCGCGCCGCAAGTTTGCCGCCGTCGACCAGCACGCTCCGCTGGCCAAGATGAAGACGCCCGTGAGTGAGCTGCTCAAGCGCCTCCCCCCGTCCTCCTGACCCCCCACTTTTTTTAAGACCATGCGTCATCAACATGCCCCCGAACTGCCAGCACAGGTACACAAGCCCTATACCGTACCCATGCGATGGCGTGAAACCCCGCGTCAGCTGGTGATCTCGCAGCTTCCCACAATGTGTAACAAGAACAGGCTAACTCTCACGTGCCTTTTACTGCGTGTACTGGTGAAGTGCGCAGTGCTGGTGCCTGCTGTCAGAGGAGGGGAGTGCCATGTCAGCGCATGAAACTCGCAGTGCTGAGCCTGCAGGCGATGGCCTGGACGCTGGCGGGGGCGGGCTGGCCG
>Ga0208271_100035_pt1 | contig 114038 bp, 100 predicted proteins | sample LakWasM111_LOW13_2_FD_183927 | JGI IMG/M metagenome (GOLD analysis project Ga0208271, IMG submission 183927) | Freshwater sediment methanotrophic microbial communities from Lake Washington under simulated oxygen tension - Sediment Metagenome... | ecosystem: Environmental > Aquatic > Freshwater...
GATGCGGTGTACCTGCTCAATCACCGGCCCCGCAAGTGCCTGGGTTACCGCACCCCGCATGAAGTCTTCTATGGCCTGAAGTCTCAGCCGATTACACTGCCTTTTGTTGCGCTTTGTACTTGAATCCGCCATAAAAAAGGCCTCCAGCCCCCGACTGATGGGCGCAAACAGCTACTTATTTGATAGCAATTCCGTCGCACCCTCGTGGCTTCCCGCCGTGGCGCGCAGGCGCGACACGGCGGCCGGCAGGTCTTTCCATGCAGGCTGATCCGGCGCATACCGGCTGCGCATGTAGCTGGCCAGCGTGGCGATCTGGTCGTCGTCCAGGCTGTGGCGGAAGGCCGGCATGAAGCCGATCTCTGCCGTTGCAGGCGAGCGAATGCCGTCCAGGATCACACGCACCAGGTTGTCGGGCCGCTCGCTGTGCAGCTTGCTGTTCAGGGCCAGCGGCGTGTTGACACCCAGCAGCTTCGGGCCGTCGCCATCGTGGTGGCAGGAGGCACAGGCGCCGTTGAACAGGCGTTGACCGGGGCCGGGCAGCGCCGCGCCGCTTTGCTGCGCGGACAGCACCACCTGCCTGGCACGTTCGGCACTCCCGGGCTCGGCCAGGGGCGGGTTGAACGAGGTCAGGTAGCTGGCCATGGCCCGGATATCGTCATCAGGCAAGGCGCTGAGCTCTTTGACCACAGGACCCATGGGCCCGGCGGCGGCGCCGTGCTGCAGGCTGTAGCCCTGGCGCAGGTAGCGGTACAACTCGGCGGAAGTCCAGGGCACGGGCGCGCGCGACAAGGCCGTCAGCGCGGGGGCTTCCCAGCCATCGACCACCGCTCCGGACAGGAAGGCCGGGCCACCGCGCTCGGCGCCCAGTGCGTTGCGCGGCGTGTGGCAGGCGCCGCAATGGCCCAGGCCGTTGACCAGGTAGGCGCCGCGGTTCCATTCCACGGTTTGTGTCGGGTCCATGCGGTAAGGCGCCGGGTCATGAAACATCGCATTCCAGGCCGCCATCAGGGGACGCACGTTGAAGGGAAAAGCGAGCTGTGTGGCGGGTGTCTCCGAACGCACGGCAGGCTGGGCCATCAGGTAGGCGTACAGCGCGGTCAAATCGTCATCACTGGTCTTGGCAAAGGCCGTGTAGGGAAAGGCCGGGTACAGGTGGTGGCCGTCGCGCGAGATGCCTTCACGCATGGCGCGCTGGAAAGCGCTGAAGGACCACAGGCCGATGCCGGTCTGGGCATCGGGCGTCAGGTTGGTGGTGAATATCTTGCCGAAGGACGTGTCCATGGCCCGGCCGCCGGCATTCGCCACGCCACCGGGTGCGGTATGGCACACCACACAGTCGCCGGCGGCCGCAAGTTGCCGGCCACGTTCAATCGTCGCTGCGGTGTAGATTGATGCACCGCCGGACACCACCGGCGCAATCGCGGGCCGCCAGCCCAGCAACGCGGCCGCCAGGCCGACCACGCCGGCCAGCATCGCGCCGGCACGCGACCAGCGGCCCAGGCCTTGGGGCCAGGGCGCGTTGTCAGGCGGGCGGGTCAACGGGGACGGAGCGGCCAGGGCGGGCGACACGGCCGGCACCTGATCCGGCGCCGGCTGCAGCGCGGCACGCACCACCTCCGCGGTGAACGGCGGCTGGCGAAAGCGCACGCCGGTCGCGTCGAAAATCGCATTGGCAATCGCCGCCGTGCCGGGCACCGAGGCCGACTCGCCCGCGCCCAGCGGCGGCTCACCCGGGCGCGCCATGGTTACCACCTCGATCACCGGCACATCCCTGAAACTCAGGATGGGGTAGCTGCCCCACTCCAGGCTGGCCACGGTGTTCGTTGTCGGGTTCAGGCTGACCTGTTCGGTCAGCGCCCGGCTGGTGGTCTGCACCACGTTGCCGTGGATCTGGTGCTGCACACCGGCGGGGTTGATCAGGGTGCCGGCGTCATGCCCCACCACCACACGCCGGACCTGCACTTCACCGGTCTTGCGGTTGACCTCGACGTCGGCCACCCAGGCGGCCCAGGCCGCGCCATAACCCGGCCATTTGCTGTGCACATAACGCGCGTAAGCGACGCCCTGCCCGTGCACGACGTCGGGCGTATCGCCTTGTTCCCCGGTGTGTTGCTGCGGCTGGGTATGCACTTTCCAGCCGGCACGATCGGCCGTGGCGCGCAGCAGTTCGGCGGCGCGCGGCTCGCTCAGGTAACGCAGGCGGAACTCGACCGGGTCCACGCCGGCCGCCGTGGCCAGCTCGTCGATGTAGGACTCGTGGGCAAAGGAATTGGGCAGGGCCGACACACCGCGCAGCCAGGAGGCGCGCAGCATGGGCGGCATGTCGTTGACCGACACGCGCAGGTTCTCGTAGTCGTAAGGCGGGCGGGCACTGCGGTCGCCCATTTCATAGGCGCGCGCCACCGGTTCGACGGTGCGCGTGAGCAGCAGCGCCAGTGTCGGTGCGCCATTGGACGGGTAAGAGGTCTGGAAGTCGTACGCGGCAACCGAGCCGTCGGCATTGAGCCCGCCATTGACCTGCATGAGCTGGGCTGCGCCCTTGGGCTCCCAGGCGTGCTCCTGCTCGCGCGTCAGCTGCACCCGCACCGGCGCACCGACGGCGCGCGCGAGCAGGGCCGCATCGGCCGCCACATCGTCGGCGCAGTTGCGGCCGTAACAGCCGGCCGCCTCCATGCGGATCACGTCGATGGCGATGTCCGGCAGCCCCATGAGCCGCGACAGGTCGGCACGCAGCACGTGCGGGTTCTGGCTGCCGGCCCACACCGTCATGCGGGTTTCGTGCCAATCCGCCAGCGCACACGAGGGGCCGATGGAGCCGTGCATCTGGTAAGGCCAGACATAGTTGCGCGGCAAACGCTGGGTCGCGCCCGCCATCGCGGCATCCACATCGCCCTCGTCAATCAGCTTGCGCTGTGTCGCCGGGTTGGCGCGGATGGCCGTTTCAAGATTGTCGAGGTTTGTCAGTCCCGGCCAGGGCTTCCACCGGACACGCAGCTCACGCAATGCCTGCTCGGCGTGTTCCTCGCGCTCGGCGACGATGCCAATGAAATCGCGGATGACCACGACCGCTCGAATGCCGGGAATGTGTGCAATCGAGGACTCGTCCACAGCCTCCAGCGTGTTGCCGATGAAGTCGCCGTGGTCGGCACCGGCATACGGCGGCCGCACGACACGGCCATGCAGCATGCCCGGTACACGCATGTCGTGTACAAAGGTCAGCGCACCGGTGGCCTTGGCCGGTATGTCCACCCGCGCTGTGCTGGTGCCGACGATGCGGTAGTCCTCCGGCGATTTCAGCGGAGAATCCAGCGCCAGCGAAAGTTCCACATGCTGTTGCTTAACCAGGGCGCCGTAGCCCACCGACCGGGCGTCGCTGCCGATCACCGACACCAGGCCGTCACGCACCGTCAGCAGCGCCTTGTCCACCTGCAGCGCGGCGGCGGCCCGGTCCACCAGCCAGGCGCGCGCCTGGGCGGCGGCCGCCCGCAAGGGCACGGCATGAATCTGTATCGACGCGCTGGCAATGGTCGCGCCCTGGTTCGGCGCACGGGTGGTATCGCCCAGCACCATGTGGACGCTGGCCAGCGAAACATCAAGTTCTTCGGCGACGATCTGGCCGAGCGCCGTGCGGATGCCGGTGCCCAGGTCCACATGGCCGTTCAGGGCCGTCACGCTGCCGTCGTCCCAGACCGCCAGCAGGATTTCCACTCCTTCGAGCGGATTGCCGCTGACCAGCGCGGGTTGACCCGGGGCGGACGGCGGCGCGGGCGGCGGCTCGCGCGTGACCAGCAACACGCCGCCGGCTGCATGAAAGTCGGCACGTGTCAGCGCTGTGTCGGCGCGGCGCGTCATGACTTGCCTGCCTGCGCCGAAACCGGGCGCATCAACTGGGCTGCGCGCCTGACCGCCTTGATGATTTCCAGATGGGTACCGCAGCGGCACAGGTTGCCGGACAACTCGCGGCGTATCTCGTCCTCCGTCGGATCGGGCTTGCGCGCCAGCAAGGCGGTGGTCATCATGATCATGCCGCTCAGGCAGTAACCGCACTGGGCCGCCTGCTCGTCGATGAAAGCCTGTTGCACCGGATGCAGCGCCGCCAGGGACCCGAGACCTTCCAGCGTAGTGATCTCGCGGCCGGCCACGCCGCCGGCCGGGATCACGCAGGCGCGTGCGGCCACGCCGTCCACCAGCACCGTGCAGGCCCCGCATTCGCCCAGGCCACAGCCGTATTTGGGGCTGTTGAGTTCCAGGTCGTTGCGCAAAACCGTGAGCAAACTCGCCTGCGCTGAAACAGCCAGCGTGCGCCTGACCTGATTCACGACAAGGGTCACAACCTGGGATGTCATCGGATTACATCACCAGACGACGCCATCAAACACTGAGGTAGGCGCGCCGCACCTCTTCGTTGGCCGACAGCTCGGCCATGGAACCCTCGTAGCGGATCTGGCCCTTTTCGAGCACATAGGCCCGGTCCGACACCAGCTCCGCGAAATGCATGTTCTGCTCGGACAGCAAAATGCTGACGCCCTGCGACTTGAGTTCCAGGATCATGTGCGCCATCTGCTCGACGATCACCGGCGCCACACCTTCCGAGGGCTCGTCGAGCAGGACCAGGTAGGGATTGCCCATCAGGGTCCGCGCGACGGTCAGCATCTGCTGTTCGCCGCCGCTCATGCGCCCCCCCTGGCGGTCCGGCATCTCGCCGAGGTTGGGAAACAGCTTGAACAGCCGCTCGGGCGTCCAGACCGGCGCCTGGCTGCCATCCGGCCAGCGGCGCGGCGGCTGCCGCCCCACTTCCAGGTTCTCCATCACTGTCAGGTCGGTGAAGATGCGCCTGTCTTCCGGCACAAAGCCCAGGCCCATGCGCGCCGCATGGTGGGGTTCGCTTTTTGAAATGTCGGCACCCAGGAAGGACACACGGCCGCGCCGCTTGTCGAGCATGCCGATCAACGTTTTGAGCGTCGTCGATTTTCCGGCGCCATTGCGCCCCATCAGGGCCACCACTTCACCGCGCCGCACCTCGATGCCCACGTCGTAGAGGATCTGGGCAGCGCCATACCAGGCGCACAGGCCCTGGGCCTGCAGCAGGACTTCATTTGCAACGCTCATGAGGCGGCATCCTTTTCCAGTGTCTTTTTCTCGAAGGTTTTGCCGCTGCCGAAATAGACCTCCTGGACCTTGGGGTGATCACGGATTTCCAGCGGCTTGCCTTCTGCAATCAGCCGTCCCCGCGCCAGCACAATCATGCGGTCGGCATAGGCAAACACCACATCCATGCTGTGCTCCGTGAACAGCACCGCCATGCCGCGGTCAATCACCAGCTGTTTGGTCAGGGCCATCAGGTCATTGCGTTCCCTTGGCGCCATGCCGGCCGTGGGTTCGTCCATCAGCAGCAGCTTGGGGTTGTTGGCCATGGCCATGGCGAGTTCCACCCGCTTGACGTCGCCATAGGCCAGCACGCTGCAGGGCCGGTCGGCCTGGGCCTTCATGTTGACCTGGTCGAGCAGCACCAGCGCTTCCTCGCGCTTGTGGTCGGCCGCGCGGCGCCACATGGAAAACAGCTTGCGGTCCGAGGACAGCAGCGCCATCTGGACGTTCTCCACGACCGTCAGTGACGAAAAGGTCTCGGCAATCTGGAAGGTCCGGCTCACGCCAAGCCGCCAGATGTCGCGTGGGGCCAGGCCAATCAGTTCCTGGCCGCCCAGCTGGATCGAACCGGCATCGGCCCGCAACTGGCCGTTGACCATGTTGAAGGTCGTCGACTTGCCGGCGCCGTTGGGTCCGATCAGCGCCAGCAACTCGCCGGCGGCCAGCTCGAAGCTGATGCCGTCAACCGCCTTGACACCACCGAATGATTTGCCGAGGCCGGCTACTTTGAGCAAGCTCATGACTGCCCCTCCTTCGCGCCGCGCAGGCGCGACAGCAGTTGCTGGACAAAGCCGGCAATCCCTTGCGGAAAAAGCAGCACCAAAATCAGGATAATGGCGCCCAGCATGGCGCGCCAGTAGTCGGTGTTGCGCGCCACCGTGTCGTGCAGCCAGGTGAAGGTGACGGCGCCGACGATAGGCCCCACCAGCGTCTGCACGCCACCCAGCAGCACCATGACCAGGCCGTCGATGGATTTGCTCACATGCAGGCTTTCCGGGGAAATGCTGCCTTTGGAGAACGCATACAGCGCACCGGCCAGGCCCGCGAACGTGCCGGCGATGACAAAAGCCACCCATTGCATGCGCTTGACGTCGATGCCGATCGCGTCGGAGCGAAGCACCGAGTCGCGTGCCGCACGCATGGCGTAACCAAAGGGTGAATACAGCATGCGGTGCATCATCAGCACCGCCCCGGCCACCAGCGCCAGCGTCAGGTAGTAGTACATCTTTTTGTCGGCGAGCCAGTCGGACGGCCAGACGCCGGTCAGCCCGTTGCTGCCACCGGTGAAGGCATCCCACTGGTAACAGATCGCCCAGGTGATCTGGGCAAACGCCAGCGTCAACATGGCCAGGTACACGCCCGACAGACGCACGCAGAACCAGCCGTAGATAAAGGCCCCCAGCGCCGCCAGCGCAGGCGCAACGACCAGGGCCACCTCCATCGGCAGGTTCAGGCTGCGCACCAGCAGGGCCGCCGCGTAGGCCCCCAGGCCGAAGTAGGCCGCATGGCCAAAGGAATGCATGCCGGCCGGGCCCATGATGAAGTGCAGGCTGGCCGCAAACAGCACGGCCACCAGCAGGTCGATCAGCAGGACCGTCACGTAGGGCGACTGTGCGGTCAGTGCAGGCATCAGCACCAGCAGGGCCAGCAGGGCGGCGCCGCCAAACTTGTAGAGGCGATCGGGCGGCCGCAGCGGCTCCTCGGCCGTGCCCGCATGGCGGCTGGGCGCCTGGGGCCGGCCGAACAGGCCCCAGGGCCGGGCCACCAGCACGACCGCCATCACGAGAAACTCCACCACCAAGGTGAGTTTGGAAAACGAAATGCTGACGCCCCAGATCTCCACCAGGCCCAGCCAGATGCAGATGGCCTTCAGCTCGGCGATCAGCAGCGCCGCCACATAGGCGCCGGGGATCGAGCCCATGCCGCCGACCACCACCACCACAAAGGCGGCGCCGATGATGTTGAGGTCCATCTCCAGGTTGGCCGGTTCGCGCGGCAGTTGCAGTGCACCGCCCAGTCCCGCCAGCAGCGCACCCAGCGCAAACACCGCGGTGAACAGCCAGGCCTGGTTGACACCGAGCGCGCTGACCATCTCCCGGTCCTGCGTGGCGGCGCGCACCAGCGTGCCCCAGCGGGTTTTGGTCAGCAGCAGCCAGAGCAGGCCCAGCACCACCGGACCGGCAACGATCAGGAACAGGTCATAGGAAGGAAATTGCCGGCCAAGGATGGACACCGAACCGGTCAGGCCGGGCGCCCGCGGGCCCAGCAACTCCTCGGGGCCCCAGAACCACAACACCCCGTCCTTGATCACCAGGCCCAGCGCGAAGGTGGCCAGCAGCTGGAACAGTTCGGGCGCGCGGTAGATGCGGCGCAGCAGCAGGACTTCGACCAGCGCACCGAGCACACCGACGGCCAGCGCGGCCAGCAACAAAGCCGGCCAGAAGCCGATCGTGCCGCCCAGGGTGGCCACCAGCGAATAGGCCACATAAATGCCGACCATGAAAAATGAACCGTGCGCGAAGTTGACGATGCGCGTCACGCCAAAAATCAGCGACAGCCCGGCCGCCACCAGAAACAACGACGACGCACCGGCCAGGCCGTTGAGCAACTGGACGACAAAGCCTGAAAAGCTCATGAATTACCTTTGTTTACGGGAGGAGGCAGCCCCTTGCAGGCGCCATGACAGGCATCGGCAGCCGTGCAGGAGTGCAGCGCCGGCGACATCTGCGGCCGGCACCCGCGCGCAAGACGCGGGACCGAACCTGGTTTCGCCGTGCGTCAGCCTGCTCAGTCGGCGGGGCGCAGCTTCTTGACTTCTGCGGCTGACGGCTGGAATTTCGCGCCGTCCATGTAGCGGTAGTCCACCATCACACCCTTGCCACCCTCGTTTTTGGTGCGCCCGACATAGGCGCCCATGGTGGACTGGTGGTCTTCAGGACGGTAGACCACAGGACCAAAAGGCGTGCTGACCTTCAGCCCGCTGAAGGCCGCGATCATCTTTTCAGTATCGGTGGACTTGGCTTTTTTCATGCCTTCGGCCAGCGACTTGATGGCGCTGTAGCCCACCACGGAACCGAGGCGCGGATAGTCCTTGTACTTGCCGTGGTAAGCCAGAAAGAAGGCCTTGTGCTCGGGCGTCTGGATGCCGTACCACGGGTAACCGGTGACCAGCCAGCCGTTGGGGGTCTCGTCCTTCAGCGGATCCAGGTACTCGGGTTCGCCGGTCAGCAGGCTGACCACCTCGCGGCCCTGAAACAGGCCGCGGGTGTTGCCCTCGCGCACGAACTTGGACAGGTCGGCACCAAACAGCACATTGAAGATGGCGTCCGGCTTGGCATCGGCCAGGGCCTGCACCACGCTGCCGGAGTCCACCTTGCCCAGCGGCGGGGCCTGTTCGGCGACAAACTCCACATCGGGCTGCGCCTCTTTCAGCAGTTTCTTGAAGCTGGCCGCCGCGGACTGACCATATTCATAGTTGGGGTAGACCACGGCCCAGCGCTTTTTCTTCATCGCAGCGGCATCGGGCACCAGCATGGCCACCTGCATGTAGGTGGAAGCGCGCAGGCGGTAGGTGTAGCGGTTGCCGTTTTGCCAGACGATCTTGTCGGTCAACGGCTCTGCCGCGAGAAAGAAAAATTTCTTCTGTTTCGCGAAGTCCGTCAGCGCCAGGCCGATGTGCGAGAGAAAGGAGCCGGTGAGCACGTCCACCTTCTCACGCGACACCAGTTCCTCGGCAGCCCGGACCGCGTCACCGGGGTTGGCGTTGTCGTCGCGCACAATCAGCTCGACCTTCTTGCCGTTGACACCGCCGGCGGCATTGATTTCCTCGACAGCCAGCTCCATCCCTTTCTTGTAGGGCTCGAGAAAGGCGGGCTGGGCCTTGTAGCTGTTGATCTCGCCAATCTTGATGACCCCTTGCGCGTGGGCGGTCCCCAGCGAGGCCATCAGACCCAGAAAAGTCATGGTGCCCAGCATCTTGTATTGCATCTTCATAAAAAACTCCTGCTTGTCGTGGATCGGAATGGTTGGTGAGGAGCGCCGCTTACCGGAGCCCGTCCTCGCCCTTGATGTCGTGGACTTGCAAGCCGCCCACGCGCGGTAGTGGCCGGCCGCTGTCTGTGACGACGACAGCAACCACAATTTCATTGGCCCGCGGTGCGTCGGCGACACGCGCCTCCATGGCGTCGAAATGGCTGCGCACAAAAGCCGCGTCCTTGTGCCCGAGCGGAACGTCGATCGCGGTACCGAGGCCACCCCGCTTCTTGCTGGAGGGCACGAGGGCCGCGCCCTTTTCGACCGCCAGGCGCAGGGGCGCACCCAGCTTGGGATGCAGGATGGCCGCGGCGTGCTCCAGTTCGCCGGCCTCGCCGACAATCGCCGCCTTGCCGTAACTTTGCGCCTGAGCGGGCGAAATGCCCAGCGCCTGCACACATTTGGCGCCCAGCAGGGCACCCAGCTCTTCGCCAATAGCGATCAGCTCGTCGAGGTTCTCGACATACTTGCCGGCAAACGGGTTGTCGATCACCGCCATGGCCAGCGCCCGCCGTGTCGGTGGATTGACCGCTTGTCCCATTTCCATCCGGGTCTCGTCGACCTGGACAACGATTTTTCTGATCTTGACTGTCATGCTGTGTGTCCTTGCGTGTTGTCGTTGTGTCGATGGCGCCTCAGCGCAGGCCGTCCCACTTGCTGATGGCGTGGGCGGCCAGCCCGCCCACACGGGCGTGGACACGGGGACCGGTACTCATGGCAAGAATAAAGACAATTTCGTCCGGCAGGGGGGCGCCGGGAACGCGAACTTCGATCGCGTCAAAATGACTGCGCACGTAGGCGGCATTGATGTGTGTCATCGGTACATCCAGCGCGGCGCCGGGCCCACCCACTTTCTTGGTCGAGGGCACGATGGACAGGGCATTGCCGGGTCGTCCGGATTTTTCTTCGCCCTGCCCTTTGGCGTAAGCCGCAGCATCACCCTTCCAGCCCAGCAGCTCCCGCATTGCGTAACCACCAGGAACGTGCCAGAGCGCCCCGTGCTCGAGCTCGCCCGCCGCACCGACGATCGCCCCCTTGCCGTAACCCTCGATACGGTCCGCCGGCACGTCCATCGCCGCGCGCAGCCTTTCGGCCATGTCGATGCCGACGGGCTGGAGCGCGTCCATCATGGGCAGGATATCGGGCTCGTAGCGGCCCGCAAACGGATTGGTCAGCACGGCGGCAATGGCGCCGCGCATCAGCGGCACCGGGGCGACCGGGCCGAACTCGTGCCAGATCTGCTCCACATGCGTAAAGATGCGTCGTATTTCAATCATCGGTTTGCGTCCATCCATTTCATTAAGCAAATACTGAACCAACTTGCAGGCCCCGGCCGTCTGCATGCCGGTTTTCCAGGGCAAGCGCGTCCGCCGCGCCGGTGGTCACCACCTGATTCTGGCAAACCAGCGCGGCCGACCAGATCAGGCCCGCAGCGCGCAAGGCCTGCGCGCGCTTCAGGCCCGCCCGCAAGGCCTGCTGCACCAGCGCCGGCTCCAGCGGCGGCACATCCACCGTGACGGCAATGGCGCCCAGGTCGCAATCATCCTTCAATTCGCAGGCCGGCCGGCGCCGGATGCGGGCATCGCGCAAATCGACCGCGTTGGCAATCACGGTGGCTGCGGCATCGGCCTCGGACGCGGTGCGTGCGAGCACCGTGACGCTGTCGGCGATGCCGAGTGAAAAGCTGCGGCCGCGCCAGCCGCTGGTGGCCACGCCGCGCACGGGCAACCCACTGGCCACCTCGAACTGGCCATCGGTCTGCACCCCTTCAAGAATTTCGCCCATGCTCAGGCGCGAAAGGTCGGCGTAAAGGCCGATACGCACCGACTGGGAAGGCGTGAGATGCAGGGCAATGTCGCCGCCATTGTTGACCCAGGCACGCGTCACGCCGCTGATGGCGTAACAGGCCACCAGCTCCTGCGCCACGGCACCGGCCACCGCGGCCATCGGGGTGATGAAACTGCTTTTGTAGGGCTGGCAGGCGTGCCACATGCGCCGTGCAATGGGCCCCCGCAAGGGGCAGTCACCGCTCACCGGTTGCCGCAGGACGGTCAGCTCCTGCACCAGTTCGTCCAGCATGCCGGTGAAGCGCTCCCAGGCTGCCGCATGGGCAGCCTCCACACCGTCCGGACTGCCGCTGGCCCCAATGACGATGTCCATCGGACCGTGCTGGAAATGCCAGCGGCCGTCGGACAGCAGCGTGCGTTGGGCGTTCATTCGTTTTGCCTCAGCCCAGCAGGGGCGGCCGCGCGAGCGGCCACGGATTGACTGCGGGCAAGGGCAGCCACTGGCGGGCCGTGGGCGCACCTTCGTTGTGCCAGGCACCCCGGCGCAGTGCATCTTCCAGCGTGCGCACATGGTCCATGTGGCCGCCCAGCGCACGGTAGTCGTCGAGTTTCATGCTGAATTCAATGGGTGCAACGATGGCCGGCGTGGGCACGGTGCCGAAGCTGTTGTCCGGCATGCGCATGACGTCGACCATCACGGTGATCCCGCCGCCCGGCCAGATGTAGGCCGGTGCCCCGCCGCAGGTGACATTGACCAGCGCGTCCTTGATGGCGCGTGTCAGCAACACCGGGTTTTCCGTGACCCCGGCACGCAGGCTGCCGCCGGCGCCGCCCAGGAAAAGTACGGTGGTCAGCGAAGGTTCGCAGTTTTCGCCGATGCGCTCGACAATGCGGCGCACGTCGTCGGGCATGTCCTGCTCCACCGGCTCGAGTTTGTCGTCGAGAACATACCAGCTCGCGTGCTCGCCGGTGGTTGATGTCATGAGCAGGCGCAGGCCGGGCCAAGCCGCCTCGGCATCCCAGCTTTCAATGATGGTCAGCGGATCGTCGATGTCCGTGCCGCCCCATCCTGTGCCGGGGTTGGCCACCTGGAAATAACGTCCCGGCGTGGATTTGCGGCCCCGCATCCTGATGCCCGAGGGTCGCATGTCCAGACAGCGGCCGGCCTGGTGCTCGGTCAGCACACCGGTGATGTGGTCGTCGACCACCACCACCTCGTCGAGCTTGCCAAAAAACTGCTTCGCAAAAATGCCGATGGTAGCCGAGCCGCAGCCCACACGCATGCGTTTTTCCTCCACCCCGTTGACGATGGGTGCGCGGCCGGCCTGGATCAGGATCTGGGAGCCGCCATCAATCGTGAGTTCAGCCGGCTGCTTGTTGCCCAGCGCCATCATCATTTCGACCGTTACGCGGCCCTCTTTCTTGCTGCCCCCGGTCAGGTGATGCACACCACCGAGCGACAGCATCTGGGAGCCGTATTCCGCCGTGGTCACATGGCCGACGACCTCGCCCTTGCAACGCACGTTCGCCTGCTCGGCGCCGAGGAAGCGGTCGGTGTCGATCTTCACCTTGAGGCTGCAATAACTGAAGATACCCTCGGTGACCACCGTCACCAGATCCACCCCCGCCGCTCGGGAGGACACGATGAAAGGCGCCGGCTTGTAGTCGGGGTAAGTGGTCGAGGAACCCACGCCGGTGATGAAGACCTCGTCGGCCAGCAACAGGTCACCGCTCCAGGGGGCGTCCTGCGGTGCGGCATCCGGCCCTGCGGCCGAATCAGGCATCCCCGCCGCAACAGGCCGTGCCGTGAACGGCACGAGCACCGGCTCGTCGCCCTCCAGGGTGCGGCGCAGCAACAGCACGGGGTCGACCCGAATGAGCGTGCCGCCCTGGTTGGCATACCGGTCGCAGGCGCCGCTGCGCCCGTCGGAAATCTGGCACAGCACCGGACAGGCGTTGCATTCAATCTTCTCGCTGTTCATCCGCTCACTGCGCGGCCGGGCCTTTTCCAGGACCTGGGGAAGCCCCGGGGAATCCATGCCCGGTAATCCGTCCGTTTTTGTATGCTCGGTCATCGTGTTCGCCTTCGTCCTGCCGGTCATCCCGCGCGTCATTCCAGATGTAGCGCTTGCTCAACTTTAATGTTGCACTTGCTACATTTGAAATCAATGTAGCGCATACGCATGGTCCGTGCAATAGTGTTTACACGTCGAATCCGGAATTCAGCAAAAAATGTTACGGACACTACATTTAAATGTTGCGTTCACTACATTTGTATGGCACATTGATGCCATCGACCGCCAGCAGCCTTGCCGGCCGACCTCTCTCAAGGACCTCATGACCCACGTCGTCACCGATGCCTGCATCAAATGCAAATACACGGATTGTGTGGACGTCTGTCCGGTCGACTGCTTCAAGGAAGGTCCCGACTTTCTGGTGATCGATCCTGACGAGTGTATTGACTGCGCCGTGTGCATTCCCGAATGTCCGGTCAACGCCATTTACGCGGACACGGACACACCGATACAGTTCGAACCCTTTTTCGAGCTCAACCAGCGCCTCGCCAGACAATGGCCCACCATTTCCAGGCGTATCGCGCCCCTGGCGACGGCGGAGCAATGGAAAGACAAAACCGGTAAGCTGGCGAGCATCCATCCCGGCAGCTGAACCCTTCAACCTGAACCACCAAGCCCTTCCCTCCACCACCATGAGCGCCTTCAACGAAGAACGTGTCCTGTCCGTCCACCACTGGACCGACCGCCTGTTTACTTTCACCACCACTCGGGACCAGTCGCTGCGCTTCAGCAACGGCCATTTCACGATGATAGGCCTGCGGGTCAACGACAAGCCGCTGTTGCGGGCCTACAGCATCGTGAGCCCCAACCACGAAGAACACCTGGAGTTTCTGAGCATCAAGGTGCCCGACGGCCCGCTGACGTCGCGGCTTCAGCACATCAAGGTGGGCGACACCATCATTGTCGGGCGCAAGCCGACCGGCACCCTGGTGATCGATTACCTGCTGCCCGGCAAGCGGCTGTACCTGCTGTCCACTGGCACCGGTTTGGCGCCCTTCATGAGCATCATCCGCGACCCGGCGACTTACGAACAGTTCGAGCAGATCGTTCTGGTGCATGGCGTGCGCCAGGCCGACGAGCTGGCCTACCACGACCTGGTCGTGGACCATCTGCCGCAGCACGAGTTCCTCGGTGAGCTGGTGTCCAGACAGCTGCTGTATTACCCGACCGTGACGCGCGAGAGTTACCGCAACATGGGCCGGGTCACCGATCTGATGGAAACCGGCAAGCTGTTTGAAGACCTGAAGCTGCCCCCGCTGGACCCCGCGCAGGACCGCGTCATGATCTGCGGCAGCCCGGGCATGCTCAAGGACCTGAAACACATGCTCGAGAAACGCGGCTTTGTGGAAGGCAACACCTCCAGACCCGGCGACTTTGTGATCGAGCGTGCGTTTGCCGAACAGTAATATGGCCCCCACGCTTCTCGCTTCGCGTAGTACGCTGCCCCCCGAGGGGGCGCTGCGCCTGCGGCCCGGCAAAGCCGGCTCCGCGGCCCCGGCTGGTGAAGAGAAGGCCTCCACGCTTATCGCTTCGCGTAGTACGCAGCCCCCCGAGGTGTATTCCGATCGTCCTGAGCTTGTCGAAGGATGGGGCGGCCCGGCGGAAAATTTCCGCAGCACAATCGGTTGACGAACAACCGAAAACCTCACGCCCCACCCATGACCGTCAAGACCACCAAACCCCGCCCGGCAGCCGCCAAACGCGCGCCTGCCAAACGGACGGGGGTGCGGGAGCAGGCCGCGCAAACCACGCGCGACAACATCCTGCGGGCCGCCACCAAGGTCTTTGCGCGTTATGGCTACGAAGGCGGCAGCGTGGAAAAAATCTCGCAGTCTGCCAAGTCCTTCGACCGGATGATTTACTACTACTTCGGGAGCAAGGAAGGCCTGTTCATCGAAGTGCTGGAAGACATGTACCGCCGGATGAACGATGCCGAGCTGGCGCTCGACCTTGACCTGGAGCAGCCGGTGGAGTCGCTCAAGGAAGTCATCCGTTTTGTCGTGACCTATTACAGCAAGAACCCCGAGTTCATCACGCTGCTCAACACGGAAAACCTGCACCGCGGCAAACACATCTCCAAGTCCATGCGCGCCCGGGAGTACTCGTCGCCCGCGATCGCGATCATCCAGAAACTACTGGAAAGCGGCGTGAAGAAAAAGGTGTTTCGCGCGGACATCTCCGCGCGCAACGTCTACCTGCTGATCGCGGCGACCGGCTATTTCTACATCTCCAACCGCCACACGCTGTCGGCCTTCCTCGGGGAAGACCTGCAGACTCCCGAGGCCCTGGCCGACTGGCAGGCCTTCATCACCAGCACCGTGCTGCGCACCGTGATGCTCAACCCCTGACACGTCCGCGCCGCCGGCGGACATTCCCACCCACGACCTTTGAGAGGGCAAACAACATGGCAGAAGCTGTATCGACCGGAAAATCCGGAAAAGTGGTGATCAGGAACATCGGGCTGCTGCTGTCCGGGGACATCGACCAGCCGATTCTGGACGCAGACACGATTGTCGTGAATGACGGACTGATCGTCGCCGTCGGCAAGGCCAAGGACTGCGACACCGCAGGCGCGCAGACCATCATCGATGCGCACCAGACCTGCGTCTGCCCGGGCCTGATCGACAGCCATGTCCATCCCGTGTTCGGGGACTGGACACCGCGGCAAAACCAGATCGGCTGGATTGATTCCACGATGCACGGCGGCGTCACCACCATGATTTCAGCCGGCGAAGTGCACCTGCCCGGCCGGCCCAAGGACATCGTCGGACTCAAAGCCCTGGCCATCACCGCGCAGCGGGCTTTCGACAACTTCCGCCCCGGTGGCGTCAAGGTGCTGGCCGGCGCGCCCATCATCGAAAAAGGCATGGTCGAGCAGGACTTCAAGGAGCTGGCCGAGGCTGGCGTCACGCTGCTCGGTGAGGTCGGCCTGGGCTCGGTCAAGGCCGGCTACGAAGCCAAGGAGATGGTGGCCTGGGCCCGCAAGTACGGCATCCAGAGCACCATCCACACCGGTGGCCCGTCGATTCCCGGCTCCGGCCTGATCGACAAGGACGTGGTGCTCGAAGCCGACGCCGACATCATCGGCCACATCAACGGCGGGCACACGGCGCTGTCGGAGCAGCATGTCTGCGAGCTCTGTGAAAAGTCCTCGCGCGCCATCGAGATCGTGCACAACGGCAACGAGAAAGTCGCTATTGCGGCGGCGCAGGCCGCGCTGCAGCTCAAATGCCCGCATCGCGTGATCCTCGGCACCGACGGGCCCGCCGGCTCCGGCGTGCAGCCGCTGGGCATGTTGCGGCTCATCGCCCTGCTGTCCAGCCTGGGCAACATTCCGGCCGAACTGGCCTTCTGTTTTGCCACCGGCAACACGGCACGTATCCGCCAGCTCAACTGCGGCCTGATCGAGGTCGGCCGCGATGCCGACTTCGTGTTCATGGACAAGGCCCAGCATTCGTCCGGCCTGAACCTGCTCGACAGCGTGCAGCGTGGCGACATCCCCGGTGTGGGCATGGTGATGATCGACGGCATCGTGCGCAGCGGCCGCAGCCGCAACACGCCGCCGGCGACGGACATCCCCAGCGTCGTCACCCCGGCCTGAGCGCCGGCCCCCCGCATGGCCCACCTGCCGTCTCCCACCAAGGAAGAGCTTGCCCGGCTCGAGCCCCTGGCGCAACTCGGCTTGCCCGATATTTCTGTGGTCTCCACGCGCCAGCAGGCCGATGAGGCCTTCCAGTCACTGGCGGGCAGCGCCGTGCTGGGCTTTGACACGGAATCGAAACCCACCTTCTTCAGGGACCAGGTGTCCGAAGGCCCGCATGTGGTGCAGTTTTCCACCCTGCACAAGGCCTGGGTGTTCCAGTTGCATGACGCCGGATGTCGCGACACCGTGTCGGCCCTGCTCGAGCTGGAAACGGCAGCCAAGGTGGGCTTCGGGCTGGCGGGCGACCACCAGCAGATCCGGCGCACGCTGGGTGTCTCGCCGCGCAATGTGCTGGACCTCAACGCGGTGTTCAGGAGTCGCGGCTACGCGAAGGAGCTCGGTGTCCGCGGCGCGGTCGCCGTGGTGTTCAACCGGCGTTTCATCAAGTCGAGAAAAGCCACCACCTCGAACTGGGCCAACCGGCAGCTGACGGACAGCCAGATCGTGTATTCGGCCAACGACGCCTGGGCGGCGATCCAGGTCTTTCACGCACTGGGCCTGCCACCGCCGCAGGCCTGAGAGACTCAGGCGTAAATGAATTGCTGCCTGAAGGCGGCGCAGAACTGCGGGCTGCCGCCCATCGACAGGGTCAGCGTGTACCACCGGTCGCCCGCCGCCTCTTCCTGCTCCTGCAGGTTGAAGTCCCACTCCCCGCCATCGTCCAGCGGCGCCTGCAGGCCCGGGAAGGCCGAATGCGCCCACTCCAGCACCTGCACGATTTCCGTGCGGACGGCCGCCACCTGGTCGGGCCGGACCGACGCCATCGCGTCGAAAGTCCCCACGCCCTGCGCGTCTTCGCTGTAGTCGAATTCGAGGAAATGCAAGGGGAGCTTCAGGACGACGCGTCCTGCCCGTCCGCACTTTCCGCAATTGCCTCGGGGGCAGCGGCTGGCCTGGCCGTGCGGTGCCCCTCTTTGGCGAGCAGTTCGAGGTAAAACGCATCGCCGCCTTCCGCGGCAATGGCGTCGATCAAGCCCATGATGGTCGCAAAATGCACCACGGCGGCATTCTCCGGGCTGGTGCCGAAACGGCAGTCGAAATCCCAGTAGTCCACGCCCGCGGGCAGCGGCACCCGGCGCTGCCGTTTGACGTATTTGCGGATTTCGTGCTTGACGGCGTCGAGCACGCGATCCCGGTTTTTGCCTTCGATGTTGAGCTGGAATGTCTTTTTCACGGTTGCCTTTCGGGGGTCTGGTATCAGCCCGGACGGACGTGATTCGCCAGTGCAGTGTTGCACGGTTGATGGAACAAATAAAAATGATGGATTTTGGGTCAGGGCAAGGCGCAAACCACAGCGATACCCAGGGTATCGCGCGGATTTGCAACGCAGCCATGGCACAAAAGACGCATTTTTATGTTCCAGATAGCGTGTAACACTGCACCAACCTTCGATTATGCGGCTTCGCCCGACCCCCTTGCCCGTGGCGCAAGCGCTTAAACTGGACCTTTACGGCGGGCGCTCCCCGGATCCGCCGTCACCCTCACCAAGCTGCCTCAAAGCCCCCTTTTCATGCCATTTTCCTCACTGGGCCTGTCCCCCGCCCTGCTGCACGCCGTCAGCACCAAGGGTTATCTGGCGCCCACACCGATCCAGACCGCCGCGATTCCCGCCATCCTGCAGGGCCGTGACGTGCTGGGTTCGGCGCAAACCGGCTCCGGCAAGACGGCCGCCTTTGTGCTGCCGCTGCTGCAGCAATTGCTGACGGGCCCGCACGAGAAGCCGCGCAGGGTACGCGCGCTGGTCCTGGTGCCCACACGCGAACTCGCGGCGCAGGTCGGCGAGACCGTCCGCAGCCTGGCGCAGCAGTTGCCGCAGGTTCTCAAGGTGGCGACTGTGTTTGGCGGTGTGTCCCTCAACCCGCAGATGATGAACCTGCGCGGCGGAGCGGACATCGTGGTCGCCACCCCCGGCCGCCTGCTGGACCTGGTGGACCACAACGCGCTGGTCCTGTCCGGCGTCACGGCGCTGGTGCTCGATGAGGCCGACCGGCTCTTCGAGCTCGGTTTTGCCGACGAACTCGGGCGCATCCTCGCCCTGCTCGCGCCACAGCGCCAGAACCTGTTTTTCTCGGCCACCCTGCCGCCCGCCGTGCAGGCCCTGGCGCAGACGCTGCTGCGCGAGCCGGTCCACATCGAGATGCTGCCCGGGCCGGAGCAGGCGCCCGACATCGTGCAGCGGGCCATTGCCGTGGACGCCGGACGGCGTACCCAGCTGCTGCGCCACCTGATCCAGCTAAACGGCTGGCGCCGGGTGCTGGTGTTCGTGGCCACCAAACATGCGGCTGAAATCGTCGCCGACAAGCTGCGCAAGGTGCGGATCAACGCCGAGCCTTTCCATGGCGAACTGAGCCAGGGAAAACGCACGCAGGTGCTGGCCGACTTCAAGGCCTCGCGGCTCAAGGTGGTGATTGCCACCGATGTGGCAGCCCGCGGCCTGGACATTGCGCACCTGCCGGTGGTGGTGAACTACGACCTGCCGCGTTCGGCGGTGGAGTACATCCACCGCATCGGCCGCACCGGCCGCGCCGGAGAACGCGGCGTCGCCCTGAGTTTTGTCAGTGCGGACACGCTGGCCCACTGGCGCCTGATCGAAAAACGCCAGCAGGTGAGCCTGCCGCTCGAGCAAATCGAGGGGTTTGAACCGCTGCCGGCCGCGCTGCCGGCGGAGGGCGCCGGCAGCCCGCCTTCGACGGGCGGCATCAAGGGCAAACGTCCCAGCAAGAAAGACAAACTCCGGGCCGCCGCAGCGCGCGGCGACTGATCACTTGTTCCAGGGCCTGGTCTCAGGCCCCAAGGCGCTTTCAGTGGCCGGCGCCGTTGACGCTGGTGATGGCATACCCTTTTTCGGCAATTTGCTGCTCGGGGCGGGGAATCGCGTACTGGCTGATCTTCTCGGCGCTGGCACCCATTTCAACGGCGCGGGCTTCGGACTCCCAATCGGTGTTCGTGGCCTCCTGGGGAATCAGCCGTCCTTCGGGCACAGCGAGGTAGGAAAACTGGCGATTGGCTTCGGCCCGGCGGTAAATGTCGACACGCATGAGGACTCCTTGGCAGGTGGCTGGACCCTCCACCTTACCCCCGGCCCGCGCCTGACTGCTGGAAAGTCCCTGCTTGGTACCCGGACTCCCGCTGTCCGGGCCGGGCCGGCACGGATGCCAGGCCCCGGAGCGGGGCCTCGAAAACTCCTTTTTTGATAGCAGATCACGCTTATACATCAAGGGCTGGAGCCATTTTTTAGCATCAAGAGCGTGCGCCAGGCGTCCGTGCGCCGTGCCGTGCAGACACCCAGGTGACGCCCTGGACGCCGCACCGGCGATAAGCTGCCAGGCAAGCTTTTTCCTCCCCCCCCATAGCCAGGAGTCCGCCATGAACGATCTTTTTTCCCTGCAGGGCCGCACGGCGCTGATCACCGGCGGTTCGCGCGGCATCGGCCGCATGATTGCCGCCGGCTTCCTGGCGCAGGGTGCGCGGGTCTACATCTCGGCGCGCAAGGCCGCGGCCTGCGACCAGACCGCCAGGGAGCTGGCCCGCCTGGGGCACTGCGTGTCGCTGCCCGCCGATGTCTCGACGCTCGAAGGGGCCAGGGGCCTGGCCGCGGCCTACGGTGCGCACGAGCCGCAACTCGACATCCTGGTCAACAACGCCGGCGCCGCCTGGGGCGCCCCGTTTGACGAGTTTCCGGAAAGCGGCTGGGACAAGGTGATGGACCTGAACCTCAAGACGCCCTTCTTCCTGACGCAGGCACTGATCACCGCCTTGCGCAAGTCCGGCGAGCAACGCCCCGCCAAGGTCATCAACATTGCCTCCATCGACGGCATTTCCGTCAACCCCATGGAAACCTATTCCTATGCGGCGAGCAAGGCCGGCCTGATCCAGCTGACCCGGCGCATGGCCTTGCGCCTGATCCAGGACAACATCGTGGTCAGCGCGATTGCGCCCGGCGCCTTCGCCTCGGACATGAACAAGGACGCCCGCGACCACAGCGAGGCGGTCGCCGCGCGTATCCCGGCCGGCCGCGTGGGGCAGGATGCCGACATGGCCGGCGCCGCCATCTACCTGGCTTCGCGCGCCGGGGACTACGTGGTTGGCTCCACGCTGGTGGTCGACGGCGGCGTGACCCACGCACGCTGAGCGGCCGGCGCCCGCCGTCTTTTTCTGACAGAACCCTGACGCGGCGATCCTCCTCATGCCGCGATGGAGGGCGGCCCCGCCTGCGTGTTTTCCCTGCGCCAGCCCGGCACGTAAAACTACCTAAGTCCTAACCCGCTCACGCGGTACAAGGCGAATCGTTAGCATCCAGTTCTCTGTGACGGGCCGGTGCGCCCGCCATTTCCATGTCTGTAGCCGGAGAGCAATTTGTCAGCGGAGTTCATTCTTGAAACGCGTGGGTTGACCAAGGAATTCAAGGGATTCGTGGCCGTCAACCAGGTGGACCTGAAGGTCCAGCGCGGCCATATCCACGCGTTGATCGGCCCCAACGGCGCGGGAAAAACCACTTTCTTCAACCTGCTGACCAAGTTTCTGCACCCGACCACCGGCACCATCCTGTTCAACGGCAACGACATCACGACCGAAAAGCCGGCGCAGACGGCACGGCGTGGCATTGTCCGTTCCTTCCAGATCTCGGCGGTGTTTCCGCACATGACCGTGCTGGAAAACGTGCGCGCGGCGCTGCAGCGCAACCTCGGCACCTCGTTTCATTTCTGGAAAGCCGAAAGCACGCTGTTTCCCCTGCATGAACGCGCCCGCCAGCTGCTGGCCGAGGTGGACCTGCAGGACTTCGCCGATGAGCTGACCGTCAACCTGCCCTATGGCCGCAAACGCGCGCTGGAGCTGGCCACCACGCTGGCGCTCGAGCCCGAGCTGATGCTGCTGGACGAGCCGACCCAGGGCATGGGCCATGAAGACGTGGACCGCGTGACCCAGCTGATCAAGAAGGTCTCCGCCGGGCGCACCATTCTGATGGTGGAGCACAACATGAACGTGGTCGCGTCGATTGCCGACCGCATCACGGTGCTGCAGCGCGGCGCCATCATTGCCGACGGCCCGTACGCCGAAGTGTCGAAAAACCCGCTGGTGATCGAAGCCTACATGGGCACCGCCAACACCGAACTGCAGGGAGCGCACTGATGTTGGCCTCCACGCTTTTCACTTCGTGTAATACGCTGCCCCCCGGGGGGGCGCTGCGCCTGCGGCCCGGCAAAGCCGGTTCCGCGGCCCCGGCTGGTACGGGAAAGCCCCTCACAGCCCCACGGAGCTTCGCATGACCAAAGAACTCCTCCGCATCGAGAACCTGCACGCCTGGTATGGCGAGTCGCACATCCTGCACGGCGTGAACCTGACCGTGCACGAGGGCGAGGTGGTGACGCTGCTGGGCCGCAACGGCGCCGGTCGCACCACCACCATGCGCGCCATCGTCGGCCTGACCGGTTCACGCAAGGGCTCGATCCGCATCAACGGTGAAGAAACCATCAAGCTGGCGCCGCACAAGGTGGCGCACATGGGCGTGGGTTACTGCCCCGAAGAACGCGGCATCTTCGCCAGCCTGACCGCCGAGGAAAACCTGATGCTGCCGCCCACGCTGGCACCGGGCGGCATGAGCGTCGAGGAAATCTACGCCATGTTTCCCAACCTGAAAGAGCGCGCGTCCAGCCCCGGCACACGCCTGTCGGGCGGCGAGCAGCAGATGCTGGCGGTGGCCCGCATCCTGCGCACCGGCGCGCGCCTGCTGCTGCTCGACGAAATCTCCGAGGGCCTGGCGCCGGTCATCGTGCAAAAGCTCGCCGAGATGATTCTGACGCTCAAGGCCAAGGGTTACACCATCGTGCTGGTCGAGCAGAACTTCCGTTTCGCCGCGCCACTGGCCGACCGCTTTTACGTGATGGAGCACGGCACCATCGTGAAACAGTTTGCGCAGAATGAGCTGACCCAGAACATGGGCATGCTGCAGGAATACCTCGGGGTCTGACCGCCGCCAGGCCGGACCCTTCCCCTTTTTCCGCTTTCGACCACAACCCAAGGAGACCCCATGAAACTCAACACCCTCGTCGCCGCACTGGCCATCGGCTTTGCCGCCGCTGCCTCCGCGCAGAACACCGGCCCCGTCAAAATCGGTTTCATCACCGACATGTCCAGCCTGTACGCCGACATCGACGGCCCGGCCGGCGGTGAAATGATCAAGTGGGCGGCGCAGGATTTCGGCGGCAAGGTGCTGAACCGTCCGATCGAAGTGCTGACCGCCGACCACCAGAACAAGGCCGACGTGGCCAGCTCCAAGGCGCGCGAGTGGATGGACAAGGATGGCCTGTCCATGCTGATCGGCGGCACCAATTCGGGCACGGCACTGGCCATGGCCAAGATCGCCGAAGAAAGAAAGAAACCCTTCATCGCCATCGGCCCCGGCTCGGCCCGCCTGACCAATGAAGCCTGCTCGCCTTACACCGTGCATTACGCCTACGACACCGTGGCGCTGGCCAAGGTGGCAGGCACGGCCCTGGTGAAGTCCGGTGCCAAGAACTGGTTCTTCCTGACGGCTGACTATGCTTTCGGCTATTCGCTTGAAGGCGATGCCTCGACCGTGGTCAAGGCCAACGGCGGCACCGTGGCCGGCGCCGTGCGCCACCCGCTCAATGCCTCAGACTTCTCATCCTTCCTGCTGCAGGCGCAATCGTCCAAGGCCCAGGTGCTGGCGCTGGCCAATGCCGGTGGCGACTTCACCAACGCCATGAAAGCCGCCAAGGAATTCGGCATCAACAAGACCATGAAGGTGGCCGGCCTGCTGGTGTTCATCAATGACGTGCACAGCCTGGGCCTGGCCAACACCGAAGGCCTGCAGCTGGCCGACAGCTGGTACTGGAACCAGGACGATGCGTCGCGCAAGTTTGCCAAGCGCTTCTTCGACAAGTACAAGCGCATGCCTTCGAGCCTGCAGGCCGCCGACTACTCGGCCGCCACGAACTACCTGAAAGCCGTGCAGGCTGCCGGCACGACGGACGGCGACAAAGTCATGGCCACGCTCAAGGGCATGAAGATCGACGACTTCTACAACAAGGGCCAGATCCGCGCCGACGGCCGCATGATCCACGACATGTACCTGTTCCAGGTCAAGTCGGCCAAGGAATCGACCACGCCATGGGACTACTACAAAACCGTAGCCAAGATCCCTGGCGACCAGGCCTTCACCACGGTCGCCGAGTCCAAGTGCGCCCTGCTCAAGAAGTAAGCTGACCCCGAAGTGGCCGGCCGCAGCGCGGCCGGCCACTTTTTACTTTGCTATTGTTTGTACTCTCACAGCGTGAACTGACGGGTCTCCATGGAAATTTTCGGTATTCCCCATCAAGCTTTTCTGGGCCAGCTGCTGCTGGGCCTGGTCAATGGCGCCTTTTACGCCATGCTCAGCCTCGGGCTGGCGGTGATCTTTGGCCTGTTGGGCGTTGTCAATTTTGCGCACGGCGCACTCTACATGCTGGGCGCCTTTGCTGCCTGGATCATGCTCGACAAGTTCGGCATCAATTATTGGGCGGCGCTGATCCTGGCGCCGCTGCTGGTGGGCGCGCTCGGCGTGGTCATCGAGCGCCTTTTCCTCAAACATCTGTACAAGCTCGACCCACTGTACGGCCTGCTGCTGACCTTTGGTCTGGCGCTGATTCTCGAGGGCGTTTTCCGCGAGCTGTACGGCGCCTCGGGCCAGTCTTACAACGTGCCTGAACTGCTCTCGGGCGCGACCAACCTGGGCTTCATGGTCCTGCCGAACTACCGCGCCTGGGTCGTGCTGGTGTCGCTGGTGGTCTGCCTGGGCACCTGGTACCTGATCGAACGCACCCGGCTCGGCGCCTACCTGCGCGCCGGCACCGAAAACGCCGCGCTGGTGCAGGCCTTCGGCATCAACGTGCCCATGATGGTGATGCTGACCTACGGCGCCGGCGCCGCGCTGGCTGCGCTGGCCGGTGTGCTGGCCGCGCCCATCATCCAGGTCAACCCGCTGATGGGCTCCAACCTGATCATCGTGGTGTTTGCCGTGGTCGTGATCGGCGGCATGGGCTCCATCATGGGCTCCATCCTGACCGGCCTGGGCCTGGGCATCGTCGAAGGGCTGACACGGGTGTTCTACCCCGAAGCGTCCAACATTGTGGTGTTTGTCATCATGGTCATCGTGCTGATGTTCCGGCCCGCCGGCCTGTTCGGCAAGGAGGCCTGAGCCATGCGCCCTGCCATCAATTTCCCCCATGACAACAAGCAGATGACCCCAGCCGCCAAACTCATTCGAATCACCTACATCGCGCTGCTGATCCTGGCGCTGGTGGCGCCCCTGCTCGGCCTCTACCCGGTGTTTGTCATGAAGCTGCTGTGCTTCGCCATTTTTGCCTGCGCCTTCAACCTGCTGCTCGGTTTCACCGGCCTGCTGTCTTTCGGCCATGCGGCGTTTTTCGGCTCGGCCGCCTATGCCACCGGATGGATCGTCAAGTCGCAGGGCTGGACGCCCGAGCTCGGCATCCTGGCCGGTGTGGTGGCCGCGGGCCTGATCGGCCTGGTGGTCGGCGTGGTCGCCATCCGGCGCCAGGGCATTTATTTCGCGATGATCACACTGGCAATTGCGCAAATGGTGTATTTCGTCTGCCTGCAGGCGCCCTTTACCGGGGGTGAAGACGGCCTGCAGGGCGTGCCGCGCGGCGCGCTGTTCGGCCTGTTCTCGCTGGAGTCGGACACCGCCATGTATTACCTGGTGGTGGCGGTGTTTGTCGGCTGTTTTCTGGCCATTTCGCGCATCGTGCGTTCGCCGTTCGGCCAGGTGCTCAAGATGATCCGGGAAAACGAACCACGCGCGATCTCGCTGGGCTACCAGGTGGACCGTTACAAGCTGATGGCCTTCGTGCTCTCGGCCGCTCTGGCTGGCTTGGCCGGTTCGCTCAAGACCCTGGTCATGGGTTTTGCCACCCTGTCCGACGCGCACTGGTCGATGTCGGGCGAAGTGATCCTGATGACGCTGCTCGGCGGTGTCGGCACCTTCTTCGGCCCGGTGTTCGGCGCCGGCATCGTGATCTCGCTGCAGAACCTGCTGGCCGACAAGGTCGGCTCGTGGGTCACCGTGATCATCGGCGTGATTTTTGTGATCTGCGTGCTGGCCTTCCGCAAGGGTGTGGTCGGCGAGCTGCAGGCATGGATGGAGCGGCGCCGGCGCGCTGCGGCCGCGCCCGACGCGTAAGAAACGGGCGAAACCGCCCAACGCACCTGGCGCCTAGTCTGCCGCTCCGTCGGTCGACAGCGCCTCGGCCACATGCTGGGGCACCACCAGCTGGCCCTGGTCATCGGGCAGGGCCTCGATGCTGATCACCGGCGCCGACGAGCTGACACCGCCGAACATCGTTGCAAACGCGGCGTCTGCCGCGTCGCGGCCGGTGGCCAGGCGCACAAACCCCATCGGAATCGCCGTGCCCGAGGGGTCGAACATGTACCAGCGGTGGCCCACATAAACCTCGACATAGGCGTGGAAATCGGTCGGCCCGAGCGCCGGGTCGGCGCCGTAGTCGATGCCGCTGACAAATCGCGCCGGAATGTTGACCGCGCGGCACAGCGCAATCATCAGGTGCGCAAAATCGCGGCAGACACCGGCTTCATCGATCAGGGTGTCGATGGCCGTGGTGTTGCCGGTGGAGCTGTTGGACATGAAGCTCACGCGCTGGTTTACCCAGTCGCGGATGGCCTGGACCCGGCTGTAACCCTGACGCAGCTGGCCAAACTCCTTGACCGCCAGCCGGTGCAGCCGGTCGGACTGGCAATAACGGCTGGGGTAGAGGTAAGGCAGCACCGCGCCGGGCAGCTGCAGCACGCCGACCTCGGCCACCTGGTCGGGTTGCGCCACATGGTGGCGGATGTCCACCGTCGCACCGTAACTGACCGTCAGCGGGCCGGGCAGGGCCCTGAACTTGAGGTAGCGGTTGCGGCTGACCGCATCGGTATAAAACTCGGGCTGCAGGACCTGGCTGATGCCCAGGGTTTCGCTGACCACCGCCTGCTCGCGCGTGTGGGCCGCATGGATGTTGAAGATGAAATCGCAGCCGGCATCGGCCACCTGGTAACCCAGTTCAATGGAAAATTCAAGCCTGACCATACAGTGTCTTCCTGGAGTGATGCGGCAGTCGAGCCTGCTTCAGGCTGACGGCATTCGCGGAAATTCGCGTAGAAATGGCGGTGTGGCGTGACAACGGGAACCCGCTGGCAGCGCCGTGCTGCATCGATTGTGGCGCGCAAAAACAGGCTGCGACGCAGAACGGGCTGAACGGCCATGAGGCTGGCGAAACAGGCGCATCCGCGCCGGGTGCGAGGTCTGACGCGTACCTGGCCTGGCCGCCTACAGACACACGCGGGCCCCGCCCCGGTCTGTCGGCAGGCACCCGGGCGGAACGCTGATTGCTCCTGTTTTGATAGCCATCAGCGCAGTACAATCAAGGGCTGGAGCCATTTTTTGAGTCTAATCCTCAAAAGGGCAGCGTCTGCCCCCGGTAGTCCATCAGCGCCCCGGCATCGGCCGGCGCCAGACCAGCCAGCACGGCCAGCAGATCACCGGCGAGGGGCCGCTCAGGCCTCGTCCATGAAGCGTACCTTGACGCTTTTGCCCTTGACGCCGCCGTTGGCCAGTTTTTGCTGCGCCTGGCTGGCGATCGCGCGGTCCACGGCGACGTAGGTGGAGAATTCATTGACGTTGATCTTGCCGACCTGCTCGCGCGTGAAAGGCGGCACATTGCCGGCCTCACCGGTCAGGGCGCCCAGCACGTCGCCGGCGCGAATTTTTTCCTTGCGCCCGCCAACGATCTGCAAGGTCACCATGGGTGGCAGCAGCGGCTCGTTGCTGGCCGGCGTCAGTTCACTGAGCTTGTGCCATTCGGACTCGGCCTTCTGCAGCACCTCGATTTTCCCGACGTAACCCATCTCGTCCATGCTGGCCAGGCTGATGGCCCAGCCCTCTTCATCAGCGCGGCCGGTGCGGCCGATGCGGTGGATGTGCACCTCGGCGTCCGGCGTCACGTCGACGTTGATGACCATTTCGAGCTGCGCGATGTCCAGGCCGCGCGCGGCCACGTCGGTGGCCACCAGCACCGAGCAGCTGCGGTTGGAAAACTGCACCAGCACCTGGTCGCGCTCGCGCTGCTCCAGCTCGCCAAACAGCGCCAGTGCGCTGAAGCCCTGATCCTTCAAATAGGCCACGAGCGCGCGGCACTGCGACTTGGTGTTGCAAAACGCCAGCGTGCTGGCCGGGCGAAAATGGCGCAGCACCTGCGCGACGGCGCCCAGGCGGGCTTCGTCATGGTCGCTGTCGGGCACCTGGTACCAGCGCTGCTGGATCTTGGTTTTTTCGTGCTGCGCCTGCACCGTGATGGTTTGCGGGCTTTTCATGAACTGCTGGCTGATCTTGGCAATGCCTTCCGGGTAGGTCGCCGAAAACAGCAGGGTCTGGCGCTCTTTCGGGCACTGCTTGGCGACGGTGGCGATGTCGTCGAAAAAGCCCATGTCCAGCATGCGGTCGGCTTCGTCGAGCACCAGCGTGTTCATGGCTTCCAGGTTCAGGTTGCCGCGTGCCAGGTGGTCCATGATGCGGCCGGGCGTGCCAACGACAATGTGCGCGCCGTTTTCCAGGCTGGCGGTCTGGTTGCGCAGCGGCACGCCGCCGCACAGCACCACCACCTTGACGTTTTCCTCGGCCCGCGCCAGGCGCCGGATTTCGGTGGCGACCTGGTCCGCCAGCTCGCGTGTCGGGCACAGCACCATGGCCTGCACCGCAAAACGCCGCGCATTGAGGTTGGCCAGCAGCGCCAGCGCAAAGGCCGCGGTCTTGCCGCTGCCGGTTTTGGCCTGCGCGATCAGGTCCTTGCCGGCCAGCGCCAGCGGCAGGCTGGCCGCCTGGATCGGGGTCATGGCCAGGTAACCCAGGGTTTTCAGATTGGCCTGCATCGCAGGGTTCAGCGGCAGCGAGCTGAAGTCGATGCTTGCTGCGCCGGAAGTCGAAGGGGAAGAAGTCATCCCTTGATTATCGACGCTGGGGCTTTTCCAGCCCCTTGGTGCACCTTGAGAGCCCCTGGCAGGCGCAGGCAGCGTCAACGCCTTAGGGACTCAAAAAATGGATTAAAACGGGCGTCAGCCCTTATACAACAAGCGCCGCAAGCTACTGTATTGATAGCGAATTAGAGGTTGCCAGCGCCGAAGGCGCCCACAGGGGCCGCAGACGCCCCGCACAGCGTAAGCTTGCCGCAACGCCCTGTTTTTTCTTTCCCTGCTGTCCCCGCCCACACCCACCATGCCTTTTGACGACACTTCCGCCGCCCTGGTCCAGGCCCTGGGCGACCTGGGTTTGACGCTCTTTTTTTCGCTGCTGGCCTTGCTGCTGCCGACCGCCACCCTGCTGTGGTGGCTGGCGCAGCGCTACGCGGTGCCGGGCAAGACCAGCACACTGCCGGCCGGCGCCTTTCTGCTGATCCGGCTGGCATCGGGGTTTGCCGTGCTGGTGGGCGCAGCGGCCGTTTTTGCGGGAATTGCCGAAGCCCTCGGTGATGGCCCACGCGCCGGCCAGCTCGACCAGCTGTTTTCAGACGCGCTTCGCGCCAGCACCGCCGGCTGGGCCCTGCAGATTTTCGCGGGGATCACCCGGCTCGGCGACACCGCCACCCTGGCGACATGGGGTGTGGGGGTGGCGACGGTGCTGCTGCTGCGCGGCCGGCGCTGGCTGGCCCTGGGCTGGGTGCTGGCCATCAGCGGCAACGCCCTGCTCAACACCACCCTCAAGGCGCTGTTTGAAAGAACCCGGCCCGTGCACGACAGTGCCCTGGTGCATGCGGGCGGCTGGAGTTTCCCGAGCGGGCACAGCTCCGGGTCGGTGGTGGTCTACGGCATGCTGGCCTACGTGCTGATCCACAGCCTGCCGCCGGACACGGCGCGCCGCGCCAGTCTGCCGCTGGTGCTGCTGGCTGCCACCTTGGCGTTTTCCGTCGGTTGCAGCCGGGTCTTTCTCCAGGTCCATTTCGCCACCGACGTGCTCGCCGGGTTTGCCTCCGGGACGGCGTGGCTGGCCGTCTGTGTGGCCAGCATCGAGCTGACGCGCCACTACGGCCGCACACGCGCCTCTTGATATTTTCGTCATACACAGGGTCCTGGAAGCGTTCGAGCCGCCGGTCCGCCCCATCAGCGTCGTCTACCCGCATGCCCGGCTGCTGCCCATGCGCACGCAGGTCTTCATCGAATGGATCAGGCACGAACTCCGGGAGTTTCAAACCTGCGCACCGGCGATAACTCTGCGCTTGGAGCATTCAATCAGGTTGCATCCCAGGCGAGTATTACGCCAGCAGCTATCATTTTTATATCAAAAGCCCCGCGCCTTGCAGGCTCAAGGCGCTGCAGGCATGCTTGGGCTCTTTCCGGCAAGAACACAGAACACGACCCATGAAAAATTTTGACTTTGACCTGTTTGTCATCGGTGGCGGCAGCGGCGGCGTGCGCGCCGCGCGCATGGCCGCGCAGCGCGGCGCCCGTGTGGCGCTGGCCGAGGTGGCCGCCATGGGCGGTACCTGCGTCAACGTCGGCTGCATTCCGAAAAAGCTGTACAGCTACGCGGCGCATTATGCCGAGGCCTTTGAGGAGTCGCGCGGCTTCGGCTGGACCGGCGCGGCGCCGGTGTTCAACTGGGAGCGGCTCAAGACCAACCGGGCACTGGAAATCTCGCGCCTCAACGGCGTGTACCTCCAGCTGCTCCAGGGCTCGGGCGTCCAGATCATCGAAGGTTGGGCCACCCTGGCCGACGCCCACACGGTAGAGGTGGAAGGCAGCCGCTACACCGCCAAACACATCCTGATTGCCACCGGCGGCCGGCCCAGCCTGCCCGAGGTGAAAGGCCGCGAGCTGGTCATCACCTCGGACCAGATTTTCGACATCGATCCCTTCCCCGCGCGCCTGCTGGTGGTGGGCGGCGGCTACATCGCCTGCGAATTTGCCTCCATCTTCAACGGCCTGGGTTCACAGGTCACCCAGCTTTACCGCGGCGCCCAGGTGTTGCGCGGCTTTGACGCGGAAGTGCGGGCCTTCGTGGCGGCAGAAATGGTCAAGACCGGCGTGGACTTGCGGCTGCATACCGATGTGGCAGCCATCAGCCGGGCAGCCGACGGGCTGCACGTGCAGTTGCAGGACGGTAGCAGCACCACGGTGGACGCCGTGCTGTATGCAACCGGCCGCCTGCCCAACGTGGCCGGCCTGGGCCTGGAAAACGCCGGCGTCCCGCTCACCGCCCAGGGGGCGATTGAGGTCAATGCCCACTACCAGACCTCGGTGCCGTCGATCTACGCGCTGGGCGACGTGACCGCACGCATCCAGCTGACGCCGGTGGCGCTGGGCGAGGCCATGGTGGTGGTCGACCATCTGTTTGGCGCTGCGGCCGGCAAGAAGCCGCGCCGCATGAGTTACGACTTCATCCCGACCGCCGTGTTCACCCACCCGAACATTGGCACCGTGGGTTATTCGGAAGCCGATGCGCGCAAGGAATTCGGCAAGGTCAGCATCTACCGCAGCGAGTTCAAGGCACTCAAACACACCCTGAGCGGCAGCACCGAACGCACCCTGATGAAGCTGGTGGTGGACGACGCCTCCGACCGCGTGGTCGGCCTGCACATGGTGGGGGCCGACGCGGGCGAGGTGGTTCAGGGTTTCGCCGTGGCCATGAAGGCCGGCGCGACCAAGGCCATTTTCGACAGCACCATCGGCATCCACCCGACGGCGGCGGAAGAGTTTGTCACGATGCGCGAGCCGGTGAAAGAACCGGCGCGTGCGCCCTGAACAACCCAGCCGTCACCCCAGTACTGCAACCCGAAAATATCGAAACATGAAAGCGCGCCTTCGCACCCACGGCGGCGTTGCAATCCTTGCGAAGGCGCACAGCCTTCGCTACGGCTTGCGCCTTGCCCTGGGCACGAAGTCATCACTTTCATTTTGTTTCGCTACTTCCGTGCTGCAGTACTAGTGGCGCGCTTTCCTCTTCGGGAAGGACCAGGCTGGCGCGTTCAATCGCCGCATCAAAGGCGGCCAGTTCGGCATCCCCCTGAAAAGCGGGACGGCTGTCCAGCGGGTGAAACACCTGGTGTTGCAGCCGGCGCAGGGCGTCGGACCGCGCCATCGCCTCCAGCACCTTTTGGGGCGTCATCATCAACATGAAAGGATTGGCGCTGGGGGCGTCGACTTGCATGGGAGAAACTCCTTGTACAAACGGTGGCAAAACATGAACGATTGAAGAGATGGCTGCACTTTAGGAGACGCGAAAAATTCAGAAAAGTCAGCCGACCGCCCGATCGCTTGTAGGTGTCCGGCTGACACGCCCATGGCGGGCCAGCCGGCCCCCGCCGGCCTGGCGGCCATTGCCCTAAGTCTTGCTCGGCGTGTTGGTTCGCATGGCAGCGTCCATGGTCTATCCGGGGGTGGTGAACCGGGGAATCCAGGGCCGCAATGTGTTGTTTTGATGGCGGTGCCCGGCTGCGCCCTGTCCACGGGGTGTCCACCTTCCCCGACGCAGGCGTAGCACAATAAGCCCATGCCCCACCTGCCCGCTTTTATCGCCCCCACCCGCCACGCCGACCCGGCCGCCGCACTGGCCCAGGTACAGCGGATTTATGACCAGCAGATTGCCCACCTGCGCGATGCCATGCAACGCTACGTGGCGGGCGAAACCCTGCCCGGCCATGTGCGCGCCTGTTACCCCTTTGTGCGTGTGCACACCGAAACCGTGGCGCGCGCGATTCTGGAAACGCCCGACATTTCCCAGCTCAGTTATGGGTTTGTGGCCGGGCCGGGTCGTTTTGAAACCACGCTGACGCGGCCCGACCTCTACGGCAACTACTACCTGGAGCAGTTCCGCCTGCTGATGCAGAACCATTCGGTCGGGCTGGAAGTTGGCACCAGCACCCAGCCCATTCCCGTGCACTTCTCGTTTGCCGAGCACGACCACATCGAAGGCAACCTGAGCGCCGATCGGCGCATGCTGATGCGTGACGTGTTCGACCTGCCCGACCTGGCGGCCATGGACGACGGCATCGCCAACGGCACCCACGAAACCCGGCCGGGCGAGCCGCAGCCGCTGTCGCTGTTCACCGCCGCCCGGGTGGACTACTCCCTGCAGCGCCTGCGTCACTACACCGGGACCTCGCCCCAGTGGTTCCAGAACTTTGTGCTGTTCACCAACTACCAGTTCTACATCGACGAATTCGTGCGGCTGGGCCATGAGGAAATGGCACGTCCGGACAGCGACTACATCGCCTTTGTCGAGCCCGGCAACCTGGTGACGCGCCGCGCCGGCCTGCCGGCCAGCATCGGCGACGAGCTGGGCATGGCGCCGCCGCGCCTGCCGCAGATGCCGGCCTATCACCTGATGCGCGCCGACCGCACCGGCATCACCATGGTCAACATCGGCGTCGGGCCGGCCAATGCCAAAAACATCACCGACCACATTGCCGTGCTGCGGCCGCATGCCTGGATCATGCTGGGCCACTGCGCGGGGCTGCGCAACAGCCAGCAGCTCGGCGACTACGTGCTGGCGCACGGTTATGTGCGCGAAGACCACGTGCTGGATGAAGAGCTGCCGCTGTGGGTGCCGATTCCGGCGCTGGCGGAGATCCAGGTGGCACTGGAACGCGCGGTGAAAGACGTGACGCATCTGGAGGGTCCGGACCTCAAGCGCATCATGCGCACCGGCACCGTGGCTTCCACCGACAACCGCAACTGGGAACTGCTGCCCGGCAACCAGCCGCAGCGCCGCTTCAGCCAGAGCCGCGCCGTCGCGCTGGACATGGAAAGCGCCACCATCGCCGCCAACGGGTTCAGGTTCCGCGTGCCCTACGGCACGCTGCTGTGTGTCAGCGACAAACCGCTGCATGGCGAGATCAAGCTGCCCGGCATGGCCAACCACTTCTACCGCGAGCGCGTTGACCAGCACCTGCGCATCGGCATGCGGGCGATTGAACTGCTGCGCGCCCAGGGCAGTAGCCAGTTGCACAGCCGCAAGCTGCGGAGTTTTTCGGAAGTGGCGTTCCAGTAGCCAAAACGCACTGTTTCAGTGCCGTGGGGCGGCCCCGTGCCCCCACCGCTCCCCCGGGCAGCCAGCTTTACATGGCCGGAGTTGACAAGGGGCAAGACCGGCCTGCTGCAAGGTGCAAATAATGCACGTATGCAGAAGTCTGGTGTTTGTCGCTCCATGAGTTCCTTCCCATCCGGGCTGGCCGCATGAAGCCCACCTCGGTCCCGGCGCTGTCGCTGGCCGCGCTGCTGTCCGGCTGCGTCTCGCTGGCGCCCCAGGGCAGCGCGCTGCCGCAGGCGCTGGTTCCCGCGGCCTGGTCTGGCAGCGCCAGCACGCCGGGCCCCGCGACCTCGCTGGCGCAATGGTGGCACCGCTTCAACGACCCCCTGCTCGCCCGGCTGGTCACCCAGGCCCTGCAGGCCAATACCACGGTGCGCTCGGCGCAGGCCGCGCTGCAGCAGGCCCGTGCACTGCGCGATGTCAGCGCGGCCAGGCTGGCGCCCAGCCTGAACGCCGCAGGCTCGGCCCAGCGCAGCAAGTCGGGCGGCAACGAGGCGGGCAACCTGTTCAAGGCCGGTTTTGATGCCAGCTGGGAGCCCGATGTGTTTGGCGCCAGGCGCAGCGCGCTAAACGCCACCGAGGCCGACGCCCAGGCCGCGCAGGCCAGCCTGGCCGAGGCTCAGGTCTCGATCGCCGCCGAGGTGGCCGTCAGCTACATCGACCTGCGGGGCGTGCAGGCGCGCCTGGCGATTGCCCGCAACAACCTGGCCAGCCAGAGCGAGACGCAGCAAATCACCGACTGGCGGGTCCAGGCGGGCCTGGCGTCCTCACTCGATCTGGAGCAGGCGCGCGCCGCCAGCGCGCAGACCAGTGCGCAAATTCCCACCCTGGAAACCAGCGCCGCGCAGGCGCAATACAGCCTGGCGGTGCTGACTGGCCAGGCGCCCGGCACGCTGCAAGCCCTGTTGACCGCCGCCGGCCCCGTGCCGCAGGCGCCCGGCGCGCTGGCACTCAGCCTTCCTGCCGACACCCTGCGCCAGCGCCCGGACCTGCGCGCTGCCGAGCAACGCATCAGCGCCGCCCTGGCGCGTGTGTCGCAGGCGGACGCCGCGCGTTATCCGGGCTTCCAGATCAGCGGCTCGCTCGGCCTGAACGCCCTGACCCTGGGTTCGCTCGCGTCCGGCGGCACGGTGGCGAGCGCCCTGCTGGCCAGCATTTCGGTTCCCCTGCTGGACGGTGGCGCAGCCAGGGCGCAGGTGCGGGCGCAGGAAGCGGCGCTGGAGCAGACGCGCGTGGCTTATGAAGCCACGGTGCTGACCGCGCTGAAGGATGTGGAAGATGCCCTGGTCGCCCTGCAGGGCGACCGTGAGCGCTTGGCCCGGCTGCAAATCGCCGCCGATGCGGCGGGCAACGCCGAACTGCTGGCGCGTCAACGCTACGCCAGCGGGCTGATCGACTTTCGCACCGTGCTGGAAACGCAGCGCACCCTGCTCTCCACCCAGGACAGCGTGGAAAACACACGCGCCAGCCTGAGCGCCGACCATGTGCGCCTGTACAAGGCGCTGGGCGGCGGCTGGTCCCCAGCGCCGGAAACCGTGACACCCTGAACTGCAGGCCGACACCCATGAGATTTGCCAGACATGCCCATGAACACTCCGAACACCGCTGCGACCTCCGGCGCCGCCACCAGTCCCTCGGCCGCTGACCTGCAAACCCTGCTGGGCGCCGGGCACCAGCGCGCCTGGTGGCAGCGGCCTGCCCTGTGGGGCGTCGCCGCCCTCGTCCTCCTGCTGGCAGCAGGCCTGGCTTACTGGCTGGCGCAGAAGAAAAGCAGCACCGCCCCGAGCTATGTCACCGAGGTGGTGCGCCGCGGCGATCTGACCCTCCAGGTCCTGGCCAATGGCACCCTGCAGCCCACACGCTCGGTGAACATCGGCAGCGAGTTGTCGGGAACGGTCAAGCGCGTGCTGGTGGACGTGAACGACCGCGTGAAAAAAGGCCAGGTGCTGGTGGAGCTGGACAACGCCAAGCTGTCCGACCAGGTGCTGCGCTCGCGCGCCGCGCTGGCGGCCGCGCAGGCCCAACTCGCGCAGGGCACGGCCACGCTCAAGGAGTCGCGGGCCAGCCTGGCCCGCTTCGAGGAGGTGGCGCGCCTGTCGGGCGGCAAGGTGCCCTCGGCCGCCGAGCTCGACAGCGCGCGTGCCAGCGTGGACCGCGCCGTGGCAGCCGAGGCCAGCGCGCACGCCAATGTGGCTGAAGCCCGGGCCGCGCTGTCCACCGATGAAACCAACCTGTCCAAGGCCGCGATCCGCTCCTCGATCGACGGCGTGGTGCTGACACGCACGGTCGAGCCCGGCAATGCGGTGGCGGCATCGCTGCAGGCGGTGACGCTGTTTTCCGTGGCCGAGGACCTGCAGCAACTCCGGCTCGAAGTCAGCGTGGACGAGGCCGATGTGGGTTCCGTGCAGGTCGGCCAGAAGGCCAGCTTCACCGTCAGCGCCTATCCCGCGCGCCGCTACCCGGCGACGATCACGCGCGTGGCCTACGGCTCGACCAAGACCGACAACGTGATCACCTACACGACCTGGCTCAATGTGAACAACAGCGACCTGAGCCTGCGTCCGGGCATGACGGCGGCGGCCACCATCGTCGCGACCGAACGCAAAAATGTGCTGCTGGTGCCCAACACCGCGCTGCGCTTCACGCCCGCGCCCACCGCCGACAGCCCCGCGGCGGCGGCGTCCAGCAGCAGTTTTGTTTCCAAACTCATGCCGCGCATGCCGCGCACGGCCGCGCGCCGGGCCACCGATGGCGCCACGGCCGGGCTGCGTCAGGTCTGGGTACTCAGGGACGGACAGGCCGTGGCGGTGACGCTCAAGACCGGCATCAGCGATGGCCGCATGACCGAGGTCAGCGGCGACGGCTTGCAGGAAGGCATGGCGGTGATCACCGACCAGCGCTCGGCCGGAACGGTCCCATGACCGGGCCCGCCGGCCCGCCCCTGATCCGCCTGCGCGGTGTGACCAAGGTGTATGGCGAAGGCGCCACGGCCCTGGCCGCGCTCAAGGGCGTGGACCTCGACATCGCGGCTGGCGATTTCGTCGCCATCATGGGCCCCAGCGGCTCGGGCAAGTCCACCGCGATGAACACCATGGGTTGCCTGGACACGCCGACCGCCGGTGGCTACCTGTTCCAGGGTGTGCATGTGGAGTCGCTGACGCGTGACCAGCGCGCACGCCTGCGCCGCCGCTATTTCGGCTTTGTGTTCCAGGGCTTCAACCTGCTGGCGCGCACCTCGGCGCAAGAAAACGTGGAACTGCCGCTGCTGTATCGCGGCGAGCCGGCAGCAGCGCGCCATGCGGCGGCGGCCAAAGCGCTGGCATCGGTCGGGCTGGCGGGTTGGGAACAGCACACGCCGGCCGAACTCTCGGGCGGGCAGCAGCAGCGCGTGGCAATTGCGCGCGCCATCGTGACCGAGCCGGCCGTGCTGCTGGCCGACGAGCCCACCGGCAACCTCGACACCCAGCGCAGCCGCGAGATCATGGAGCTGCTGTGGCACCTCAATGTGGACCAGGGCATCACGGTGCTGATGGTTACGCACGAAGCCGACATGGCAGCCTACGCCAGGCGTATCGTGCGTTTTGTCGATGGCGTGGTGGCGAGCGACACGCTCAACCCGCATCCGGCCGGACTGCACGCGCAGGCCGTTGCCGCGGAGCCGCGCTGATGTGGCTCAACACCCTGCTGCTCGCGCTGCGCTCGATCCGGCGCAACCTGCTGCGCTCGTTTCTGACCATTCTGGGCATCGTGATCGGCGTGAGCGCCGTGATCACCATGGTCACGCTGGGCAACGGTGCCACCCTGGCGGTGCAGAACCAGATCTCCAGCCTGGGCACCAACCTGCTGCAGGTGCGCCCCGGCCAGCGCATGGGGCCCGGCAGCGGCGGCGCCACCGCGCCCGCCTTCAAGGAAGTGGATGCCGAGGCGATTGCGTCGCAGATAGGCGGCATTGCGGCCGTGGCGCCCGAGGCGCGCACCAGCAGCACGGTGGTGGCGAGCGGCCGCAACTGGACCAGCAGCATCATCGGCAGCACCAATACCTGGCTGGACACCGGCAACTGGAAGCTCGGTGACGGGCGCATGTTTTCCGACGACGAGCTGCGTGCCGGCGCAGCGGTCTGCCTGATCGGCGAGACCGTGCGGCGCGAGCTCTACGGCGCGCGCAGCGCCGTCGGCGAGCAGTTGCGCGTCAAGCAGATTTCCTGCGAGGTGGTGGGCGTGCTCGCCTCCAAGGGCCAGGGCGCTTTCGGCAACGACCAGGACGACCTGGTGCTGGTGCCGATCAAGACGCTGCAGCGCCGCATCACCGGCAACACCCGTGTCAACACCCTGCTGGTGTCCATGCTGGAGGGCAGCGACCCCGACCGGGTCAAGGCCAGCCTGACCCAGCTGCTGCGCGAGCGCCGCAAGCTGGCCAGCAGCGACGAGGACAACTTCAACGTGCTCGACACCAAGCAGCTGGCCGACACGTTGTCGGGCACGACCAAGGTGATGACCATGCTGCTGGGCGCGGTGGCGGCGGTGAGCCTGCTGGTGGGCGGCATCGGCATCATGAACATCATGCTGGTCAGCGTGACCGAGCGCACGCGCGAGATCGGCCTGCGGCTGGCCATCGGCGCGCTGGAGCGCGAGGTGCTGCTGCAGTTTTTGATAGAGGCGGTGGTGCTGGCGGCACTCGGCGGCCTGATCGGCATCGTGCTGGCCACAGTCGCCTCGCTGGCGCTGGCAGCCGTGATGGATGTGCCCTACCTCTTCAACCCGGCCGTGAACCTGCTGTCCTTCCTGTTCTCGGCTGGCATCGGGGTGCTGTTCGGCTATTTTCCGGCCCGCCGTGCGGCGCGCATGGATCCTATCGACGCGCTGCGGCACGAATAACAACCCAGCGGCCGTCATGCCGTCGTCAAAACTGCGGCTGCTTCAACCCGGCTGCAGCCCCTTGGCGCTGACCGCGGTGTCCCCCCGCCGGGTATCCGCCAGTTCAGCGCGCATCAACGGCAGGTGTTGCGGGTACTCGCGCTGCATGAAATCGACCAGCCCCTCGCGCACATGGCAGCGCAGGTCCCAGTTCCGGCCGGAGCTGGCCGAAGTCACGAGCAGGCGCAGCTGCATGGCACCCTCGCCCGCTTCCGTGACCTGCAACTTGCACAGGCGCCGGTCCCAATCGGGGGACGCTTCGCACAGACGCTGCGCCTCGGCGCGCAGGGGCGCCATCGGCATGCGGTAGTCCACCCACAGGAAAACCGTGCCGATGATGCTGGCGCTTTTGCGGGTCCAATTCTGGAAAGGGTGCTCAATAAACCACTGCAGGGGAATGATGAGCCGGCGCTCGTCCCAGATCTTGAGCACCACATAGGTCCCGGTGATTTCCTCCACCCGACCCCACTCGCCTTCCACGATCAGGACGTCATCGAGCCGGATGGGTTGCGCCAGCGCAATCTGCAGCCCGGCCATCAGGTTGCTGAAAATCGGCCGCGCGGCAATTCCCACCACCAGGCCCACCACGCCGGCCGACGCCAGCAGGCTGGTACCGAACTGCCGCGCCCCCGGAAAGGTCATCAGCATCAGGGCCAGCCCGGTCAGCACGATGGTGAACATCGCGGTTCGGGCCAGCAGGCGGGTCTGGGTGTGAATGCGGCGCGCGTGCAGGTTGTCTTCAACATCCACCGGGTGCAGGTCGGTGACGCCGTGCGCCACACCGCGAACCGCGCGCAGCCCCAGCCAGGTCAATGCCGTGAATAGCAGCAGGGCATTGGCATGGCGCACGCCGCCTATCAGCACAAGGTCATTGGGGGCGCCCTGCCAGACGGCCTGCAGGGCAATCAGCGGCAACAGCAGCTGGGCCGGCGCCCTGCAGTGGCGGACCACCGTCGCCGCGACCGGCATGGAACGTGTCAGCCGCAGTGCCAGGGCCAGGCCCCCACGATGCACCAGCAGGGCCAGCACCACCGCCATACCCGCCACCAACAGAAGCCGCAGCGACGAATCGTCCGCCCATGCCAGCATTTCCATCAGTTCCGGGTATTTCATGGACGAGGCCTTCAGGCCACGCGGGGCTTGACGAGGGAAGCGGCCAACTTGGCGTTAACGCGCGCAGTCTCCACATCGTCAGCAAAGGCCAGCGCGACGCCCATGCGGCGTTTGACAAAACTCTCCGGCTTGCCGAACAGCCGGATGTCGGTGTTGGGCACGCCCAGTGCGTCGGCCACACCGTCAAACACGATGCCCTGCGCATCAACCCCACCGTAGATCACGGCACTGGCGCCCGGGGTTTTGAGCGCCGTGTTGACCGGCAGGCCGAGAATGGCGCGCGCATGCAGCTCGAACTCGTTTTGCCACTGCGTGCACATCGTCACCATGCCGGTGTCATGCGGTCGCGGGCTGACCTCGCTGAACCAGACCTCGTCGCCCTTGACGAACAGCTCGACGCCAAACAGGCCCAGGCCGCCCGGCTGGCCGTCGTGGCCCAGCCCCAGGTTGTCGGTCACGGCCTTGCAGATGTCGCGGCTTTTCTGCAGCGCACGGGAGGCCATGGGCTGCGGCTGCCAGCTCTCGACATAGTCCCCGCTGACCTGCACATGGCCGATGGGCTCGCAGAAATGGGTTTCGATCTGCCCATTCGCGCCCATGGCGCGCACGGTGAGCTGGGTGATCTCGTAGTCAAAGTCGATGAAGCCTTCGACGATGATGCGGCCGTGGCTGACGCGGCCGCCGGCCATGGCGTGGTCCCAGGCGGTCTTGACATCGGCCGGACCGGAAATCTTGCTCTGGCCCTTGCCGGAGGAACTCATGACCGGTTTCACGACGCAGGGGTAGCCGATCTTCGTGTCAATGGCGGCCTGCAGCTCGTCCAGTGAGTCGCAAAACACGTACGGGCTGGTCGGCAGGCCCAGGGTTTCGGCGGCCAGGCGGCGAATGCCTTCGCGGTCCATGGTCAGCCGGGCAGCGCGCGCCGTCGGCACCACACGCACCACGCCCGACGCTTCGAGTTCTTCCAGCATCGGAGTGGCGATCGCCTCGATCTCGGGAACCACCAGGTGCGGCCTGTCCTTTTCAATCAGCGCCTTGAGTTGCGCCGGGTCGCTCATGGTGATGGTGCGTGCATGGTGTGCGACCTGCTGGCCCGGGGCGTTGTCATAACGGTCGGTGGCGATGGTTTCCACGCCCAGGCGCTGCAGCGCGATCAGCACCTCCTTGCCCAGTTCGCCGGAGCCGAGCAGCATAACTTTGGTTGCATGGGGGGACAAGGGGGTGCCGAAGGTGGTCATGGGATGTGCAGGAGGTGGATGGGTTAGAGGACAGGTCGCCATACAAACGAGCCGGGCGCGAAGCGCCGTGACCAACACTTTACTTCACCCGGAATCATGCCCGGCCCCGGCGCACGGCCCCTTGGGGCAGAAGGCCCTACGGAACACGGATGGGCGGGTTTTGGATGAAAATGGTTCTCATTGACGCCTGCCTTCTTCCGAAAGCCTCTCTTGACCAACCCCATTCCGCCTCCCGCACGCCCGCAGGAAGAGACCAGCCCGGCGCCCGCACGCAAACGCCGCCCGCCGCGCCGCGTGGAAGTCAGCCGCATCGAGATCCTGAGCCCGGCCATGCGCCGCATCACGCTCAAGGGTACCGAGCTCGAGGGCTTCGCCCCGGCCGGACCCGCCAGCTATATCAAGCTGATCTTCCCGGAGCTGGGCCAAACCGAGCCGACCCGCCCCTTGCCGGACGGCCCGCGCGCGGTGTCCATGCGCACCTACACCCCGCTGGCGGTGCGGCCCGAGGTGCTGGAAGTCGATGTCGATTTTGTGCTGCATGGCGAAGGCCCGGCGTCGACCTGGGCGGCGCAGGCAAGCATCGGCCAGGTGCTGTTCCTGATGGGGCCCGGCCCCGGTTATGCCCTGGACAGCGCCGCCACGCAGCACCTGCTGATCGCCGATGACAGCGCGCTGCCGGCGGTCGAAACCATTCTGGCCGCCCTGCCCGCCGGCGCCCGCGCGCAGGTGCTGCTGGAAGTCATCAGCGATGCCGAGCAGCGGCCGCTGCACAGTGCGGCGCAGCTCGACGTGGTCTGGCTGGCACGCGGCACCGACCACCGGGCGGCGGGACAGGCCCTGGAAAAGGCGTTGCATGCTGCTGCGCCGATAGGCCCCGAGACACGTGTTTACCTGGCCTGCGAAGCAGCGGCGATGCGCCGCATCCGCCAGTTGCTGATCACCGGGCTGGGCCTGAGCCGCAGTCAGATCGTGGCCCGGGGTTACTGGAAACTGGACGTGGTCAACCACCCCGATCACGACTACGGCGACGACGCCTGAACCCGGGTGTCCGGGCAACCGCTGCCCCGTTGCCCCGTTGCGCGGCCACGGCCCAGCGCAGCTGGGCAACAATAGCCGCATGAACCCTCCCCTGCTCCAGATCCGGGGCCTGACCAAACACTACGGCAGCGCGGTGGTCGTGGACGACCTGTCCTTCGAGATTGCCCCTGGCGAATGCCTGGGCGTGATCGGCCCCAACGGCGCCGGGAAAACCACCACCCTCCGCATGTGCCTGGGCCTGACGGCGCCGGATGCCGGCGACATCAGCTATTTTGCGGGCGGCAAGGACCGCGGCTTGCGCATGCCCGACGACGCGCTGGCGATCAAGGCCAGGCTGGGCGTGGTCAGCCAGTTCGACACCCTGGACCCGGACTTCAGCTGCGCCGAAAACCTGCAGGTCTATGGCCGCTATTTCGGCATGAAAGCGGCGCAGGTGCGTGCCCGCGTGCCGGCGCTGCTGGAATTTGCTTCGCTGTCGCACAAGGCCGGCAGCAAGCCCGGCGAACTGTCGGGCGGCATGAAGCGGCGCCTGAGCCTGGCGCGCGCCCTCGTCAACGACCCGAGCCTGCTGCTGCTCGACGAACCCACGACCGGGCTGGACCCGCAGGCGCGGCACCTGATGTGGGAGCGGCTGCAACTGCTGCTGCAACAGGGCAAGTCGATTCTGCTGACCACCCACTTCATGGACGAGGCCGAGCGCCTGTGTTCGCGCCTGCTGGTGCTGGACCACGGCAAGAAAATCGCCGAAGGCAAGCCGCGCGAGCTGATCGCGCAGCATCTGGAACCCGACGTGGTCGAGGTGTATGGCAATGGCGCGCTGGAACTGGCCCGGTCCGCGGAACATGCCGGGCTGCGCGCGCTGGCCGCGCGGGTGGAGGTCAGCGGCGAGACGGTGTTTTTCTATACCCAGGATGCCCGGCCGCTGCTGGACCAGTTGGCGGCCCACGGCAGTTTGCGTACCCTGCACCGGCCCGCCAATCTGGAAGACCTGTTTCTCAAACTGACCGGTCGCCAGATTAGGGAGGATGCGTGATGAACAGCCACAGTTCAAACAACCCGTCCATTTGGCGCGCGCCAGACCTGTCGGCACGCTGGTGGCCCGTCTTCATGCGCAACCTGCTGGTCTGGCGCAAGCTGGCCATTCCCAGCCTGGTCGGCAACATCGCCGAGCCGCTGATGTGGCTGGTGGCTTTTGGCTACGGCATGGGTGCGCTGGTCGGCGAAATCAGCGTGGGCGGCGATCGCGCGGCCAAGGTCCCCTACATCCTGTTCCTGGCCAGCGGCTCGATCTGCATGAGCGCCATGAACGCCGCCAGCTTCGAGGCGCTGTATTCCGCGTTTTCGCGCATGCATGTGCAGAAAACCTGGGACGGCATCATGAATGCCCCGATCAGCCTGGACAGCGTGCTGCTGGCCGAAATGCTCTGGGCCGCGTTCAAGGCGCTGTTCACCGTCACCGCGATCCTCGGCGTGATGCTGGCCCTGGGCATCAGCCACAGCCCCAAGCTGCTGCTGGCCTGGCCGATTCTGCTGCTGGTCGGCATGATGTTTTCGTGCATTGCGCTGATCTTCAACGCGCTGGCCAAGGGTTACGATTTTTTCACCTACTACTTCACGCTGGTGCTGACACCCATGATGTTCCTGAGCGGCATCTTCTTTCCGCGCGAACAGTTGCCGCCGCTGGTACGCATCATTTCCGACTGGCTGCCGCTGACCAACGCGGTGGAGATCATCCGCCCGATGTTCATGGACCAGTGGCCGGCTTCGCCCTGGCGGCACGGGCTGGTGCTGGTGGGCTACACCGTGGTTGGTTTCTGGGTGGCGCTAGCACTGACGCGCAAGCGGTTCAAGGCCTGAGCTGCCGTCTTGCGCCAGAATTCATGCGTGTTTTTGACCTTCAGCCCTTATCAATCGGGCGCAACCAGCTATCCAATTGATATCAAATCTTTGCACTGGCAGGTTGTTCAGCTTGCGCTGGCTGACGCCTCGCCGCCGGCCGGCAGCGCGAAGCGCGCCGTGAGTTCACCGAGGTTCAGCTCGGCCAGCACCTCTTGCAGCCGCGCCTGCGCCTGACGGGTTTTGGCAGCGTTGGGCGATAACGGCCGACTCGCAATGATGAGTTCGTTTTTCATCGAATGCTCCCAGCCCACCAGCTCGGTCACCGTGACAGCGTAGCCATGGGCTTCGAGCTGCAGGCAGCGCAGCACATTGGTGATCTGGCTGCCGAATTCGCGCGTGTGCAACGGGTGGCGCCAGAGTTCGGCGAGCGGCGTCTTCGACAAACTGAGTGCCTTGTTTCTGCGCAGCACGCCGGCCACCTCGGCCTGGCAGCAGGGCACCAGCACCATGTGGTGCGCTTTTTTCTGCAGGCCGAAGGCAATCGCATCGTCGGTCGCGGTGTCGCAGGCATGCAGGGCGGTGACGATGTCCACCTGCGCCGGCAACTGGTCCGAGGTGGTCGCCTGCTGCACCGACAGGTTGAGAAAAGTCATACGCTCAAAACCCAGGCGCTGCGCCAGCGCGCGCGACTTGTCGACGAGCTCGGCGCGGGTTTCGATGCCGTAGATATGCCCGCCCGTTTTCTCGCCGGGATGCGCGACATTGAAAAACAGGTCGTAAAGAATGAAGCCAAGGTAGGACTTGCCGGCCCCGTGGTCGGCCAGGGTGAACGGCCGGCCGTTGGCCGAGACTTCCTCCAGCAGCGGTGCGATGAACTGGTACAGGTGATAGACCTGCTTGAGCTTGCGCCGCGTGTCCTGGTTGAGCTTGCCCTCGCGGGTCAGGATGTGCAACTCCTTGAGCAGCTCCATCGACTGGCCGGGCCGGAGCTCTTCGATCACCTGTGCGGCTTTCGGGGGCGTGTGACGAGCGGGCTTGCCGGTGCTGGGGGAACGGAGGTGTTGCATGGCCCTCCAGTTTAGTAGCCGGCGGCTGTCAGCGGCGAAACGGCCACAAAGTTCTTTTCGGGGTCCGGCAACAATTACATTGCACACAATTTAATTGCACGCTATAATTCAACCCATGTCAGGCAAAACCACCCCCACCGACGCCATGCTGCTGCTGGACAATCAGCTCTGTTTTGCGCTGTATTCCACCTCGCTGGCCATGACCAAGCTGTACAAGCCCCTGCTCGACGAGCTCGGGCTGACCTACCCGCAGTACCTGGCCATGCTGGTGTTGTGGGAAAAGGACGGCCTCACGGTGAGCGAACTCGGCGAGCGCCTGTTCCTCGATTCAGGCACCTTGACGCCGCTGCTCAAGCGCCTGGAAACCTCCGGACTCGTGTCACGCCGGCGCGATGTGGAGGACGAGCGCCGCGTCCACATCACCCTGACCGCTGCGGGCCGCAAGCTCAAGAGCCGGGCCGCCAGCATCCCGGGCTGCATCCTGAGCGCCGCCCAGTGCGCCATTCCCGAACTGGTTGCGCTGACCCAGCAGGTGCAGGCCTTGCGCCAGCGGCTGGTCGCGTAAACCCCTTCCCGTTTTTTTGCCCGCTTCACGCCCGAAGCATTTTTCCAAGGAAATCACCATGAACACCCAACTCGAAAAAGTCCTCTACACCGCCCACGCCCACACCACCGGCGGCCGTGACGGCAAGTCCAGAACCGACGACGGCCGCCTGGACGTCACGCTGAGCTCGCCCGGCACCGCCGGCACCGGCACCAACCCCGAGCAGCTGTTTGCGGCCGGTTACTCGGCTTGTTTCATCGGCGCCATGAAAGCCGTGGCCGGCATGAAAAAGATCACGTTGCCGAACGACGTCAGCATTGACGCCAGCGTGGACCTGGGCAAGATCCCCGCCGGTTACGGCATCGCCGTCCGTCTGGACATCAGCCTGCCCGGCATGGACCGTGCCGCTGCCCAGGCGCTGGTTGACGCCGCCCACCAGGTGTGCCCCTACTCGAACGCCACCCGCGGCAACATTGACGTGACCATCACGCTGAAGTAAAGCCCCCACGGTCGCTCACTGCGTGTAGCTCCCTGCCCCCCAGGGGGGCCGCTGCGCCTGCGGACTGGCAAAGCCAGATCCGCGGCCCCTGCTTGAAGGGAGATATCCATGGTCGTTCTTGCCGCCGCTCATCTGAGCCTGTTGAAGGACGCCGGACAGGGCAGCCCCTGTCGCCAAAGCGGCCCGCCGGCCTTGAGCCGGCGGGCTTTTTCGCTAAAGTGCCTGCATGAGCACCACCACCCTTCTTGTTCGCAAAAACGATCTGGCCAGCACGCGGCCGGAAACGGCGGAGGACGCCCCGCTGGCTGATGGCCAGGTTCGCGTGCGTGTCGCATCCTTTGCGCTGACCTCCAACAACATCACCTACGCCGCCTTTGGCGACGCCATGGCCTACTGGCAGTTCTTCCCCACCGGCGAAGACGGCTGGGGCACCATACCGGTCTGGGGTTTTGGCGCTGTGGTGCAGTCGCTGCATCCGGGCGTGGCGGTGGGCGAACGGCTCTACGGCTACTTCCCCATGGCCTCGGCCACCGTGCTGACGCCCGCGCGCCTGAACACCGCCGGCTTTTACGACGGTGCACCGCACCGGCGCGAACTGCATGCGGTCTACAACCAGTACCTGCGCTGCAGCACCGACCCGTTTTACACACCCGCCACCGAGGACATCCAGGCCTTGCTGCGGCCGCTGTTCATCACCTCCTTCCTGATCGACGACTTCCTGGCGGACAACGATTTTTTTGGTGCCCAGACCCTGCTGCTGTCCAGCGCGTCCAGCAAGACCGCCTACGGCACGGCCTTCCAGCTGGCCCAGCGGTCGGGCATCGAGGTGATCGGGCTGACCTCGCCGGCCAATGTCGCCTTCTGCGAAAGCCTGGGCTGCTACAGCCGGGTGCTGACCTATGACCAGCTCGACCAGATTTCTGCCGATGCGGCGTGCATCTATGTGGACTTTGCCGGCAACGCCGCACTGCGCCACGATATTCACAGCCGGTTTTCCGGCCTGAAGTACAGCTGCTCGATAGGCGGAACGCATGTAGCCGAGCTGGGCGGCGCCAGGGATCTGCCGGGGCCGCGCGCCACGCTGTTTTTTGCACCGGCACAGATCAAGAAACGCAGCGCCGACTGGGGCCCGGCCGGCCTGAGCCAGCGACTGGTGCAGGCCTGGCAAACCTTCAGCCAGCGCACAACACAAGCGCCCTCGCCCTGGCTGATCACGCAGCACCACCAGGGCACCGACGCCGTCGCCACGGCCTACCAGCAGGTGCTGGCCGGCAAGGGCGACCCGCGCATCGGGCATATCCTGACGCTGTGACGCGGCTGGTGGCGACGATGGGTAGCTATGATTTCAATAGCTGATTGCGCTTATCCATCAAGGGCTGGAGCCACTTTTTACTTGAAACGTCAGCGCAGATCCCGATTGCAACGACAATGGGGGCATGAGCGAACAACCCTTGGCGGCACCCCTGCCCGATGCCGTGCATGCCTACGAAAAACTCACGCCCGACGTGGTGCTGGACGCGCTGGCCAGCGTGGGCCTGTATGGCGACGGCCGGCTGATGGCGCTGTCCAGTTATGAAAACCGCGTCTACCAGGTCCACCTGGAAGCACCGGCGGGCGCGGGCTCCGCAGCGGGTGACATCGTGGTCGTCAAGTTCTACCGGCCCGGCCGCTGGAGCGACGTGCAGATTCTCGAAGAACATGAATTTGCCGCCGAACTGATGGCCGCGGAAATTCCGGTCGTGGGCGCCCTGGCGCTGGGCGGCAGCACCCTGCACCACTTCAATGGTTTCAGCTTCAGCGTGTCGCCGCGCCGCGGCGGGCGGCGGCCCGAGCTGGAGGACCTCAGCGTACTCGAATGGATAGGCCGCTTTCTCGCGCGCATCCACACGGTCGGCAGCGCCAAGCCCTTCAAACACCGGCCTGCGCTGACCCTGCAGACCTTCGGTTTTTCCAGCCGGGACCTGCTGCTGGCCGGCAACCACCTGCCGCTGGACATGGCGTCGCGCTGGCTCAAGGCTTTCGAAGAAGCGATGACGGTGGCGCAAGCGGTGTTTGAAAGCGTGGGCGACATCCGCACGCTGCGACTGCACGGCGACTGCCACCCCGGCAACATCCTGTGGACGCCCGAGGGCCTGGAAGGCGCCGGCCCGCACTTTGTCGACCTCGACGACGCACGCAGCGGCCCGGCCGTGCAGGACCTCTGGATGCTGCTGTCCGGGGAACGCGCGCAATGTCTGCAGCAACTCGGCGCCTTGGTGGACGGCTACGAGGAGTTCCGCGAATTCGATCGCCGCGAGCTGGCGCTGATTGAACCGCTGCGCACCCTGCGCCTGGTGCATTACAGCGCCTGGCTGGCCCAGCGCTGGCACGACCCGATTTTTCCGATCAACTTCCCCTGGTTCGGCTCCAGCGACTACTGGAAAGGCCAGGTCGACATGCTGGAAGAACAGACGGAAGCCATGCAGGAAGCGCCGCTGGTGGCGTAAGCACTTGTTCTGAATCCGTCTCCGGGAAAACACATACAAGTGCATAAATAGTGTGAACAGACCCTAACGGATGCGCGGCGGCGCCTGCAGCTGCTCGGGCGTGGTGAAGTAGGCGGCGGTGCTGCCCGCACGCGCTTTCGCCTGCGCCAGCTCATGCCGTGCCACGGTGCGCAAATGCACCTCGTCGGGCCCGTCCATCAGGTGCAGGGCCCGGCCCCAGGTCCAGAAATAGGCCAGCGGGGTATCGGGTGACAGGCCCATGGCACCGAAGGCCTGCATGGCACGGTCCACCACCCGCGTCTGCAGCCGCGCGGCCACCACCTTGATGGCGGCCACGCGCGCACGCAGTTGTGCCGCGTCATCTTTGCCTTCGTCAAGCGCCCAGGCTGCATGAAGAATCAGCAGACGCGCCTGGTCGATCTCGATGCGCGATTCGGCAATCCATTCCTGCACATTGGAAAAATCCGAGAGGTATTTGCCGAAGGCCTGGCGCTCCAGCGTGCGTTCCGTGGCCAGCTCCAAGGCCAGTTCGCACTGGCCGATGGTGCGCATGCAGTGGTGCACCCGGCCCGGCCCGAGCCGTGCCTGCGCCATGGCAAAACCTTCGCCCCAGCCGCCCAGCAGGTGGTCCAGCGGCACGCGCACGTCGCGCAGCAGGATTTCGCAATGCCCTTCGGGCGCGTGGTGGTGCACCACGGCAATGTTGCGCAATACCTGCAGCCCCGGTGTGTCCATGGGCACCAGCACCATGCTGTGCCGGTGGTGCGCCCCGGCCGGGTCACCCTCGCCTTGCGCCTCATCGTTGCGGCACATCACCACCAGCAGCCGGCAGTTCGGGTGCGCCGCACCCGTGATGAACCACTTGCGACCATTGAGTACCAGTTGCCCGCCCTCGCGTCGCACGGTGGTCTGCAGGTTGGTCGGGTCGGACGAGGCCACGTCGGGCTCGGACATCGCAAAGGCAGACCGGATGCGGCCTTCCAGCAGCGGCCTCAGCCACTGCACGCGCTGCTCGGGCGTGGCAAAGCGGTGCAGCAGTTCCATGTTGCCGGTGTCGGGGGCGCTGCAGTTGAACACCTCCGCGGCCCAGGGCAGCCGGCCCATGGTCTCGGCCAGTGGCGCGTAATCAAGGTGGCCCAGGCGCGTCCCGGGCTCGTCCGCCTGCAGGCCGGGCAGGAACAGGTTCCACAAGCCCGCCTCGCGTGCCAGCGCCTTGAGGTCTTCGAGAAAAGGCGGCGGATAAATCCCCTCCTGCACCGAGCGGTGCCAGGCCGCGTTGTAGGGCAGCAGGTACTGCTGCATGAAGGCTTCGAGCTGCTGGCGCAGCACCAGCGCCCTGGGAGAGTGATTGAAGTCCATGAGGCATTGTGCGATGGGGGCCAGGCGCTGTCAGAACGCAGGTGACACCACGCCCTTCATAGCCCCAGGGACTGAAAGATCCCGTCCATGCGCGCCTGCACCGCCGCATCCATGGCGATGGGACGGCCCCATTCACGCTGGGTTTCGCCGGGCCATTTGTTCGTCGCGTCCAGTCCCATCTTGCTGCCCAGGCCGCTCACCGGGGAGGCGAAGTCCAGGTAGTCGATAGGGGTGTTTTCCATCAGCAGGGTATCGCGCGCCGGATCCATGCGGGTGGTCAGGGCCCAGATCACCTCGCGCCAGTCGCGCACGTCCACATCATCATCCACCACGACCACAAACTTGGTGTACATGAACTGGCGCAAATGGCTCCACACACCCATCATCACGCGCCGTGCGTGGCCGGGGTAGGCCTTCTTGATGCGCACCAGGGCCATGCGGTAGCTGCAACCTTCGGGCGGCAGGTAAAAGTCGGTGATCTCGGGAAAGTGCCTTTGCAGCAGGGGAATGAACAGCTCGTTCAGGGCCATGCCGAGCACGGCAGGCTCGTCCGGGGGTTTGCCGGTGTAGGTGGAGTGGTAAATCGGGTCGCGCCGCAAGGTGATGCGATCCACGGTGAACACCGGAAACGAGGCCTGCTCGTTGTAATACCCCGTGTGGTCGCCGAACGGTCCTTCGAGCGCATGCTGGTAGCCGCTGGGGTGGCCGGCATCCGGATAGATGTGGCCCTCGAGCACGATCTCGGCGGTGGCCGGCACGCGCAGGCCGCTGCCCAGCGCGCGCACGACGTCGGTACGCGCGCCGCGCAACAGGCCGGCGAACTGGTACTCGGACAGGCTGTCCGGCACCGGGGTCACCGCGCCCAGAATGGTGGCCGGATCGGCTCCCAGCGCGACGGCCACGGGATAGGGTTGGCCCGGGTTCGCCGCAGCATGGTCGCGAAAATCGAGCGCGCCGCCGCGGTGTGCCAGCCAGCGCATGATGAGCTGGTTGCGTGAGAGCACCTGCTGGCGGTAAATGCCCAGGTTTTGCCGTGGCTTGTGTGGACCCTGGGTGATGACCAGACCCCAAGTCACCAGCGGTGCGACGTCGCCTGGCCAGCAGTGTTGCACCGGCAGGCGCGCCAGATCGACATCGGCACCTTCCCAGACCACCTCCTGGCAGGGCGCCGAACGCAATTCACGCGGCGCCATGTGCCACAAGGTTTTGAGCAGACCGCCCAGACCGAGCATGTCTTTCAGGCCCTTGGGTGCTTCGGGTTCCTTGAGGGCGGCGAGCACCTCGCCAAAGGAACGCAGCGCGCGCAAGTCGCTCACACCCATGGCGCGCGCCACACGTGCCGGTGTGCCGAACAGATTGGCCAGCACCGGCATGTTGTGTCCGGTGGGGTGTTCGAACAGCAGGGCCGGGCCACCGGCACGCAGGACGCGGTCGCACAGCGCCGTCATTTCAAGATGGGGCGAGACGGGCTCGGCCACGCGGCGCAGGTCGCCGGTCAGCTCGAGCTGGGCCATGAAATCGCGCAGGTCGCGGTAGCGCATGGCTCAGGACCCGGCCGTGGCGGGACCCCGCCCGTCCCAGCGCGGGGCCAGGTCATGCGGCAGGTCCAGCAGGTCCAGCACACGCGCCACGCTGCCGTCCACCAGCTCGGCCACCGACTGCGGGCGCTGGTAGAAAGCCGGCATGGGCGGGCAGATGATGGCGCCCATTTCGGTCACGCTGACCATGTTGCGCAGATGGCCCAGGTGCAGCGGCGATTCGCGCACCATCAGCACCAGGCGCCGGCGCTCCTTGAGCACCACGTCCGCGGCGCGCGTGATGAGGTTGTCCGCCAGTCCGTGCGCCACGGCGGCCAGCGTGCGCATCGAGCAGGGCGCCACCACCATGGCACTGCATAAAAAGGAGCCGCTGGCAATGGAGGCGCCCACATCGCGCACGTCGTGCACCCGATCGGCCAGGGCTTCGACGGCAACGCGGCTCATGCCCTGCTCCTGGTCGAGGTTGCGCCAGCCCGCATCGGACACCACCAGGTGGGTCTCGATCCCCGCCAGGGCATGAAGCACCTGCAACAGGCGTGTGCCATACACCGCGCCGCTGGCCCCGGAAATCGCAACAACGATGCGTCGGGCCGGGGGCACGCTGTCACCGGGGAGCATGTTCGTCCGCGCCTCTGGCGGCAACCCCACCACCGTGAGTGGACGCACGCAGCGGCACCGCCAGCAGGTCGGCCGCCACCCGCTCGAGTACAAGCGCCGCCTGCGCGGGATCGAAATCCTCATGCGTCCGTTTTTTGACCCCGTATTGCTGGAGCGGGTAATGCCGGTCGGCCGTGATGCCATGGCGCGCCAGCACGCTTTTCACGCAGGCCAGCGGGCAGCCGTCGAGCGCAATGACGGGCCGCCCGGAGCGCACGATTTTCATCAGATGCGGCACGTCGCCACCCACCCCGGCAATGCAGGACATCTCGGCGACGCCGCGCCGGTCCAGCTGCAGCGCCACCTGGTTGGCCAGCTGCGCGGCGCTGGAACAGCCGGAGCATGAATACACCAGGGGGAGGTGGTGACGGTCCTCAGTCATGTCTTTCCGCTCCGTGCTCCCGCGGGCCGACACCGGCCATTCGTTTGCGCGGTCCCAGACGGGTCAGCAGCTGGAGCGGCGTCCACTGCTGCAGGTCGAGCACCGGCAACTCCAGGGCATCGAGCGCGTTCTTGACGACCAGGCCCAGTTCGGTGTCGCCCTCCATGGCCAGGCGGCGGCTGAAAAAAAGCGTGTCCGGGTCTTCCTGCCGCTGCGCCAGGCGCATGAAATCGTGGGCGCTGGCACTGATGGCCAGGTCGGTCGCCTGCTGCCGCGGGCAGGCGGCAAAGCGCTGCCCCGTCCAGGAAAAGTCAAAGGTCAGGCGCGCGTCGCGCACGTGGATGCGCAGTTTTTTGTGCAGCAACAGGCGGCCCACGTCGGCCGGCAGCTGGCGCGCCAGGCCCAGGTTGAGCGCACTCACCAGCAGCACCGAGCCGGGATAAGCCGGCAGGCGCTCCAGCAGCGATCCGAGGGCCGGCGGCAACGCCAGGGAAGGAGATGAGGAGAGGGGTTTCATGAGGATCCGGACAGTCAGGCCACATACAGCAGCACGGTGATGAAGTGGCAGATGCTGCCGCCCAGCACAAACAGGTGCCACAGACCGTGGCCGTGGCGCACCTTGTGGTCGGTGGCGTAAAAACCAATGCCCAGGGTGTAGCAGGCGCCGCCCGCGGCCAGCCAGGCAAAGCCCGGGGGCGTCAGGGCGGTCCACAAGGGCGACACCGCCACCAGCGCCAGCCAGCCCATCAGCACATAAATGACCAGTGACAGCACGCGTGCGCCCTTGGCCAGCCAGATTTCCTGCACGATGCCCAGCAAGGCCAGGCTCCACACCACGCCCAGCAAGGACCAGCCCCAGGCACCGCGCAGCGACACCAGCGCGAAGGGCGTGTAGCTGCCGGCGATCAGCAGGTAGATCGAACAATGGTCAAACTTGCGCAGCACGTTTTTGGCGCGGCCGCGCACGCTGTGGTACAGCGTGGAAAAGACGTACAGCGCCACCAGCATGGCGCCGTAGATGCTGAAGCTCACAATTTTCCAGGGGTCGCCCACAAAACCGGCGGGCACGATCAGTGCGACCGAACCCGCTACGGCCAGCCCAGCGCCGACGAGGTGGCTGATGCTGTTGAAACGTTCACCGTGGTACATCGTTGTCAGCCCTCAGCCAGCTAACGCGGAGGCCACCTGCTCCAGGCCGGGGCGGCCGTGCCAGTAGCCATTGCAGCCCTTCTCCGGCATGAGGGGCTGCATGCGCGCCAGCGCCTCCTGCGGCGTCAGCACCTGCTTGCGTGCTGCGTCGAACAGGGCGATCACCTCGGCCATGTGCTGCGCCTGCGGACTCAGGCGGATCACCTCCACGCCCGCAGCACGCATGTCTTCCAGCGCCTCGACCAGGTTGTAGACGCGGGCCGACTGGGTCTGCGTGCCATTGAGCACCAGGAACTCCTCGCTCTCGCGGGTCCTGAGCATCAGGCCGTCCGGGTGGTCGAGGCAACTGAAGCGGCAGTCGTCCTTGGGCAGGTTGCGCTGCCGCGCGGTAAAGCAGCGCGCCGAGTAGGCCAGCGGCATGCGCCCGTAGGCAAACACCTCGGTCTCCAGTCCGGGTGGGCGGTCCTGCTGCAGCAGCGCCAGATCACCGTGTTTCATCTCCAGCGGCATGACCCAGCGGCTGGCGCCCAGCGAGGCCATCCATTGCAGCGACGCCTGGTTGTACAGGTTGAGGTGCGGGCCGGCCACAAAGGGCAGCTTGCCGGCCAGGCGGTGGACGGCGCCCATGTCGTTGGCCTCGACCCGGAAATCGCCGTTGGCCGTGATCCTGTGCATGGTGCCCACGTCGCTGCCTGATTCCAGCAGCACCTGGGTCGAGAGCACCACCTCCTTGCCGGCAGCGCGCAGGCGGGCCGCGATGTCCAGCCAGTCGGCCAGGCGCAACTCATGGCGCCGCGAACACACGGTCTCGCCGAGGTAGACCACATCCACCGGCGTCACAGCAACTGCGTCGTAAAAATTGAAGACAGTTTCCCGCTGCCAGTAATACAGCAGCGGGCCCAGGGCGATTTTCATGGTGCGGGCTTCCATCATTTCCAGGGCCGGTGGTAAGCGCCCAGCGTGTGCTGCTGGCCCTCGGCCACCTGGTCGAGACTGGCCATCCAGCTGGTTTTCGGTGCGTAGCGATGCGGGTTGGCAACGCAATGGTCGATCGCCTCGCGCCAGACCCGCGTCACCTGCGCTACATAAGCAAGGCTGCGCTGGCGGCCCTCGATCTTGATGGCGCGCACCCCCATCTTCATGAGCTGGGGCAGAAGTTCGAGCGTGTTCAGGCTGGCGGGCTCCTCGATGGCGTAATAACTCTCGTCATCACCCACATCAAAGCGCCCCTTGCACAGCGTGGGGTAGCCGGCGTTTTCCGCGCTGGCATACCGGTCAATCAGCACACCGCCGAGCCGCGATTCCAGGCCCCGCGGCGTTTCCTGCCAGCGCACGGCCTTCGCCGGCGAACACACGCCGTGCGTGTTGGGCGACTCGCCCGTCACATACGACGACAGCGCGCAACGCCCCTCCACCATCACACACAGGCTGCCAAAACCAAACACCTCGATGTCCACCGGTGTCTTGTCAATCACCTGCCGCACCTGTTCCAGCGACAACACACGCGGCAACACCGCGCGAACGATGCCGAACTGCTCGCGGTAGAAGTTGATCGCCTCGTAATTGGTGGCCGAACCCTGCACCGACAGGTGCAGGCGCAGCGCCGGATAACGCGAAGCGGCGTACTGCATGAGCCCGGGGTCGGCGAGGATCACGGCGTCCACCCCCAGGTTCACCGCCTGGTCCAGCGCCGCGCGCCAGGGACCGGGGTTGGCGGCCTGCGGATAGGTGTTGAGCGCCATGAAGACCTTGCAGCCGCGCTCGTGGGCATAACGGATGCCCGCGGCAATCGCGGCCTCGTCGAAATTGAGGCCGGCAAAGTTGCGTGCGTTGGTTGCGTCGCGCAGGCCCAGGTAGACACAGCTGGCGCCGTTGTCCACCGCGGCCTTCAGGGCCGGCAGGCTGCCGGCCGGACAGACCAGTTCCGGAGGGGCTGAAGGGGACAGGGCAGGTTCGGCAAGAGGTGTAGAGGTGGTCATGCGGGTGGCGATCGGACGTCGGACCCCGAACGGAGCCGTCACAGCACACGACCATACGCCGATCCATCCAATACTTTCTGATCCCCGTCAAGAAATGGGCTCAAGGCCCTCAAGGCCGATCGGCGCAAGCGGCCTCGCAAACGCCGGATCTTCCGGCGGGAAGCAGCGCCGGATCCCAAGACAAGCCTGACGGGGAACGAGGTGAGCAGCCATCAACGGCGCATTTGACCTGAATCAACAGGGGCATTGCCATCGGCTATTTTTATAGGTGTATTATCTATACATCTTATAAATTATCCTTTCTCGTTCTTGTTACTGGAGTCTCCATGAGCCACACCTCTGCCCCTGCCGCGCTTGATATCCGCGCCCTTGCGCCCCGCGAGCGACATCCCCTGATCTTCTCGACCTTCAGCCAACTCCGCGCCGGCCAGGCCATGGAATTGATCAATGACCATGACCCGCAGCCGCTGCATCACCAGTTCCAGGCCGAATGGCCGGGCAAGTTCAGCTGGGCCTACCTGGAACAGGGACCGGCAACCTGGCGCGTGGCCATCACCCGGCTGGCGCCCGCGCACAGCGACGGTCAATGCTGCGGCTCCTGCGGCGGCGCCTGATCCCCTTGACAGAAACCAGAAGGAATACGCGATGAAAAACAACAACATGCTGTGGCGCTGGCTCGGCTTCATCTTTGTCCTGTCGTTTGGAGCCCTGGGTTACCTTGGCGTGCAGATCTACCTGACAGCGCCGCCCATCCCCAAGGCCGTCGTCACCACCTCGGGCGAAGTTCTTTTCACCGGCGAGCAGGTCCAGAAAGGCCAACAGGTCTGGCTGGCCAGCGGCGGCCAGCAGCAAGGCAGCGTCTGGGGCCACGGCGCCTATCTGGCGCCGGACTGGTCGGCCGACTGGCTGCACCGGGAAGCAACGGCGCTCCAGACCATCCATACGCAGGCCTTGCGCAAGGATCCGTCAGCCATGACAGCCTCCGACCGCGGCGCGGTCGATGCTGCGCTGAAGGAGGAAATGCGGCGCAACACCTACGACCCCACCAGCGAGACCGTCACCGTGTCACGCGACCGTGCGCAGGCGATCCGCGAAGTGGCGGGTCACTACAACGCCCTGTTCGGCAGCGATGTGCTGCTGGACAAGCTGCGTGACCAGTACGCGATGACGGGCAACCTGCTGCCGGATGCGGCAGATCGGCATGCGCTCACCGCTTTTTTCTTCTGGACATCCTGGGCCGCAACCACCGACCGGCCGGGCGAGGAAAACCTGTCTTACACCAGCAACTGGCCGCATGAGCCCCTGGTGGGCAACAAGATGACCGACTCGGCCGCGATCTGGTCGATGGTCAGCATTGTGCTGCTGCTCGGTGCCATTGCCGCCATGTTGTGGCTGCACGGCAGCCAGCGGCATGAGCCCGAGGCCCTGCCGCCCAAGGCTGACCCTTTGCTGGGCGCGGTCGCCACGCCTTCGATGAAGGCCACGCGCAAGTACTTCTTTGCCGTGGTCGGTCTCATGCTGCTGCAGATCGCCATGGGGGTGGTCACGGCGCACTACGCCGTCGAAGGCCAGTCCTTCTTCGGCCTGCCGCTGGCCGAGGTGTTGCCTTATGTGGTGAGCCGCACGGTGCACACCCAGGTGGGCATCTTCTGGATCGCCACCGCCTGGCTGGCCACCGGTCTCTACATCGCCCCCCTGCTGTCGGGGCGCGAACCCAAGCTGCAAAAGTTGGGCGTGGATGTGCTGTTCTGGGCGCTGATTGCCATCGTGGTCGGCTCCACCGTGACCGGCTGGCTGGGCACGCTGCAGCACCGCGGCGTGGACTTCAGCTTCTGGGTCGGCAACCAGGGGCTGGAATTCACCAGCATGGGCCGTGTCTGGCAAATCCTGCTGTTCGTGGGTCTGCTGTTCTGGGTGTTTCTGCTCGGCCGCGCCCTCTGGCCAGCGCTGAAAAAACCGTCGGAAACCCGCGGCCTGATCGCCATGGTTTTCCTGTCGGCCACCTGCATCGGCGGCTTCTACGCGACGTCGCTGACCTGGGGCCAGAACACGCACTACTCGATGGTCGAGTACTGGCGCTGGTGGCTGGTCCACCTCTGGGTGGAAGGCTTCTTCGAGGTGTTCGCCACCGCCGTGGTTGCGCTGATCTTCACCAAGCTGGGGCTGGTTCGCACCGAAAGCGCCAACCGCGCCATCATCGCCGAGACCATCGTGTTCCTGTTCGGCGGCATCCTGGGCACGCTGCATCACCTGTATTTCACCGGCACGCCCACCTCGGTGATCGCCGTCGGTGCGGTGTTCTCCGCGCTGGAAGTCGTGCCGCTGACACTGATCGGCCTGGAAGCCCTGCAGACCTACCGGCGTTCCCAAACCCTGCCCTGGCTGGCCGCCTACAAGTGGCCTGTCATGTGTTTTGTCGCGGTCGGCTTCTGGAACACCGTCGGCGCTGGCCTGCTCGGTTTTGCCATCAACCCGCCGGCCTCGCTCTACTATGTGCAGGGCCTGAACATGACCGCAGCCCATGGCCACGCCGCCCTGTTCGGGGTGTACGGCATGCTCGGCATCGGCCTGATGCTGTTCTGCCTGCGCGGCCTGTATGCGCGCCACCTGCATGCCGACAACCTCCTCAAGCCGGCCTTCTGGAGCCTGAACATCGGACTGGCGATGATGGTCTTCCTGTCGCTGCTGCCGGCCGGTATTTACCAGGCCTGGGCCAGCGTGAGCAAAGGCCTGTGGTACGCCCGCTCGCCGGAAATCATCCACTCCCCCGTGATGGAAGCCCTGGTCTGGATGCGGGTACCCGGCGACATCCTGTTCGCCATCGGTGCGGTCCTGCTGGCCTGGTATGCCGTGCGCCTGTTGCGGCGCCCCGCGGTTCAGCCCGCCAGCGCCATCACAGCCAAGGCGGTGGCCGGTCTCTGACCTCCCTCGCAAGGCCGGCCGCGCCGGCCTTGCGTCCCTTTCCCCCTTTTTTTATTGGAGTTTTCATCATGAGCGAGATCCAGATCCTCCACAACGTCCACCCCTTCGACGCCCGCGGTGTTGCCAAACGCTTCCGCCATGCGGCCATCTTCGGCGCCCTGGAAAGCCTGCACCCCGGGGAAACCATGCGTTTCGTCAACGACCATGATCCGTTGCCACTGTTGAACCAGCTGCAGCAGGCCTTCGGCGAAAAACTGGGCATCGACTATGTCCGGCGCGAACCGGGGGAAATCGTGATCGACTTCCAGGTACGCGGCTGAGGCCTTACATTCACCCCATGAAACTCACCGCCTTTACCGACTACAGCTTGCGTGTGCTGATCTACCTGGCCGCGCAGCCCCAGAAACGCGCCACGATTGCCGAAATCGCGACCTCTTTCGCCGTGTCGGAAAATCATCTGACCAAGGTGGTGCACCTGCTCGGTAAAAACGGCTGGCTGGCGAATGTGCGTGGCAAGGGCGGCGGGCTCGAACTGGCCATGCCGCCCGAACTGGTTGGTGTCGGCGCGGTGGTGCGCCAGACCGAGGGCGCGGCGGTGGTGGCCGAATGTTTTTCTGATGAGTTCAACCACTGCGCGATCACACGCATCTGCCGGCTGCGTGGTGTGCTCGGTGAAGCGGTCGAGGCCTTCTACACCGTGCTGGACCGCTACACCCTGGCCGACCTGGTCCAGAACCGCCAAGCGCTGGCCAAGGTGCTGTTTATCGACAGGACCGCGTCCACGCCGGCGGCAAAACGCGCCGTCTGAGCGCTGATGCCGGAGCTGCCATGACTGAGCCCAAAGCGCCATTTCCCTACGAAGGCCCTGAGGCACTGCGCCAGCCCCTGGTGGCGGCACTGACGCGGGTGGTCGACCCGGAGGTCGCCATGAGCATCGTTGATGTCGGGCTCATCTATGGCGTCACCGTAACCGACGAGAAACTGCATGTCCGGCTGACCATGACATCCGCCGCGTGCCCGGTCGCTGATCTCATCATCGACGAGGTCGAGACCGAACTGGACCGCGTGGCGCCGCCGGACTTGCTGATTGAAGTTGAACTGGTGTGGGAGCCGCCCTGGTCCGCCGACCGGATGAGCGAGCGCGCCAGGCGCTTCATGCAGTGGTGAACACGTCGCGCCGACCCACGCACCCGCAACGCCAGACGGCGCCACGGTGGATCACCCTGGCCGTGCGGCCGCTGCTGCTGGGAGGGGTCGCGCTGTCGCTGCTGGCCGGCATCGCAGGCGGCCTGCTACGCGCGGGCGTGGCCCTGCCCGCCCTGCCGGATGCGGTCTGGCCCGGCCAGGCCGCGCTGGTCCATGCGGCTCTGATGATCTGCGGTTTTCTCGGCACCGTCATCGGCATCGAACGGGCCGTGGCCGTCAAGCTGCGCACCGCTTTCCTGGCACCGCTGGCCTCGGGTGCAGGGGGCGCGCTCCTGCTGCTGGGTCAGCCCGGGCCGGGCGCGTGGCTGGGCGTGGCCGCTGCGGCCATCTTCACCGCGGTCAATATTGTGATCGTGCGGCGCCAGCGCGCCGCCCACACCTGGCTGCTGCTGGTCGCCGCAAGCGCGTGGCTGACCGGCAACCTGCTGTTCGCCACGGGCCAGGGCAGCGTGGCGACGCTGCCCTGGTGGTTCGCCTTTCTCGTGATGACCATCGCCGCCGAGCGCCTGGAAATGACGCGGCTGATGCGCCGGCGACCCGCCGCGGAGCTGTCGCTGCAGGCCGTGCTGGCGGCGCTGCTCGCGGGCGCGGCCTGGTCGGCCCTGGCACCGGTCGCCGGCGGACTGCTCTACGGCGCAGCGCTGACCCTGCTGGCGCTGTGGCTGGCGGTTTTCGACATTGCCCGCCACACCGTCCGGGCGCACGGACTCAGCCGCTACATGGCGGTTTGCCTGCTTGGCGGCTACGCGTGGCTGGCGGTGGCCGGCATTGCGTGGGCGGGCACCGCCCTGGGCCTGCCCCTGCGCGACGCCGCGCTGCACGCCCTCGGCCTGGGCTTCATCGTCAGCATGATGATGGGCCATGCGCCGGTGATCCTGCCGGCCATTGCGCGCGTCAAGCTGCAATTCGGCGCCTTTTTCTACGTGCCGCTGGCCGTGTTGCACCTCTCCCTGCTGCTGCGACTGGTCGCCGGCATCTCCGGGGGACCGCTGCGCAGCACCGGTGCGCTCCTCAATGCTGCCGCGATAGCGCTGTTTGCGGCCACCATCGCCGGCGCCGCGATCGCCTGGCGCATCCATCATGGCGGGCCCGACGCCCTGCCCCACCGAAGGACCGACCCATGACGCCCCTCATCGCAGAACCTCCCCGCCCTTCGCCAGCACCGGCTGGCTGGGCGCTCTGGGATCTCGGTTTTCGTCCTTTTTACCTGCTGGCGAGCACTTTCGCTGCCTTGTCCATCGGCCTGTGGGCTCTGCAATTTTCCGGCTGGCTGAGCCTGCCCTACCTGCAGGGGCCGATGTGGCACGCCCACGAAATGCTGTTCGGCTTTGCACTGGCGGTGGTCGTCGGTTTCCTGTTCACGGCCGGGCGCAACTGGTCGAACCGGCCGACGCCCACCGGCTGGCCCCTGGCAGCGCTGGCGGCCCTGTGGGTGGCGGGCCGGGTGCTGGTACTCACGCCTTTCGGCTGGGCCGCGCTACTGGCCAATGTCGCTTTCCCTCTCGCGGCCGCCATCGCGCTGGCGATTCCCTTCATCGCCGCGCGCAATCGCCGCAACTACTTTTTTGTCGGTCTGTTGCTGCTGATGTCGGTAGCCGTGCTCGGCATTCACCTGGCACAACTCGGCGTAGTGCAGCTTCCGGGCTGGGTCGGCATCCAGCTTGCCCTGGATGTCATGCTGTTCATCATGGCCGTGATGGGTGGTCGCGTGATTCCCATGTTCACCAACAACGGCGTCCCGGGCGCCAATGCCACGCGTCAGCCCCTGCTGGAGAAAGCTGCTCTGGGCAGCGTGCTGCTGCTGCTGCTGGCCGACGCCCTGCAACTGCACGGCGCGTGGCTGGTCGCCGTGGCTGGCGCCAGCGCGATGGCCCACCTTGCCCGCTGGAGCCTGTGGCGCCCATGGAAGACAGGGCGCGCGCCGCTGGTCTGGGTGTTGCAGGTCGCCTACTTCTGGATCCCGATGCATCTCGCGCTGCGCGCCCTGGCAGCGGCGGGATGGGTGGCCCCTTCGCTGGCCACGCACGCGCTGACGGTGGGCGCCATCGGCGGCCTCATCATCGGCATGATGACGCGTACCGCACGCGGCCACACCGGCCGGCCGTTGCGGGCCGACCGCAGCGATGTGGCCTGTTATGTCCTGATTCTGCTCGCGGCGCTGGTCCGCGTGTTCGTGCCGCTCGTTGCACCGGCGTGGATCATCCAGGCCACGCTGGGGTCGGCCGCACTGTGGTCTGCCGGCTTCGCGCTTTATGCCGTGCGCTACTGGCCGGTGCTGACACGGCCACGTATTGACGGGCAGGCGGGCTGACGGCAGGCGCTTTACCCGCGGGGCGCAAAATGGGGTCATGAAACCACCCAAGCGACTGCAGTCATTGATTGAAGAAGGCCTGATCGACACCGTGGTGCGTCAGTTGATGAGCGGCAAGGAAGCCATGGTCTATGTTGTTCGCTGCGGTGACGAAACGCGCTGCGCCAAGATCTACAAAGAGGCCGATCAGCGCAGCTTCCGGCAGGCGGTGGACTACACCGAAAACCGCAAGGTCAAGAACACCCGCCAGGCGCGTGCGATGGCCAAGGGCACCCGCTTTGGCCGGCAGGCAGCCGAGGCGGCCTGGCAAAGCGCTGAAGTCGACGCCCTTTACCGCCTGGCCGCCGCCGGTGTGCGCGTGCCCACACCGCACAACTTCTGCGACGGCGTGCTGCTGATGGAGCTGGTGACCGACGAACATGGCGACGCGGCCCCGCGCCTGAACGATGTGGAGTTCACGCCGGAAGAGGCGCGCCTGCACCATGCCACGCTGCTGACGGAAGTGGTGCGCATGTTGTGCGCCGGCGTCGTGCACGGCGACCTGTCCGAGTTCAATGTGCTGCTGGCCGCGGACGGCCCGGTGATCATCGACCTGCCGCAGGCGGTCGATGCCGCCGGCAACAACCACGCCAGCCGCATGCTGCTGCGCGATGTCGCCAACCTGCGCGGCTTTTTCGGCCGTTTCGCGCCCGACCTGCTGACCACCGCCTACGGCCATGAGATCTGGGACCTGTACCAGCGCGGCGTGTTGCGGCCCGAGACGGTGCTCACCGGTCGTTTCGCGCACAAGCTCGGACCGGTGGACATGGGCGCCGTGATGGGCGAGATCAACGATGCGCGGGCCGAAGAGGCGGCTCGCCGCCTGCGCATGCAGGCCCTGTAGGCCCACGCGGCCGGGTGCCCGACAGACAGGCGCACCCCTTTCGTGTACGGTGGTCCGCAAGGCTGCACATCCCGTGCATGCGAAAGCCCCCATGAACAATCCTCACTACACCCCCCGCACCTTTGGTGACCGTTTTGCCTACGCCTTTGTCCGCTTCCTGCGCTTTTTTGCCGACCTGTTTTTTGCCAAGCGCTACGGCCACCGCGCCATCGTGCTGGAAACCGTCGCCGCAGTTCCCGGCATGGTGGGGGCCACGCTGACACACCTGCGCTGCCTGCGCCGCATCGAGGACGACAGGGGCTGGATACGCACGCTGATGGACGAGGCCGAGAACGAGCGCATGCACCTGATGACGTTCATCAAAATCGCGCAGCCCAACTGGTTCGAGCGCGGGCTGGTCATCCTGGTACAGGGGTTTTTCTACAACGCCTACTTCCTGCTGTACCTGAGCGCCCCGGGCGTGGCGCACCGGGTGGTCGGGTACTTTGAGGAAGAGGCCTACACCAGCTACACCCACTACCTGGCGCTTATCGACTCGGGCGCCCATGCCAATGTGGCCGCCCCGCAGATTGCCAAGGACTACTGGAAGCTGCCTGCCGACGCAACCTTGCGGGACGTGGTGCTGGCCGTGCGGGAAGACGAGGCGGGCCACCGCGACGTGAACCACGGTTTTGCCAATGAGCTGCATGGCGGCGGCGCGCAGCAGCGCGCCGCCGGCTGAGAACGGTTCTCCGGGCGTGTCAGCGCACCGGGTTTTCCAGGCTGCCGATCCCGTCGATTTCCACCCGCACCACATCACCGGCCTGGAGGTACTTCGGCGGCTTGAAGCCAATACCGACACCGACCGGCGTGCCGGTGGCGATCACGTCACCGGGGTAGAGCGTGATGCCGGCCGAGAGGGTTTCGATCAGTTTGGGAATGTCAAAAATCAGGTCCGCGGTTGAGGCGTTCTGGCGTTCCTCGCCATTGACATAGCAGCGCATCCTGGTGTTGCTACCGTCCAGTTCGTCGGCACTCACCAGCCACGGACCCATGGGGCAGAAGGTGTCGAACGATTTGCCCATGTGCCATTGCTGGTGACGGCCTTGCCAGTCGCGCGCAGTGATGTCGTTGACGATGGTGTAGCCCCAGACATGGGCCATCGCGTCTTTCGCGGCAATGCCCTTGCCGCCGCGTCCGATGATGACGGCCAGTTCGGCCTCGTAATCGATCGCCGTGGAAACCGCCGGCATCTCGATGGCGGCGCCGGGACCGACCACGGATTCCGGCACCTTGGTGAAGATGATGGGGTCGGCAGGAATGTCACCGCCCGATTTGGCGCTGCTGTCAAAGCCGCTGCCGGCAAACTCTTTCGCGTGCGCAAAGTAGTTTTTCCCGACGCAGAAAATATTGCGGCGCGGCCTGGGCAGCGGGGCGATGATCTGCACCTCATTGAGGGCGAGGGCGGGCAACAGGGCCGGCAGGGTGTCGCCACGCGCCTGCATCTCGATCAGCGCCTGCGCCCCCAGGGCACTCTGCGCTTCGGGCAGATCAAAGGGCTGGACCTGCTGGAGGTCGGCGGACACCAGACCTACACCGGACCGGCCATTGAGGCGGTAGGCAACAATTTTCATGGCGCTGTCTCTCTTTGTTTTTGCCCGGCAGGAAAGTGCCGCGGCGGTTGCGGAAGCAGGAGCCTGGGGACAGACTCCTAGGGATTGCGATAACCCAAAAATTTCAGGCGGATGTTAGCATGCAAACCATAAAAAGTGCGCCGGTTTTTCGATCCGCCGCCGACCAACCTCAGGAGACAAACATGAAACGCAGATCCGTATTGTTGGGTGCCTTGCTCATTTCGGCCACCACCTGGGTGGCCGCACAAAACGCATGGCCCGCACGCCCCATCACGATGATCGTGCCCTTCCCGCCTGGTGGCCTGGCCGACCTCGTGGCGCGCCCTGTGGCCGAAGCCATGTCACGCGACCTGGGTCAGCCGGTGGTGATTGAAAACAAGGCCGGCGCCGGCGGCGGCATCGGCATGGGCGTGGCCGCCAAAGCCAAGCCCGATGGTTACACCGTGCTCCTGGCCTTGTCCTCGCTGACCGTCATTCCCGAGGCGGACACCCTGCGCGGGCGCCCGCCCATGTTTGCGCTCAACGACCTGCGCCCCATCGCGCGGTTTACCGCCGACCCGACCGTGCTGGCGGTGCGCGCCGAGTCGCCCTGGAAAACCGTGAAGGATTTTGTCGAGGATGCCAGGAAGCGCCCGGGCGCGATCAACTACGGCTCATCGGGCAACTACGGCACCATGCATGTGCCCATGGAAATCCTCTCGCAGAACGCTGGCGTGAAAATGACGCACATCCCCTTCACCGGCGCAGGCCCCGCAGTGGTGGCGCTGCTGGGCGGGCAAATCGACGCGGTCTCCTCCGGGCCGGCCACCGTGCTGCAGCACGTCAAGGCCGGCAAACTGCGGGTACTGGCCCATTGGGGCAATGGCAAGCTCGCTGCCCTGCCAGAGGCGTCCAGCCTGAAAGACGCGGGTTACAACGCCGAATACGCGCAGTGGTCCGGCCTGTTCATCCCCAAAGACACCCCTGAACCCATTGCCCAGCGCCTGCGCGCCGCCGCCAACGCTGCCGCGCAGGACAGCAAGGTCAAGGAAGTCATCCTCAACGCCGGCAGCCCGGTGTTGTACCAGGACGCTGCCGACTTCGAGAAATACGTGCAGGCCGACGCCAAACGCATGGCCGATGTCGTCAAGCGCATCGGCAAGCTCGATTAGGGCCTGTTCCCAACGCCAGGTCTTCACGGGAGAACCTCATGGGCCTCAGAAAAACGCTTCTTCTTGCGCTGGGCCTGGCCGCAACAGCCCTGGCCACCAACGCCGCCGCGCAGGCTTACCCCGGCAAGCCGGTGAAAATCATCGTGCCCTTCGCCGCGGGCGGCCCGGCCGACAACTACGCCCGCTTCATCGCGCAGCGCCTGCAGGATTCGCTGGGCCAGTCCTTTGTGGTCGACAACCGGCCCGGCGCCGGCTCCATCATTGGCACCGACATGGTGGCCAAGGCGGCGCCCGATGGCTACACGCTGCTGATGATGTCCAACACCCACACGGTCAACGAAACGCTGATTCCGGCCAAGCCCTTCCAGCTGATGCGCGACTTTGTGGCGGTGGCGCCGGTCAACTACTCGGACCTGGTGCTGGTCGCCAACCCGGCGCTGCCGGCTTCGACCTTGAAGGACCTGGTCCAGCAGGCCAAGGCCAGGCCCGGCAAGTTCAATTACGCGTCCTCCGGTCCCGGCACGCCCTACCACATGGCAGGCGAACTGTTCAAGAGCATGGCCGGCGTCTACCTCGTCCATATTCCTTACCGCGGCAGTTCCGGCGCGCGCACCGACGTGATCGGTGGCCAGGTCGACGTGATGTTTGATGCCGTCACCACCATGGCCGAGCAGATCAAGGCCGGCAAGGTCAAGGCCATCGCCACCACCGGCCGAACCCGTTCCGACGTGCTGCCGGATGTGCCGACCATGAACGAAGCCGGCGTGCCCGGTTATGAAGCCACGATCTGGTTGGGCCTGATGGCGCCGCGCGGCACGCCCAAGGCCGTCGTCGACCGGCTCAATGAAGCGGTCTCGAAAATCGCCAGCCAGCCGGAAGTCAAACAACTCTGGGTCAAGCAGGGGGCCGTGCCCCTCGTGATGACGCCTGAAGTGTTCGACAAATACATGCGCGACGACATCGCCAAATGGTCGCGCGTGATCAAGACCGCCGGCATCAAGGTCGACTGAGACTGACAGACCGGAACCTCCATGACCCCCCTTCATCTGCTCAGCGGCGGCGCCGCCAAAGGCCTGGCCTCCGCGCTGCAGGCCCGTTTTCTTGCACAAACCGGCCTGGCCATCGAAGGCAGCTTCAATGCCGTCGGCATGATGCGGGATCAGTTGCTGGCCGGGGCACCCTGCGATGTCGTCATCCTGACCGATGCACTGATCACGCAGCTGACCGAAAGCGGCCATGTGGTGGCCGGCAGTGCCCGGCCGCTGGGCGTCGTAAAAACCGGCATCGCCGTGAAAGACGGCGCCGCCACACCCCTGCTGGACAACGAGGCCCAGCTCAGGCAGGCCCTGCTGTCGGCAAGCGCTGTCTATTTTCCCGACCCGGTCAAGGCCACGGCCGGTATTCACTTCATGAACGTGCTCAAACAGCTGGGCATTGATGTCGAACTGGGCGATCGCCTGCGCCCCTGTCCCAATGGCGCAGCGGCCATGCAGGCCCTGTCGCAGGCCGGCGAGCCCGGTGCCATCGGCTGCACCCAGGTGACTGAAATCATCTTCGCCCCGGGCGTGCAACTGGTGGCAGCCCTGCCGAAAGCGTTCGAACTGGCGACGGTCTACACCGCCGCCATCTGCAATTGCGCCGCCCAGCCGCAAGCCGCCGCCACGCTGATCGACCTGCTCACCAGTGAAGAAGCCGCCGGGCTTCGCAGCGCCGGCGGCTTCGAGCCGCTTCCGGAGTGAACAGGCTCAGGTCCTCAAACCCTATAGCAGCAAGGCGTTGACCCGCTTCACATAGGCCGCCGGGTCATCCGGCAGCCCGCCTTCGGCCAGCAAGGCCTGGTCGAACAGGATGTGGGCCAGGTCGTCGAAGTGTTCGCTGCCCTCCAGCTTTTTGACCAGCGGGTGCTGGGCATTGATTTCCAGAATCGGCTTGATCTCGGGCGCGGCCTGGCCGGCCTGCTTGAGCATGCGCGCCAGTTGCGTGGACATGTCGCCTTCCTGCACCACCAGACAGGCCGGTGAATCCACCAGCCGTGTCGTGGCGCGCACGTCGGAGGCCTTGTCTTTCAAGGTTTCCTTGAGTTTGTCGAGCATAGGCTTGAACTGGGCCTGCGCTTCCTCGGCGGCTTTTTTTTCATCCTCGTCCTGCAGCTTGCCCAAGTCCACCGCACCCTTGGCGACCGACTGCAGCGGCGTGCCGTCGAACTCGTGCAGGTAGTTGAGCGCCCACTCGTCGACACGGTCCGTCATCAAGAGCACCTCGATGCCCTTCTTGCGGAAGATCTCGAGTTGCGGGCTGTTCTTGCCGGCGGCCTGGGTGTCGGCCGTGATGTAGTAGATCGCGTCCTGCCCTTCCTTCATGCGCGCCTTGTAGTCGGCGAAACCCACGCTGGTGGTGTCAGTCGTCGAACTCGCAAACCGCAGCAGCTTGGCCAGGCGCTCGCGGTTGGCGAAGTCTTCGCCCAGGCCTTCCTTGAGCACCGCGCCGAACTCGGCGTAAAAGGCTGCGAATTTTTCCGGCTCGTTGGCGGCCAGGTCCTCGATCATGGACAACACGCGTTTGGTGCAGCCTTCACGAATGGCCTTGACGGCGCGGCTTTCCTGCAGCAGCTCGCGCGAGACGTTGAGCGGCAGGTCGGCCGAATCGACCACGCCCTTGACAAAACGCAGGTAGACCGGCAGCAGCGCCTGGGCGTCGTCCATGATGAAGACGCGCTTGACGTACAGCTTGACGCCGGCGGCCTTGTCGCGGTTGAACAAGTCCATCGGCGCCTTGGCCGGGATGTAGAGCAGCTGGGTGTATTCGGTCGCGCCTTCGACGCGGTTGTGCGTCGTCGCCAGCGGGCTCTGGCTGTCGTAGCTGATCTGTTTGTAGAACTCGTCGTACTGCTCTTGCGTGATGTCCTTCTTGGCGCGCGTCCACAGGGCAGCGGCCTGGTTCACGGTTTCCCACTCGTCGCTGGTCACCATTTCGCCGGGCTGACCGTCCTCGCCCTCTTTCCACGCCTCTTTCTTCATCAGGATGGGCAGGGAGATATGGTCGGAGTACTTGCTGATGATGCTTTTGAGCTTCCAGGTGTTGAGGTACTCGGTGGCGTCGTCTTTCAGGTGCAGGATGACGCTGGTGCCGCGCTCCGCGCGGTTGATGGACTCGACCTCGAAATCACCGGTGCCGGCGCTGCTCCAGCGCACGCCTTCGGCCACCGGCAGGCCGGCGCGGCGACTCTCGACGATGATCTTGTCAGCCACGATGAAGCCTGAATAAAACCCGACGCCGAACTGGCCGATCAGCTGCGCGTCGTTTTTCTGGTCGCCCGAGAGTTTGGCCACGAAGTCGCGCGTGCCGCTCTTGGCAATCGTGCCCAGGTGCTCCACGGCTTCGATCTGCGACAGGCCGATGCCGTTGTCGGTGATGGTGATGGTTTTGGCCACCTTGTCGAAGCTCACGCGCACATCGAGATCGGGCGCGTCTTCGTACAGCTCCGGATGGTTCAGCCCTTCAAAACGCAGCTTGTCGCAGGCATCCGACGCGTTGGAGACCAACTCGCGAAGAAAAATGTCGGGGTTGGAGTACAGCGAATGGGTGACCAGGTTCAGCAGCTGGGCCACTTCGGCCTGGAAGGAAAGGGTTTGCTTGCTCATGTGGTGGGTTCTTGAAAATCAGGGGGAATAAAACAAACGCCCCTGGAGTTAGGGGCGTCGTCGCATATTTCAAGAGCTGATTATCGCGGGTCCGGATGCGCTCCGGGCCCGCGACCGCTGCCCGGCTCAGCCTTCCAGGCCGGTCAGCTCGCCGCTGCGGATCTTGCCCAGACGCAGGGCCTGCGCGGCCTCACCACGCACGATGGCGGTGGGCACGGCAGACTTCACCGGCGCAGCCACACGTGAACCGGAAGGAATGTGGCTGTAGGTCCTGACTGCGGTCACGGCCTCGGCCAAAACTTCGGCGCGGGTGCGGCTGCCTTCTGTCTGCAGCGCAAACTGCGAAGCAGGATCAGGCGTTTCGGCGCGTACACCGGTGGAAGCGATGGCAGCAAAAGTAGCAATGGCGATGAGGGCGTAAGACTTGTTCATGATGATGACCTTTCAGTGAGTGGTTGAAAACCGGAAGTTGTTCGGTTGGATCCGGCTCTTTCAAGCCCAAACTTCAACCGTGATCTCACTGTAGGTGGCGCCAATTAGGCGACCATGAGCGAAGTCTTAGCTGGCAATGAGCACCCCGTCTCAGAGTGTCTCGACACGCGCCACCAGGCCGCTGCGGCCTTCGCGGTTGCGCAGGGTGATGCGCAGGCCGCAACGCTCCGCCGCCGCCTGCGCAATGGCCAGCCCCAGACCACTGCCACCCGCATCGCTGCCCGGCACCCGGAAGAAACGGTCAAACACGCGGCCCTGCAGCTCGGGCGGAATGCCGGGGCCGGCATCTTCCACCTCGATGAGCAGGCGTCCCTGCGCAGTGCCGATGCGCACATCCACCACGCTGCCTTCCGGGGCGTAGCGCAAGGCGTTTTCGATCAGGTTGTCCACGACGCTGCGCAGATCACTGCCGGGACAGTGCAGCATGGCGGCCTCGACAGGCAGGCGCGAGGCGTCCAGCCCCAGATCGATGTTGCGCTGGTCGGCCAGCGTGATCAGCTGGTTGATGCTTTCGTGCAGCACCTCGTGCACATTGACTGGTCCGGGGGCCGGCTCGGCGCCCGCCGACTCCTGGCGCGAAAGCTTGAGCAACTGGTCCACCAGCCGCTGCGCCCGTTGTATGCCCGCCTCAAGCTGGGCAAAGCGCTGCGCCGGCGCGCCGGTGCAGAGGTCGCCGCGCAGGTTTTCGAGCTGCAGGCCGACGGCGGTGATCGGCGTGCGCAACTCGTGGGCCGCATCCTGTACAAACCGGCGCTGCGTGGCAAACGCATCACGCAGCCGTGTCAGCAGGCTGTTGAAGGAAATGACCAGCGGCGCAATTTCACGCGGCACCCGGTCCAGCGGCAACTCGGCAATGCTGTGTTCGTCCTGCGCCGAGGCTTGGCGGGCGATCGTGCCCACCTCGCGCGAGACCATGGCCACCACGCACCAGAGGATCAGCATGGACAGCGGCAGCAGCAGGATCACGGGCGCGATGGCAGCGCCCGCCTGCCCGACCGCCACGTGACGGCGAAATTCGCCGCTTTGCAGCACCTGGATGCGGCGCGCTGCCCCGGCCTTGCCCGGCCCCGTGGTATAGACGCGCCAGCGCTCGCCGCTCATCCTGACGTCCTGAAAGCCCGGTGCTTCCAGCAACGCCATGGCCGATTCCGGCCACGAACTGAAGCGCGGGTTGCCGTCGGCATCAAACACCTGCACCACGTAGGTTCCCAGCTTGTGCACCCGCTCGCGCGTGAGCGTGGGCAGCGCGATGTCCTGCTCCTGCGCCGCCATGGATTCGGCCAGCAACTCCATCTGGTTGTCCATGAAGGTGCTGGCCATGCGCAGATAGCTCCAGTACGCAAAACCCGCCGAAGCCGCGCCCACCAGCAAAAACACCGGCACCAGCCAGAGCAGCAGCGCGCGGCGCAACGAACACAGCCGGCCGGCAGGAAAAACGTGGAACATCATGCCGGGTCTCCGGAGGCTGGCAAAGGGGCGTGTGACGCCGCCGCCAGCGCAGGGGAGGCCGCCGGGGCGGCGGCCGCAATGCGCCAGCCCAGGCCGCGCACATTGCGGATGGTGTCCGCGCCCAGTTTCTTGCGCATGCCGTGGATCAGCACGTCCACCGCATTGCTCATGACTTCTTCGCCCCAGCCGTAAATCCGGTTTTCAAGCTGGTCGCGCGACAGGATGGCGCCCGGCCTTTCCAGCAAGGCGTGAAGCAGCGCGTACTCGCGCGCCGACAGCGCCGAGGGTTCGCCGTTGACCAGCACCTCGCGCGTGGTCAGGTCCAGCCGCACCGCGGCGTTGCCGATCACCGAATGCGCGCTGCCGTCGCGCCGCCGGATGACCGCACGCATGCGGGCCAGCAGCTCGCGAAACTCGTAGGGCTTGATGAGGTAGTCGTCCGCCCCGAGGTCCAGCCCCGCAATGCGGTCATCCAGGCCGTCGCGCGCGGTGAGCACCAGCACCGGCGTGGCATCACCCCGTGTCCGGGCCTGGCGCAATACCTCGACGCCGTCGCGCTTGGGCAGGCCCAGGTCCAGCAGCACACAGGCGTAAGCGCCGTCGGCCAGCGCACTCTGCGCCAGCATGCCATCGCGCACCCAGTCCACCGACCAGCCGTTGGTCTCCAGCGCCTGTTGCAGGCTGCGGCCAATCATGTCGTCGTCTTCCACCAGCAGGACCCGCATCATGCCTCCCCGTGCCGCGGCGACAGGCCTTCCCAGCGTGCCTGCTGCCTGGCGGCCTGCAGCAACAGGGCACCGGCGCACAGCAGGGCGGCCATGCCGGCCAGGTTCAGGTAGAAAGCGGTGGTCGCGCTGAAGCCGGGCGTGGCCAGCGCAATACCGACAAAACCGGCCTGGCTGAGCAGCCCCGCCGCCACGACGGCCGGCCGGAGGGTCCGCACCAGCACGGCGCCCAGCAGCGCGGCCGCCAGCAAGCCGATCAGGAACTGGTGGTGCAAGAGCAGCGGGAGCGCCGCGCCGTCGGCTGGCGGCAGGGCCAGCAGGACAAACACGGCGCTCACACCGGCGGCGAGCAGGATGGCGCGGGCAACACGTTCGGCAAAGGTGTCCATGGCGGGCAGGGTGTGGTGGTGGAGGCTGTATCTTCGCCGGACTGAATTAGCCTTGAATTAGGGGCTGATGCGGGTGCGGCTGCGGGTGGCGACCTGAGCGGACCTGAACGCTCACGCCAGCCAGCGCCTGAGCTGGTGGTAGACCGGCAGGCTGTGCAGCAGGGCCATGTGGCCGGTCCCGGTGGCCACCCACTGTCGGTCCGCCGGGAAAGCCAGGCAGCGCGCCGCTTCGGCATGCCGGCCCAGCGCGCTGGACAGGGGCACCAGGCCATCGCCGAGGGCATCGTCGAGCTGGCGCCCGGCCGTTGCCGCCGCCGCGACCACGCCCAGCGTGGCGGCCACCGCAAAACAGGCGACGCCGGCCGGCAGCGGCAAAGGCTGCCGCGTGTCCGAACCGCCGGCAAACCGGTCGGCGCCCTGCCAGTCGGCCGGCAGCACATTGCCATACCGCAGGTCGGTGATGCCTGCGCTGCGGATCTGGCCGATTTTGGCAAACGGCCGGGTCAGCGGGTTGCTGCCGAGCACGGTGTCCACCCAGCGCCCGACTTTTTCCAGCGGCGCGCCATGGTGTGGTGTGCCCAGAAAAACCAGGTGCCGGAGCCGGCCTGGCCAGTGCATGCCCTGGGCCGACGCGCTGTGGCAGGCACTGCGTGCCACCAGGCCGCCCATGCTGTGGGTCAGCAGGGTCAAGGCCTCGACCTCCTGCGGCCAGGCCTGCAGCAGCAGCTCGAGCAACGCCGCCAACTGCCCGCCATTGACCGAGGTGTGCAGGCCGGTGTTGTAGTGCAGGTAAACCGGGGTGTAGCCGAGCTCGTGCGCGAGCCCCTCTCCGTAGTCCTGGCCGTGGCCCGGCAGCGCCTCGGCCGGGCTGTCAGCGCGCCACTGCAGGTCGTTCATGCACAGGCCGTGCACCAGCAGCAGGAGCTTGCCGGTCGCGCGCGGCAGGTGCTGCGCCAGCGCGGCTTTGTCCATGGGCAGGGACTGGCCGTCATGGCGCAGGCTCATGCGGATGGCCAGCGGATTGGCGGTGTCCAGCAGCTGGTCACCGAGCACGCCGTTAAGCGCCGCCAGCAGGGCTTCGCGCTGCGGCGATGAGGCTTGCGGCCCCGGCCTGGGCGCCACGCGCGCCAACAGGGCGTCGATGCTGCCGCCGGCCAGGCGCGTCACACCCTTGACGCTGCCGTACACCAGGCCGGTGATGCCCCTTTTGCGGACACCCGAGGCGCCCGCCGTGCGGTCTACAAACTTCTGCCCGGCCGCGCCAAACGGCGCGGCGACTGCCTTGTAGACATTGCCCTGCACTTTCTCGACCAGCTCGGTGATGCCCAGCGTGCCCTGAGTGGCGAGCTGGGCAAGGCCCCGGAGGTCGGACAGGTGCAGGTGGCGGCGCCAGTCAGCCAGGGGGGCCCGCGCGGGGCGGCGGCGCGACGATGGGGTGGTCATGCGGCCATTGTCGCGGTCACCGGCGGCGGCGTCCACCCGCGTCGCCTCCGGGTGATTTGATGAACCAAACAGGCTTTAACCCAATGGGTACGGGCGCCAGCAGCTCCTGAAACAGGAGCAATCCGGGATTAAAACCGTTCGTGCGGCGCCAGGTAGCGCCACTGGCCGACTGGCAGATGGCCGAGGTTGACCATGCCGATGCGCACCCGTTTGAGGCCCGTCACAAACAGTCCGACCTGCTCGCACATACGGCGGATCTGGCGCTTCTTGCCTTCCTTGAGCACGAAGCGCAGCTGCTCCGGGTTTTGCCATTCGACGCGCGCTGGCTTCAAAGGCTCGCCGTCCAGGCTCAGGCCGTGGCGCAACAAGGCGAGTTTTTCCGGTGGGAACACGGCCTGCACATTGACGGTCTCGTCGCCGTAGCTGACGCGCACGAGGTACTCTTTTTCAATCTCCGAGTCCTCGCCGATCAGTTGCCGCGCGACGCGGCCGTCCTGCGTGAGCACCAGCAGCCCGATCGAATCGATGTCGAGCCGGCCTGCCGGCGCCAGGCCGCGCAGCTGCTCGTGGCCCCAGCGCATGCGGCTGTTGCACTCGCGCCAGCGGTTTTGCGGCTGCACCAGCACCACGGCGGGTTCGTGGCCGTCCTCGGCCTGGCCGCTGACATAACCGACCGGCTTGTTGATCAGGATGGTGACCTGCTGGCGCTGGTACTGCTCGGCCTCGCGCGCCACCTCGATGCGCGCATTGGCCGCCACCGGCTGGCCCATGACCGCCGGCTGGCCGTCCACACGGACCCAGCCGCGCGCAATCCAGTCGTCGGCCTCGCGGCGCGAACACAGGCCGAGTTCGGCCATGCGTTTGTTCAGCCGGATGGTGGCCGGGCCGCCGTCCGCAGACGTGCTGGCCAGCGCGGGCTTGGGAATACGGCGAGCGCCGGAAGGGGGAGTAGGAACAGTCATGACGGACTGATTTTGCTACAAACGCAGGCCGGCCCGCTTGCCGCGTATGCTGGCGCCTATTTGAAGTGGGCCAGGAAATGCGCCAGGTCGGCCAGGTCGCTGTCCTTGAGCCCATACAGGGAGGCCGACATGATGGTGTCACGTCCGGGCCCAGCGTGGTCGCGAAACTGCTTCATCGCGTACAACAGAAAGTCTTCCTGCTGGCCAGCCAGTCTCGGAATCTGCTCGCGTCCGGCGTAATCCGGCAAATGACAGGTTCCACATAGCATCTTGCGGGCGGTGTCCTTGCCGCGCAGGTAGGTTTCGCTGTTCACGGGACCGGCCGCCGCGCGAAGCGGCGTCTGCGCTGAAAAATAGCTGGCCAGAATGGTGAGATCGGCATCCTTGACGCCGTCGAGCAGTCCCTTCATCTGCGGGATGTCGCGCAGGCCTTCCCGAATCAGGACCAGCTGGTTTTCAAGGAAAACCTTGGGCTGGCCGGCCAGCGAGGGAATCTGGGGGTTTTGCGAGTTGCCCTGCGGGCCGTGGCAGGCGATGCACAGTGGCAGTTGCTGAGGCTGCTGCGCCTGAACCGGGGCCATGAAAAAAAACAGGGCCACTGCTGCCAGTGCCCTGCTTGTGTGCGTGAAGTTGGCTTGTTTAAGGCTTGGCATACGAGATGCGGTAGATCGCGCCCAGTTGCTCGTCGGAGAGCAGCAAGGAACCATCCGGCATTTGCAGCAGGTAGGCAGGACGGCCCCAGAAGGCCTCGGTCGCGTCATCCTTGAAGCCGGTGATGAACGGGGTGACCTTGGGGTTCTTGCCATCGGCATCGGCGCGGACCATGACCACGTCATAGCCATTTTTCTTCATGCGGTTCCACGACCCCTTGCGCGCGACGAACATCGCGTTTTTGTACTCGGCCGGGAACATGCTGCCAGTGTAGAAATGCAGGCCCATGTTGGCCGCGTGCGCGCCCATGGTTTGCACCGGCAGGGTGACGCCATCGCAGGGCTTGTCCTTCTTGATGTCCCGATCGGCCACACCATTGGCATGGCAGTAGGGGAAGCCGAAGTTCTGCCCGACCCGGGTCATGCGGTTGAGTTCGTCTTCCGGGCTGTCGTCGCCCATCCAGTCCCGTCCATGGTCGGTGAACCACAACTCCTTGGTGACCGGGTGCCAGTCAAAGCCCTGGGTGTTGCGCACGCCGGTGGCAATGACCTCCATGCCGGAGCCGTCGGCGTTGTAGCGGCGGATCTGGGCATACTCGTTGGTCGGCAGCACACAGATGTTGCAGGGTGCGCCAAACGGCACATACAGCTTGCCGTCCGGACCAAAGCGGATGTACTTCCAGTTGTGGTGCTGCTCCTTCGGCAATTTGAAGGCGGCCGTCAGATCGACGGGTTGCACATTGGGGTTTTTCTCGATGCCGTCAAAGCGCAGCACTTTGTCGATGGCCATGACGTAGAGCGATCCATTGTGCATGGCCACGGCGGGCTGGTTCAGCTTGTCCACCACCACGCGGCTGGTGCGCTCCTTGCCGTTGTCGGTGATCTCGTAAACGCGACCAAGGCCACGTGTGCCGACATAGATTTTCCCGCTTTCACCGCGGGCCATGGCCCGTCCACCCGGCGTGCCATGTGACCAGATCTCGGCCTTGAAGCCCGCTGGCAATTTCAGGTTCTGGATGGGGATATCGGCAGCGGGTGTCGCCGTCAGCTTGCCCGCGTGGGGTGCGAGTTTGGAATCGGCCTGATCGGCTGTTCGGCCCTGCTGCCAGGCAGGGGCAGGCGCGGCTGCAGCCGCAGTCCGGGGCGAAGACGGGGCGGTTTGCGCACAGCCCGACAGAACACCCATCGCAATCAGCGATCCCCAGAAAACCCTGTTTTTCAGCATGACAATCTCCATTTTTTACATTTTTGCTACGCGAGTTGGCATGCTAACGTCACTACCCATGAGGCAGCAGAGGGTTTTCACTTACCTGCGCCAGGGCTGGCCGGACGATGCGGCGATATTTCAAACGTGGGGGCCGTCCCCGCTGGCTTTGACGCCGGAAACAGTTGCCGGGAGTTTCACCGGAAATTCGAAGCTTCGACACGCCCTGTGCCACAACGCTTAACGATCGTTTTTACCGAGACCAACGCTGGACCGCAACGCGCCCAGATCCAGCACACGCAAGCCGCCATACTCAATCCGGATGGTTCCCTGTGCCTGCAGGTTGGCCAGCGCCTCGTTCACACGCTGGCGCGACAGCCCCACCAGATAGGCCAGCTCCTGCTGGGTGATGCGCAGGATTTCGCCGACGCCCGGATAGAGCACGGGGTTGAACAGGGCCGCCAGACTGCGGGCCACCCGCGCATCCGGGTTGATCATGCGGTCGATCTCGCGCGCAGCGATGAACTGGCCCAGACGTTCATTGATCTGGTTCATCACGAAGCGGTTGAAACCGATCGAGTGGTCCAGCAACCAGTGGAAGGTGTCGACCGGCAAGCCGGCCACCACGCTTTTGCGCAGCGCCTGGATGTTGTAGCGGTAAGGCTCGCGCTTGAGCGCCGTCCCCTCACCGAACCAGCCCCCGGGCGGCACGCCGGTGAAGGTCATGGTCAGCCCCTGGGCGTTGTCGGCGCTCATCTTGAGCAGGCCCTCAACCACCCCGAACCAGTAGGTCACCGGCCTGCCGACACGGCAAACATAGTCGCCGGCGGCGGCGTCGCCCACCTGCAGCTGCGCCACCGCGCGCGCGCGCTCCTCCGGCAGCAACTGCCACAGCCAGGGAATGCCTTGCTGCTCTTCAGGGGTGGGCGTCCTGCGGCGCTGGTGGAGGGTCAGGTCAGTAGACACGGGTCACAAGGGTCAGGTGAAGGAATCCCCCTCGGGAAACTCCGGAGAGGGCACACCCTTGAATTGTCGCTGGATAGACATTTCATTGTCAATCCACCCCCTAGCATCTGGCCACTCCAATGACAACCTCCAGCCAGGACCCGATGACCACCACACCCCCCTTCTCACCCCGTCACGGGCCTGCGGCAACAGGCGCCCCCCAGGCCGACCAGCTGACACGCCGCAGCGTGCTGGGCGCGCTCGCGGCGCTGCCCGTGGCCTTTCATGCACCGCTGCGCGCCGACAACACCGCCCCCCTGAAAATCGCGCAGTCCACGGCACTCAGCGGACCGCTGGGCGAACTGGGCCTGGCCATGCACCAGGGTGCCAGGGCATGTTTTGCGGCCATCAATGCCAAAGGCGGGGTGAACGGCCGGTCCATCGAACTCGCCGCAGTCGATGACGGCTACGACGTCAAGCGTGCGCTCGCCAATGTGAAGGGATTCATTGAAGACCGCAGCAACTTCGCGCTCTTCAATTGCATGGGCACACCCATGATCGAGGCCATGCTGCCGCAGGTGATTGAATCGGGCATCCCGTTTTTTGCACCCTTTTCCGGCGCCCTGTCCGCGCGACCCAAAAATGCCCGCAACGTGTTCAACATCCGCGCCAGTTATGCGGACGAGGCGGAGCAGCTGGTGCAGCACCTCGCGACCATCGGCGTCAAGCGCATTGCGATCGTCTATCAGAACAACTCCTTCGGCAAGGAAGTGTTCGACGCCACCCAGCGTTCCATGACCCGGCACAAGCTCGATGCCACGGCCATCGTGACCGTGGAGAACAATTCCTCGGACGCCGGCGCAGCAGCGGCCAAGGTCGCGACCTCGAACCCGGAGGCGGTGCTGGTCGGCCTGGCGGGCAAACCCACCATCGACTTTGTCAAGGCGATGCGCATGCATCGCAAGGGGCTGCCGCTGTATGCCCTCTCCATCATGGGAGCCGCCGCCACCATCAAGGCCATGGGTGACGATGCGACCGGCATCGCCATTTCCCAGGTCGTACCCTTGCCGAACGCCATCGTGGTGCCCGTCGTTCGCGAATTCCAGCAGGCCTGGAAGGCGGCCGGCGTGACACTGGCGCCGTCTCATCTGGCGCTGGAGGGTTATCTCAATGCCCGGGTCTTCGCCGAAGCACTCCGGCTTGCGGGACGCAACCCGACACGCAGCGGCTTTGTAGACAGCACCTGGAACCTCAAACGCTACGACCTGGGCGGTTTCGAAGTGAGCTTCAGCGATTCGGCGACAAACGCGTCGCGCTTCGTCGAACTCACCATGGTTGCGCGCGATGGCCGCTTTATCCGATAACAGGACCGCACCCCGGGGACACCCCACTAGGACTTACCCGGAAATTGTCGTCGCAATGACACCGTAACGTCAAAGCCAGTCCTACTATTCATTCCACGCCAAGCGGCTTCTCCTGAGTGGGAAGCCGCACTGAACACTGGAGACAAGGTACCGAATGCAGACCACCTTCCCCCGATTGCTGCTGAAACACGCCGCAGAGCGCCCCACGGCGCCGGCCATGCGCGAGAAGGAATACGGCATCTGGCAGGCGCACAGCTGGGCCGACATGGCCGCGCTGGTGGAACACATCGCCTGCGGCCTGCACCAGGCTGGCCTGCAGCGCGGCGAACACATGGTCGTGGTTGGCGCGAATCGCCCGCGGCTGTACGCCACCATGCTGGCGGCGCAGTCGCTGGGGGCCATTGCCGTGCCCCTCTATCAGGACGCCGTCGGCGCCGAATGTGTGTTCCCCATCAACAATGCGGAAGTCCGCTTTGCGATGGTCGAAGACCAGGAGCAGGTCGACAAACTCATGGACATCCGCGAGCAGTGTCCGCAGCTGGCCCACATCATTTACGACGACCCGCGCGGGCTGCGCAACTACAACGAGCCGGGCCTGGTCGCCCTCGACGCACTGATCGCCTCGGGCCAGGCGCTGGCCGCCAGCCAGCCGGCGTTTTTCAGGAACCAGGTCGAGCAGGCGCAGCCTGACGAGGTGGCCGCCATGTTCTTCACCTCGGGCACCACCGGCAACCCCAAGGGCGTGGTGCACACGCACCACACCCTGCTCGACCGCGCCGAAGCCGGCGCCGAGTTCGACAAGCTGACCAGCCACGAGGAAGTGCTGGCCTACCTGCCGCCGGCCTGGATCGGCCAGAACATCTTCAGCTACGCCCAGTGGCTGTGCTGTGGTTATGTGGTGAACTGCCCCGAAAACGCGAGCACCGTCACCATCGACCTGAAGGAAGTCGGCCCGACCTATTACTTCGCCCCGCCACGGGTGTTTGAAGGCCTGCTGACCAGTGTGATGATCCGCATGGAAGACGCGGGCCTGCTCAAGCGCAAGATGTTTCACTTCTTCATGGACGTGGCCAAACGCGTTGGCCCGGCCCTGATGGATGGCCAGCCGGTGGGCGCTGGCGACCGCCTGCTCTACGCGCTGGGCCAGGTCATGGCTTACGGTCCGCTGCGCAACAACCTGGGCTTCAGCCGGGTCCGGGTCGCCTACACGGCCGGTGAAGCGATTGGTCCCGACCTGTTCACCTTTTACCGATCCATCGGCATCAACCTCAAGCAGCTGTACGGCTCGACCGAAACGGCCGTGTTTGTCTGCCTGCAGCCAGACAACCAGGCGCGCGCCGACACGGTGGGCGTGCCGATCAAGGGTGTGGAAATCAGGGTCGCCGACAACGGCGAAATCCTCGTCAAGTCCGCCGGTCTGCTCAAGGGCTATTACAAAAACCCGGCCGCCACGGCGGAAGTGCTGACGGCCGACGGCTGGTACCACACCAGCGATGCCGGCTTTCTCGATGCCAGCGGCCACCTCAAGATCATCGACCGAGTCAAAGACGTCGGCCGCATCCAGGGCGGCGCCAACGACGGCGCCATGTTTGCGCCCAAGTACGTCGAGAACAAGCTGAAATTTTTTCCGCACATCAAGGAAGTCGTGGCCTATGGCGACGGCCGCGACAAGGTCTGCGTCATGATCAACATCGACTTCGACGCGGTCGGCAACTGGGCCGAGCGGCGCAACCTGCCCTATGCCGGCTACACCGACCTGGCGCAAAAGCCCGAGGTCTACCAGCTGATCAAGGAGTGTGTCGAGAAGGTCAATGCCGACCTGAGCGCCGATGCCCTGCTGGCAGGCTCGCAGATCAGCCGCTTCCTGGTGCTGCACAAGGAACTCGACGCCGACGACGGCGAACTGACGCGGACCAACAAGGTGCGCCGCGGCTTCATCGCCGACAAGTACCAGCCGCTGGTCGACGCGCTGTACAGCGGAAAAACCGAGCAGTTCATTGAAACCGTGGTCAAGTTTGAAGACGGCCGCAGCGGCAGCGTCAGCGCCACGCTCAAGATCAGCGACACCCAAACCTTTGCACCAGTGAAGGCTGCAGCATGAAAAAGATAGGCGACGTCATCCTCGACGTGCACAACATCTCCCTGAGCTTCGGCGGCGTAAAAGCGCTGACGGACATCTCCTTCAATGTGAAGGAGCACGAGATCCGCGCCATCATCGGTCCCAACGGCGCCGGCAAAAGCTCCATGCTCAACTGCATCAACGGCGTCTACACGCCACAGCAGGGCTCCATCACTTTCCGGGGCCAGACCTTCAAACACATGAACAGCCACCAGGTGGCTGTCATGGGTGTGGCGCGCACCTTCCAGAACCTGGCGCTGTTCAAGGGCATGAGCGTGCTCGACAACATCATGGCCGGGCGCAACCTGAAGATCAAAAGCAACCTGCTGATGCAGGCGCTGCGCATCGGACCGGCGGAACGGGAAGAGTTCAGGCACCGCGAAGCGGTGGAAAAAATCATCGACTTCCTGGAAATCCAGGCCTACCGCAAGACACCGGTTGGCCAGCTGCCCTACGGCCTGCAAAAGCGCGTCGACCTGGGACGCGCGCTGGCCATGGAGCCGCAGGTGCTGCTGCTCGACGAACCGATGGCCGGCATGAACGTCGAGGAAAAACAGGACATGTGCCGTTTTGTGCTCGACGTCAACGACGAGTTCGGTACCACCGTGGTCCTGATCGAACACGACATGGGCGTGGTGATGGACATCTCGGACCGCGTCGTGGTGCTTGACTACGGCAAGAAGATCGGCGACGGCACCCCCGACGAAGTCCGCAACAACCCGGACGTGATCAAGGCTTATCTAGGAACGAGTCACTGAATGAATAACTTGGCACACCCCTGTTGCGGACTCGCTTCGCGTAGCCGCCTCTCCCCTTGCAGGGGACGCCGCCTGCAGCCCGGCGAAGCCGGTTCTGCGGCCGCTGCTGGAAATTGGAGCAACTGATGGCATTCTTTCTGGAAACACTGCTGGGTGGCCTGATGGCCGGCATGTTGTATTCACTGGTCGCGCTGGGGTTTGTGCTGATCTTCAAGGCCTCCGGCGTGTTCAATTTCGCGCAAGGTGCCATGGTGTTGTTCGCCGCGCTGGCCATGGCCCGCTTCTCGCAGTGGATTCCGGAATGGACCGGCATCGAGAGCCTCCTGCTGGCCAACATCGCCGCTTTCGCGATTGCCGCCGTGATCATGTTTGTCGTGGCCTGGTTCATCGAACGCCTGGTGCTGCGGCACCTGGTCAACCAGGAGGGCGCGACGCTGCTGATGGCCACCCTGGGCATTGCCTATTTCATGGAAGGCCTGGGACAGACGATTTTTGGCGGCAACATCTACAAGATCGACATCGGCATGCCGAAAGACCCGGTCTTCGTGCTGGACTCGGTGTTCCCGGGTGGCATCCTGATCAACAAGGAAGACCTGTACGCTGCGTTGATCGCCGCCGTGCTGGTGGCCGCGCTGAGCTTGTTTTTCCAGAAAACCGCCACCGGTCGGGCCCTGCGCGCCGTGGCCGACGACCACCAGGCGGCGCAGTCCATCGGCATCCCGCTGAACCGCATCTGGGTCATCGTCTGGTGCGTGGCCGGCGTGGTGGCCCTGGTGGCCGGCATGATCTGGGGCAGCAAGCTCGGCGTGCAGTTTTCACTGGCCACCGTGGCCTTGCGCGCCCTGCCTGTGGTGATCCTGGGTGGCCTGACCTCCGTGCCCGGCGCCATCATTGGCGGCCTGATCATCGGTGTCGGCGAAAAACTCTCCGAGGTCTATCTCGGCCCGTTTGTGGGCGGTGGCATCGAGATCTGGTTTGCCTACGTGCTGGCCCTCGGCTTCCTGCTGTTCCGGCCGCAAGGCCTGTTCGGTGAAAAAATAATCGATCGCGTATGAATATGAAGCCCCCACGCTTGTCACTTACGTGTACTGCGCTGCCCCCCGGGGGGGCGCTGCGCCTGCGGACTGGCGAAGCCAGATCCGCGGCCCCTGCTGGACAAGGCATGAGCTTCCGCAGAACTTCTTTCATCGCGATCTAAACAGCGGCACATCCTATGTTTTACAGAGAAAACGGCCAATTCAAAACCAGCTACCGGGCAGACCAGCAGATCTTCCCGATCCTGCAGGACCGTATTGCCATCGCGCTGCTGCTGGCCATTGCTTTCGTGGCCGTCCCGATGCTGGCCAGCGACTACCTGTTTCGCGCCATCCTGATTCCGTTCGTGATCATGTCGCTGGCCGCGCTCGGCGTGAACATCCTGGTCGGCTACTGCGGCCAGATCTCGCTGGGGTCCGGCGCCTTCATGGCCGTCGGCGCCTATGGTGCCTACAACTTCTTCGTGCGTATTCCCGGGATGCCCTTGATCCCGGCGCTGATCCTGGGCGGCCTGTGCGCGACCTTCTTCGGCATCCTGTTCGGCCTGCCGAGCCTGCGCGTCAAGGGCCTGTACCTGGCGGTGGCCACGCTGGCCGCGCAGTTTTTTGCCGACTGGATGTTTCTGCGCATCAAGTGGTTCACGCTGGACACCCCGTCGGGCTCGGTGTCGGTGTCCAACCTGCAGGTGTTCGGCTTTCCCATCGAGAGTTCGGTGAGCCGCTACCTGCTCTGCCTGAGCGTGCTGGCGATCATGGCCCTGCTGGCCAAGAACCTGGTGCGCAGCGCGATCGGTCGCGAATGGATGGCGATCCGCGACATGGATGTGGCGGCCGCCGTCATCGGCATCCGGCCCATGTACGCCAAGCTCAGCGCCTTCGCTGTCAGCTCTTTCATCATCGGCGTGGCTGGCGCGTTGTGGGCCTTTGTCTACCTCGGCGCCTGGGAACCGGCGGCCTTCTCTGTCGACCAGTCGTTTCGCCTGCTGTTCATGGTCATCATCGGCGGCCTCGGCTCCATCATGGGCAGCTTCTTCGGCGCGGCCTTCATCGTGGTCCTGCCGATCGCGCTGAACCAGTTCCTGCCGGTGTTTGCCGGCCTGTTTGGCATCGAGATTTCCACCGCCGGCGTGTCGCATGCGGAACTGATGATTTTCGGCGGCCTGATCGTCTGGTTCCTGATCGTGGAGCCGCACGGCCTGGCCAAACTCTGGTCGGTCGGCAAGCAGAAGATGCGGCTCTGGCCGTTCCCGCACTGAGCCGGCATCAGGGTTAAGGATTACTGGGAACCACCGATGTGTTTTGCATGATTTGACCGTTTACTTGGGTGTCAGTTTTTTTGGGTGTATTTTTAATTTCTAGGAGACAACAATGACAGTTCGCAACTTGATATTGGCAGCGGCAGTCCTTGCCACTGGCGCATCGTCCGTCGTGACGACCAGCGCATTCGCTCAGGCCAAGGAGCAGTTCATTCCGGTGCTGTCCTACCGCACCGGCCCCTATGGACCGAACGGTGCGCCCTGGGCCAACGGCTATGTGGACTACCTCAAGCTGACCAACGCGCGTGGCGGCATCAACGGCGTGAAGATTTCCTTCGAGGAATGCGAGACCGGCTACGACACCGCGCGCAGCGTGGAATGTTATGAACGGCTCAAGGGCAAGGGCGCCGCACTGGTGCAACCGCTGTCCACCGGCGCCACCTTTGCGCTGACCGAGAAGGCCCCGATCGACAAGATCCCCGTGGTCACCATCGGCTACGGCCGCAGCGAAAGCGCGGACGGCACGGTGTTCAAGTGGAATTTCCCCATCGCCGGTACCTACTGGGTGGCCGCTGACGCCATCCTGCAGGCCATTGCCAAGAAAGAAGGCGGCTTTGACAAGCTCAAAGGCAAGCGCATCGCGCTGGTCTATCACGACAGTCCTTACGGCAAGGAGCCCATTCCCCTGATGCAGGAACGCGCGGCCATGCACGGCTTCAATCTGCAGCTGTTGCCGGTCACCGCACCGGGCGTGGAGCAAAAAGCCACCTGGCTGCAGATCCGCCAGTCCCGCCCCGACTACGTGGCACTGTGGGGCTGGGGCGTGATGAACTCCACCGCCATCAAGGAAGCCCAGGCCACCGGCTACCCGCGCGAGAAGATGTACGGCGTGTGGTGGGCAGGCGCGGAGCCTGATGTAAAAGACGTGGCCGATGGCGCCAAGGGTTACAACGCGGTGACCATGCAGCACGGTGCCGAACCCAACTCCAAGGTCGTCAAGGACATCCTGTCCATGGTGCATGCCAAGGGCCAGGGCACGGGTCCCAAGGACGAAGTCGGCCAGGTGCTCTACATGCGCGGCGCCATGAGCGCCATGCTGGGCCTCGAAGGCATTCGCTCCGCCCAGGACCGTTTCGGCAAAGGCAAGGTCATGACCGGTGAGCAGGTCCGCTGGGGCCTGGAAAACCTGAACCTGACACAGGCCAAGCTCGACGGGCTGGGTTTCGCCGGCGTGATGCGTCCGATCAGCACCTCGTGCACGGACCACATGGGCGCCTCCTGGGCCCGTATCCACACCTGGGACGGCAAAGGCTGGAAGTTCACTTCCGACTGGCTGCAGGCGGATGATCAGATCATCAAGCCGCTGGTCAAGGCCACCGCTGCCAAGTACGCCGCCGAGAAAAAACTTACGCCGCGCACCCCGGCAGACTGCCAGTCCTGATCTTCCAGGCCCATACCCCTTCCCGCCCGTCGGGAGGGGGCGCGGCTCCAGCGAGCCGCCAAACGCCAGCGCTTCAAGCCCCTGTTGCAGCGCTGCCGTTTGGACAGCAACAAGCAGAAACATTCTTATGGAACAACCTGACATCGCCAGCAATATCGTCCTGAACGTCAATGGCATTGAGGTCATTTACAACCACGTGATCCTTGTGCTCAAGGGCGTGTCCCTGCAAGTGCCGCAGGGCCGCATCGTGGCCATCCTGGGCGGCAATGGCGCCGGCAAGACCACGACCCTGCGGGCCATCTCCAATCTGCTGCAGGGGGAACGCGGCGCGGTCACCAAGGGCTCGATCGAGCTGCGCGGCGAACGCATCGAAAACCTGTCGCCGGCCGACTTGGTGCAACGCGGCGTGGTGCAGGTCATGGAGGGCCGGCACTGCTTCGCCCACCTGACGATCGAGGAAAACCTGCTGACCGGCGCCTACACACTCAAAAGCAAGGCCGAAGTGGCGGCCAACCTCGAGAAGGTCTACAACTATTTCCCGCGCCTGAAAACCCGGCGCACCTCGCAGGCGGCCTACACCTCAGGCGGCGAGCAGCAGATGTGCGCCATCGGCCGCGCGCTGATGGCCAGCCCCACCATGGTGCTGCTCGACGAGCCTTCGATGGGCTTGGCGCCGCAGATCGTCGAGGAGGTCTTCAACATCGTGAAAGACCTCAACCAGAAGGAAAAAGTGACCTTCCTGCTGGCCGAGCAGAACACCAACATGGCCCTGAAGTACGCCGACTACGGCTACATCATGGAAAGCGGCCGCATCGTGATGGACGGCCAGGCCAGCGACCTGGCCAACAACGAAGACGTCAAGGAGTTTTACCTGGGCGTTGGCGGCGGCGAACGCAAGAGTTTCAAGGACGTCAAGAGCTACAAGCGCCGCAAGCGCTGGCTTGCATGAAGCCCCCACGGTTGCTCACTGCGTGTAGCGCCCTGCCCCCCGCGGGGGCGCTGCGCCTGCGGTCCGGCAAAGCCGGTCCCGCGGCCCCTGCTGGTAAAGAGGGGAGCCCAACGCTCCCTCGGAGATCTTATGACTGAGTATTACGACGCCCTGGAGACACGGGACCCGGCCGCCCGAGAGATCCAGCTGATGGCGGCACTGCCGGCGCAGGTGGCGCACGCGCAAAAGGCGGCGCCGGCCTTTGGCGCCATTCTGGCGGGGCTGGCAGCCAGGGACATCATGTCGCGCCAGGCGCTGGCACGGCTGCCGGTCACACGCAAGCACGAGCTGCTGGCACGGCAGCAGGCGGGCCGTGGCACCGACGTGTTTGGCGGCTTTTCCACGCTGCTGCGCGGCCCGAAGATGCCACGTGTTTTTTCATCCCCCGGTCCGATTTATGAGCCCGAGGGTACCGCCCGCGACTACTGGCGGGCCGCCCGCGCCCTGTTCGCCGCAGGCTTTCGCGCCGGCGACCTGGCCCACAACGCGTTCAGCTACCACATGACGCCCGGTGCCTTCATCATGGAATCCGGTGCGCATGCGATCGGCTGCAGCGTTTTTCCGGCCGGGGTGGGACAGACCGAGCAGCAGCTCCAGGCGATCGCCGAACTCCGGCCCGAGGCCTACATGGGAACGCCCAGTTTCCTGCGCATCCTGGTCGAGAAAGCGCTGGAGACCGGCAGCGACATTTCCAGCCTGCGCAAGGGCCTGACGGGCGGCGAGGCGCTTCCGCCCAGCCTGCGCGACTGGTTTGCCGGGCACGGCCTGGCGGTTTACCAGAGCTACGCCACCGCCGACCTGGGGCTGATCGCCTACGAAACCTCCGCGCGCGAGGGCCTGGTGCTGGACGAAGGCGTGATTGTGGAAATTGTCCGGCCCGGCACCGGCGACCCGGTGCCTGAGGGTGAGGTCGGCGAACTGGTGGTCACCACCCTGAACCCGGACTACCCGCTGATCCGCTTTGGTACGGGCGACCTGTCGGCAATACTGCCGGGCGCCTGCCCGACCGGGCGAACCAACACCCGGATCAAGGGCTGGATGGGCCGGGCCGACCAGACCACGAAAATCCGGGGCATGTTTGTACACCCCGGCCAGGTGGCCGACATCACCCGGCGCTTTCCGGAGGTGCTCAAGGCGCGCCTGGTCGTCACCGGCGAGATGGCCAGCGACAGCATGACGCTCAAGGTGGAAGCCTCCGCCATGCCGCAGGGGCTGGAAAGCCGGATCAGCGAGGCGATCCGCGATGTGACCAAGCTGCGCGGTGATGTCGAGCTGATGGCGCCGGGCAGCCTGCCCAACGACGGCAAGGTCATCGAGGACGCCCGAAGTTACAAGTAGAGCCCCCACGCTTGTCGCTTCGCGTACTGCGCTGCCCCCCGAGGGGGCGCTGCGCCTGCGGGCCGGCAGAGCCGGACCCGCGGCCCCTGCTTGAAAGGAGCGCCCCCCCCGTTCGCTCACTGTGTGAACTCTCCGCCCCCTACTGGGCGCGGCGCCTGCGGCCCGGCCAAGCCGGTTCCGCGGCCTTGGCTGGCAGGGAGGGTGGCTACGCGCATTGCGCTGCTCCCGGGGGGCTGAGTGCTTGTCCTTACGTAGTTTCCGTGATGACGGCGGCGCCTGTGCCCCCTACACTGGAGCCATTCAAATCAACGGAGATACGTGATGAAACGCCTGCTAGTCCTCGCCGCTGCCGCGACGGCGCTGTTCGCCAACGCCCAGTCCTACCCGGGCTCCAAACCGGTTGCCATCGTGGTTCCTTTTGCAGCGGGCGGCCCGACCGACCGCGTGGCACGCGACTTGGCCGAGGCCATGCGCAAAAACATGCCCGGCGCCAACTTTGTCGTGGAAAACGTCAACGGCGCCGGCGGCACGATTGCCGCCACCAAGGTCGCCAAGGCCACCCCGGATGGCCACACCCTGCTGCTGCACCACATCGGCATGGCCTCCGCCCCCGCGCTGTACCGCAAGCTGCAATACAAGCCGCTGGAAGACTTCGAGTACCTGGGCATGATCAATGAAGTGCCGATGACGCTGATTGGCAAGCCCCAGCTGCCAGCCAACACCTACCGTGACTTCGAGAACTACATCAAGGCCAATGCCGGCAAGCTCAACATTGCCCATGCTGGCCTGGGTTCAGCCTCGCACCTGTGCGGCCTGATGTGGCAAGCAGCGATCAACGCCAAGGAAGCCATGACCACCATTCCGTTCGGCGGCACCGGCCCGGCGATGAATGCGCTGGTCGGCGGCCAGGTCGACCTGATGTGCGACCAGACCACCAACACCACCGGCCAGATCGAGGCCGGCCGCGTCAAGGCTTTTGCCGTGACCACGGCCAAGCCCCTGTCCTCGCACAAGTTGCTCAAGGACTACCCGTCCCTGCAGGACATGGGCCTGAAGGGTTTCAACCTGACCATCTGGCACGGCCTGTACGCACCCAAGGGCACACCAGCGGCCATCCAGGCCCAGCTGAACACGGCGCTCAAACTCGCATTGAAAGACCCCGACTTCATCAAGAAGCAGGAAGGCCTGGGCGCGATCGTCGTGAACGACAAACGCGTGGAACCGGCGGCACACAAGGCCTTTGTGGCCTCGGAAATCGCCAAGCTCAAGCCGGTGATCGAAGCCGCCGGCAAGTTCGCCGACTAAAAGCCCGCTCCCGGGAAAGCCGCCTGGCGAACAGCCCGGCGGTTTTTTTTCGCCCGTCCCACGCCCGGTGCCCCGGGTTATCCCACTGACACATTGACCCCGACCAGCGGTACAAACGAGCCATGCCCAAACTACGCGTCATTGACTCCATCACCGAACTCGGTGCGGGAGACGAAGGCTGCATGGCGGTGAGCGGCTCCCATGGCGGCTTGAGCTCAGCACGTTACGCCCTCGCGGCGAGGCCCCTGCTGAGCGTCTTCAACGATGCCGGGGTCGGGAAAGAGCAGGCCGGCATTGCCGCGCTGGATTTCCTGCAGGCACGCAACCTTGCCGCCTGCACCGTTTCACACCTCAGCGCGCGCATAGGCGAGGCACAAAGCACCCTGGACGATGGCATCGTCAGTCACCTCAACGCCCTGGCCTTTGCCCAAGGCGTCCGTGTGAATGAACGATGCCACCAGGTCATTGACACCCTGCAATCACTCCAAAGGAAAACCCCATGAACCTCCACACCACAAACCGGCGCCGCCTGATCTATGGCGCTTGCCTGGCCGCCCTGACGGGCGCCATGAGCATGCCGGCCGTCGCCCAAAGCGCCTGGCCGACCAAGCCGGTGCGCATCGTCGTGCCATTTGCGCCGGGCGGCACCACCGACATCCTGGCCCGCGCCGTGGCGCCCGAGCTGACCAAGGCGTTCGGCCAACCCTTCATCGTGGACAACCGGGCCGGTGCGGGCGGCAATGTCGGCGCCGACCTGGTGGCCAAATCCCCCGGGGATGGCTACACCCTGCTGATGGGCACAGTGGGCACCCACGGCATCAACAAGTCGCTGTACAGCAAGATGCCTTATGACCCGCAAAAGGACTTTGCGCCGATCACGCTGGTGGCCGGTGTGCCCAACGTGATGGTCATGAACGCCGAGAAAGCCGCCAAACTGGGCATCAACACCGTGGCTGATTTTGTCAAATACGCCAAGGCCCATCCCGGCCAGTTCAGCATGGCGTCCAGCGGCAACGGCACCTCGATTCACCTGGCCGGCGAACTCTTCAAGTCGCAGACCGGGATTTTCATGACGCACATCCCCTACCGCGGCTCCGGCCCGGCCCTGCTGGACCTGATAGGCGGCAACGTGGACGTCATGTTCGACAACCTGCCGTCGGCCATGCCACAGATCAAGGGCGGCAAGCTCAAGGCCTTTGCGGTCACCAGCGCCCAGCGCTCGACGGCCATGCCCGAGTTGCCCACGGTGGAAGAAGCCGGCAAGCTCAAGGGTTTTGAGGCCAGCAGCTGGTTTGGCCTGCTGGCACCGGCCGGCACGCCGCCCGACGTGGTCAACCGCATCCAGCAGGAAGTGGCCAAGGCCCTGGCCACACCGGCGATCAAGGAAAAAATGCTGGCCCAGGGTGCCATTCCGAGCGGCAACACCCCGCAGGAATTTGCCAAACTGATTGACGCAGAAATCAGCAAATGGGCGAAGGTCGTGAAGGCGTCTGGCGCGAAGGTCGATTAACGAACCTGCGGGCTCGCGTGCGCCGCGCGCGGTTGTCTTTTCAAGCAGGGGCCGCGGGTCCGGCTTTGCCGGACCGCAGGCGCAGCGCCCCCTCGGGGGGCAGCGCAGTACGCGAAGCGACAAGCGTGGGGGCTGTATTTCTAGACGCCCCAGACCACATCGTGACCCGCCTTGTGGTTGCGCTGCAGCATCTCGATGAAGGGCACGGCGCGCTGGCGCAGCCCCAGGCCTTCGCCGGGCACGGGGGCCGGCGCCTCTTCGTCATGGGACTCTTCCAGGACGATCGCGGCTTCCAGCGCCGCGATGGCTGCCGGCATCTGCTCGGGCAGGATGATGCCCTTGGGACCAGCGTCCTTGCCAATGATTTCCAGCACGCGTCGGCCATTGGCCTCCAGCATGATCAGGTCGCCGGAAGCTTTGGACTTGAACTTGTAAAGCATGGCAGCTCCTTTTTTTTGGATGAATAAAGATGATTATGAGCGCGTCCACGGCGATTGCCTGTAGGCAGCGTTCCCGTTCCTGGGCGGGCCAGTGAAGCAAAATAAGCGCTTATGTTCAATATCCCCACCGTTCAAAAGCCCGCCGCCCAGGGACTGAGCCAGGACGGCCTGAGCCTGCTGTCACCCACCGACCTGCCAGCCACCCTGTGCCTGCCGACTGAGTGGGCCGGCCAATGGTCCGGCCTGGCCGCCTCCTGGGAAAACCTGCCGCCCGATGCCCACCTCAAGGATGGCGGCCACTACCGCCGGCGCCGGCACAGCTGCTTTGTCCAGGAACTGCCCGGCGGGCAGCTGCAACAGACGCCATACCGTGCCCACTGGCAGCCCACCGACTACAACGCCCTGCACGGCGGCTTTGAGCGCTGGTTCGAACCGGTCGAACCAGCCGTCGCCGCCGCGCCGGCCTGGACCGCCCTGCTGTGCACCCTGGGTCAGCTGTTTGCCCAGGTCCGGCCGGTGGCGCGCTGGTACATCGAGGCCCACCAGTTCCGCATCGACACCGCGGGTGGCGTGGGCCGCCCCACGCCGGAAGGCGCGCACCGCGACGGCGTGGACTTTGTGGTGGTCATGCTGGTGGGACGCCGCGGCGTCAAGGGCGGCGAAACGCGGGTGTTCGACGCCAACGGCCCGCACGGCCTGCGTTTTGTCATGCAGGAGCCGCTGACCACACTCTTGCTGGACGACGCCCGGGTGATCCATGAGACCACGCCCATCCTGCCATTGGATGATGCTGCGCGGGACGGCCACCGCGACACCCTGGTGCTGACGTACCGGGCGAACGGATTCCAGTCCCCCTAATACAGCCCCCACGTTCGTTCACTACGTGTAACTCTCTGCCCCCCGAGGGGGCGCTGCGCCTGCGGCCCGGCAAAGCCGGTTCCGCGGCCCCTGCTTGCGAAGAGGGATCCTTCACGCTCGCCACTTCGTTCCCCTCAGGGCAGCGTTAACCATGAGGCCCGGGTTCCGAAAATCGCTTGACGAAAATAGTTTAAACCTAAACAATTAAGACTCGATCAATCAACTTGAACGGTCTTTCCATGCGCATCCTTTGCCTGGGCGGCGGGCCCGCCGGTTTGTACTTTGCCGTGCTGATGAAGCTGCAGAACCCGGCCAACCAGATCACGGTGGTGGAACGCAACCGCCCGTTTGACACTTTCGGCTGGGGCGTGGTGCTGTCGGACCAGACCTTGGGCAACCTGCAGGTGGCCGACCCCGTCAGTGCACAGCTGATTGGCGACGCGTTCAACCACTGGGACGACATCGAGGTATTTTTCAAGGGCCGCTCGGTGCGTTCGGGCGGCCACGGCTTTTGCGGCATCGGCCGCAAGCGCCTGCTCAACATCCTGCAGGACCGCTGCATAGCACTCGGCGTCGATCTGGTGTTTGAAACCGATGTGCAGGACGACCAGGCCATCACCGAGAAGTACCAGGCCGACCTGGTGATTGCCAGCGACGGCCTGAACAGCCGCATCCGCAACCGCTACGCCGACACCTTCAAGCCCGACATCGACCTGCGCGCCTGCCGTTTTGTCTGGCTGGGCACCCACAAGACCTTCGATGCCTTCACCTTTGCCTTCGAGCAGACCGAACACGGCTGGTTCGCGGCGCATGCCTACAAGTTCGACGACAACACCTCCACCTTCATCGTCGAGACGCCCGAGGCGGTCTGGAAAGCCCACGGCCTGGACCAGATGAGCCAGGAAGCAGGCATCGCCTTCTGCGAACAGCTGTTCGCCAAGTACCTGGACGGCAACGCCCTGATGAACAACGCCACGCACGTGCGCGGCTCGGCGATCTGGATCCGTTTCCCGCGCGTGGTCTGCGAACGCTGGGTGCACCACGAAACCATCCACGGCAAGGACGTGCCCATCGTGCTGATGGGCGATGCCGCCCACACCGCGCACTTTTCGATAGGCAGCGGCACCAAGCTGGCGCTCGAAGACGCGATCGAGCTGAGCCGCTGCTTTGCGCAACACCCGGCCGCGGACGACGCACTGCAGGCGTATGAGGCCGTGCGCTCGGTCGAAGTCCTGAAGATCCAGAACGCGGCGCGCAACTCGACCGAATGGTTTGAAAATGTGGACCGCTACAGCGGCCTGGACGCCGAACAGTTCTTTTACTCGCTGCTGACGCGTTCGCAGCGCATCAGCCACGAGAACCTGCGTGTGCGCGACGCCTCCTGGCTGCAGGGCTACGAGCAGTGGCTGGCCAGAAGTGGTGACAAGCCGGCGCCGCCGCCCATGCTGCTGCCGCTGAAGGTGCGCGAACTCCAACTCAAAAACCGCATCGTGGTTTCACCCATGGCCACCTACAGCGCCGTCGATGGCCTGCCCCAGGACTTCCATCTGGTGCACCTGGGCGCGCGCGCACTGGGCGGCGCGGCCATGGTGTTTGCCGAAATGACCGCGCCCTGCCCCGAAGGCCGCATCACACCGGGCTGCCCGGGCTTGTGGAACGAAGAGCAGATGCTGGCCTGGAAACGCATTGTCGATTTTGCACACCGCTCGGGCGAAGGCGTGACCATGGGCATGCAGCTGGGCCACAGCGGCCCGAAAGGCTCGACGCAGCTCGGTTGGGAAGCGCCCGACGAGCCGCTGCCTGCGGGCAACTGGCCGCTGCTGGCGGCCAGCGCGGTCTCTTACGGACCGACCAACGCCGTTCCGAAGGCGATGACACGCGAGGACATGGACCGCATCAAGGCGCAGTTTGTGGCATCAACGCAGTACGCCGCGAAGGCCGGTTTCGACTGGCTGGAACTGCACTGCGCGCACGGCTACCTGCTGTCGAGCTTCATCACGCCGCTGACCAACCAGCGCAGCGACGACTACGGCGGCAGTCTGGAAAACCGCTGCCGCTACCCGCTGGAAGTTTTTGCGGCCATGCGTGCGGTCTGGCCCGCGCACCGGCCCATGAGCGTGCGCATCTCGGCCCACGACTGGGCGCCGGGCGGCAACACCGCCGACGATGCGGTGGCCATCGCGCGCCTGTTCAAGGCCGCCGGCTGCGACTTCATCGACGTCTCCTCGGGCCAGACCACCCGCGCCGCCAAGCCGGTGTATGGTCGCATGTACCAGACCCCGTTTGCCGACCGCATCCGCAACGAGGTCGGCATCCAGACGATTGCCGTCGGTGCGATTTCGGAAGTGGACCACGTCAACAGCATCATTGCCGCCGGGCGCGCCGACCTGTGCGCAATTGCGCGCCCGCACCTGGCCGACCCGGCCTGGACCCTGCACGAGGCGGCCAAGCTGCAAAGCCGGGCGGTAAGCTGGCCGAAACCCTACCTCAGCGGCCGGGACCAGATGTACCGCGAACTTTCCAAGCAAAAACAGGCCTGAGCCCTTATCCGGCAAGCGCCAGTAGCTATCAAATAAACAGTCAATCAGGAGAGATGCCATGGACATGGAAGCACGAGGCCACCGCGAACACCCGGAAGCGCTGCGCCTGTGGCTGCGCCTGCTGACCTGCACGCAGCTGATTGAAAAACAGGTGCGCGGGCAATTGCGCGAACAGTTCGACACCACCCTGCCCCGCTTTGATTTGATGGCGCAGCTCGAGCGCAACCCCGACGGGCTGAAGATGAACGAGCTGTCGCGCCGCATGATGGTCACCGGCGGCAACGTCACCGGCATCACCGACCAGCTGGTGGCCGAAGGCCTGGTCGAACGCCTGGACGTCGAAGGCGACCGCCGCGCCTATCGCGTGCGCCTGACCCCGCGCGGCCGCAAGACCTTTGACGAGATGGCGCGCCAGCATGAGGGCTGGATTGTCCAGGCCTTCGGCGGCCTGTCGCCGCGCGAAATCGACACCCTGCACAAGCTGCTGGGCAAGGTCAAACAGCACCAGACCGATCTGAACCAGGAAATGGAAAACGCATGAAACACTACATTGGCCCCAGCAACCCCATGCACGCGCAGTTCAATGCGCTGGCCGGCTACCAGGCACGCCACTTTGCCTATGCTTTCGATGCCGGTGTGGCCACCCTGAGCCTGAACCGGCCGGAGCGCAAGAACCCGCTGACCTTTGACTCCTACGCCGAGTTGCGCGACCTGTTTCGCGCGCTGAACAGCGCCACCGATGTCAAGGTGATCGTGCTGACCGGCGCCGGCGGCAACTTCTGCTCGGGCGGCGATGTGCATGAAATCATCGGCCCGCTGACCCAAATGGCCATGCCCGAGCTGCTGGAATTCACCCGCATGACCGGCGACCTGGTCAAGGCCATGCGTCTGTGCCCGCAACCCATCGTGGCCGCGATTGACGGCATCTGCGCCGGTGCCGGCGCCATGATGGCGCTCGCCGCCGACATGCGGCTGGGCACGGCGCAAGCCAAAACCGCTTTCCTGTTCACGCGGGTGGGCCTGGCCGGCGCCGACATGGGCGCCTGCGCGCTGCTGCCGCGGCTGATCGGCCAGGGGCGCGCGTCCGAGTTGCTGTTCACAGGCCGCGCCATGACGGCGCAAGAAGGCCTGCAGTGGGGCTTTTTCAACGCTCTGCACGAGCCGGCCGAGCTGCTGGGCAAGGCGCAGGCACTGGCGGCCGATCTGGCCGCCGGCCCGACCTTTGCGCACGGCATGACCAAGACCATGCTGCACCAGGAGTGGGCCATGACGCTGGACCAGGCGATTGAAGCCGAAGCCCAGGCGCAGGCGATCTGCATGCAGACCAAAGACTTCACACGCGCCTACGAAGCCTTTGCCAGCAAACAGAAACCGGTGTTCCAGGGGGACTGATGTGAAAGCCGATACCCGACATCTGGCAATGCCGTTTTTTGACGAGGCGCATCGCGCACTGGGCGAGCAGCTCGCGGCCTGGGTGCCCGCGCAGCAGGTTGACGAAAGCGACGATAGACGCGCCTGCAGGCAGTGGGTGCGCCTGCTCGGCGACGCCGGCTGGCTGCGCTACTGCGTGCCCGCCAGTGCCGGCGGCGCCATGGACAAGCTCGACTCGCGTGCGCTGGTGATCCTGCGCGAAACCCTGGCCTTTCATTCCCCGCTGGCCGACTTTGCGTTTGCCATGCAGGGGCTGGGCAGTGGCGCCATCACGCTGGCCGGCACACCGGCCCAGCAGGCCGCCTACCTGCCCGCCGTCGCACGCGGCGACAAGATCGCCGCCTTTGCGCTGAGCGAACCCGACGCCGGCTCGGACGCCGGCGCGATGACCACCAGCGCCGACGCTTCCGATGGCGGCTGGGCCCTCAACGGCTGCAAGACCTGGATCAGCAACGGCGACATCGCCGACTTTTATGTGACCTTCGCCAAGACCGACCGCGAAGCCGGCACACGCGGCATCACCGCCTTCATCGTCGATGCTGGCAACCCCGGCCTGGACAGCAGCGAACACATCGCGGTGATGGCGCCGCACCCGCTGGCCACGCTGAAGTTTGCCCATTGCAAGCTCCCCGGCGAGGCGCAACTGGGCGCACTGAACGGCGGCTTCAAGCTGGCGATGCAGACGCTGGACATCTTCCGCGCCTCGGTCGCCGCTGCGGCGCTGGGCATGGCGCGGCGCGCGCTGGCTGAAGCCGTGCGTTTTTCGCGCGAACGCAAGATGTTCGGCCAGACCCTGGCCGACTTCCAGCTGACGCAGGCCAAGATCGGCGAGATGGCGGCGCTGATCGATGGCGCCGCCCTGCTGACCTACCGCGCCGCCTGGCTGCGCGACGACAGCGAAGCCAGCGGTGCCGGCAAACGCATCACGGCCGAAGCCGAAGGACGGAGAGATCGCACCGTGGCCGCTGCGATGGCCAAGATGACGGCCACGGAAAACGCCCAGCGCGTGATCGACATGGCCCTGCAGATGCACGGCGGCCTGGGCGTGAAAGTCGGCACCAAGGTCGAAAGCCTGTACCGCGACATCCGCTCGCTGCGCATCTACGAAGGTGCGACCGAAGTCCAGCAACTGATCATCGGCAAGGCGGTATTGCAATCATGAGCACCTCCTCCCACCCCTCCGTCCAGACCGACCGCTTCGTGCATGATCGCCTGCCGCCGCCGGAACAGTGGCCGCAGATGCGCTACGAACTGCCCGAACTGCAGATTCCAGCACAGGCCAACCTGGTCGATGTGCTGTTCGAGCGTGCTGACAAGCGCGGCCTCTCGGACCGGCCCTTCCTGCGCTCCGACAAGATCATCCTGAGTTATGCCGACGCCCATGAACGCGTCAAGCGCATCGCCCAGGTACTGGCCGAAGACCTGCAGCTGGTGCCCGGCAACCGCGTGTTGCTGCGCGGCGGCAACACCATCGGCATGGCGCTGGCCTGGCTCGGGGTGGTCAAGGCCGGACTGGTGGCCGTGGCCACGATGCCGTTGCTGCGTGCCAAGGAACTCGGGGAAATCATCGCCAAATCCCAGGCCACGGTGGCGCTGTGTGATGCCAGCCTGCTGGCCGAGCTGCAGGCCGCCCGCGACCTGGACCCGACGCTCACGACCATCGTCCCTTTCAACCTGAACGAGCCCGATTCGCTCGCCGTGCGTGCCGCCGGCAAGGACGGCCAGTTCGCGCCCTGCCGGACCTCGGCCGATGACATCGCCATGATGGCCTTCACCTCCGGCACCACCGGCACGCCGAAAGCAGCCGTGCACACACACCGCGACGTGCTCGCCGCCTGCGAGGCCTGGCCGCGCCATGTGCTCCAGGCCACGCCGGACGACATCGTGATGGGCTCACCACCGCTGGCCTTCACCTTCGGCCTGGGCGGCATGCTGGTCTTCCCGATGTGGGCGGGTGCCTCGGTGTATTACCCCGGCATCCCTTACACCCCGGAAGCCATGGTCAAGCTGATCAACGAGGTGGGGGCCACCATCTGCTACACCGCACCCACCTTCTACCGCCAGATGGCCGCCTTTGCCAAGCAGCATGGCGTGCCGACGCTGCGCATCTGCGTCAGCGCCGGCGAGGGCCTGCCCGACGCCACGCGCCAGCTCTGGAAAGAGGCGACCGGCATCGAGATGACCGACGGCATAGGCGCCACCGAAATGTTTCACATCTTCATTTCCGCTGCACCGGCAGACGTGCGCCGCGGCGCCATCGGCAAGGTGGTGCCCGGTTACACGGCCAAGGTGGTGGACGACGAGGGCCGGGAAGTGCCGCGCGGCACCATCGGCAAGCTGGCGGTGATCGGGCCCACCGGCTGCCGCTACCTGGACGATGCGCGCCAGGCGAATTATGTGAGAAATGGCTGGAACTACCCGGGCGACGCCTTCCTGCAGGACGCCGAGGGCTACTTCTTCTTCCAGTCCCGGGCCGACGACATGATCATCACCTCGGGCTACAACGTGGGGGGCCCCGAAGTGGAAGACGCCTTGCTCAAACATCCGGCGGTGGCCGAATGCGGCGTGATCGGCGAGCCCGACGAGGAGCGCGGCATGGTCGTCAAGGCCTTTGTCGTGCTCAAACCCGGCCAGGAAGCCGGCGAGGCCATGACCCGGCTGCTGCAGGACCACGTGAAAGCCACACTGGCGCCGTTCAAGTACCCGCGCCGGATTGAATTCGTGAGCAGCCTGCCGCGCACGGAGACCGGCAAACTCCAGCGCTTCAAGCTGCGCCAGCCCTGAGACAGACATGAAATTCACCACCCACAAGCTGATCCGTTTTCACCACTGCGACCCGGCCGGCATTGTTTTCTACCCGCAGTACTACTACCTGCTGCATGAGGCGCAGGAAGATTTTCTGGCCCACATCGGCTTTCCCGAGCACGAGATGATTGCGGGCGGCCTGGGCGTGCCCATCGTGGACATGAAGACCGAGTTTCTCGGCATGTGCCGCTATGGCGACGAGGTCAGCATCGAGCTCAGCCTGACCCGGCTGGGCCACACCAGCATCGGCATGTACTATGAAATTCATAGCAACTCGCGCAACAACGACGGTAACCAGACTCTTAAATTGCGTGCGAACTCGGTGGTCGTCTGCGCCGAAATCCCCAATGGCAAGGCGTTGCGCATTCCTGACGGATGGCGCGAAGCGATGCTGCCTTATCTGCAAACCCCACTGGAAGACAAGTCATGATGAAACTATTGCAGCCGGACGGCTGGGCGGCACCCAGGGGTTACGCCAATGGCGTGATGGCCCGGGGCGCGCTGATTTTTGTGGGCGGGCAGATCGGCTGGAATGCCCAGCAGCAGTTTGAGAGCGATGACTTCATCGCCCAGACCCGCCAGGCCCTGCAGAACATCCTGGCCGTGCTACAGGCCGGCGGCGCGGGGCCGGAGCACATGGCCCGCATGACCTGGTACGTGGTAGACCGCGTGGAATACACCGCACGGCTCAAGGAGCTGGGTGCGGTGTACCGCGAGGTGATGGGCAAGAACTTTCCGGCCATGACCTGCGTGGAAGTGTCCGCCCTGGTGGAGGAGCGGGCCCGCATCGAAATTGAAGTGACGGCTGTCCTGCCAGATTGAGCCGGTGGCCCTGCCTTCCGAAGCAGGCCAGAACGCAGGCTGGGCGACGGCGTTCCGGGGCTTTTCTGGCTTAAGATCAGTCAGAATTGATAAAGTTGAGGTTCACGTCGATGCATCTGGAGATCTACCTGACCCCCCTCCCATCCACACCCACCAGGCTTGCATTTCATGGCTGATCAGACATCCGGTTTCAAGCAGACCACGCCCGAGCCCGAATTCGGCTTGGCCGAAGCCCAGCGGAGAATGCAGCAGCAACTGATGGAAATGACCGGGGTGGCCCAATCCGTCTTCCACCTGGAAACCCAGCAGCTCAGCTGGAACCCGCGCGCCTATCAGCTGTTTGGCATGCCTGCGGGCACCCCCATGACGCTGGAAGCAGCGATGGGCCTGGTGTATCCGGACGACCTGGACTTGCTGGTCCGGGCGCGCGACCAGCTGCGCAAGACCCCGGGGGCCATCGAGCTGGACTATCGCGTCATCCGCCCCGATGGCGGGCTGGTGGACGTGCATGCCCTGCTCTATCTGGAGTCCGATGCGCAGGGCCGGCCGCTGGCCTATGTCGAAATGAGCCTGGACGTCACCGAGCGCAAGCGGGTGGAAAACGCCCTGCTTCAGTCTGCGCGCTTGTGCCGGGCGCTGGACCAGGTTTCCACCGATGGTTATTGGGAACAGACCGCCGCTGCGCAAGGCGCCAGCCCGGCAGACACGCTGTCGGCACCCCTGCAGAGTCCCAAGGCCGCCAGCCAGGGTCTGCAGCGAAAAATGCGGGTGCTGTATGTCGAGGACAACATGTACAACCTCATGCTGTTTGACGACGTCATGCGAACGCGCGACGATGTCGAGGTCCGCATGGCACAAAACGGTGCCCAGGGCTTCGAGGTGGCCGGCACCTGGCTGCCCGACGTGCTGGTGCTCGATGGCCGGCTGCCGGACACCCATGGGATTGACCTGCTCAAGCGCATGCGGGAGATCCCGGGCCTGCGGGCAACGCCGGCCTTCATGTGTTCGGCCGACACCCAGCCGGAGCACAAGGTGCTTGCCGAGCAGGCAGGATTTGCCGGCTACTGGACCAAGCCGGTGGACTTTGACAAGGTGTTCGACGAGCTCGACCGGGTGGCAGCCGATACCGAGTTGGGCTAAGGCCTTTTTTGCGAGGGTAAAAACTGGGTGCACAGACCCCAAGGCGCCGCGGTCGCGGCTGGCCCGCATGGGGGCTTGCTGGGCATCCACTCCAGCTGACAAGCCGCCTGCCCCCAGGCGGCTCCGGGAATTACTGGATACCCTGCACCGGCGTCACAGAACTCTCGCGCACGATCAGCCAGCGGTCGCCCACCCGCTCCCATTGCAGGGTTTTGGTCACCACGTCCCGGTAGTTGGCCGAGCGGTAGGTCTGCCGGAAAGTCGCCGTTGCATGGGTCGCGTCGGGCGTGGCGACCGACAGCTCGCTCACTTCGACAGAAATATCAACGGCGCGCGCCAGAACCTCCTTGCGCTTTTCTTTCCAGGCGTCCCGGTCACCGTCGTTGGACGGCACAAAGCCGGGCGCATAAAAGCCAAGGTAAGCCTCCACATCCCGCTTTGACCAGGCCGCGCGCCAACCTTCCAGGACATTGCTGATCTCGCTGCTGCTGCCAGCCTCTGGCACCGCGGCCGGCACTGGCGCCGCAACGGGTGCCGGTTTCTGTGCTGCTGCGGAGGGTGTCGACTGCAGGGCGGGCCTAGCGGCCGGCGCAGACGCCAGGGCCCGCTGCGCGGTTCGCTCGCGCGCATTGACCAGCGCCGTCTGCTGTTCCAGCGTCTGCCGGAGTTCGCTGCTCCCGGAACCCGCGGGCGTTGTCGCCGGCGTCGCCGGTGCAGGCGGTTTTAGCGGCGCGCCAGGTACGGGGACCGGCGCCAGACGGCCACCCGCTGGGGGCAAGGGCGTTGCGGTGGGTGCAAAAACCTCCTGCACCGCGCGCTCTCGCGCGTTGAACAGTGCGGTCTCCTTCAACTGATCGGCGGCCCGCTGGATCAGCGCGTCCTTGTCCACCACATACACGCTGACGGGCTCGGCCGGGCAGTGCTGCGAAGCGTCTTCACCGTCGTTCCATTGATCCAGCCCGGGAAAGCCGCCCGTTTCGATCTTGGAAAGCTCAAGGGCAGCCAACAAGGTGCCCAGACCCGCCTGGGTTCTGGCGTACGCGATGTTGAGGTCTTGTTCGGCGTTGGCGACGGCACGCTTGGCCTGGAACAGTTCGTTTTCCGTGTCCAGCAAGTCCAGCAATGTGCGCTGGCCGATGTCAAATTGCTGGCGGTAGGCATTGCGTGCTTTCTCGACAGACACCTTGTTCTGGTCAAGATAACCCAGCTGCTCCTTGAGCTTGCGCGCATCGTTGTAGGCGATCAGCAGCGTCTGCCGGATGTCGCGACAGGTCTTGTCGCGCAAGTCCTTGGCCACATTGAGCTGCTCGGCGAACTGGCGCTCCCGCGCCCGGTCGCTGAAGCCGTTGAACAGGTTCCAGCTCATGACCACTTCCGCCACGGTGGCGTCGGTATTGCCCGTGACGCCGTTCAGGTTGGCGCCCTGCTCGCGGCGCAAACGCAGGTCAAAACGCGGCTGGTAAGCACCGCTGCGGGAGGCCAGCGCGGCATTGGAAGCACGCACGTTTTCAATCGACGCGCGCAAGGCACCATTGCGCTGCTGCGCGCCGCGTATGGCACCGGACGCGTTCCCCGGAATATCCCGCATCAACGGCGCGGGCACCGGCATGTCCCGGGTTGGCATCAGGCCCACAATGCGCTGGAAACGGGCCGTGGTGTCGTGCAGGTTGGAGGTTTCGGTTAGCAGATTGGACTCGGCCATGGCCAGACGCGCGGCGATCTGCTCCAGATCGACGGCCCGCGCCACTTTTGCCTTGACGCGTCGCTCTGTCTGGTCGAAAACCGAGCGGTGCTGGACAAAGTTGTCCTCGGCCAGGCGCAGCAGTTCCCGGTAACGCAAGACATCGTAATAGGCGCGCACCGCTTCGAGCGCCACACTCTCCGACGTGTCAAAAAATTCGAACAGCCGCACCAGTCGCGCATGGTCAAGCCGCTTGACGTCGTTGCGCGTGGCAAAGCCGTCGTAAAGCAGCTGGGTGATGGTCAGGGACGCCGAATTGCGGTCGAAGCGGGAGCCAGTCGTGGTCGTGGCGTTGCGCCGCTCCGCGCCGCTGCCGGCTGCAAGATCGACCTTGGGCAACAAGGCGCCGGCGCCAACATCACGCTCACCGTCGGCGGCCTTGATGGTGTGCCAGCGCGCGAGAACTTCGGGGTTGTTCAGCACCGCATTCTGTGCGGCTTCCTTGAGCGTCAGCGGCTTGCCTGTTGCCTGGGCAAACGCCGGAGCCGGAAACACCAGCGCCAGGGCGCCGAACGCAACACCGGCAAGCATCAGCGCGGCCAGGGTGTTTTTCAGGCCGTAGGGCACGGCAACGCGCTGGCCCTGCGAAAAAATGCCGGCAACAACAGGCACCGGCAGGGACTCTCTCAAGTTCATGCGATCCACAGCTTCGCCGTTACACTGACAGAACCCGATGTGCAGGCAATGGCAGCCGGGGTCAGCATGGCAAAGCTTTTGGGTTGCTTTTCTGGCATCTTCTTACTCTTTGCTACAAATGGACGCGCACTGTGCAGACTGCGGAATGATCGAGCCATTAACTTGAGTGATTAGAAAATCATTCGAAATCAGGTTAACAAATCACCGTTAGTTACTGTTTTATATAGATATTTTCATGTTAACGCAGGATTTTCCGAAGAGCAATTAATAATCCAGGCGAATTTCACCATTGCGGCGAAAACGAAACACTTGAAGCATCTCCCCAAAGCCGCCCTGATTGTCGTGCTGCTCGTTCTCGGGGCACTGAAGGTTGCCGCGGTTGATTTTGACCGCATGCAAAGCGTCCTGACCCAGCGCTTTGGCCCGACCGCCCGCGAATCATTCCGCGACTGGCAAAAACTCCTGCAAAGCAGCGCGGACCAGACGGCACCTGTCCAGCTCAGGCGGGCCAATGACTTTTTCAACCGCCGGATCAGGTTCGGGGAAGACCAGCCCATCTGGGGACAAAGCGACTATTGGGCCACCCCGATGGAAACCCTGGGCAAAAGCGCGGGCGACTGTGAAGACTTTGCCATCGCCAAGTATTTCACGCTATTGCTGCTCAATATTCCTGACGAGAAATTGCGGCTGATCTATGTGCAGGCCCGATTGGGCGGCGTCAACAGCAGCATCACCCAGGCCCACATGGTGCTGGCCTATTACCCGTCCCCCGAGGCCGAACCCCTGATTCTGGACAACCTGATTGACGACTTGCTGCCTGCATCGCGCCGCCCGGACCTGCAACCGGTGTTCAGCTTCAACAGCCAGGGGCTCTGGCAAGGCGCCTCCGGCGCGCGAGGCGCCGGCGGCCCCGCCAATCTGACCCGGTGGCAGGAGTTGCTCAGGCGTGCGCGCGCCGAAGGTTTTGATTGAATTTACTTAGAAACCGCTATAAAGAACTGTTCCGAGGGGAATTTTCCATGTCGATGTACCGCCAAATGTGGCTCGCAATCATTCTCAGCACGCTGCTGGCGCTGCTGGGTGGCCTGCTGGCGTCCACGCTGAACGCCCGAAGCTACCTGACCGAGCAGCTCAGCGCCAAAAACACCGACAACGCTACCGCGCTGGCACTGGCACTGAGCCAGCAGCGTGCCGATGCGGTCATGGTGGATCTGACGGTGTCGGCCCTGTTCGACAGCGGCCACTATGCCCTGATACGTGTTGTGGATCCTCTTGGGAAAACCATTGTCGAGCGGGTCGCACCGGCCACGGCACGCACCGTGCCGGCCTGGTTTGTCCAGGCGCTGCCGCTGAACGCGACACCCGGACAAGCGCAGATCAGCAGCGGCTGGACCCAGCTCGGCACCCTGACCCTTGTCAGCGACAGCCATTTCGCCTACCTGGCGCTGTGGAAAAGCGTCGTGCAACTGGTGGTCGCCCTGGGCCTGTCGGGACTGCTCGGCGGTTTCCTCGGGGCCATGATCCTGCGACGCCTTCGAGAACCGCTGCAGCGGGTCATCAAGCAGGCCAGCGACATCAGCGAACGCCGCTTTGTGCTGATTGATGTGCCGCAAGTGCCAGAACTCAAACAACTTGCCCTGGCCATGAACAGCACGGTCACCCGCCTCAAGACCATGTTTGCCGAAGAAGCGCAACGCCTGGAGGTTCTTCGTATCAGCGCCAATTACGACCCGCTCACGGGCCTGGCCAACCGGACCTTCTTTCTGACCCAGTTGCTGGACTCGCTCGACACCGAAGATGCCACGGGCGGCACGCTGCTGCTGGTGCGTCTGGCCAATTTTTCCCGGCATCACCAGCGCCTGGGGTCGCCGGCTGTCAATGAGCTCCTGAAAACCTTCGCCGTGGTGCTTGAGCAGCATGCCGCGCAGGCCCACGCCGTGGCAGCACGCATCGGTGAATCCGATTTTGCACTGCTGGTGCCTGGCCCGACCGGTGCGCACGATGTGGCCCGCAAGCTGCTGGCGGCGCTGGTGGAGGCGAGCGCCCCCCTGACCGGAAGCGGACCCGCTGCCTACATAGGCATGGGCAAGTTACAGCACGGACAGGACATGGCGGGTTTGATGGCCCAGGTCTCGGGCGCAATGGTGGCGGCCGAGGCGACAGGCGACAACGCCATCCGGGAGGCCGGCGATGAAATCGCCACCGAAGATGACCATCAAACAGCAGACCTGATCAGGCACGCCCTCGCCAACGGCCGGGTTCGCCAGCACTCGTTCCCGGTCCTTGATCTGAAGGGACATCTCGTCCACCGGGACTGCACCACGGAACTGATGTTGGATGGCACACCGGCCTGGCAACCCAGCCGGCACTTCCGGCAGGTAGGCGAGGCTTTTCAACTGATGCCGCTGATCGATCTGTCGGCCATCCGGCTGGCGCTTGGAAAACTGGGCAGCGAGCCCGCCCTGGTCGGCCTGGCGGTCAGCCTGTCGGCACTCTCCGTCAGCGAGAAAACCTTTCGCTCGCACTTGCTGGACCTGCTCAGGGGCAACCAGGAAGCGGCCCGCCGTCTGTGGCTGGAGGTGCCGGAAGCTGCGGCCGTCCAGCACCTTGAAAGTTTTCGCGAATTCGTCGCCGACATCAGAAAAGTCGGCAGCCGTGTGGGACTGGGCCAGTTTGGCCGGCATTTCAGCCAGGTCGACGCCTTGCACGATCTCGGGCTCGATTTCCTGAAGGTCGACTCCAGCTTCGTCCGCGGCCTGCAATACAGCACGGACAACCAGCTTTTCCTCAAAAGCCTGGCAAGCGTGGCCCACAAAATGGGCATACAGGTTTATGCCGACGGCGTGATCGACCGCGCGGAAATGGCGGCCCTTGAAGGGGCGGGCTTCGACGGAGCGTCGGGGCCTGCTGTCAAAGAGCCCATCTGACAACCACCGAACCTCCGCCCTTAAAAGAAGCCGCCGGATCAAAAAGATCCGGCGGCCTCTGGATTCAACGGACAGACGCGTCAATCGGTATGGAGTTTGCCCTTGAGAAGCAGGTCCTGAATCACCGCCTGGTCTGTCGTCATGGCGCCAATCAGGTTGACCCCTTGAAGCACAATGCGTTGATCTTCCACCCCGCTGGCGTAGGTACTGCCCACTACCTGGGTACCCCCGGCGAAGCCGCCAGAAGAACTGACGTACAGCACAGTGTCGGAGCCTGAATACTCGAAATGCAGGAATTTCGCCAAGGTGCCAGCATCGGTACCAAGATGGACTTCGCCTTGCAGCAGGTCACGCAGATCCAGCATATCTCCTCCGGCGCCCGGTGTTGCAGCATTGAAGTCTGTGATGGTGTCAATCGCCGGGGCGCCGTTGGCACCTTTGTCGGCAAGTTTCCATTCAAAGATATCGGCTCCACCACCTCCCGTCAGCGTGTCATTGCCGGCACCGCCCTGGATCAAATCACCTCCGGCACCACCACTGATGACGTCGTTACCCAAGCCGCCCCTGATGATGTCAATGCCGTCGGTACCGACGAGAGAATCGTTGACATTGGTTCCCATCATCACGTTATCGCCGTCAAGACCGATACGGATCGTGCCGCTTTCGCTGTCGCTGTTGGCGCCACCATTGAGGTCCGAAATCTTGTAGCCCAGGCTGATGTCGAAATCAGCGTCGTACCTGACCGAGCTAATGGATGCAAGGCCCAGCTTGAAAGAGCTCTGGCTGCCCGACTCGAACACGAGCGTTTCGATCAGCGCCCCGCCGGGCGCAGAGATGGTGAATCCGCCCGAGGGGTCGAGCTTGGCATTGGTGACGTAATGAGTGAAGGTACCTCCGCCCACCGTGGTACCGGTGATCGTCAACTCGTCCGGCGCACTCGCGGAAGCACTGTCGAAGTTGAAGAAGGTGATCCGCATCGACGCGACCTCGTCGCGTCTCGTAGTGCCACCGCTGTAGGTAGTGCCTGCATTGACGAAATCCATGGTCAGCTTCTCGCTGGCATTCATCAGGTTGTTGGCTGCACCGATATAGATGCTGCTGGTGTTCACCGTGAGCGCGCTGCCGTCAAGGGCATTGGTTGATGTAAGCAAGGCGTCATAGGCGATGGCGCCCGACGCGTCCTTGAAACCGAGCACCAGGGCGCCAGCATTGCCACCGCCTGGCAACACAATGCCACCATCTGCAACCACCTTCACTCCGAGCGCCGCATTTTGAGTGAAGGTGACGGGCGAGTTGCCATCAGTCAATGTGACCGCCACCGTGAACACTGTCGTGGCGCCCCCATTGATCGTCCCTGTGACGGTATCGGTTGTATTGTTGTAGCTGACCGTCACCAACTGTCCACTCGCGTAGATATCCTGCAGCGCGGAGCCTGCCGGGTTCCAGGTGAAGATGTTGCCGCCGTCTGCGGAGAAATCGGTTGCAATCGATCCGGTGATGCTGTTGACCGGGTCGTTGGACAGGATCAGGTTGGTATCGCCAATCGTCGGGACGTCGTTTGGTCCCGTCAGAGGCATTGGTACAACCGCCGAGGCCGTGCTGGTCGCCGTGTCGCCGACTGCGGGATTGCTGGCCTCGTCGCTGACGGCCGTGGCAGTCAGTGTGAAAGATCCTGTGCCTACCGCCGGCCGGTCCATTGTCAGGGTCAGGCCCGAAAGCTGGTCCGGAGACACAGTCCAGCTGTACGGCCCCGTTCCGGTCTTTGTCACGATGGTGCCGTCGCTGAGTTTGAGCACGGCGCTGGCCGGAACGTTGCTGCTGCTGAGGACCACATTTTGCAAGGACTCACTGCCATCCCGGTCCACCAGCGCAGCGCTGACATTGACCGTGTAGGTGTAAGTGCCAAAGACGACAGGCGTCAAACTGACGTCATCCAGCGTGACGACAGCGTTCTTGCCGGCGGTGGCAAAAGCCAGTGAACCGGTTGTCGCAGCGGCGGTGACATTGAAAGTGGCAGTGTTCAGGCTGGTCGAGCTGGCTGTCCAGGTAATGACGTTGGCCGCGATGGCCGTGCCGTTCCACGTGATGGCAACCCCGGTCAAATTCGCCGTGCTGACAGCCATATCCACGCTGACCCTGTAGCTGGCGCCTGCGGTCAGGCCTGTCAGGCTTTGGGTTGCGGTGGACGCCGCCGCATTGTTACCGCTCGTCAACCGGAGGGCGTTCACGTCAATACCGGTTGGACCCGTGGTCACAAGCGCAGCGGTTCCCTGGTTGGCGGCCACAGTAGTCCAACTGGCCGGGAGGCCTCCAGCCGTACCAGCGAACGCACCGTTGGTGATGAAATTGGTGGGGGTGGATGGGTTGTCCACCGGAGCACTCACGCTGATCGACAGGGTAGGCGCATCGGCGACGGCCACGACATTCACTGTGACGGTGGAAGTGACCACATTGCCCGCTGAATCGGTTTTTTGGATCGTGAAGCTGTCGGCGCCCGCGTAGTTTCCCGTCGGGGTATAGATCAGACTGCCGCCGCCGCCGACCGTCACCGTACCGTAGGCGGCCGATCCCAGCAGGGCATAGGTGTAACCCGCTGCGGGTGTCAGGGTGAGCGCGGCATCCTCATTGGTAGTGGCGGTGATCGCATCCACAATGTAGGTGGAAGCCGAGACGCTGACGCCATTGTTGGAGATGCCTGCGTCGTTCGCGGTGACGACCAGAGTCAGAAGTTCGTCCATCTCATTGGGCGTTTCCGTCAGTGTGCGCACCCTCACCTCGTAGGTGGAGGAGGTGGACGCCGTGTCGGCCGGAATCGTGATGGTCGCGGTTGTCGCGCTGATCCAGGTGGCGCCTCCATCGATGCTGTACTCAAAATCAACGCCCCGCGTGGCCACACCCGAAAAACTCAGCGTGACCGAGGTGGTTGTTGCCTTGCTTGCGCTCAGCTCCAGATCAAAGATGGCGATGCCGCCCTCGGTGATGTAGGAAGGTCCGCTGACCAGCAGCGACGGCAGATCGCTGATCATCGTCTGGCCGGTGGCCACGGTATTGGCCATGTCCGCGGCGGCGCCCGAGATGGTAGCCGTCAGCGACAGGGATTCCATTTCATTGGCCACAGCATCGACGATGGTGGCAACCTTGACCTCCACCCGGGTCTGCCCAGCCGCCAGCGTGACCTGATTCGCGGTGACATTTGTCCAAGCGCTGTAAGTGTTGGTGGCCGGGTTCAGAACGCGAAACTGCAGCGGCGAGGCGTAATCGGTTCCGGACGTCGCAGTGCCCCCCGTCGAGAGCGTAAAGGTGGTGGAACCCGCCCTGACATCACTCAACTGAACCACGAACACCGCCGAACGGCCTTCGTCCACCGTTAACGGATCCGATACCGTCAACACCTTGGCAACATTGAAGGTCAACGTGCTGGAAGAGGCGCTCCAGAGTCCGCCATCCGACACCAGGAAGTTAAACGCCGCGTAATTGCCCCCGCTTTCACCTGCATCCGGTTTGAACACCAGATAGCCGTTGTCAAGCGTGGCTCTGGACACATCCTGATTGAGGGTTGCACTCACCCAGGTGGAGCCGTTGTAATAGAGCAGTTGGCCATTGCCCGGCAGGGACGTGATTCTCACCGTCTGCAGCGTGTCGGTCGTATCTACATCGCTGTAACCAAAGTCAGCCGCCGACAGCACCTGGTTGCCATTGACTGCCAGCGAGAAACTGCTGCTAGCGGCGGTTGGCGCATCACTGACCGGAGAGATATCCAGTGTTGCGATGGCGGCCACCGACTTCGGATCGGCCACGCCGTTGGTGGTGCCGTTGTCGGTGATGGTGTAGCTGAAGCTGACCGATGTTTCATCGTTGGCAGCCGGGGTGTAGGTCCAGGTACCGTTGCCGTTGTTGACCAGCGTGCCGCTGCCTGCGCTGATCGCCAGAGCGCTGGCCGTACGGGTGTTGCCTTCCACATCGGCCGAGTTACCCAGCAGTTGTGCCTCGGTGATGATCCGCGCTCCACTGTCTTCGACGATGGCGGTCAGTGTCACCGGTGTGGTGGTGGGTGCATCGTTGACCGTCGTGATGTCCAGTGTCGCCGTGCCGGCCACCGTCTTCGGATCGGCCACCCCGTTGGTAGTGCCGTTGTCGGTGATGGTGTAGCTGAAGCTGACCGATGTTTCATCATTGGCAGATGGGCTGTAGGTCCAGGTACCGTTGCCGTTGTCGACCAGCGTGCCACTGCCTGCGCTGATCGCCAGGGCGCTGGCCGTACGGGTGTTGCCTTCCACATCGGCGGAGTTAACCAGCAGTTGCGCCTGGGTGATGATCCTTGCGCCGCTGTCTTCGGCGATGGCCGCCAGTGTCACCGGTGTGGTGGTGGGTGCGTCGTTGACCGGCGTGATGTCCAGCGTTGCCGTTCCAACCACTGATTTTGGATCGGACGAGCCATCGGTCGTGCCATTGTCAGTGATGGTGTAACTGAAGCTGACCGAGCTGTCATCGTTGGCGGCCGGCGTATAGGTCCAGGTATCGTTGCCGTTGTTGACCAGCGTGCCGCTGCCCGAGCTGATGACAAGGTTGCTCACGCTCATGGTGTTAGCTTCGGCGTCCGTGGCGTTGACCAGCAGTTGCGCCTGGGTAATCAGCCGCGAGCCTTCCTCGGTGCAGGCTGTCAGCGTGACGGGCGCGGTGATCGGTGCATCATTCACCGCCGTGATCACCCGTGTCGCCGTTCCCATTGCCAGCGCTTCGTAGGCCAGGGCGGTCGATGTGATCGCCGCTGACACCATCATGTTCGAACTCGCTTCAGCGCCCGCCGGGGTGTAGCTGGCGACCGCGCTGCTGTTGCCGGCTAGGATGGTCACCGCCTGCGTGCTGCCGTTCGGGTTGGTGATGGTCACCACGATGTCGGCATCGGCACTGACCACGTTGCCAAGACTGTCGTTGAGGGTCACCGTGAAAGTCAAGGTGGCTGCCTCAGACACACTCAGGTCAATCACGCGTGCTGAAATGGTGTCAACCAACGTCGTGGACACACTGTTGGTGCCCATGGACAGGTTTTCGTAAGCCTGGGCTGCTGAGGTGATCACTGCCGTGGCGTTCAGTGCCGCATTGGCCTCGCTCAACGCATCTTCACCCGCCGCCACAGTGTGGGTGGTGGTGGCGCTGCTGCTGCCGGCTGCAATGGTCACGGCCTGCGTGCCGCCGCCCGGCTTGGTGATGCTCACCACAATGTCAGCGTCCGCATTGACCGCGTTGCCGAGTCCGTCCTTCAGCGTCACAGTGTAGGTCAACACGCCACCGGCTTCAGTCACCGTCGCGGCATTCACGCTCAGGTCGATCACACGTGTCGTGCTGGTATCGACCAACGTCGTGGACACACTGTTGGTGCCCATGGACAGGTTTTCGTAAGCCTGGGCTGCTGAGGTGATCACTGCCGTGGCGTTCAGTGCCGCATTGGCCTCGCTCAACGCATCTTCACCCGCCGCCACAGTGTGGGTGGTGGTGGCGCTGCTGCTGCCGGCTGCAATGGTCACGGCCTGCGTGCCGCCGCCCGGCTTGGTGATGCTCACCACAATGTCAGCGTCCGCATTGACCGCGTTGCCGAGTCCGTCCTTCAGCGTCACAGTGTAGGTCAACACGCCACCGGCTTCAGTCACCGTCGCGGCATTCACGCTCAGGTCGATCACACGTGTCGTGCTGGTATCGACCAACGTCGTGGACACACTGTTGGTGCCCATGGACAAATCACCGTAAGGCGAGGCGGTCGACAAAATGGCCGCCGTGGCGTTCAGCGCTACATTGGCTTCGTCCAACGCATCTTCACCCGCCGCCACGGTGTGGGTGGTGGTGGCGCTGCTTGTCCCGGCAGCAATCGTGACATTCTGGGTACCACCGCCGGGTTTGGTGATGCTCACCACAATGTCAGAGCTGGCATTGACCGCGTTGCCGAGTCCGTCCTTCAGCGTCACGGTGTAGGTCAACACACCACCCGCTTCAGTCACTGCCGCGGCATCCACACTCAGGTCCACCACGCGTGGCGTGACCGGAACGCCGACCAGCGGCATGTTTGCTGTGGCCGATCCGGAAGCGCTGGCGGTGTTGCCAGTGTCTGCCCCTTCCTGGCTCGTGACCACCGCATTCAAGGTGAAGGAGCCTGTTCCGACCGCCGGCCGATCCATGGTGAGCTTCAGACCAAACACGTCCGCGGGGGCAACCGACCAGCTGTACAAGCCGCCACCCAAGTCAGTTTTTGGTACCACGGTCACGCCATCGCTCAGCTTGAGCACAGCACTGGCTGGCACGGTGTTGCTGGTCAGTGTCACGTTCTGGAACGACTCACTGCCATCCAGGTCCCCCAGGGTTTGGTTGACATTGACCGTGTAGGTGTAAGTGCCATAGACGGGTGGGGCCATGGCAACGTTATCAATCATGACCGTTGTTCCGCTGCCAACCGTTGTAAAGCCGAGCGAGCCCGTTGTGGCTGCTGCCGACACCGTGAAGGTAGCGGTGTTGAGGTTAGTCGAGCTGGCAGACCAGCTGACGCCTGTGACGGCTGTGCCATTCCAGGTAATGTCGACCCCGGAGAGCGCGCTGGTGCTGACAGCCATGTTGACGCTGACGGTGTAGGTCAAGCCTGCTGTCAATCCAGACACGGTTTGTGTCGCGCTTGCGGGGTTGGGGTTGGTCCCATGCGTCAACTGCAATGCGTTGCCCGTGGGGCCAGAAATAATGGCAGATGTTCCTGTTGCGCCCAGCGTCCAGTTGGTCACACCACTGTCAAATCCCCCGTTGGTGATTGAGTTCGGAGGCGTCACCGGATCATCCGTCGGCGTGCTGATCTGGAGCGCGACCGTGGGCGTATCAGCTATCGGGGCTACGTTCACCGTAGTCGTTGCCGGGTCTGAGGTCAGTACGCCGTCGGTCACTGTGTAAGTGAAGTTGGCTGCGCCACTGAAGTTGGCATTCGGCGTGAAGGTCACCGTGCCGTTGCCGTTCAACACCACTGTCCCGCCCGTTCCGCTGGTGACGGACGCTATCGTCAGCGCTGTGCTTTCTGCATCGTTGTCGTTCCCCAGCAGTTGCGCTGCCGTGAATATCACCGCCGTGTCTTCCGTCGCAATCAAGGTGTCACTGACCGCCACCGGCGTGTCGTTGGCTCCGGTCACCGTCACCGTCAGGGTCTGCGTCGCACTTGCTCCGGCCGTATCCGTCACCGTCGCCGTGAACACTTCCGTCGGCGTGCTACCCGCCGGCAGGGCGTTGACCGCCGCAGCGTTGACCACGTAGGTGTACGCGCCCGTTGATGCGTTGAGCGTCAAGGTGCCGTATATACCGACCTGGCTTGTTCCACCGCCCACGCTCCAGGTCTTGCCATCACCCGTGTCCACATCGGTCGCCGTGAAGCTGCCCGTCAGGCTGGTGAAGGTGTCGGCTGCCGCTGTATCTGTCACCGTAGCACCGATCGCGCCGGAGGCCACCGGCGCGTCGTTGCTTCCCTGGATGGTGACCACCAGGTTGGCCGTGCTCGTGGCTGCGGCCGTGTCCCTCATCGTGTACGCGAAGGTGTCCGTCAGGGTGTCTATGTTGGTCCTCAGGGCGTTGACCGCGGCGTTGGCGTTGTCCACGACGTAGGAGTAAGTGCCGTCGGCGTTGAGCGTCAGGCTGCCGTAGGTCCCCACTAGGGCACTGCCAACGGTGCCACCCGTGATCGCCGACACCGTCTTGGTGTCGCCCGTGTCCACGTCGGTGTCGTTCGTCAGCACGTTACCCGTGGCGTTGGAACCGGCCGCCGTGCCGGCTTCAACTGCCGTTCCGGTATCAGCTACTGCCACCGGGCCATCGTTGGTGCCGTTGATGGTGATCTTCACCGAGCTGGCCGTGCCGTCGGCGCTGGTCACGGCAAAGGTCTCGTTGACGTTCTGGCCCACGTTCAGGCTGTCAAAGGCGCTGTTGGCGGTGAAGG
>Ga0208271_100036_pt1 | contig 112508 bp, 121 predicted proteins | sample LakWasM111_LOW13_2_FD_183927 | JGI IMG/M metagenome (GOLD analysis project Ga0208271, IMG submission 183927) | Freshwater sediment methanotrophic microbial communities from Lake Washington under simulated oxygen tension - Sediment Metagenome... | ecosystem: Environmental > Aquatic > Freshwater...
CACTATGCCACAAGCAGCCCAGATCGAGTGGGAATACGCAGTAGTATTGCTGCGCGACAACGCGCTTGTCTTGCAGGTTGCGGACGAAATGGGCTGGTCGGCCGACCAGTTGGATGCGTTATTTTTGGCGGCCGCGGCGCAATGAACTTCGCCGACCTAATGCCCGCCAGTACCTTTACCGCCGCCCTCGGTGATAGCGTGACCTATCACGCCCCGTCCGGTGCGGTCGGAATAAAGGCGATGGTGAATGATGATGTCGAGCCGGTTTTTTCCAATGAGCCGCATATATCAGCCAAGCGCAAGCATATAGACGTTGCATTGCAGGATGCCCCAGGACTCAAAATTGGTTCTGAATTTACGATTGGCGGCGTCAAATACACCGTTGATGACATCGTCGCTAACGACAACCAATTTGCTACCTGCGTGCTCAAAAAATGACCGACACCATCAGAGAACAGATCATTGCCGCCTTTACCGCCCGCGCGGCTGTATTATCAAATTTACCGGTCCAGCGTGTACAGCGCTCAGTCGGTGAGACAAAAGAGCGCTTTATCTCGGTCTGGGATGGCGCTGATCAGGTCGAAGAAATCGTCTACGGCATAGAGCGCAGCCGCTTTGCCATCAATTTGGAGTGCATCTGGCAGCATGGCGTCGACAACCCCAGCACCTCTGCCACCGCGCTAATCGGCGAAATCATCATCACAATGATCGGCCCCAACACCGATAAAACCTTCGGCGGCTTGGCGACCAACATCACCCGGCAATCGGCAACGCCGGAATACCCAGAATCCGGCAGCGAGTACACAACCACATCTGTCGTTTTTATCGTCAGCTATGCAACGCTGGCCGGCGACCCTTATACCCTCCCAACTTACTAACTGGAGCACAACACTATGTCTAACGCAAACTCAGCCGTTTACTACGAATCCGGCGTAACGCCCTATGCCATGTCGGCGCTGACCGACTCCGGCGATCACCTTATATTTGCCTCATCGGCCGACATATTTTCCGGATCGGACGGCAACTCGCCGGACGTGCGCCCTAACGGCGTCATTACCGGCGGCGCGGTAGCGGTGGCGGCTTCGGCAGTCGATAACGGCGTCGATGTCGCCGCGCTGACCTGCTACTTGGCTGGCGAAAAAACCGCCGTGAGCGTGGCGATCGATAAAACCATCACCCGCCCGGCAACCAACGTCAGCAAGGTTAACTCGATCACCATCAACAGCTCCGGCGCGGTAACCGTTGTCGCCGGTACCGACGGCACGACCACGGCGTTTTCCGAAACCCGCGCCGTAGCCGGTGGGCCGCCATTAATCCCGGTCGGCAGCATCGAGATAGCCCAAGTGCGCGTTGCCACCAGCGCCGCCGCGCCCATTACCGCTGCGCAAATCTTCCAGGCCGTCGGCACCCATCTTGAGCGCTACGATTATCCTAATTTTGACACCGACAACGCCAACGGCACGGTCGTGTTTGATGCGGCCTTGCCGTTGATCCACACCGGCAGCGTCGCCAAGGCCGTCTACGCGTCTTATGCTGAACCGATCTTCACCAAGCAGCCTTTTGCAAACGATTTCGTGCCAGCCGAAACCACGCACTCGACCTCATCAACCAAAGTCTACGGCGGCCTGGTCGGCACCTCGTCGGAGTCATTAGGGCAGGGCGGTTTTACCGCGATCCTCAAAGACGGCATTACCGATCCGCTGCTGTCGGCTGCTAATGACGTGCGCTGGATAAAGTATTTCCAGGACAGCAATAAAGCGCCCTACGTGCTGACGCAAGGCAAAATCGGCACCTCTCGGACCTTCGGCGCTGCCGATCACCCGAAAGTAAAAGTGACCATATCTGCGCAAACCGCCAGCGTTAACAGGGCCGGCTAATGTTTGACGATAAAGCATTCATGCGGGCCAAATTTCAACCACGGACGGCTGAGGTTCCAGTCCCGGCGTTGCAGGTGTTTTTCCCTGACGACGCTCCGGCAGTCTGGACAGTCCGAAACCTGACCGGCGACGAGCTGGCCAAATCGATGGAAGCCACCAATCGGCAAAAAGGCATCGATACCATCATTCAGGCATTGGCAACCCAAAGCGAGCAAATCGACGAGATCCGCGCATCGCTGGGCATTGGCGATGATGTAGCAACCGAGTTGGTCAAGCGCCTGGAGCAGCTGGTGATAGCCTCGGTTGATCCGGCCATTGACAAGCCCCTGGCTGTCAAGCTGTCCGAAAACTTCCCGGTCGAGTTTTACCAGCTGACCAACAAAATCGTCGAACTGACCGGACTGGGTGCGGATTTAAAAAAGTAGCCCGGCTGTGGAATAGCAGTGCATTCCGCAGCCGAATGACCTTATGCGACCTGCGCGGTAAGTTGCTTTACGAGGTTTGCCCGTCGGAATTTCCGGTCGGCGAGCTGAGCGAAACAGAAATGCTGCTGTGGGAACTGTATTACCGAGACAAAAGCGAGCGTAGTAATAATGGCTGATTTGCAACAAACCATAGAAATCATCTTTGGCGCTGTCGATAATACAGGGCAAGGGGTGTCGAGTGTCGCTAATAATCTCAATAGCGTGGTCGATGGGGCCTCCAAGATTACCGGTCCGCTGTCCGATGTCGCCGACAAGGCGCTAAAGGCTGAGACGGCAGTTTTGGCACTTGGGGCTGCGCTGTTGACGGTTGCCGTTGAAAAAGCTTCACAGTTTGGCGACAAAATGGAAGAAATCGGCTCATTAGTTAATGCAACGCCGGAAGATGTCGTCAAGTTAAGCGAGGCGGTACGGGAATTTGTTAGAAACTCAGAAAGTGCAACAGTAAGCTTTGATAGCGTTAACAAGGCGATGTATGTTGCTACGTCAAACTTTGGTAATACTGCGGCCGCGCTGGATGTGTTGTCTATCGCAGAAAAGGGGGCCGAGGTTGGCGCTACTCAGATTGATGTAGCCGCCGCTTTACTAAGCCGCACCATGAACGCCTATGGGATGGTCACAAACGATAGCGCTACTAATACCGCTAATGCTGAGCGCGTCATGGCGGCTATGTTTACGACTGTGCAGGCTGGTGATACAACCATGCAGGCGCTTAGCGATAATTTGGGGCAAGTATCATCAACCGCATCTGCCGCCAATGTTCCGATTGAGACAGTGGGGGCTGCGATTGCGGCATTAACCGGCGCTGGTGTACAGACGCCGCAAGCCATGACGCTACTTAACGCGCTGCTTAAAGAGCTGCTAAACCCATCTGAAGAGTTATCTAAATCTTTGGGTGGGCTGTCTGTTACTACAAACGGCTTGCCGGCTGTGATGGATAAGCTTAAAGAGTCGACTGGTGGCAGCGCGGAGAAAGTTTATGCCTTATTTAGTAGCTCCGAGGCTGCTAAAGGAGCGTTGATTTTAGCTAATGATAGTGCGGGGAAATTTGACGGTACGCTTAAAGCAATGGATGCTAGTGTGCAAAATCTCAATACTAACTATAAAAATATGATTGCCGGGGTTGAGGCGTCAAAACAACAATTAAAAAATGCCTACGATGACTTAAATATCGCAATAGGGACGCCATTGCAAGATAGCTGGGCTAAAGTGCTCGATGGCATAACAAGTGTTTTAAAAGGCTTGACTCTATCAATCCCTGGAGAAGCATTTAAGCCGGTTTATGATGCCTTTATTGGGTTTGAAGGCAATATTGCCGATATTTTAAATCGTATAGCCAAAAACTTTCCGGAAGCGCTGGAACAAGTCGATTTTACTGGTTTGGTTGCTGCGCTAAAAGATTTGGGTTTTGAAATGGGAGACCTTTTCGGCAATATCGATTTATCGACGCCGGAAGGTTTAGCTCATGCGATTCAATTTGTTGTTGATTCATTTGAGTCATTGACGCGTGTTGTTGCTGGTATTATTGATGTATGGGGACCGGTAGTACAAGGCTTTCTTACCGGCGTCGGGGCATTTAATTCTTTGGATGATGGTGCGAAAAAAGCAGCGGGTCAGATGCTTGGATTATCTCAAGTTTTTGAAACCCTTAAAGGCTATGTAACCGGAGGCGCTAATGCGCTGGAAACAATTGGCGGCGCATTAACAGTGCTCGCAGGAACCCAGGCGGCAACCACAGTAACATTATTAGTATCGGCGCTCGGAGCAGGCGCGGTTCCTGTCGTTGTGATGGCGGAGGGATTAGCTGCGTTATTAATCGCAGTCGGCGGCCTTACTTACGGAATTACAGCAAATGTATCGGCTTGGGATGACTATAAAAACAGACAAAATACCGTAGCAGAATCGACCGCTAATCTCGCAGATAATCAGGCAAAAATAAAAGATCGGCTGGCAGAAATCAGCGACCGTACGGGCATTGCTGTATCAAGCATGGATGAGCTAAATAAAGCTGTCGATGAGGGTCGACTGGTATTTAATGATGCAACCGGTGCTTATGAGGCTGCTGGTACCGGTGTGCGCGACTACGATACCGAGGTGAAAGCCGCATCGGAATCCGGCTCCTGGTTTGCCGATGCGGTTAATGATGTCGCTAAATCCTTGGGTTTGGCGTCCGATACGGCGAAAGAAGCGGAAAAAGGTTTTAGTACGCTGGCTGAGGCCGAGGCTTATGCGGCAAGGGAGATGGCGGACAGTAACAATGTCACAATCACTTACGAAAAGGGGTTGTGGAAAGTCCACGACGGATTGACCTCCGTTACCGATTCAACGAAAAAGACGGCAGCAGCGACTAATGAAGCCGCCATCGCCGCCGGAGTCGGCTCGAAAGAATGGAAAAATATTCAAGACGTCCTGCTGCAAACACAAAAACAGATGAATGATTACAGCATCGAAATGGCCAAGCTGGCCGATCACAAATACGAGATCGATGTCAAAGCTAACGTCGACCTGCAAACAGCGCAAATCGAAGCCGATACCCAGCGCATCGCCTCAGCATTCACCGCCGCCAGCGATGTCATCAGTTCATTAACTGCCGGCGTTACCGATCTATGGGAATTATTTGGAAAAACAGATACCTGGGATGGCGCTCGGGACGAAATACGGGACGCAGCACTAAGGCAAGAGGAGCGCCTCAATACAGAATTACAGCTCAAAGAAAAACTGACCAATGCCGTCATCGAGCAAGCTCACGCTACGACAGCCCGGCTCTCGTCCGGCCAGCCGTTGATCAGCATTGACGGCGGCAACCTGGCGCCTGAGTTGGAGCTTGTCTTTGACAAAATCCTCAAATTTACCCAAATCAAAGCCTCGCAACAAGGCTTGTCGATGTTGGTGGGCCTATGATCATCAGTCTATGCAGCCATTTGTTCGATTATGGCGGCGACCATCGGATCGAGGTTGACATAGGCAAGAGCGATTTTTCGTCCGTATCCCGCCGCGTCTCCCGCACCGCCACGCTCGACGGTGGGGCGTTGATTGTCGATAACGGCTACAGCGTCAGCGATGCCACGTACATTCTATCCGTGCCTGATTTAAGCGCTGAGTCTCGCTTGGCATTGCTCGCAACCCTACAGCGGCACAGCTTGATAACATTGAGCTGCAAAACCGGCTGCTACCTGGGCGTTGTCGAGCAGGTCGATGAATCTCAGGGCTTTAAAATCAGGTTTTTAGTTAAAACACAACTCACATAGGTGGATTATGGCCGCAGGCTCAGCAGTAAAATACAACGGTTTGGAAAAAACACTAACCTCTACAGACAACCGGGATTGGGACGATGCTGCCGCAGGCAACATTATGTTTGTTTTGGCGGGGGCTGGATACACACCCATAGCAACACACAGCACTACGGCGGATTTGACTAACGTCATCACAGCAGGCGATGGTGCGCCGATCTCAGCAACCGGATTGACTATCGATAATACGACAACGCCAGGCACCACGTGCTATAAATCAGACGATGTCAATTTCGGATCAGCTGTTACGATAGAGGCTAAGTACTTGATCGCAATACAGCCGGTGACACCAGGCACTTACAGCGCCACGACCGGCAAATTATTGTTTTATCTCAACCTCAACACGTCCAGCGGCAGTGCAACGGCCATTAGCACGGCGTCCGATTTTGTTGTTTATACGCCGGCTAACGGTTGGATTAAGACGGTTTAGTGCTGAATAATGACTGACAGTTTAATCCTGCTGTGCAACGGTAGCAATGGCAGCAGCATATTTACGGATAGTTCGCCTAGTCCTAAGACAGTCACGGCGCACGGGAATGCACAGATCAGTACTGCTCAGAGTAAGTCGGGCGGATCCAGTGCTTATTTTGACGGATCTGGCGATTTTTTAACTGTACCCGCCGACGCTGATTTACAGTTTGGCAGCGGAGATTTTACCGTCGAGGCCTGGGTTTATCCGACAACAGCATCAGGCACAAGATGTATTGCTGCGGGTCAGGGGGATTTGGCGACAGCATCAGGTAGTTCGTGGGTGTTCTATATTAGCGCTACGGCGACGTCGGATGTCTATATCGGCTCGCAGAATAAATCGGTAGCCAGTCCCAATCCGCAGGCAAATCAATGGAGCCATGTCGCCTTTGTTCGTTATGGTACGGCATTGACGAGTTATCTAAATGGGGCGCAGGTGGCTACCACGACACTGACAGCAGGCTCTGCCGTCAATAACGGGGCCACCAATCACACTTTTGCAATAGGCGCATTTGATAATGAGGGTAGCCCATATACTGGCTATCTGGGCGGGTTGCGCATCATAAAGGGACTGGCTAGCTATACATCTGGTTTTACGCCGCCAGACTCTTTTGGATCCATTGCGTTTTTGTCCTATCCGTCAGCCGGACAATTGACGGTGTCCGGGCAGGTGCCGTCTCTTAAATTAGGGCAGGTCCTTACACCTACGGAGGGGGGTGTCTCTGTTATCGGGCAGGTTGCAAAACATTCTAGCGATGTTTTTTTGGCTAAGCCGCAAGAGGGGAGTATCTCTGTTATCGGTCAGGTTCCGGCTCTTAAATTAGGGCGGGTCCTCACGCCCACGGAGGGCAGTGTCTCTATTATCGGTCAGGTTCCGGCTCTTAAATTAGGGCAGGTCCTCACACCTACGGAGGGCAGTGTCTCTGTTATCGGGCAAATTGCAAAACATTCCAACGATGTTGTTTTTGCCAGACCGCAAGAAGGGGGTATCTCTGTTATCGGTCAGGCGCCGGTTCTTAAATTAGGGCAGGTCCTCACACCAACACAAGGCACCATCTCTGTTGTCGGGCAGGTGTCGATTTTCGCCGATCGCGTCCTAAAGCCGATACCGCCGATTTGGCTGGCTACCCGCTACCGCTGTTACCTAACCGGCGCTGCCGGACTGCCCGATTTAGAGTTACCGATCAGTTCGTTCCAGACCCGCATCAACGGCGACAGCGTGTCGTATCTATCGTGCATTTTAAAAGGTGCCGACAGCTACACGGACGCAATCGCCTTGCGTAGCGCCGGTCAATTGCGCGTGTTTAGGGCTTACGTTTTGAGCGACGGGACCGAGTCGACGTATTTGATGTCCAACGTGCTATTTGAGCAAATAGATTTGAATAGCGGCGGTCGATCCGGAGTAACAGCGCAGCTATCCGGCACTGGCAACATGGTGCCGGTCACTGCTAAGTCCATGACCTTGCAAAATCCATCCTATTTTGGACTGAGCGGCGGCAAACACCGCTACCGCTGTGAGCTGGATCCACGCTTAAGACCCGGCGACACCGTCACTGTTAATAACGACACGTTTGTTGTCGGCGGCATTACCCATATCGTCGATACCAACTTCGAAATGATGGAAATTGCCGAGGCGTAAAATGGGCAGTGTAACGATTTTATCCAGTCTGGGTGCCGGTCATTACAGTGTGCGAATTAATTTTGACAATGCGCGCGTAGATCAGCGCATTGCGGCAATCCAAGCAGAGCTTGCTGAGTTTTCGTCCAAGCTTGCTGAGTTGCAAACCAAAAAAGTTCCTCTTGATGAAGCCTTGCACGCTGCAAAAACAGCGCTGAATGATTACACCGCCGTCGCGACCGTTTACGACCTGCTCAGTAATCCATCTGTCATGAATGGATTGGTTGAGCAGGTGTTTAAAGCCCAAGTCGCCGTTGAGCTGCAAGCGAAAGAAATCGACATACTAAAGCTAAAAAAAATATCTCTCGAAAAAGAGAAGGATTACTTGCAAAAAAACTGCCCAAGTACCATAGACGCCACGGCCTGGTGTGTCGAGTACAAAGAAAACTTGTCCGGAACCATTGAGAGCATCGAGGTCGATTATCTATTGGAGCGCGATAACATCACCGACCAGATCCGCAACGATACCGGTGTATGGTTGCCCGGTACGCCCCGCGCACCGACAGCAAAACTACAGCACGTCTTAGCAACGTCGTCTTTTGCCGCCTGGTTCAATCTCTGCATGGCGCCGGCTATGCAGAGACATAAACCGATGTACCGCATAGCGATCCTATCCAACCTGGATAAGCCGGCTAACACCTGCGACTTGGATTTTATCGGTCGATATGACGTCGATAAATATCAAAGCAAAATAATCGGCGACAAGCCCCTGTTGCCCAACTTCCAGCAAGGTGCTGGCTTACCTGCTGGACAGCAAATGCATTACACCGGCGCTAACATTATATATGGTAGTTGCAACGCCAAGGCCTTCATAAATGGCGATAAAGTGATTGTCGATTTGCATAAAGGCGTGGGGTTACCGACGGTGATAGGGTTTTACGAAAACCCTCGGCAATGCATCGGCTGGAACACCACTGCGTGGGGTTTTTACGACACCACCGCGCAGCCTTCAGGACTCGGTATACCGCCCGCATTTAATGGCTTGGGGCCTATTTCTCACGCGACATTTACAAAGAGTGGGTCCAGTCTATCGGGCACCGAAACTGATTTAGTCTATACACAGACGTCTGCAACAACAACGCTGCCGTCCGGAGTAACGCTCCAATATATATGGACATTTAAGCGCAATTCGACGGTTTATGATGAAACTAATGTTTTGCACACTAATGTGCTGCATGAGGAGATCAATATAAATTTGGTTATAAATGGAGTGCTATACGGGTCGGTATATAGCTATCTGCGCGAGCTCAGTTTAACAACAACATACACACCACGATCCGGTGCGCCGTGGATATTGGACCCTCATCAGTCAGTCACACGTAGTGCGACGGCTGTAGCAAAACAGCTCCAAGTCGGCTCAAATGGTAGTGTGAGCGCAGTTAGGAACTATACTGGCGATGAGGATTATTTAAATAATCGCGTTCTATATAGTCGCGCAACAACCGGAGTCGCCGAAGCGCCAATTGAGGGCGTAGTGGGAGCCTACTTGTACGGATTTTTAGCGACAATTAATGACCCGACGTATGCTGGGCAGGTTAATGAGGTTACGGATTATAATGTGTACCTATATCAGCCCGCGTGGAGGCTGAGGTGATTTTTGTTCAAAAAAATAAAATCTGTTGTTATTTAGCTACTGGTTTGGCTATGTAATGTATAATTTTAAATAACATACCCAAGTACGTGGGTAAATTTAAAATTAAGTACATAATTGAGTACATAAATAGCATGACTGAATCATTATTATCCTCACAAGCCTTAGAAACGGCTAGGCGGCGCACTTTTGCTATCATTTCCTCATTTCCTGTAGAATGTTAGCGTAACTTTTGGCGTAATACTTAAAAATAGCCGTTAATTTGTCTTTATTTTTCAAAGATAAAGTATATATGCATCATCGGGGTGTGCTGGTCGGCGGTCTTTTGTTTTATACTCATGAGTCTATTTTATCCGAAGTCGCACGAGGTCACATCATGGAGTCTGAATTATTTGAGCTGGCCGAGCAACTGGGTCGCTTATTAAAAGCCCACGGCAAAACTATTACCACCGCCGAATCCTGCACCGGCGGCTGGATCGCGCAAACGATTACCGACGTGCCGGGCAGTTCAACCTGGTTCGACCGGGGCTTTGTTACCTACAGCAATGCCGCAAAAGTGCAAATGTTGGGCGTCAGTCTGCAAACACTGGAAAAATGCGGCGCGGTAAGTTCAGAGATAGCAACGGAAATGGCGGCGGGTGCTTTGGTACATAGCGACGCCGATGTTGCGGTCGCGGTGACCGGCATAGCAGGACCCGATGGAGGGACTCTGGAAAAACCGGTCGGGACTGTGTTTATCGCATGGGCGGACAAAAATGGGAAAGCCAAGGTAGTTAGAAAGCAATTGTCAGGAAACCGTCGGCAAATAAGGGCGCAAACAGTGAAAAGCGCTGTTGAGGGAATGTGGTTATTTTACTGATGTTATGCAAGGTGTTGTGAGAGACAGGGCGGGTTTAACGCGCGTCAGGAAATAGGTTAGGGCAGATCAAGCAGTCCCCGCGTTAGAAAAATTATCTCAGCGTTTTGCTCGTAAGGCGGTTATGTGCGGTAGCGCACAGACGAATCATGTTGTTGCGGTTAAGCTACTTTTGAGATTTTTTAGCAACAAACTGTTATAATAAAAATGTCTTCTGTAAGGGTGTCACCGTCATTCAACTAAAAGGAACAGCCCATGAAAAATAAATGTAAACATATAGATAAGGAAAATATTATGCTGAAAACGAAATTACTCACTATTGCCTCAGTTATCAGCGTGGGTTTCCTGCCGCTGGCACATGCGACCGATCAAATTCAGGATAACCGGTGGTATGTGGCGCCTTTCGCTTCATTTGTCAAAACCGGTGGCGATCGTAGAGCAAGCGACGGCTGGGGCGGCGGCATGGGCATCGGCAAGATTCTCGATAAGCATTTCAACGTCGAGGTGAAAGGCTTTTATGAAGACTTCGGTGGTGATAATGGCCCCTGGAGCCTGACTGGCGGTACGGCTGATTTACAGTATTATTTCAGTCGCGATAAATTCTCGCCTTATACGGTTGTCGGCGTAGGCGGCATGAACAGTTGCGCTTCCGCTAATTGCGGCGCCGGCATCATTGGCGAAGCAGGCCTAGGCTTTACCTATGAACTGCACGACAACTTGTTGCTTCGCAGTGATGTGCGTTATCGCTATAACAACAATCTCAATGCGCAGGTACAGTCCGGTACGGACGAATTTCATGATATGACGGTTAACTTAGGCTTTGTTATTCCGTTCGGCGACAAGCCAAAGCCTGCTGCAAAAACCGAGGCCCCGATTGTCGTTACTCCGGCTGCCGTAGTTGACACTTGTGCGACCCGCGATACCGATTTTGACGGTGTTAACGATTGCCTGGATAAATGTCCCGGAACTATCAAAGGCAGCAAAATTGATAAAAGCGGATGCCCAATCAAGCTTGTGCTCACCGGGCAACACTTCAAATATAATTCTGCAGAGTTGACATTGAATGCCAAGGAAATTCTTGACGGTGTTGCTGGAAATCTTGTTGCCTATCCTCAGAAAAACGATATTGAGGTTCAAGGGCACACCAGCAGCGAAGGAACCAATAAATATAACCTGAAGCTATCGCAACGGCGCGCGCAGGCAGTTGTTGATTATCTTAAAATAAAAGGCGTTACTAACAGACTGACTGCGAAAGGCTACGGCGAAGCCCAACCTATTGCCGATAACAGCACGGAAGCGGGTAAGTCTGAAAACCGTCGTGTTGAGTTGATTTGGATTGAAAATTAATGAAGTTTTAAGGCCGAACAGTCGGCCGGAATTTTCTTAAATGCTGTAAACATTAAAGCCCGCTTTCAAAGCGGGTTTTTTTTTGCCAAGTTGTTAGGGTCTATGGAACCCTTATGTGCGATACCGTACAGACCGCAATTGATATTGTCGATAAACTTAAAATGAGTTTTTAACTCATTGCGATTGATTTATAAAGGATGTCATTTGGCACACTTACTAAAAATACAACACTTTAAGGAATAGCCCATGAAAACGACAAATGAGTACAAACAAAAGACCTTAATCGATAGCGCTGTTGTGGTTACCTGTCTAGCAGTTGTTCTAGGGTTGACGGGTTGCCAAAAAGAAGGAACAGCGGAACAAGCAGGGAAAAAAGTCGATAATGCGGCTGAAAAGGCCGAGCAAAAAATTGAACGAACGACTGAAAAAGTGGGAAAAGAACTTGAAAGCGCAAAGGAGTCGGTAACCGATAAGGCCGCAACAGCCGGAGAATTCATCGATGATTCGGTTATTACCACAACGGTTAAGGCGGCAATTTTAAACGACCCTTTACTTCACGCATCCCATATCGAAGTAACCACCGACAAAGGCGTAGTGAAGTTGAGCGGTACGGTTGATTCCGAACCCAATATCAGCAAAGCGATAGAAGTGGCCAAGCGCCAGAAGAATGTGCTTTCGGTTGAAAGCAGTCTGGTTGTTAATATTATGCCGGGTAAAATGTGATGCGTTGCTTGCGCTTTTTTATTCGCTATTGCCGGTGTATTGTTGAATAAGGCTTTATGTTTAGCGCCTCTAAATTAAAACACTTTAGAGGCTTATAGACAGGACTGGCGGATGCTGTATGCTTTATCGGTCGTCATTATCCTTTACCGCCAACAAGGAGCAATTTTCATGAAACGGTTATATTTAGCGCTTATTTCTCTCAGCATGCTGGTCAGTTTTTCTGTAGTTGCGGAATCGTTTATTATCAAGCCGCAAACCCAAGGCGAGGTTACCTTTGTCACGGGTGGAGTGGGGGAAGATGAGCGGAATGCGATGCAAGCAATGCGGGCTGACTACAACTTGAACCTGTTATTTTCGGTAAAGGGTACGGGAGAATATGTCAGTGACGTGAAGGTGCGTATCACGGATTCACGCGGCAATATCCTGCTGGAATCGGTGTCTGACGGACCTATGCTATTCGCCAAACTCAAGCCCGGCCGTTATATCGTTAGCGTAGAGCGAGAGGGGCATCAGGTGATCGATAAAACGGTCACGGTCAAACAGAGAGCTTCGCTGTCGTTCACTTGGCCCCAAGAGCAGGACGACTAGACAGCTATCTCGCCTGAGGTGGGTGTCGGCTATTCCGATTCGTTGGGGATGTCGAGTGTTGCTGGAACCTGCCGGGGTGAAGGGGGCTGACGGTCGAACGCTGTTTTCAGCGCTTGGTAATACTCACAGCCCCGATCTTTCAAGCCCGGTCAAATCAGCACCCTGATGCGGCCGCGGCTGTAATCGATCAGTTCCCGCCCGCTGCAATTCTGAACCCTGCCCGCTAGCGCCATGCAAACCCATACGCCTAATTCGGCATATTATCGGGTGGTTTAGCTTGCTTTGAACCCAATAACCGATCAAAGAACTCATGCATCAGCAATGCGCCGAGTATGAGCAGCGTGCCTGTTGCCACTTTCACGGTTAGCGGTTCATGATTAACGGCATGACCCAACAGCAACGCCATGACCGGTGAAATTAAAGTAATCAGCGCAACCTTGGTAGCGCTCTGATGGATGAGTAAATAGTAATAAAGAACAAAGCCGATCGTCGTGGCTATCATCCCCAGGTAGACAATAGATGCCAGACTGATGGGGGAAATTTCAGTGGGCCAATGACCATCAAATGTTGCCCAGGTAATCAGATAAGCCGGTAGAGACAATAACAGGCCGCCCGTGACCTGGGATAACGCCGGTATTTTTCCGTCGATGCGCTTGACCCAAACCGAACTGACCGCCTGCAAAAAGGTAGATGCCAGTACGCCGACGATACCCAGCACTGCGTCATGACCCAATTGCAAGGCCGAGCCGAACATGACCCACAAGCCGCTAATTCCCAGTACATAGGCCAGCAGTCTGCCCAGAGTCAGGCTCCGCTCTCCCAGCCAGACCGCCGCTAATAAAGCCGTCATCAACGGAGAAAGACCGAATATCACCGAGATCCAGCCGGAAGGAATAAATTGCGCCGCCCAATAAACCACCAGCATCGATCCGTAAATTTGCACGGCCACGGCAAGGTAAGTCAGCAACGCTTTACGATGCCAGGCCAGGCGTTGCCCTGACAGGGACAGCATCAATAAAATGCATAGCGTGCCAATCGCCATTCGTCCGGTTACCCCGAACAGAAACCCCGGACCTTCGCCGCTCCATTTGATGGCCAGCGGTGTCGTCGCCCAAAGCAAAACAATACTGATGTAGGCTAGAGGTATACGCATTAATTTAAATCGGGTGCTGTAAAGAAAGATGCCGGCACCGCTTGTCGATAGTGCCGCGCATCAATAGATGACTTACTTGATCGGCGCTAATTCAAAAATAACGAGTTCGGCGGTATCGTCGCCGACATTTTCTACCGACATCAGCTCGCCGGTTTCCCAAAAAACTTCACCGGCAGCGTAGGTGTTGGCTTTGCCGCCCTCGACGACTTTTAATGTGCCTTTAACCACATAGCGAGGCCCAGGTCCTTCATGGGTATGCCAGGGCGTTTTAAACGCGGGTGGAAACGCGACCCGTATCATTTTGGCATTGACGTTCGGACTGGAAAGCTCCAGTTTTTTTTCTAATAAAATAGTTCTATTCAGGCTGGTTTTCTCTTGGGCTGAAGCGGCTTGTATGCCGCCCAATAATAGCGCTGCAAGCGTTGCCAGAATAAATCCCGTTGCTTTGATGGTTGGTATTTTTAACATCTATCGGCCTCTCGATTTTATGGTGGTTAACTGTTTTGTATCTATATTTTGTAGCTTTGTTAAAACAGTCTAAACAAAAATTATACGCTACCGCCTGTTTTTTCTAATTGTTAAATTATTCAAATGCACACAGAATATGCGCATCATTAAAAGGCTTTGACCGACTGAAGCAGCGAGACGATATATTGCGGCGCTGGATTTTTTAATTAGCGGCATTTAAAACACAACACCGAACTGTGCATGAATATTGAAAATATTACCGAAGTAAAAAACTACCTGCTTAATCTGCAAGACCGAATCTGCACGGCGCTGGAATCTGTAGAGCCGGAAGCCCTGTTCACTGAAGACCTTTGGGACAGGGCTGAAGGTGGCGGCGGCCGAACCCGCGTATTGGCTAACGGTCGGGTTATCGAACAAGGCGGCGTTAATTTTTCTCATGTATCCGGTTTTAAACTGCCCCCTTCGGCAACGGCTAAACGCCCGGAACTTGCAGACCGGCAATTTCAGGCGATGGGCGTGTCGCTGGTCATTCATCCCAACAATCCTTTCGTGCCGACATCGCACGCCAATGTGCGGTTTTTAATCGCGGAAAAACCGGGTGAACCGACTATCTGGTGGTTCGGCGGCGGTTTCGATTTAACGCCGTTTTATCCGTTTAAAGAAGACGTGCTGCACTGGCATCAAACCGCCCGCGCCGCTTGCCGGCCGTTCGGCGATGATATTTATCCGGCCTACAAAAAATGGTGCGACGAGTATTTTTTCCTTAAACACCGGAATGAAACCCGCGGCGTAGGCGGGCTGTTTTTTGATGATTTGAACGAATGGGGTTTTGAGCAGTCGTTCGCTTTTATGCAAAGCGTCGGCAATCATTATATCGACGCTTATCTGCCTATCATACAAAAACGCAAGGACACGCCTTATGGCGACAAGGAACGCGATTTCCAGCTTTATCGCCGGGGGCGTTATGTTGAATTTAACCTGGTTTATGATCGCGGCACCTTATTCGGCCTGCAATCCGGCGGACGCACCGAATCGATTTTAATGTCCATGCCGCCGGCAGCTAACTGGAAATACAACTGGCAGCCTGAGCCCGGTAGCGCCGAAGCCGTGCTTTATGATGATTATTTAAAGCCGCAAAACTGGCTGGGCGATTGAGTAGGTAATAAAAAAATATACGAAAATTAAAAAATTTTTACCACGAAGACACGAAGGACACGAAGTTTTTGTTTTGTTTTTTCTTCGTGTTCTTCGTGTCTTCGTGGTGATATGTTTAATACTTCCTGCTTAATCATTAGAACTTGCCTGAGACTAAATTGAAACCTATAATCGAGCATTTTTTTAACGGGCGGCAGATTGCGGCCTGTTTATTCCTTTTAATTATAGACGGAAGCAATGACTAGCCACATTATGCCAACCTACGGACGCTTGCCCATAACCTTCGAACGGGGAGAGGGCGCATGGTTGTTTGATCAAAACAATAATCGCTATCTGGATGCGGTATCCGGCATAGCGGTGTGCAGTTTGGGCCACGCCCACCCGGCGATACATCAGGCCATCTGCAAACAAAGCGAAAAACTGCTGCATACCTCAAACCTGTACGGTATCGCCGTTCAGGAGCAGTTGGCCGATAAGCTGATCGAAAGAAGCGGCATGGATAACGTGTTTTTTTGCAATTCCGGCGCCGAAGCCAATGAAGCCGCAATCAAGTTGGCGCGTAAATACGGCCACGAGCAGGGCATAGAAAATCCGGCGATTATCGTCATGGAAAAAAGTTTTCACGGCCGCACGCTGGCAACGCTGAGCGCTACCGGCAACGCTAAAATCCAACATGGCTTTGCGCCGCTGGTTGAGGGCTTTATTCGCGTACCGTACAACGACGTCAACGCCATCGAACAAGCGCTTGCGCAGCATAACAATGTCGTCGCCGTCTTGGTTGAACCCATACAAGGGGAGGGCGGAGTCAATATCCCCGCTGCCGATTATCTTAACCGAATCCGCAGCCTGTGCGACCGGCATAACCTGTTGATGATGCTTGATGAGATCCAGACCGGCATTGGTCGTACCGGCAAGTTTCTTGCCTTCCAACATAACGGGATATTGCCCGATGTCTGCACGTTGGCCAAGGCGCTGGGCAACGGCGTACCGATAGGCGCTTGTCTGGCGCGTGGCAAAGCGGCCAAGATATTCACCGCAGGCAATCACGGCTCCACTTTTGGCGGCAATCCGCTAGCCTGTAGCGCGGCTTTAGCGGTATTGGCGACATTGGATGCCGAAAACCTGATCGATCAGGCCGCGCAAAAAGGCGATGCTATCAGCGCGGCGTTCAAAGAACAGTTGCGCGGCAATGCGCATGTTGTTGATATTCGCCACAAAGGCATGATGATCGGCATCGAACTCGACAGCCCCTGCACAGAGTTAGTACAAGCCGCGTTGCAAAATAAGCTGTTGATTAATGTTACCAGTGAAAGAACCATTCGGTTGCTGCCGCCGTTAATTATCAATCAGCAACAAATCACTCAACTCGTAGAAACTTTATCGGCACTTATTTATAAGCATACAGACACTCCTTATGAATCCTAGACATTTCATCAGCCTGCTTGACTTATCCGGCGACGAATTTCGTAGCTTGATCAACAGAGGCATCGTTCTAAAAAATAACCGCGATCCAGATTACCAACCGTTAAAAGGCCGGGTTTTGGCGATGATTTTTGAAAAATCATCGACGCGAACCCGTATTTCATTTGAATCCGGCATGAGTCATTTTGGCGGCAGCGCATTGTTTTTATCGCCCAGAGATACCCAGTTGGGTCGGGGCGAGCCGCTGCAAGACAGCGCCAGAGTCATCTCCAGCATGGTCGATTGCATCATGCTCAGAACCGATAAGCACGAAACGGTGACCACCTTCGCCCAATATTCGAGCGTTCCGGTGATTAACGGCTTGACCGATTTGCAGCATCCCTGTCAATTGCTGGCCGATATGCAGACTTATTTTGAACATCGCGGCGACATCAAAGGCAAAACGGTGACCTGGATCGGCGACGGCAATAATATGTGCCACTCCTATATCCATGCGGCAACGGTGCTGGACTTCACTTTGAACATCGCCTGCCCGAAAGGTTATCTGCCCTTGCAAGACATCGTCGAGGCAGCCGGAGAGCGCGTCCGGTTCTTTGATACGCCGCTGGACGCCGCCCAAAACTCAGATCTGGTGGTTACCGATGTTTGGGCCAGCATGGGCCAGGAAGAAGAACAAAAACAACGCGAAATGGCTTTTAAGGATTATCAGGTCGATGCCAGGATCATGAAAGCAGCGCATAGCGCTGCGCTGTTTATGCACTGTTTGCCTGCCCATCGGGGCGAGGAAGTCAGCGCTGAAGTGATAGACGGCCCTCAAAGCGTTATCTTCGATGAAGCCGAAAATCGCCTGCATGCGCAAAAGGCATTGCTGGAATTTCTCCTGTGCAAAAAATCACGTTAGAATTAGCCTTAATCGCATCGGCTCCCTATCGATTGCGACATATCCACCATTCCTGGTAGCCGTCAGGTGAACAACCATTGAGATTCAAGTGAAAAAAATACTAAACTCGTTTTTTATCCTACTGGTAACTTTGGGTTCAGCCCACGCCGAAACCGTTTATGTTACCGATAACCTGAATTTGTCGCTCAGGAGTGAAGAAAATAACAGCAGTAAAGTTGTAAAACTGCTCGCAACCGGCACCCCGCTGACGATAATAGAAGAAAACAAAAGCACTGGATTCGCCCACGTCCGCCTCAATGACGGCACGGAAGGCTATATGCCGATCCGTAATACCATGAAGGAGCCGCCCAGCCGTGCTCAATTGGAGATCGTCAATAAAAATATGGCAGCGTTGCAGTCTGAAAATGCCACGCTGAAAGCTGAGTTATCTACAGTAAAAGAATCCATCACGCCGGGAACGTCTCTTGAACAGTCCTTGGCGACAGAACGTGATCAGCTAAGCAGAGAACTTAGCGAACTGAAAAAAACCGCCGCCAGCACCGTGGAATTAAAAAACCAGCGCGATGAGCTTCAAGAACGCGTGGTTAATGTTGAACGGGAACTGCAACAGTTCAAACTTGAAAATCAGGCTTTGCAAGACACCGCCAACCAAGACTGGTTTTTATACGGCGGCATACTCGCTCTTATCGGTGTTATTTTAGGATTTATTTTGCCTAAACTCAGCTGGCGTCGTAGCAGAAGCAGCTGGGATTCGTATTAATTTAGGCAAAAGGCGAAGGGCTAAAGATACAAAAAGCGCTTTCGTCCCTAGCTTCGTAGGGTACGCTGTGCGTACGAGGCTGTGAAAGTTTCGTTTTTAGAAAAAATTAAAGAATTCACCGCGAACGACTGCATGGATGCAGGAGGTAGAGCAATGCAGGAGCAATTGCCGAGACACGAAGAAAAACAATCGTTTAAATTCAATGCATTGAAAACTTCGTGTTCTTCGTGCCTTCGTGGTAAAAAATGTTTTTAGCCTAATTTGGATAATACTTTCACAGTCTCGTACATTTTTCAGTTACGCCTATCAACTCAACAAGGTACGTGCCGCGTACCCTAACTAATCTTTTAGGAATTGCTCGCATGAGTGACAAAAACACCCGCACCTTCTCTTCCCAAGTCGTTGACGGCATGGAGCGCGCACCGAGCCGCGCCATGCTGCATGCGGTTGGTTTTAACAATGAAGACTTCAAAAAACCGCAAATAGGCATTGCTTCAACCTGGAGCATGGTCACGCCTTGCAACATGCACATCAACACACTGGCCGATGCGGCAGCGGTTGGCGTTAACAATGCCGACGGTAAAGCCGTCATCTTTAACACCATCACTATTTCCGACGGCATTTCGATGGGCACCGAAGGCATGAAATATTCGCTGGTGTCCCGCGAAGTGATTGCCGACTCGATTGAAACCGTGGTCGGTTGCCAGGGTTTTGACGGTGTCGTCGCGATCGGCGGCTGCGACAAGAACATGCCCGGCTGCATGATGGCTTTGGCACGATTAAACCGTCCGGCTGTGTTTGTTTACGGCGGAACGATTATGCCCGGCTGTCACAAAGACAAAAAACTGGATGTGGTTTCGGTATTCGAAGCGGTCGGCGCCAGAGCCAATAACCAGATCGACGACGCCGAACTGGCTGAAATCGAAGCCAAAGCCATTCCGGGAGCGGGTTCCTGCGGCGGCATGTACACCGCCAATACCATGGCCTCAGCCATTGAAGCGCTGGGTATGAGCTTGCCCAACAGCTCCGCTCAGGCCGCCATTTCAAACGATAAACGCCTGGATTGCGAACGCGCCGGCGCTGCCGTTTTGGAACTGTTGAAAAAAGACATCAAGCCTCGCGACATCATGACCAAAGCCGCATTCGAGAATGCCATTACCGTAGTCATCGCCCTCGGCGGTTCGACCAATGCGGTATTGCATCTACTGGCGATGGCCAACGCGACCGGCGTCGATATTACCCTGGACGACTTTACCCGCATCGGCAAACACGTGCCGATGCTGGCCGACTTAAAACCCAGCGGCCGTTATCTGATGACCGAATTGATCGAAATCGGCGGCATTCAACCGTTGATGAAAACACTGTTGGCTAAAGGTTTGCTGCACGGCGATTGTTTAACCGTTACCGGTTTAACGCTGGCCGAAAATCTGGCCGATGTAAAGCCGTACCCTGAAGATCAGGAAGTGATTCACTCGCTGGATAAACCGATCAAGAAAGACAGCCATTTGGTTATCTTGTACGGCAATCTGGCCTCCGGCGGTTCGGTCGCGAAAATTACCGGCAAAGAAGGGCTGGTGTTTACCGGCACCGCCAAAGTATTCGAAGCCGAAGAACAAGCGCTGCAAAGCATTTTGAACGGCGATATTGTCAAAGGCGATGTCATTGTTATTCGCTACGAAGGCCCGAAAGGCGGCCCCGGCATGCGCGAAATGCTGTCTCCTACTTCGGCGGTCATGGGCAAAGGCTTGGGTAAGGAAGTGGCGCTGATTACCGATGGCCGTTTTTCCGGCGGCACTCACGGTTTCGTCGTCGGGCATATCACGCCGGAAGCCTATGTCGGCGGTGCGCTGGCGATAGTCGAGAACGGCGACACCATCACCATCGATGCGGAAAACAACGAACTGAAACTGCATGTCAACGAACATGAAATCGCCCGTCGCCTTGAAAAATGGACGCAACCAGCGCCGCGTTATACGCGTGGCGTGTTGGCGAAATATGCCAAGTTGGTGAGTTCTGCTTCACTGGGTGCGGTGACTGATAATTTGGATTGATGTAGGATGGGTTTCACTGCGTTCTACCCATCCTACGCGCTGTCCATTGGTAATGATGAAATGATTAGAGAGATTAAAATCAAGTTCAACTTGTCAGAGTTGGATGCAATGCGTTTTCATTCTGAAGCATTTCATATTCTGCGTTCTAAAACGGCGTATCAGAAATGGCGCATTACAGCCTTGTAAGAAAATATTGCATAAAACTATAGTCCAGTAGGGCGCGCTATGCGCGCCTTCTTTGGAGAATGGGATAACTCTCTATACTCAATTTTAGCAATGAGCTTATTTATGCTTAATGATTCAAAACCTTTAAAAAATGGATTATCAAAATGTATACGCTCTATAAAATCAATAGCGATGAGCTAAATGAAAATTTTATCGCTGCCGTAAAAGCGCAATTTCCACATCAAACTATTGAAATTTCCATTTCTGAAATTTCACAAGTTGAACAGGATGAAACGGCTTATTTACTGGGTAATCCTGCGAATAAAGCGCGACTTTTGGCAGCAATTGCACAAGCTGAAAGCAATCAGCTTATTGATGTTGATATAGAGAAGTTATGAATATCAGCTTTGAGCCCAGTGCTTTTGATGATTTTAATCAATGGGCAATGGTTGATAAAAAATGTTACAAACGCATTATTAGCCTGATTAAAGACATTAGCCGCAATCCTTTTCAAGGATTAGGCAAGCCGGAAGCCTTAAAATATGAATTACAGGGCTACTGGTCACGACGCATTGATGATGAGCATCGTTTGATTTATAAAATTGAAAACGATAGGTTGATTATTGTCAGTTGTAAATACCATTACAAAAAATAGCTCCTAGGATATGCTGAGACACGAAGCGCATCTGGTTCATGTTGTTCAGCCAAGTAGGGTACGCTTTGCGTACCTTTTTTGTACAAGTTCCCAAGCAGGAGCTGGGAATTTGCAAAATTGGAGGTGATTTATGAATATTGAAACAATTGCCGAGCAAGCATTAAAACTTGAACCGGCTTCAAGGGCGTATATTGCAGAGATATTGCTGGAGAGTCTGGATTATGAAGAAGACTCTATTATTTCGGAAGCATGGCGGCAAGAAATACAAAAACGCTGTAAAGAAATAGATGCCGATCCTTCGCTATTGATTGATGGCGAACAATTTATGGTTGAGTTAAAACAACGTTACTTATGAAATTTTTTCTGCATCCTCAAGCGCAAGAGGAACTGGAACAAACGATTATTTTTTATAAAAAACAACTAGCGGGTTTAGAAAAGCGTTTTATTGAAGCTGCGGAAGACGCGATTAACAGAGTATGCCGAATCCGTTGTTGTATCGAAAGATAGACGACGATAGCAGGAAATGCCGACTACTGCATTTCCCCTATGCAATTGTTTTTAGAGCAAAGTCGGCTCAATTGGAAATAATTGCTATCATGCATTTAAGAAAACAGCCCAATTACTGGCAGTCGCGAAAATAGTTACCATGGAACCACAAAAATCATTCGTCAGCTGGTTTAGGGATTCATCCCCCTACATCCACGCACATCGTAACAAAACCTTTGTTGTTTTCTTTGGTGGCGAAGCGGTATTGGCTGACGACTTCAATCACCATGTCCATGATTTCGCCTTACTGAACAGCTTAGGTATTCGCCTGGTTTTGGTCCACGGCATACGTCCGCAGATCGACCAGCGACTTGCCAAGCTGGACATTCCCGCCCGCTTTCACAAAAACTTGCGCATTACCGACGGTGTCGCATTGCAATGTGTTAAGGAAGCGGCCGGATTGGTTCGCGTGGAAATTGAAGCGCTGCTATCGATGGGGTTGGCTAACTCGCCGATGGCGGGAGCCAAAATCAAGGTGTCCTCGGGTAATTTTGTGGTCGCCAAACCGATAGGCGTGATTGACGGCATTGATTACTGTCATACCGGCGAAGTCCGGCGCATCGACAGCGCGGCCATTCATCAGCAACTCGATCAGGACAATGTGGTGTTGATCTCGCCGGTCGGTTATTCGCCGAGCGGCGAAGTGTTCAATCTGTCGGCCGAACAAGTTGCCACCGAAGTTTCGATTGCGTTAAAAGCCGAAAAACTGGTTCTATTAACCGAACAAAGCTGCTGCAATCCCGATAACGGCGAGCAAATCCAGCAAATGACCACCGCCGAAGCCGCCGCGTTCTTAGAGCAACATCCGGACATATCCACCAGCATCAGCTTGCCGCTCAAAGCCGCGATGCAAAGCTGTCAATCCGGTATCGACCGCGTACATTTGATTAACCGGGGTATCAATGGCGCGCTATTGCTGGAGTTATTCAGCCGCGACGGCATCGGCACCTTGATCAGCTCAACGGCGTTTGAAGAATTGCGCCCGGCGACCCTGAACGACATCGGCGGCATTCTGGAGCTGATCAAGCCATTAGAGCAACAAGGCAAGCTGGCCAAGCGCTCCAGGGAAAAAATTGAAATGGAAATCGCCGATTATGTTGTCATCGAGCGCGACGGCCTGATTATCGGCTGCACCGCTCTGCACCCCGATGTGCAAAACCGGTTCGGCGCGATTGCCTGCCTTGCTGTACATCCCGATTATCGGGGTTCGTCCAGGGGCAACCGCATGCTTGAATATGTTTATCGCAGGGCAGGGGAGCTCAAGCTTAAAAAATTATTCGTGTTGTCCACGCAAACCATGCATTGGTTTATTGAGCGGGGATTTTTATCGTCATCTATTGCCGATCTTCCCGACCAGCTCAAGGCGTTATATAACCCGCAAAGAAATTCCAAAGTTCTTTGTAAAGACATTTCATAACAACTTCCCATGACTAATAACTCAGCCTGTATATCAATCCTGCAACTATCCGATTTGCATATTCTGGCGGCCCCGGAAGATAAAATGATGGGAATTAATACCGAGCATTATTTCAATGCCTGTCTTGAACAGGCCTTTGCTGAAAAACCTCATTTCGATTTGATTATGCTGACCGGCGACTTGGCTCAGGATCCTTGCCAGGCAAGTTACCGGCGCATCTTAACCAGCGTTGAGGCTTATGAAACGCCATGTATCTGCCTGCCCGGCAATCATGACGATTATGAGCTCATGCAGCAGGTATTTAATACCGACAGGGTTAACTGCCGCAAACAGGTTAAGCTGGATAACTGGCAGTTGATCAGCCTGAATAGCCGGATACCCGGAGAGCCCGGCGGCCGTTTATCGAAAGATGAATTGGCGTTTCTTGAAAACTGCTTAACTGAAAACCCGGATCGTCACGCGCTCATCGCAGTTCATCATCATTTTATGGAAACCAAAAGTCCGTGGATGGACACCATGATCATAGAAAACAGCCGGGAATTATTGGCGATAGCGGGCAAATACCCGCAAGTAAAAGTCGTTACCACCGGTCATGTCCATCAAGTCATGGATATAAAAATGACGACATTCCGGGTATTGGGCGCGCCTTCCACCTGCTTTCAATTTACGCCCGAAACCCCGGCGTTCAGTGTCAGCGATACGGCTCCGGGCTATCGATTAATAGAGCTGTATGCGGATGGCCGGGTCGAATCCGAGGTTATCCGCTTGCCGGAGCCATTGACCGAGTTGCAAGCCAATACGCATGGATATTGAAAACAGCCGCAAACTTCATTACAACGTAGTCAGCTCCAGAATTTCCTGCCCGACTAGTACGCACTGATTCTCCATCTGAGCATAAATAAAGTGCATCCGGTAGGTGCCTTTGTATATGTGTCCATAGACTTCCAAAACGTCAAACTTGCCTTGCCCGGCAGGGTTTTTTATCGGTTTAAGCACGGTAACATGCTCATCAATTTCGGTTCTGTCATCTAAGCCGAAGTGAAAATCCAGCAGTTTTTTTGCCTGAATGACGGCCTCCGCCGAACAATGATGCACCGCTTCAGCGGATGCAAGCCTTGAGGTCGTAAGCAGTAAGACCAGCATGACGTATTTAAGCATTTTCGCTCCGGAAAAAATTTATAGGGTAAGCGGCCGGAAACGCGGTGTATTGCGTTGCCGGCCTTAATACTGCGATCTTAGACTAACTCAGTAACGCATAGTATGCGTTAAAAAACTGGGTACGATCAGCCAAGCCGTTCGTTCCGCCATTAACTTTTTGGGTGACGGCTGTTATTACGGCATCGCTTGAACCGCCGTCGCAGACTGTCCACAGGTCGACTGAATCAAAGAAAAATCCTGCTGATGCCAGTGGATAGCGGGTCGCCGCTAAGTCAGGGTTGGCAACGGTATCTTCATTGACAGCTTTACCGAAAGCGGCGTAATTCGACTTACCCGTCAGTTGGATATAACCGCGCCCCCTGAATGTGTAGCCGTCGCCGCTGGCTTCGTCGCCATTGCCCATTCTGTCGGCATAGACTCTAGCGCCAATCTTGGCTGGATTTCTCGCATAAGATTCGTTTAACGGTGCGGGAAAGTATTTTGGAAAGGTTGCCGCCAAGCCATCGGCTGAATAATTTAAATTTTCATAGACCACCGTAAAGCTTGCACTTTCGTGAGCGCATTGCGCCAGGAAGTGCGCTAATCTTAAAGCATTCGTTATAGCGGGTATAGCGGGTATCTGGGCAATGACTTCATCGGGAACATGGCCTTTAAGGTTTTCCAGATTAAAGCCTGTTGACGAAGAAGTTGACGATGGGGATGGCGATGCTGGAAACAGCTGCGCCCAAGTGGCGTCGCCTACAATTCCGTCTGCGGTCAGACCGTTTTGCGATTGCCATGTCTTTACGCTTGCTTCGGTGCCTGGCCCGAAAATTCCGTCGGCGTTTAGGCCTAGACGAGTTTGGAGCGTTTTAACATCATCGCCTGTTGAACCATTTTTTAATAACATGACATCTCCTGTTGATTGTTTTAAATAGCGGCTAACGCATTGCATATTATCAGGGGATGGATGCAATGCTCTCTTACTACGGTTGCGTCGAAAGTTACGTTCATCAATACGGGGGAACCTCGCCTAAAGCATTTGGTTTGGGCGTGCCTGCGTCTTGGAAAACAAGGCGTAGGCACACTCTACGGCGGATATTTTCGTGGTTCTCTGTGACCTGGCTTTTTCACGGCTGTGATCGACAGTGCGTAATAACATCAGTTTTTAATCCCAATGCCCTTATGCAAAAGGTAAAGGCTAAATAAGGTCAGGGTAACTATAAATCCGCCGGTAATGAGAAAGGTCATCTGAATATCAATATCCGTCACGCCTATCAAGCCATAACGAAAAGCATTGATCATGTACAAAATGGGGTTGCCCAGCGAGATGATCTGCCAAAAACCAGGCAGCATGTCTACGGAATAGAAAACGCCGCCCAGATAGCTTAGCGGGGTTAAGACAAAGTTCGGGATAATCGAAATATCGTCAAAACTCTCCGCGAGTATCGCATTGATAAAGCCCGCCAAAGAAAATACCGTGGCGGTCAGCACCGCGACCGACAGGGTAATGGCGATATTATTAACGGTAATTTCGGTAAATAATAAAGAGATTAAAGCCACAACAACGCCCACCAGTAAGCCGCGGATAATGCCGCCGCTTACATAACCGCCCAGAATCACCCAGTTGGGTATCGGCGCAACCAGCAACTCTTCAATATTGCGCTGGAATTTGGTCGAGTAAAACGAAGACACGACATTGGCATAGGAGTGGCTGATAACCGACATTAAAATAATGCCGGGGACGATATAATCCATATAGCCTGCGCCGCTGATAGTGCCTATGCGGTCGCCGATCAGCTTGCCGAAAATCAGGAAATACAGCGCCGTGGTGATGGCGGGAGGCAGCAGGGTTTGCGGCCAGATCCTGATAAACCGGAATATCTCTTTGGTAACGATGGTCCTAAAGGCGATAGAGTAATTCATTATTTATCGCCTGCCGTTTTTGAGCCGTTGGGGCTTGAATCGATTAAATCCATAAATAACTGTTCCAGCCGGTTAGTCTTGTTTTTCAAACTGGTGACTTCGATATTCTGTGTACTTAATTGGCTAAATAACGTGTTAAGGCTGTGCTCTTTGGGCACGGCAACATTAAGCGTCCTGTCCGTCACGCGCTCAATTTGACAGCCATCAATCACCGGCGCCTCGGCAATAGGCCGCGCCAGATCGAGCACGAAGTGTTCGATATGCAGCCTCGCGAGCAAGCTTGCCATATCGGAATTTTCGACAATTTTTCCGTGATTGATGATGGCGATATTACGGCACAGACTTTCCGCTTCTTCCAGATAGTGCGTGGTTAAAATGATAGTCGTGCCTTGCTGATTCACTTCCTGCATCATTTGCCACATGGAACGGCGTATTTCTATATCGACGCCTGCGGTCGGCTCGTCAAGAATCAATAACTTGGGCGCATGCACCAGGGCGCGGGCGATCATCACCCGGCGTTTCATGCCGCCCGACAAACGTCTGGACACGGTATCGCGCTTATCCCACAAATCCATTTGCTTAAGGCAGTATTCGGTGCGTTGCAGCGCAAGTTTGCGCGGCGTACCGTAATAACCGGCCTGATTGAGCAAAATACTTTTGACGGTGTCGAACTGATTAAAATTAACTTCCTGCGGCACCAGGCCGATGCAGCTTTTGGCTTGCGACCGCTCGCGTCTTAAATCATGTCCGAAGATGCTGACTGAGCCGCTGGATTCATTGATCAGCGAACTGATAATGCCTATAGCCGTTGACTTGCCGGCGCCATTCGGCCCCAGCAAGGCGAAAAAATCGCCGGCCTCAACATCGAGATCGATGCCTTTTAAGGCTTCAAAGCCATTATTATAGGTTTTTCTGAGATTACGTAGAGATAATGCATTCATGCTGAAACTAATACTTTAAGGGTCAAGCTACAAGGTTAAAGGCGCGAGGTTAAATGTGCAAGGTTCGCGGTGCAAAAAAACACCTTGAACCTTTAACCTTGAACCTTTACCCTTTACTAATATTAACACGCTTCATAGACAAAACCGGATAGCTCGTGCTGAAGAAACCTCCCGAAACCGTTGCCGCTGTAGACTTGGGGTCTAACAGCTTTCACATGATTGTTTGCAGTTTAACCAATGGTAATTTACAAACTCTCGATCGTCTTAAAGAAATGGTAAGGCTTGCGTCCGGCCTGGATAAAAAGAATTACCTCGATAGCCGCACCCAGGAAAGAGCTTTAGAGTGTCTGGAACGGTTTGGGCAAAGAATCCGTAACTTTCCGCCGGAAAGCGTCCGCGTCGTCGGCACCAGCACCTTGCGCCAAGCTAAAAACTCCCAGCAGTTTTTGGAAAAGGCCGAAAAAGCCTTAAATCATCCTATCCACATTATTTCCGGTATAGAAGAAGCCCGCTTAATCTATCAGGGCGTCGCGCACAGTCTGGGCAGCAACGCTAATTTGCGCCTGGTTATGGACATAGGCGGAGGCAGCACCGAATACATCATAGGCTCCGGCGACACGCCCAGAGTAAAAGAAAGCACGCCCATGGGCTGCGTGTTGGTAAGTAACGCCTTTTTTAAAGACGGCCAGCTATCCAAAGAGGCCTTTACTCAGGCAACCTTGTTTGCCGAACAGCAGCTTGAGCCGATCCAAAAACAATTTCAGCGCAAGAACTGGGACGAGGCCATTGGCGCATCAGGCAGTTTAAAGGCCATCGATAAAGTGCTCAAAGCCAAAAACTGGAGCAATAACGGCATAACGATGGAAGGCCTGGAGCATCTGGTCGCCCATCTCACTCAGTGCAACCATGTTAACGAGCTTAATTTGCCCGACCTCGATCCTGAACGTCTTCCGGTATTTCCAGGCGGAGTAGCCATCGTCTACGCCACTTTCAAAAGCCTGGGCATCGAACAGATGACCGTTTCCGATGGCGCGCTCAGGGAAGGGCTCATTCAGGATTTACTGGGCCGGCTCTATGATCATGACATTCGCTCGGCAACCGTGCAGGCCTTGGCCGATCGTTATCATATCGATAAAGAACACGCCGTTCGCGTTAAACAGACAATCGCCTATATTCTGGAGCAATTGGGCGAGGATTTTTGCGGGCCTAACCACGAAGACGTGGTGCAGTTTTTAAACTGGGCGGCCGACCTGCATGAGATCGGTCAGGACATCGCCCACAGTCAGTACCACAAACACAGCGCGTATATCATTGAGAATGGCGACTTTGCCGGATTTTCCAGGCAGGATCAGATTTTATTATCGACCATTGTCAAGTCTCATCGGCGTAAATTTCCCCGCGCCCTTTTTAATGAATTACCGTCCCCCTGGAATATTGACGCGCCCACTCTAACCCTTATTTTGCGGCTGTCGGTGTTGCTGCACCGCAATCGCCAGGAACATGACAAACCCGATTTCAAAATAGCGCTAACGAAATCCAAAATCCGCCTACAGTTTGCAGACGGTTGGTTGGCTCAGGCGCCGTTGACCCGCGCCGATTTAATCCAGGAGGCCGATTATTTAAAATCGGCAGGATTCAAATTGGAATTTTCTTAGCCGTCGGATCATGAAAATCATATTCCGTATTGTGTTGTATTGCTTTAGCGCATTAATGATTTTATGCGCGATGCTGGTTTTTTTCGGTATTGGCGACAAACCCGAACTTGAAGTGGGGTGGTCGCCTACCCGTGATGACTTGACCAGGGCAAAAAAGATCCTGCATGAAGGTTCCAAAACCAAACCTGATGAGATCGGCATCATCGAGTTAACCGAAGCCGATCTTAATCTTGCCGGCAATTATCTGTTAAACCGCTATAGAAAAAGTGCGGCTGATTTGGATCTTAAAAACGATGAGCTGAGATTTAAAGTCACCATGACCTTACCCGAAAACAGACTGGGCAAGTATTTAAACATCAGCTTTAGACTAGGCAACGTTACCGGCAATGATCTTCCGGTAATAACCAAATTCAAAGCCGGAAAACTATTGTTACCGGCAAAATGGGCCGCCTTGGTTATCGACACCATTATTCAGCATTCATCATTGAATGAATATTTCATTCTGGCAACCCGGCCGCTCAAAGCGGTTAAAATCGACGCGGAAAAACTCACCATTACCTACTATCCGAACAAGGATACCTTGATCCAGGCGCGGAACTTCCTGACGCATACCGGCGATAATTCCGCGTTGAATATTTACCAGCAAAAACTGGCCGACATCGTAGCCAAGCATAACCCGAAATGGCGCCTATCGCTGGCGGACTTGTTGCGCCCGCTGTTTGAACTGGCTTACCAACGTTCTACGCTGGAAACGGCCATCGATGAAAACCGGGTCGTAATTTCCGCGATCAACGACTATGTCAACCAACAGGAAACCCAAAAACTCCTGGCCATACCTGAATCTGCGCCCTCCGCCGGACAACAATATGCTGCATTTTTATACAAGCGCATCGATTTGGCTCAACATTTCATAGGTTCGGCAGCGCTTACCGCATCGGTAAACAAGCAAGCCGCGCAGCTTGCCGGTGAAGAAAAGGAACTTAGCGACGCGCAAGGCGGCAGTGGCTTTAGTTTTATCGACTTGGCGGCCGACAAGGCCGGAACACGCTTTGGGGAAATGGCAACCTCATCGCCGGAAAATGCACGAAAAATGCAAAAAGCCATGTCCGGGATAAAAGATTACAGCGACTTTATGCCGGACCCCAGAGACCTGCCCGAGCACATGAATGAGGCCGACTTTAAGCGGCGTTTTGAATCGGTAAACAGTCCTGTTTACCAGGAAATTTCAAAGCAGATTGATGTGCGTATTGCAGCGACGCCCATTTATAACGCAGAGTAAGTGACTTATCATTAATCTACAAAAATCGGTTATAAAAACTTAAAAGATTATCACCACGAAGACACGAAGGACACGAAGAAATATAACTTCGTGTCTTCGTGGTGAATAAAAGATTATAGGGGCGACTGGTCAGCGACCGTTCCCCAAATCAACTTCAATTAAAAGTAGAACCCGGCGTGCCTGGTAAAACAGGCATTTTCTGTTTAGGAAATTCGCCGGTCAAACCATCTAAAAAGGCCACAATATCCGCAACCTCTTCTTTAGTTAAATCCTTGCCCAATTGCAGTTTTGCCATCAAGGTTACCGCGCTATTCAGCGTTTTAACCGAACCATTATGGAAATAAGGTGCAGTCAAGGCGATGTTGCGTAAGGTAGGCACTTTAAATAAATGCTCATCAGCCGCATTTTTGCTGACTTCCGCTAAACCTTTATCCTTGCTGAAATGATGTTGCGCTTCCCAATAGCCGTTGGGAATGACAGGAAACTTCTGGAACATGCCTGAGCCATTGAAGGCCGGGCCGCTATGGCAAGTGGTACAACCTAATTCAGCAACTTTTTCCATGCCGCGAACTTGTTGCGCCGATAAGGCTGATTTATCGCCGCCTACATACTTATCATAAGGACTGTTAGGCGTAATCAAGGTTCTTTCATAAGCTGCAATCGCTTTAGTTACAGCATCTTTAGTAATGGTATCAGTGCCAAAAGCATGCTCAAAAGGCAGCTTATAACCTTCAATCGACTTCAAGCGCGCGACAACCTCATCCCAGTTTTTCATGCCCATTTCAATCGGATTAGTCACGGGACCTGCGGCTTGCGCCTCCAGACTTGCCGCCCTGCCATCCCAAAACTGGACAGCATTAAACGCGGCATTCCAAACTGTCGGCGCACTGCGTCCGCCCGTTTGACCGTTAACGCCCATAGAATTCGGCCTGTTATCCTCACCGCCCAGCATGGTGTTGTGGCAGGAAGAGCAGGAAACCGTACCGGTAGAAGACAGGCGCGGGTCGTGATAGAGCATTTGACCCAACTCAACCTTAGCAGGCGTTGTCGCATTGTCGGCCGGCGCCGGTGCTTCCGTGGGTAAAGCCTCCCAAGCCGAAGCCACCGAAACCGAACTTGCCAACGCCAACGCTGTAACCAGCGAACGAATTTTAAACATACTATCCTCCAAAATATTATTTTAATGTTATTAATGTGGGGGAACCTACACGCCCAGTAACCTTACTGCACACCCAACGGGATTGTAAGATATGAAGCGGACAAGGTACAACCATATTTCCCTTGCCGTCTTTAAACAGCGCAAAGTAGCGACGAATTTAACCGCATGACGATGAAAAAAATCGACCTCGCGTGGGCCACCAGTGCAATCGTAATTATTCGGCAATGAACAATAGAACGGTGTTAAAAAGCGTGCAAAACTTTCCAGATGCCTGGGGAACGCTCTAGATCGACGGAGCCGTTATCCAGGTCGAACGGTTCATCCCCACGGATGTGGGGAACACTTTACGATAGATTCTTATGGTGAGGTTCATGGGGTTCATCCCCACGGATGTGGGGAACACGACCCGTGACGAACAAGGCGAAGAAAAAATCTCGGTTCATCCCCACGGATGTGGGGAACACATTTTTGGGATGTATTGATGTTAAAAATAATCCGGTTCATCCCCACGGATGTGGGGAACACTTAATAAAACATGCCCTGGACTAAACGACATTCGGTTCATCCCCACGGATGTGGGGAACACAATACGTTACCCGTTTAGGTCTTGCTATGAGTCGGTTCATCCCCACGGATGTGGGGAACACTGTTACATCGCGTTCCGACGCCATTATTAGGCCGGTTCATCCCCACGGATGTGGGGAACACCCGTGTCCGGTGATAGAGTCAAGCGTTGCGGTCGGTTCATCCCCACGGATGTGGGGAACACACCGGCTGTGCCATTCATCGCCTAATTAACCGCGGTTCATCCCCACGGATGTGGGGAACACACTGATCATAACATATTGTTAATAAAGCGAAATAAACGCTTCCGTTTTTCTACCGAAAAAACACCGGTTTTTTACCATTAAGTTGTTAAAGAACATCTTTATCCTTTTGGTCTTCAATCGGATAAAAAGAAACCAGTTTGAGCCCGTCAAACTCGACCGGCAAACGGCGGTTTTCGCCTAGGGTCAGAAAATCAAATCCCGATTCGGTATTGGTGCTCCAGGTCATAATCGCATTGCCGTCTTCAATGCCCTCTACAATCTGCGCCCAGATCATCTCTCTGACTTTAGCCGATAAATCGCCGACATAAACGCCCGCCCGAATCTCAATCAACCAAACGGCTAATCGGCCTCTTAACCGGGGCGGGACGTTTTCAACTACGATGACCAATATCGCCGATACTCTCAGGGTTAGGAATGGCCGGCGCGATATTCTCTTCAGCGGGCGTCGGTATCTCAAGTTCACCGGCCGCTAAAACTTCTTCGATGGTCGGAATGATTTTTTTGAGGATTTTGCTTTGCCGGAAGATGTCCCGGCACATCAGGCGCACTTCCCGTTCCGGGTTGTGATAGTTTTTGGCCGCGATTTTAAAAGCATGCGGAATAATATCGTCAAACTTGAACAAGTCGGCGATGTCGTAAACGAACGACAAGGGTTTGCCGGTGTGAATAAAACCGATGGCGGGCGCATAGCCTGCCGCCAACACCGCCGCTTCGCTGATGCCGTACAAACAGGCCGTTGCCGAACTGATGCAACGGTTCGGCATATCGCCGTTATCCCAGTCGGTTTGGTCGTATCTGCGACCGTTCCATTCCACTCCGGCCTGTTTGGCTAATAACTGGTAGATTTTTTTAACCCGAGCGCCTTCGATGCCGCGCAGCTGTTCGACGCTACGCCGTTCCGGCGGCTTTTCGCCGAAACGGATTTCGTACATTTTGCGCACCACTTTTAATCGCGCCGCATCGTCCAACGCCAACTTGGCCTGATACAGCAAGCGATCCGAACGCGCGCCGCCCGGCTGGCCGGACGCATAAAGCCGCACCCCGGCCTCGCCGACCCAAACCAGCAAAGTTCCGGCTCTGGCAGCCAAGGCGATAGCATGGTGAGAAACCCGTGTCCCCGGTTCGAGCATCAGGCAGGCGATACTGCCGACCGGGATATGAGTCCTGATGCCGGTTTCGTCGATAACGACAAAAGCGCCGTCTTTAACGTCAACCTGGCCTTTTTCGATAAACGCCATGGACACGCGTTCTTTCATGGTGATGGGTTTTAGGGGTGGAAGCATGGTTATTCCGGTAATAACAGATTTTGGAATGGTTTGTGATTTTTCCAGCGGTAGGTTTTGAAATCGCGTTGATCGGTTGAGAGTATGCGGCCATGTCCTAAATTTTCGGCCAGAATGACTAATGAGGCATCGGCCAAGTCCATGGGGAGATCGGCGTATTTTTGCATTAACCGTTGAATCAGGGGTAAATGCAGGGTTTCGAGGGTAAAAATACTAATCTCATTATCTTGCAGCATTTTAATAAAATGACTTGCCGCAGTAGTCCCCAGTTCTCTTTGTACAAGATGGCATGTTTCTGTAATCACCGGCCAAGTGGTAATCGGGTCTTCTATAAGGGATTTACCCACACTGATTGCCTGCTGATGATATTTATCTTTGGGGTTAGCCAACGCACACCAATATCCTGTATCAATCAAGACCATGTTTTTCCTTTAATCCCTGATAAAGATAATCTTTATAGTTGGCAGACAAATCTTCCGGTCCTTCGGCACAACCCACAAAATCGCTTTCAAGCAGTGCTTTTAGCTTGCTTCCCGGTTTGTTTTTTTGTCTTAATTGTCTGGCGCGTTCTTCCAGCAAATCTTTAATAATCTGGGTAACGTTTTCGCCTGTAACCTGTTTAATAAATTCTAAATTTTTTTCGCTATGCTCATCGAGCCTTGCATTAATTCTCATAACATCACCTTTTGTATGACTTGTCATACGCACTATAGCACCAAACTCTGACCAACGATAACAACCCGCAACCGAAGGGTTTGGCGGGGCTTATGCCATGTTTGACTTGCACAATTAAGGCTCATCTGACTATCACTTTAATAACGCATGTAAAAACTCAGGGGCTAAATCTGCTCCGTTAGGCCAGACCACGGTAGCCAATTCTTTATCCAATTTAGCCTGGCAGAATAAAGTCAGGTCTCTAAGTGGGTCAAACAAAGCTCCCCACAGTTCACCGTCTAAATTGACGACGCCTTCCGAATCATTATTGAACCTTAGCCACAATTGATAATCATGCAGATATTTAACACTTATTACCTGTAAAATCATTCAAATATCCAACGAAAACAATCCATAAATTAACGCTTGGGAGTTGGATGTATTTATCCGCATCGCCGTATCAACAGCAAACCACAGCCAAAGGCCTTTGATCGCCCAATACCGGTAAACAAAGCTTCCTTGAATTTTTCCATATTGGTAATTTGCAACTCGCCGGTAAAATCGACCGAGCTGAAACCTGCTTTATCGCCTTTACCCCCCTTTGCTGACAAACCATGCCATTGATAAGCGCTGTTTTGCAGCTTGCTTAAATTGTTGTCATCAGCTACCGGCTTGAATCCCAGACGTTCGCCCTGCTTAATGAACCAGTGTTCAAGCGTCCGGTCAATATTGGCTTTTATGGCCCATTCCAACAAGTCAAAAAGTTGTCCGCTATGCTGTAGACGTTCGGCATAAACTGGATCATTTTGCAGTATTTCGGTAAGCCGCTGACTGAATGCTTCACCACCTTTATCCAGCAGTAGTCTTTTGTAAACGCTCTTTTCCTGTTTGGCCGGCAAATCGGTTTCAAGATTGAACTCTTTAACCAACAATTTTAAAAACTGCTGCTGCGCATCCATGACCACGTCATGTTTTTTGCCTTGCCTTGTCACAACTGGATTGGCTCGACATTCAAATGTCAGGCGCTGTCCTATTTCCAGTTGCGGCTGATAGTCCTTCGAGTCAACGTTGAATAATTCAGTTTCGATTGGCTTGGTTTGCGATACTAGATAATAAACAGCTTCGCCGCGTACAGTTGGCAATGCCCCCAACTGTTCACGAGCGATTTCTTCGCGGTATAAAAAAGTTCTTTGTTGGTCATCAGGAAACAAATCCCATAATAGGCGATGAATACCGTAAACATTGCCTTCCAGCACTTTACCTAATTGCGATGATTTAAAAATAGTGGGACGAATGCGCACTTTGGAAAAATACATTATGCGTCTCCCGAACAGAATAAATAATGCTCTTGGCGCGGCATAAATTGCCAGCGTTTGCGAGATAAGGGCTGATCATGCCGGGGGCGTGTTTGCCGCCGGGTTAAATCCAAGGTGTCGGAAAAATCCTCCGGGAGTCCTTCCCAGTAATAATGGCGATCATTGGGTCGACCTAACCACTCATAATCACGCTTTGCCAATGTGCCATCGCTTGCTATCGACGTCGGCAGCATCGGTTTATGTTGATAGGCTTTAAACGCATCATAATAGTTAAGCTGGTCGGTTATAAGCTGCGGTTGCAAGGGCGCTGCCAAAGGACAGGATTTACGTCCCAGGTACAGATGATATTTGGGTTGTAACAAAGCCGTCTGAATTTCAGCCAATGTAAACGGTGCATCGGCTAAAGCACGAACCGCAACCAGCGCCAACGCGTCAGTGCGGTATTCGCGACTGGATAGGATGGCATTCGGCCTGTTACTTTTTGATGGAGATCTTCCCTGATCTTTGTATGCATTAACTTCATCTTTGCGTGTCCGTAAATAACTTAATTGATTTTCCATAGGCACTTGCGCGGTGTGGTAATCTCGCAGCAAATGTCCGGCAGTCAATAACTCCACGGCCAACGCATAGCCTTGTTGCAGTTGTTGCTGCTTTTCTTCTTCATCGCGAGCAATGCCCAACGCAGCTCCCAGCAAGCCGAGAATGGCGGATTTACCAGGATAATTGGCGGTATGGCGGCTTTCGCCGACGGCGATTTCACCCCAGCTTGCCATCGGCCCGTAAAGACGGAATACCAGAATGTCCATGATAGGCTCCTTTATTGACCGATGAAATCGAGCAGTTCAGCCAAAGTACCCTGTTCTTTGGGTACATTCAGTTCATAGCGAGTATCCGCACAGGCACCGTAGACTTTATCGAAGCTGTCTTTTTGTTTAATGATGGCCGTGATCGAATCGACGATAAAATCTTCATTTTCACGATGGTTGATCGGCTTGAGGTAGGCGACTGACAACGAGCGAGGTTGCTGGTCGCCCTTTTCTGCCAATACATACGAGGCATAAGCGCGGGACGCAAAGCTGTTTTGCTTGCCTTCAGGAGCGACTTTAACTGCCGCTTCGGTCAAGGCGCGAATAGCTTTATTTGCCAATTCTTCATTGCCGTCCAGATTTTTAACCAGCAATTCGCGGTTAATGCAGATGTAGGAATAAAACAAACCGGCAGCGAAGCGGGTTTCGCCAATGTGGGCTGCGCCCATATCTTCCAGGCCGTTATTGAGATCATCGACAGCGGTGAAGTAATCGTCTTCGATGACTACCGGATGGACGCTTATGGCGTGAGCTACTTGGCAAGCGGCTTCTATATTGAAAGCGGGACTGGAAGCTAACATACGACCGAACAGGGCAATATCTACCGCCTGTTCGTTCAAGCGTAGTAGCTTAAGTTCATCAGCGTCCGGCGCTCGTTGTTCAATAATGAGTTTTTCAGTCAATACGTTAATCATCTGTAGTTCGGCAGGACTGACATGAACTAATTGTTCAATCTCAAGGTCTGCCAATGGTTTGTCTTTTTCAGCTTTTTTTAATGCGCCAAATACCCCGGCTATGGATTTTGTCCATTCTTTGGCGTCCTTTTCTTTTATCCCTCCAGCGATTAACTGGTTATAAATATCTATCCCTAATAATTTGGTGCGTGTGCCTAAATGGTCACTCATTGCAGCTTGAAATAAATCCGAAGTGCGCCACGTTCTTTTCAAACATTGTGAAGAAACCCGCAAGCGGTCATAACCGCCCATCTTGGCAGTTTTTGGGCTGCCTTGGTCGTCACGGTTCAAATTGGCAGGCGGATAAGCGGTTAATAAATGTAATTGGATAAAGCGGCTCATATGGTCTCTCCTTAGTCAGAATTTTTAGGTAACGCAGTGAAATAATCGGTGGCCCAACGCACGGCTAGACGGTTTGCAGGCTGTCGATGGTCGACTTGGCACTCAAACTCGCGATGCCAATGAATAATGTCGTTGGCTAACGAGATAATATTGACGTTACCGCCCAGCAGCCTAATGGCCCTGATAATCCGGCGATAAAAATCATCGGTGGTTGGGCTTTTTTGTAATTGCTGAAAGCGCAACTCGCTCATCGGAGCTTTGCTTTTTCCTTCGAACGGCGTTGCCAGTTGTTCGGCGAAGCTGGCCGATTTCTTCGGCGTATCTGTGGCTGTGCTGTTGTATAGCTTGCTGGGCGTTTGTTTGTCAGTTTTAACATGGGACAGCGCACCGGCAATGCCGGCACTGGTCAGCATCGGTTTGTTTTGCGACCACTGTGGAGATGCCTTATTCATCTTGTCTAAAAAATGAAAAAACGCATCGGTCAATAAAATATCTTCCGGACTTTCCGCGCGGCGTAACCGAGCGCGGTCGCCGCGATTATCGTCTAGCCATACATGCCAACTTTGTAACGCTTTTCTTTCAGCTGCATTTAAAAAATAGTAGTCTTCGCTCATCCGGCTGCCTCCTCTGGCTTGGCTTTTGCTTTAAGTGCTTTGAGTGTTTTGTTGCCGTAAAACTTAATGCGTAAGGTTTTTTGCGCATTTACGATCCGCTTCAAATTCAAGTCTTCGGGTGTTGAAGCCAAGGTTGCCGTTTCAAAAACATGAACCATTTGTTTTCTGATGGCTTCATACCAGCTTGCGTAAATTTCACTCGGCGCCATTCGCGTATCCTCTGGAAGAGCTGCCAGTTGCTCAAGTAACCGATAAAAATCCGTTTCCGTAGCTTGCCAAAATTGCGCGTCGATTTGGCTCATATCGCCCTTGGCATCTTTCGGCCGATTAAACCAGGCAGATTTCACTTCTTCACGCAGCATTTTGGCTGTTTCTTTGGCTGCATTAACGAACTCAGCAGCCCAATCCGTCAGATTGTTGCGTTGCATTTCGCTGAGATAATAGATGGGGAATCGCGATTCATACCAACACCGTGCTTTCATGTTGTCCATGTCGTAGCCAAAACACCAAAGCGAAGCCCCGCCATTGTCCCGTAAACTTCTGCCGCGCTCTTCGTTATAGAACTGTATGGTTTTTGACGCTTTATCGCCGTTATCATTGTCTTGCAGGGTAAGCCCCAGCCAATGCCGATAACCTAAGCCACCTTGTTGACCTTTCAAGGATAATGGCGGATTAACCTTTTTCGGGTCGAAGCGATAAGGTGTTAAAGGATGCACCCAAGCGCCTTCGTAGTTGGTGCCGTAATTTTTGGTTCGATAGGCCTGATATAAAAGCTCTGCATGATTGCCGCATAGATCGCAATTGGCATCTTCTATTTTTGTCGTCAAACGGATACGACGAGGCATACCCCAGTAAGTATGTAATGGATGAACTTCGCTAGGCGAGGTTATTTGCCCCTTGTCGGAAACTCGGGTTTTACCAAGCCAAGGCAAAATGCTCGAATCAATTTTTTCAGCAGGCTCAAGTTCTTCTTGATTCAAGACATTCAGCCAAAGCTTTTGCCATAAAATAGTCGATGGGGCTTTTGGAAATATCAAGGTTGTCAGCGGCCCGCCGCCGCGAAGTCCGACGCGATGACCAACGCCCCCGGAAGGAGCATTGGTTTGCAGTGTAAATAAAGCCATTGCAGTACAACTGGGGCAAAGCTGATTCGCCCTATCGCGTTTGATGAAATGATCGAGATTATCTTTAAGTGTTTTTCCGCCCGGTGCTTCGATCAATAATGCCGAAATCGCTTTGGTTTCTCCATCGGGCAAACCGAAATCCTGCAAAAATGCAGGGCCGTCGGCGGCATCTAATTCGAACGCAAAGACCGCTTTCTCAAAATCTGCCTGCAATGCTTCAGGCTCCGGCATTTCCTGCCAATATTCCAGCCATTGCTCTTCATCTTCCGGTGAAAAACAAGTTTGCAGCAAACCGATTAACAACTGGTACAAAGCGCCCTGGAAATCCGGTCTTGGCGCATTGATTTCAACAACAGGATTATCCGCTTCAACAATTTGCCAGGGAGCGATAGTGTCCGGTAGTCCATTTTGACGAATGACAGGTATCCAGCGGTCGGTGATTAAATTCATGTCTTCTCCTTGGCTTTCGCAAGCCGTCTATTACAATTCGGATTCGTCGATGTCGGCCATTTTCATAATCTGCTTTTGCAAACCTATTTTTAATGCACTGTCGCCATGTACCGGGACGGAAATGCGAAGAATGCTGCCTGACTTGGCGTAAATATGATGACTGCCGTTGATACGCTTTAATTCCCAGCCCCTAATTTCCAACAGACGACAAAGCCTTTTGCCGCTGACCGTCTTCACACGGCTATCTCCATGACTCTATCGTTTCCAGTTATAGTTGCTTCATCAATATCGACGGCCAAACAACCTTCTACCGCTTCGTAAATATTGCCCAGCAATTCATCGAAGGTATCGCCTTGCGTTACGCATCCGGGTATTGACGGTACTTCGGCCCAATAACCGCCTTCTTCTGCTTCGTGTACGATTACTTTAAGTTTCATTGTTGGTTCCCCATGTTCTAAAAATTGGCCTGCTGTTTTGATAGGTATTCCGGCAGCGTAGACTATCCCATAAAACCGTGTCGCGATGAATAAATAACTTGCCCCTCCTCCAACGGCAATATCTCAATCCAACGCAACGCTTTTTGCTCGGCTTTCAAGGTTTCGATTAAGGCTTTCAGATTATCCGGGATCTGCTGCTGCGCTTTTTTCCATTGGTGTTCCGGCAACTTAACGGTACTCAACGCCCAGGCATAAGACTCCACTTTGGCATAAGGTTTTAGCTGACCGTTTTCTAAAATAGCCAGGGCTACCGAAATGGTTTCTTCCTCAGTTAAACGAGTCGGAATTCTGGTTTCCTCATCCCAATCGCCGCTGGATCGGGTATAGCCTTTATTGAGCTTAAGCACGTTCAAATCGGCCATGCTTTTTTGCACCATGGTTTTGCTTGTCGCCTGCATAGAACCGTCCAACAGCACATCCGGTATTTCCGCTTCGGCATCAAACGAATACACGCCTTCAATTAAATCTCTCGCATCATCGGGCATGGTAAATTGCCCGCGCTCAAGCAAATGTTTCGCCGTCAACCAAAGTTGTCCGATATGCGGGTAAATCGCCTGCGTTCCGGCATGATCCGGTTTCAGCCAATTTGCATCCGCATCTTCTGTCGGGTCCGGTGAAAACAGGTAAAGCGCTGGTGTGCCTCGCTGGTCTTTTACACCTTCCTGTCTGATCCGGTTGCCTTGCGCATCCCGGACATGACGCATCAATCTTCCCGCTCGCTGAATAATCAAATCGATTGGTGCTAAATCGGTGATCATCACGTCGAAATCCAAATCCAGAGATTGCTCAACCACTTGCGTGGCTATCAATACCTGACCTTTTCTATGTTCAGGGGTTGAGCCATCACCAAAATATCGCAGCGTGCGGTTTTCAATTTCTTGGCGGTCGATCATCGCAAAGCGACTGTGAAACAAACTTAACCGATTCGCATCAATACCGGCATCCAGTAAATTTTGATAAGACTGTCTGGCGGCTTTTACCGTGTTACGTATCCAGCACACGCATTGTCCGGCAGCAATGGCTAGCCGAATTTGCGCAATCACTTCGTCTTCGCTGTCCAGGCGCTGGATGTTGACGGTGCGTTTTACGGCTTCGCGGGTATCGATATGTTGTTCAACGGTTGCTGCCGGGGTATGCGTGGCTAAAGGATAGTGAGCCGGATCGCTCAGCGTTGGAGCAGCTTGCCCCAGGCCTTTATGAAAGGCGTTGACCAAGGTTTCGCGCATAGTTTGCGGCAAGGTTGCCGATAACAAAATCACGCTGCCGCCTTGCCGGGCATGGGCTTCCAGTAATGCATCCAGTAATTTTTGCATGTAGCTGTCGTAAGCATGGACTTCATCTACCAACAATACCTTTCGGCCCAGACCCAGCAAGCGTAGCGACTGATGGCGCGCCGGCAAAACCGCTAACAACGCTTGATCCAATGTGCCGACGCCGACATCGGCCAGTAGCGCTTTTTTACGGCTGTCGGCCAGCCATGCATTGCAGTAGGCGGTGGCGCTTAATTCCTGATCCTCCTCGTTCTTTCCATTCAGATAATCGCCGTCTGTTATCGGCTGCTTGGCTAAAACAACAGAATCCCGAAAAGCCTGGGACAACTCGCGGGCACCATGAGCCAGAATCAGCGACGGTTCACTGCCCGATTGATAAAACTTGCGATAAACATCGCCCAGTCTTTTATACATGGCATTGGCGGTCGCCATGGTCGGTAAGGCAATGTATAAACCATCCGCCAAGCCTTGCGCCATCAGGCGCTGGGTTAAAATCAAGGCGGCTTCGGTTTTTCCGGCGCCGGTGACATCCTCCAGAATAAAGAGTTGCGGTTGTTTCGTGAGCGGTTCAGCGATTGCGTATTTTTGTAATGGTGTAGGCTGTTGGATAAAAGGGAACAGGTCTTTGATATTTTGAAACGCAGTAACTTCAGGCGTTTTCGGTAAAGCATTAACGGCATCTGCCGCTTTCTTTAAAGCTATCTCGCGCCAATACACATCCAAATCTTTTGGTTTATCGCAGTATTTAAAATGATCCTGATTCGAGCCCAACCAATCGGCCAATACCGCGACCCCTGCCAATTGCCAGGATACGGTTTTCAGTCGTTTTTTAAGCGCTTTATCCAGTAACGGTTGGAAATCGAAATCGCCAAGAAAAAGTGCAATAGCATCCTGTACAAATGCCATTGCCGCTTGCTCATCTTCAACTTCAAAGAAATTCTGCGTTCGTAACTTTGTTTTGGGCGGCATGCCATGATGGCCGGTGACTATTTCCAGCCAAGGCTCTAAATGAGATAGCCATTCGTTACCTGCGGATTCATTGCTTGGCGGTTGCCCAAGCGGTTTGGTTTGCAGTGTTTCTTGCCAAAGACAAAAGCCCAAACTATCGTGTCCTTCCGATTTCGAATAAGTCATTCTGGGATTGGCTTTTACCAAATCGATTGACAAATCCTGCCTCAAGCCCTGAAAAGCATGGGCAAATTTACCCAGATCATGCAGAGCCAGACAGAAAACAAATAACGTTCTTAGCCATTCGGACTCTACTTCCAATTGCTTTGCTAATTGTTTGCAAAGTGGTTTGTCGGGCTTTAATAATTGCCAGCCAACTGCCGCCACATCCAGACAATGATACGGCAACAGGTGATAGCTGTTGCCCTGCCCGTCATCCGAACTCGCCTTGCCCCAATATTTGCAATACAGCTTTTCCGTCACTTCCAGCCCCTAACGATTAACTTGAGCCCCATTATCCACGACCACAACCTCATTCGCTGAGGTTGTTCTTTATTTGTTGTAATTTTTTTTGCATGGCCTCTATTTGCTCCTTAACTCCATCCAGCAAAAACTGCGGCGATTTAACCTCCACTTCCGCATCGTGTTTGAGGATGTCCATGATCGATGCGCGGCTGTCGTTGAACGGGATGCTCAGCTGGTAGTTGCCGTTGTCCAGCCATTGGCCCTGCTGGTTCGGATGCCAGTTTTCATTGGCTACCCATTGGGCTTTACCTTTGCTAAATTCCAGTACGGCGGTATGTTCCGCATCGCCGCTGAAGATGCCGTAGGACGAGGTGAGGAATTGTTCCAGTTGTTTCGGATCGGTCTGTTGGGTATTTTGATCTAGTATTTTTGCTGAGCCGATGCTGTCTACGGCGAAATTTCAGCGGCGCATCAAGGTAAAGACGCATGTCTTCTATGTGCCGGGCCGCTGTGGCCTTGGCGCATTCCAGTTCCTTCATGATGTCTGTTAACGCTATCGGGGTGCGGCGGTTGGTTAAGAGCTTGTGTAGTCGATATATTCTGTCGAAACGATCCATTTTGATTTTTTCTTGTTTTGTTTAGCATGGACGGCCGACTGCTCTATGATTGAAATATTCAATAAAGCGCAGCTATTCAACGGTTGCCGACTATGAATAATAGACACGGATACCGAAAGTAGGCGCCTCCAGGCGGCACTGATTGACGGGTTGAAACGGATTTTATCAGTGTTTATCAGTCAAATTGGTGTTATTAGTTGCCGACGGTGGTTTACACTGTTTGCTGATCTTCGGCGGGGTGTTTTTTGCACGGTAAGCGAGTGCAAAAGCGAGGAGATGAGCAGCCTACAGCGTCATGTCGCTAAGCGAAAGACAGCGTTCTTTTGCCTTGCCCCTGTTGACGCTCCTTTTTTACTACGAACGTTACGCTACGACAGGAGATTAATAATGCGCAAAATAATGATCAATCAATCCGCTGAAAATAACCTATCTTCCGATCTGAGTTTTCTGGATCTGGAACATCTTGCCCAAGTGGAGTTTACCTCGGAGTGCCCGGAGCATCCTGTTGAATCCGCCTTGTTGCTGACGGAGGATTCGGGCACAGGATGGCAGGCGGCAAGCGCCGGCGAGCAAACGATTCGCCTGGTTTTCGATCAACCCTGCACTATTGAACATATTTTCCTGGTGTTCGATGAGCGGCAACAGGCGCGCACCCAGGAGTTTGTGCTGCTTTGGTTGATGGACAAAGACAGCACTTACCGGGAGATTCTACGACAGCAATTCCACTTTTCTCCTCCGAACACTACGCGAGAAACCGAGCATTATGAGGTTAAGCTCAGTCAATTAAAGGTGTTGGAATTAAGAATAATTCCAGACATCAGCGGGGGTGACGCTTGCGCCGGACTTAAACAGTTGCGTCTTGGGTAAATGCCGCTTCTAATAGGCACGGCTGTGATAGCTAAACAAATAATAAAAAAATAGCGTGGGCTTATGGGCTTATAGCTAAACCAAGCAAAGAGGAGAGGTAGTTATGATGTTTCCAACATCTGCATCAGTTGTTATCGCATTATTGATGGGTATTGTAGGGGGCGCATTCGTGATTTGGGAATTGCGGCGCGTTCTTGGCTATGACCAAGGTAATGAAGCCATGCAAGCGATTGCAAAGGCTATTCAGGAAGGATCGGCGGCTTTTTTGTCGCGCGAGTATCGGGTTATCGCGATTTTTGTGGCGATTGTCGCCACGGTTATTTCTATATTTTTGCAATGGCAGACCGCATTCTGTTTTGTGGTGGGGGCGGTTGCGTCGGCGGGCGCGGGCTATCTGGGCATGTATGTGGCGGTTCGAGCCAATGTCCGAACCGCGGCAGCGGCCGGCCGCAATCTGCATGAAGGGTTGCGCGTCGCCTTCGGCAGCGGCTCGATTATGGGCATGGCGGTGGTCAGTTTCAGCCTGATCGGCATGACGGTATTGTTTTTGATCTTTAACGGCAATCCGAACCAGCTGACCTATATTACCGGCTTCGGGTTCGGCGCGAGCAGCATTGCGCTGTTTGCAAGGGTCGGCGGCGGCATTTACACCAAGGCCGCCGATGTGGGCGCTGACTTGGTCGGCAAGGTCGAGCAGGGCATTCCCGAGGACGATCCGCGCAATCCGGCGGTCATTGCCGATAATGTCGGCGATAATGTCGGCGATGTCGCGGGCATGGGCGCCGACTTATTTGAAAGTTATAGCGGTTCCATCATTGCTGCGGCAACCTTGGGTGCGGCGTTGGGCGCAAAGTCGCCGGCTTTTATCGGCTTGCCTTTTCTGGTTGCCGCGGTAGGCATTATCGCCAGCCTTTTCGGTATTTATATGGTGACCGGCGAAGAACAAAAACCGTCGGAAAACGGCAACGATTCCCTTATCGTCCGCAGCGCCCGTTTTATCGGACAGTATGTGATAAAAATTGACGAGAATGCCAGCCTGGATGATTTGTTGAAAGCGTTGCGCCATTCGGTCTGGGGGGCTTCGGTGATCATTCTGGGGCTTTCTTTAATGGCTGTATTGGTTTCGGGGATCAGTTTCAATTATTGGCTGGTTATTCTGGTCGGATTGGTGGCGGGCAACGCTATTGCTTATGTGACTGAGTATTACACATCCTATACTGATAAACCCACGCAAGCCATTGCCCATGCAACGCAAACGGGCGCGGCAACAACCATTATCCAGGGTTTGGCTGTCGGCATGATGAGTACCGTATTTCCGGTATTGATTGTCGCGGCGGCTATCTTGCTGAGTATCTGGTTGGGCCATAAAGCCGATGGCTCCATTGCCGCAGGTCTTTATGCGGTTGCTCTGGCGGGTGTGGGGATGTTAAGCACGTTGGGCGTTACCTTGGCGACTGATGCTTACGGCCCGGTTGCCGATAATGCGGGCGGCATTGCCGAGATGAGCCATTTGCCCAGTGAAGTGCGCCATCGCACCGACGCGCTGGATAGCTTGGGCAATACTACTGCCGCTACCGGCAAAGGTTTTGCGATCGGTTCGGCGGTGCTCACCGCATTGGCCTTGTTGGCGGCTTATGTGACGGCGGCAAAAATCGATAATTTGAATATCCTGGGGCCTACCATGTTACCGGGCATTTTGATTGGCGCGATGATGCCTTATCTGTTTTCCGCGCTGACCATGATGGCAGTGGGTAAAGCGGCGCATGAGATTGTTGTTGAGGTGCGTCGTCAGTTCCGCGAAATTCCGGGTTTGATGGAAGGAACGGGGCAGCCTGATTATGCCACTTGCGTCGGTATCAGCACCGAAAGCGCGTTGCGGGAAATGATTTTGCCCGGCGCTTTGGCGGTTGTGGTGCCGTTGGTTGTGGGGCATGTGTTGGGTAAGGAAGCGCTTGCCGGTATGCTGGTCGGCACTATGTCGTCCGGTTTCCTGTTGGCGGTGATGATGGCTAATGCGGGCGGCGCCTGGGACAATGCGAAAAAATGGATTGAAACGGGGCAGTTCGGCGGTAAGGGTTCCGACTCCCACAAAGCGGCGGTGGTCGGCGACACCGTGGGCGACCCGTTTAAAGACACCAGCGGCCCGTCGTTGAATATTTTGATCAAGTTGATGACCATCGTCAGTCTTGTGTTTGCCAGTTCATTCGGTTCGGGGTGGTTTAATTTTTAAAGCGTATCTATATTGGTATAAAGCCGCGAAGACGCGAAAGACTGCAAGGATGCGTGAGGTGTAACAATGCAGGGGGAATTGTTGAGGGTGGAATAAACTCCTTGTTCTTCGTGCCTTCGCGGTGATAAATTTTTTCATTTGATTGAATATGCTTAAGTTGATACATGCGGTCATTAAAATCCAAGTTGTGAGGTTGATATGTTTATACGACTGATTGTTTTGTTGATAATAACTATTTTGTCCGGTTGCGGTTATAACACCTTGCAGTCAAGCGACGAGGACATCAAAGCGACCTGGGCGGAAGTGCTGAACCAGTACCAGCGACGCGCCGACCTGGTGCCTAACCTGGTTAATGTGGTGAAAGGCTATGCGGCTCACGAAAAGGATGTGCTGACCGAAGTGACCGAGGCCCGGGCAAAGGTTGGTTCGATACAGGCCACCCCGGAATTGGTTAATGATGAGCAGGCGTTCCAAAAGTTTATTGCCGCTCAGGGGCAAATGACCAGCGCGATTTCAAGGCTGTTGGCAGTGGCGGAAAACTATCCGCAACTGAAAGCCGACGGTCTGTTCCGTGATTTACAGGCGCAACTGGAAGGTACGGAAAACCGTATCACCGTGGCGCGCAATCGCTATATCGCTGCGGTCAAGGAATACAATATTACCGTGCGCTCTTTTCCTTCCAATTTTACCGCGATGATGTTCGGTTACCAGACCAAGCCGAGCTTTACGGTAGAAAACGAACAAGCCATTGCGGTGCCGCCTAAAGTGGATTTCGGCGCGCCTGCAAAGGTTGGCGGTCAGTAATATGTTGTCTGCGATATTTCCCGGAGTCCGCTACGGAGCCGGATTTTTTCTGTTGCTGTTTTGCCTGACGGCGGAGGCAGTGGTTGGCGTCCCCGAGTTATCGAGTCGCGTCACCGATCTCACTGCCACGCTCAGTGCTGAACAGGTCTCGGCATTGGAAAATAAGTTGGCTGCATTCGAGGCTAAAAAAGGCAGTCAGATCGCGGTATTAATGGTGCCGACTACTCAACCCAAAGATATCGCCGAGTTCGGCATAGAAGTTGCCGATTTATGGCAAATCGGTCGCAAAGGAGTTGATGACGGCGTCATCCTGATAGTGGCCAAGGACGACCGCAAGCTGCGTCTGGAAGTCGGCTATGGGCTGGAGGGTGTTATTCCTGATGCGGTTGCCAAGCGGGTGATAGCGGAGACTATTACACCGTATTTTAAGGGCGGCGACTATGCGGGCGGCATTGATGCGGGAATTACGCAGCTAATGGCGTTGATCGAAGGAGAGGCCTTGCCCGCGCCGTCTGCAAGTTCGAATGAAGGACTGGGGGAGGGGGCTTTTATATTCATTTTGATGGGCGGCTTAATCGCAGGTTTTCTGCTGTCAGTCATGATGGGGCGGGTCATGGCCGGCATGGTGGCGGGATTGGGGAGCGGCCTGCTGGCCGCGTTGATTTTTGGGGTGGCTTTTTCGGCAGCGTTATTTGTCGGCTTAATGGTTTTTTTTATGGTTGGGGTTCGTTCAACAGGCGGGCGCGGTTGGTCTAATGGCGGCGGCTTTGGCGGCAGTAGTGGCGGCGGTTCATGGAGCGGTGGCGGCGGCCGTTTTGGCGGAGGAGGCGCATCAGGATCATGGTAAATATTAAACGTTGGTTTCGTCATGCTTTTATGCCGCCGTGGCGTTGGCGCATGTTGTTTTCCAGGGCGGTGCTGGACGATATAGAAAAAGCGGTAAAGAATTCCGAGTATCAGCATAGCGGCGAGCTGCGTTTTGCCGTTGAAAATGCGCTTGCATTGGCCCAGGTTTGCCGAGGCATATCGGCTCGTCAGCGGGCGATAGAGGTATTTTCAAATTTGCGGATCTGGGACACTGAACAAAACAGCGGTGTTTTGATTTATGTGTTGCTGGCGGATCGTGAGGTCCATATTGTTGCAGACCGGGGTATTGCCAAGTGCGTTGCGCAAGCCGAGTGGGATGCGGTAGCGGAGGCGATGCAGAAGGAATTCCGGAACGGCGACTTTCTGCACGGGTCGTTGCAAGGCATTGAGCGCATTACGATGTTGCTGGCTACGCATTTTCCGGCCGGTACTGATAATTGTAATGAGCTTTCCAATAAGCCTGTTATCGTTAAGTAACGGGCGTTTATTTGCCACGAAGAAAAGACGGTGATGGGAATATTTGATTTAATTTTAGATTGCATGAAAGGCTTTTTGTTGTGGTAAGTATTTGATTATAAATTTATTTTTTTAAATAATTACTCGGTTTATATAGAGTAAAAATTTCGTGTCCTTTATGTCTTCATGGAGATAATCTTTCTATAAACCCCGCATGCGGATTTGACGAAGTTATTGTTTCCATATACCATTACCCGGTTATGTTAGCTCGATTACCTGAATATATAGACCCCTTGCACCTGGCTGATAAGCGTGGTGAATTGAAGGGGCAAATACCTGTAAGTAGCTTGGATCGTTTAGCGGATATGCTGTTCAACGATACGGGAGCTGTAACCGTGGATCTTTTTTTTGGTCGGGAAGGAAGATTGGCCAAAGTTGAAGGACGGATAGAAGCGGTTCTGGAACTTACCTGTCAAAATTGCCTGCAAGCAGTGCAATGGCCTGTCAAAAATACCGTCAAGCTGGGTATTGTTACTTCAGTAGATCAAGCGGACAGATTGCCCGAGGATTATGAGCCGTTGCTGGTCGATGAAGAAAAAATCCTTCTAAAAAACATTATTGAAGACGAGTTGTTGCTTATTTTGCCTGCATTTCCCAAGCATCAGCACGATTGTCTCGCCCATAAATCGGGCAACAATAAAGTGGATTTTTTATTAAGTGAACAGCAGTCGCCTACCGAAAACCCTTTTTCCATCTTAGCCAAATTAAAAAACACTGGAGATTTATAATGGCCGTACAAAAAAGTAAAGTAACGCGTTCAAGACGCGGTCAACGTCGTTCGCACGATGCGTTAACTGGCAGAACCTTGTCTCAGGACCCGATGACAGGCGAAACGCATATTCGCCACCATGTTACTCCGGATGGCTTCTTTAAAGGCCGTCAAATCGTAAGCAACGGCGACGAAGATTAATACCTCTTTTCACCTTGCAGTATGAGGATGCGCCGAAGTTGATCGAATCAGGTCAAGTTCGGCTTTTTTATAATAACTCAGGAGTCATCCGTAAGCGTGAGCCTAACAATTTCGATTGATGCAATGGGCGGGGATTACGGTCCTGAAGTCACCATTCCGGCATCATTGGATTGTTTAAAGAACAATCCAGACTTAAAACTGATCTTAGTGGGCGATGAGGCTGTTCTTAAGCCGCAGTTAGCTCAGGCATTGATTGATTACCAAGATAGACTCGTCATTCAGCATGCATCCCAGTGTGTTGAAATGGATGAATCGCCATCCAAAGCGCTTAAAAATAAAAAAGATTCGTCAATGCGGGTTGCCATCAACTTGGTTCGTGACGGGCGCGCAGATGCTTGCGTGAGCGCCGGCAATACCGGTGCTTTAATGGCTACTGCCCGATTTGTGCTTAAAATGATTCCCGGGATTGATCGGCCTGCCATTATTTCCACGTTACCGTCAATTAATGGGCATACCCATGCGCTTGATTTGGGGGCGAATGTGGATTGCACGGCGGAGCACCTTTTTCAATTCGCAGTGATGGGTGCCGAGCTGGTTAAAGCGGTTGAGAATATTGATAATCCCAAGGTGGGCTTATTAAATATCGGCGAAGAAGATATGAAAGGTAATGAGCAGGTTAAAGCGGCCGCAAAATTACTGGAGAATTCATCGTTGAACTACATAGGTTATGTGGAAGGCGATTCTTTAAATGCCGGTCATATCGAAGTCGATTTGATTGTTGCCGATGGTTTTGTCGGTAATGTTGCTCTCAAATCCATTGAAGGCGCGGCAAAAATGATCGGTACTGCGTTGAGAGAAGCTTTTGGCAAAAGCATGATAACCAAGTTGGCGGGATTGCTGGCCTATCCGGTGCTCAAATCGTTTAAAAAACGTATCGACCCGCGCTTGTATAATGGTGCAAGCTTTTTAGGATTGCGCGGCTTGGTTATTAAAAGCCATGGCGGCGCTGACGTGCTGGCGTTTAAGACGGCTATTCATCTTGCTGAAATTGAAGTCAAAAAAGATGTTATTAAAAAAATAAGCGAGCAAGTCGAAAAGACTTTAGCTCTAAGAGAGAATGCATGATTCGTTATTCAAGAGTGATCGGCACCGGCGGTTATTTGCCGGAACAAGTTCGCACCAACGAACAAATATCGCAAACTGTCGATACTTCCGATAGTTGGATTTTTGAGCGAACCGGCATTAAAAGCCGTCGTATTGCCGGCGCTGAAGAGACGGCCTCAAGCATGGCGGAGATTGCTGCTAGGCAAGCTATAGATGCGGCGGCTTGTGATCCCGATGAGATTGATTTGATCATTGTTGCGACCGGGACGCCCGATCGTGTTTACCCGAGCACAGGCTGTTTATTGCAGCGGCGCTTGGGTATTAAAAACTGCGTCGCTTTTGATGTGCAGGCCGCCTGTTCGGGGTCGATTTTTGCGTTGAGCATTGCCGATCAATATATAAAGTCGGGCGCTGCCAAGAAGGTTCTGGTTGTCGGTTCCGAAATCTGTTCGCGCCTTGTCGACTGGACTGATCGAGGTACTTGTATTTTGTTTGGTGATGGCGCGGGTGCGGTATTGCTGAGCGCCTCGGATGAGGCCGGTATTTTATCGACCCATATTCATTCTGACGGTGAATATGAAGATCTGCTGTATTGTCCAAACCCTCAGGCGGCTACCGAAGCGAATGCCGATGAGGCCGGTTACATTAATATGCGCGGTAATGAGGTGTTCAAAGTGGCGGTCAACACACTGGGCCGCATCGTCGATGAAACTTTGGCTGCCAATAATATGCAGCAATCCGATGTCGACTGGTTGGTGCCTCATCAAGCGAACACGCGAATTATTGCGGCAACGGCAAAAAAGTTAAAAATGTCCATGGATCATGTTATTTTGACCCTTGAAAATCAAGGTAATACCTCATCCGCATCGGTGCTGCTCGCTCTTAATGAGGGCGTTCGCGACGGTCGCATTCAACGCGGCCAAGTCGTTTTGCTTGAAGCCTTTGGGGCCGGATTCACTTGGGGCTCCGCGCTAATCAAATACTAAAAACGTATTGAAATGAATAACCAAATTTATAACTTAGCTTTTGTTTTTCCAGGTCAAGGTTCGCAGTCTGTCGGCATGTTAGTCGATTTGGCCGCTGTTTACCCTGAGGTGAAGCAGGTGTTCGAGCAGGCATCCGATGCGCTGGGCAAAGATTTGTGGTCTATTGTCGCCAATGGCACGGAAGACGAGCTTAATCAAACCCATAATACACAACCTGCAATGTTGGCCGCCGGGGTGGCGGTTTGGGAAGTCTGGCGTAAGCTCAGTAATGTACGTCCCGCATGGATGGCTGGTCATAGTTTGGGCGAATATACCGCTTTGGTTTGTTCGGGCGCCATGTCGTTCGAAGACGGCATAAAACTGGTTGCGGCAAGAGGGCGGCTGATGCAGGAGGCGGTGTCTTCCGGCGTCGGCGCAATGGCGGCAATTTTGGGGCTTGAAGATCATCAGGTTGTTAAGGTTTGCGCCGATTCGGCGGAGGGTGAAATAGTCTCGGCGGTCAACTTCAATTCGCCGGGGCAGGTGGTTATTGCCGGTAACGTTGCTGCCGTTGAAAGAGCCATGCTGGCGGCAAAAGCGGCAGGTGCCAAACGAGCTGTACTGTTGCCGGTCAGTGTGCCTTCGCATTGTGCGTTAATGGCGCCTGCGGCCGAAAAGCTGGATGAGCAATTGCAACAGACGGTGATCGATACGCCGAAAATGACGCTGATACATAATGTAGATGTTGCATCGCACAGCGCCCCCGAAGTCATCCGTAATGCATTAAAAGAACAACTCTACAAGCCGGTGCGCTGGGCCGACAGTATCAAGTTTATGCATGACCAGGGCGTCACCTGTTTTGTTGAATGCGGTCCCGGCAAGGTGTTGATTGGGCTGAATAAACGTATCGCCAAAGATGCCGAGCATCTGTCTATTTATAATCCGGAAACATTAAACAAAGTATTGGAGCAACTCAATGGATAAACAAGTAGCTTTAGTAACGGGTGCCAGTCGCGGCATTGGTCGGGCAATCGCGGAAAGATTGGCCCAGGATGGTTTTTTTGTGGTCGGTACTGCCACCACAGATAACGGCGCTGATTCGATTTCAGCCTATCTGGGCGAGCATGGCAAGGGCTTGAAGCTCGATGTCGCCAATCCTGACTCCATTGCAGAGGTTATGAAAGTTGTGAATGACGAGATTGGCGCTCCGGTCGTGCTGGTCAACAATGCCGGCATTACCCGCGATAATTTGTTGATGCGCATGAAGGACGAAGAGTGGGATGATATTATCGATACCAATCTGACTTCGGTTTTTCGCATGAGCAAAGCAGTGCTGCGCGGCATGATGAAAGCCAAAACAGGGCGTATTATCAATATTTCATCGGTAGTCGGTTCGACCGGTAATGCCGGACAGGCAAATTACGCAGCTGCAAAAGCCGGTATGGTCGGCTTTGCCAAATCCATGGCTAAAGAAGTGGGTTCGCGCAATATCACCATCAACACAGTATCGCCTGGGTTTATCGATACCGATATGACCAAGGAGCTGAGTGAGGATATTAAAAATACCTTGCTGTCGTCTATTCCGCTGTCTCGTTTAGGTAAGGCGGAAGAAATAGCGCATACGGTTTCATTCCTGGCTTCCGATGGCGCAGCCTATATTACGGGTGAAAACATTCATGTCAATGGTGGCATGTTCATGCCGTAAGGGGTGTGCCTATAGGCCGTATGTATGTTCATGCCTTAATATTGTGACATTGCCGCAATATAAAGTATAATTCCCCCGCCGTCTGGAATTTCCGGAGACGGGATTTCAAATAAAATTAATAACAATACTATTGTAGGTCTCGGATTAGACGCTGGGAGACTACATTGTTTGAGGACAATAATTATGAGTAACATTGAAGAACGAGTAAAAAAGATTGTTGCAGAACAATTGGGTGTTAAAGAAGATATCGCTACTGATGCTTCATTCGTAGATGATCTTGGTGCTGATTCTCTTGATACAGTCGAACTCGTCATGGCTCTTGAAGAAGAATTCGAATGCGAAATTCCAGACGATGAAGCTGAAAAAATCACAACTGTTCAGCAAGCTATCGATTACGTAGTAAAAAACGCTTAAAAACTGATTATCAGTTGATGAACTTGTAGGTTGGGTTACGACTGCATGGATGCGGAATATGGAGCAATGCCGGAATAATTGCCGACGGCTGCATGGACGCAAAAGGTAAAGCAGCGCACGGAGCGATTGCTAAACGTAGCGTAACCCATACTTAGTGCTTTGATGTTGTGGCACGATGCACTCCTGGCCTACAGAACCAACTCTTTATTCCCCTCCTTTATTTTTCTTACGGTAAATCACATTGAGCAAACGTCGAGTTGTAATAACTGGATTAGGCGCAATCACGCCTTTAGCTAACACAGTCTCAGCAACATGGGACGGTATTATTAACGGTAAAAGCGGCATAAGCCCAATTGATTCCTTCGATATTTCTTCTTTTGCCACTACCTTTGGCGGCGTTATAAGAAATTTCGATGTTAGCCAGTATATTCCAGAAAAAGATGCCAAGCGCATGGATGGTTTTATCCACTACGGTATTGCAGCGGGCTGTCAGGCGATTGAAGATTCAGGTATTGAAGTAACCGAGGCTAATGCCGAACGCATCGGCGTTGCTATCGGATCGGGTATCGGCGGTATTACCGGTATTGAAGAATGTTATGCCGTTTACGACAAGAGCGGCCCACGACGTATCTCGCCGTTTTTTGTTCCCGGCAACATCATTAATATGATTTCCGGCAACCTTTCAATCAAGTACGGGTTAAAAGGTCCAAATTATGCCATTGTTACCGCGTGTTCAACAGGCACCCATAACATTGGCGATGCAGCGCGTTTAATTAAATACGGCGATGCCGATGTCATGATCGCCGGCGGCGCTGAACGTTGCACGACATCGCCCACTGCTATGGGCGGATTCGCTTCGGCAAAAGCCTTGTCCCGCCGTAATGATGATCCGCAAGCTGCCAGTCGTCCCTGGGATAAAGACCGTGACGGCTTTGTATTAAGCGATGGCGCCGGTGTTGTGGTGCTTGAAGAGCTGGAACATGCTAAAGCGCGCGGTGCGAAAATTTATGCAGAATTGGTCGGCTTTGGCATGAGCGGTGACGCTTATCACATGACTACGCCTTCGCCCGGTGGCGAAGGCGCTGCGCGTTGCATGAAAAATGCCCTGCGCGATGCAGGATTAAATGCCGATGCGGTCGATTACATCAATGCGCACGGCACATCAACACCGGCCGGCGATGTCGGCGAAACCCAAGCGATGAAAGCCGCATTGGGCGACCATGCCTATAAGGTTGCAGTCAGCTCGACAAAGTCGATGATCGGCCATTTATTAGGTGCTGCGGGCGGTATTGAAGCGGTATTGACCGCATTAAGCATCAAAAATCAAATTGCTCCGCCAACCATTAATTTGGACAACCAAGATCCGGAATGCGATCTGGATTTTGTGCCGAATATCGCAAGAAACATGAAAATCGATGTAGCCATGTCTAATTCATTCGGCTTCGGCGGCACTAATGGTTCGTTAGTTTTTAAGCGCTATGAGTAATTAGTTTTCAGTTGAAAAACTGAAAACCGTGAATCAAAAAAATGATTCTCATCAATGGTCAAAGCAAGGAGCTTATCGAAATATCCGATCGCGGATTTCAATACGGCGATGGCTTATTCGAAACCATTGAAGTTAGAGACGGACACGCTGTTTTTCTCGAACGCCATTTGCAACGGTTACGTTTAGGTTGTGAGCGGCTTTACATCCCTTTTCCGGATGCAGAATCACTAAGCTTTGAAGCAGGGGAGCTTTGTCGCCGATCGGCCGACGGCAGGCACTCCGTTCGAGCGGTGCTTAAAGTTATAGTCACGCGCGGCTCAGGGGGGCGAGGCTATCGCCAACCCGACGCCGTTCAACCTACTCGCGTATTAAGTCTCCATCCTTATCCTGATTATCCGGAAATCTACCGGGAGCAGGGCGTTGTTGCCCGTTTTTGCGCTACCCGTTTAGGCTTGAATCCCATCTTGGCAGGTATTAAACACCTGAACCGGCTTGAACAAGTCATGGCCAGAGCCGAATGGAATGACACGGCTATTCAGGAAGGGCTTATGCTCGATGTCAACGAGCATGTTATTGAAGGAACAATGACTAATCTGTTCTACATTAAAAATAACAGCCTTTATACGGCAGCGCTGACACAATCGGGCGTGGCCGGTATTATGCGCGGCATTATAATGAAGCTCTCAGCTGAGCATGGCCTTCCAGTCATTGAGCATGCATTTACCAAAGATGAGTTGTTATCGGCTGATGAAGTATTCGTTTGTAACTCGATTATTGGCATCTGGCCCATCAAACAAATCGAAACTACGCACTTTTCTGTGGGGCCGATAACCAAGGCTATTCAAAGTCAGCTGGACAGACTCATCAATGACGACTGCAAGGATGCAGGAGGTAGAGCAACGCAGGGAGCAGTTGCCGACGACTGCAAGGATGCAGGAGGTAGCGCATCAACCGTAGGCGCTTTAGGAAACGCAGCAGGGGCAGTTGTTGTCGACGACTGCATGGAAGTAAAACAATGCAAGGAGTGTCTGCCGAGGCGCGCAACGATGAAAAATAAAATCATTGGCTTTATCTTGATAATCTTAAGTTGTGCAGGCGGCTGGATGTGGATGGATTACCAGCACGCGTTACATGGCCCTGCGCTGGTCGATAAAACTGTTTATATAGAAATTGAAAAGGGCGACTCGATCGGCCTCATTAGCGACAAGCTTGTCGCCCAGCAACTGGCGGTTAAACCCTTCTGGTTTAAAGTCATCGCCTTTCAGGAAAATGCCCTCAAAAAACTTAAAACAGGGGAGTACGAATTAACGTCCGGCTTGACTGTGCCGCAAATATTAGCGTTATTTGTGCAGGGAAAAACCAAGCAGCACGCCATTACTTTTCCCGAAGGCCGGAGCTTTAAGGAAATACTCCATGAAATTGAGAAAAATCCCGATATTGAGCATACTTTAAACGGCGTCGATTTTGGCAGCGTCATGGCCAAATTCAAGTCCGACAGGCAGTCGCCTGAAGGTTTGCTTTTCCCAGACACCTATTTTTTTGAAAAACATACCTCCGATACCTCTTTATTAAAAAGGGCCTACGACAAAATGCAGCAGGTATTGCAGCAGGAATGGCTCAATAAAGCCGAAGGCCTGCCGTTTAAAACGCCTTATGAAGCCCTGATTCTGGCCTCGATTGTAGAAAAAGAAACCGGGGCCGCCGCCGAAAGACCCTTAATAGCCGGCGTTTTTATCCGCAGGCTGGAACAGAATATGTTGTTGCAAACCGATCCTACCGTTATTTACGGGATGGGCGAGAGTTATCAAGGCGATATTAAATTCAAAGATTTAACTACCGCCACACCGTACAACACGTACGTTATTAGCGGCTTGCCGCCCACGCCGATTGCCATGCCGGGACGTGATGCGCTTTATGCCGTCCTGCATCCCGATAAGGGCGACAGTCTTTATTTTGTCGCGCGTGGCGACGGAACGCATGTATTTTCGGCGTCCTTAAAAGACCATAATTTAGCCGTTGACAAATTTCAAAGGAACAAGAAATGATCCGAGGTAAGTTTATTACCCTGGAGGGCTGCGAAGGGGTAGGCAAGACCACCAATATGGTTTTTATAAAAGACTACTTGGAGCAGCATAACATTTCCGTTGTTGTCACGCGCGAACCCGGCGGCACTGAACTTGCCGAGAAAATACGTCAATTACTGCTGAACAGTAAAAGCGAAGCCATTTCAGAACAAGCTGAATTATTGATGATGTTTGCGGCTAGAGCCCAGCATATCAAACACGTTATTGAACCGGCCTTGGCCCAAGGAAAATGGGTGCTGTGCGATCGCTTTACCGATGCTACCTACGCCTATCAGGGCGGCGGCCGCAACATGAAAATCAGCACCATACAATGGTTGGAAAACCTGGTGCAAGGCACATTAAAACCTGATTTAACCCTGTTATTGGATGCGCCGATTGAAATCGGCATAGCGCGGGTCAGGGAACGCGGAGCGCTGGATCGTTTTGAATTAGAAAAAATCAGTTTTTTCGAAAATGTCAGGCGGGCTTATCTATTGCAAGCCGAACTATACCCCGAGCGCATCAAACTGATCAAAGCCAACCAACCGTTAATCGACGTGCAAAGAGCCATTACCGATGTCATTCGCACCTTGCTCGGATTGTGCGCGCTGAATTGCCCTACGTCCTCTAGGCATGGCATCGTAAAGTGACTGCGCCCAACCGCTTATTACCCTGGCAACAGCATCAGTGGGAGCGCCTGCACAGTTATATTGTGCAGCAACGCATTCCTCAAGCGTTGCTCATTACCGGGAATAAAGGACTGGGAAAACAGCAACTGGCCAATCAGTTCGCCGTTGCGCTGCTGTGCGCCACACCGCAGGCCAACGGCATGGCTTGCGGCGTTTGCAGCAGCTGTTTGCTGGTTAATGCCGAAACGCATCCCGATTTTATCCGGGTACAGCCCGAGGAACCCGGCAAAGGCATTACCATCGGGCAGATACGCAGCCTGATTACCCGGCTAGCCTTAAAACCGCAGTTTGATACGTATCGCGTTGTTATCATCAATCCGGCGGACAAGATGAATAATGCGGCGGCTAACGCATTCTTAAAATGCCTTGAAGAGCCGAACGAGCGCACCGTCATCATCTTAATTACCGAAAAACCGGCCAAGTTGCCCGCAACCATTATCAGCCGCTGCCAGAAATTGGCCGTAGCGACGCCGGATAAGGAAACTGTAGTGGATTGGCTGGCCAAGACCTTGCAGTGCGATGCCGCAAAGCGCGAGACTTTGTATCACAATGTCTCTTTAGCGCAGGGAGCGCCTTTACTGGCGCTGGATTATGCCAATGACGAGACCTTGACCTTGCGTAATGAAAGTTTCAATGCCTGGATGGCAATCGCAAAACAGCTTAAATCCCCGGTCATTATTGCCGAAGGCTGGCACAAGCTACCGGCATCGCCGTTAATATTCTGGATCACATCCTGGGTTATCGACTTGATTAAGTGTTCATACCACACCAAGGTCGAAAATTTACATAACCCGGACTTGCATGCGCAGCTGCAAGGACTGTCCCAACGGCTAGAATTAAAAGGACTTTATAATCTGTATGATTTATTATTGGCCGGTCGGCAGCGGCTGGACACTCAAATAAACAAGCAGTTATTATTTGAAGAAATTTTAATACAATGGCACGAACTTAACCGGAGTAAATGACCATGGCAGATGCGGGGCCCGGACAAGGCATATTGTCCCTTTCAATTAAAGATAAAAACGCTTTGTACGCAGCCTATATGCCTTTTGTGACTAACGGCGGCTTGTTTATTCCCACCAATCGTGAATATACAATGGGCCAGGAAGTGTTTATGCTGCTCAATTTAATGGAAGAAACCGAACGGCTACCGATAGCCGGAAAAATAATCTGGATAACGCCGCCCGGCTCGGAAGGATACAGAGCCAGCGGCGTTGGCGTACAATTTAGCGATCAGGACGGCGGCGTGTCACGCAACAAAATAGAAAACTATTTGGCCGGTGCTTTAGAGGGTGATCGCTCGACGCATACTATGTAAACAAGACAAAAGGCGAAAGGCTAAGGGCAGATATTGACGCTCAGGTTTTTTCGCCTTTCGCCCTTAGCCTGCCTTTATAAAAAACTTTCATGTTAATAGACTCCCATTGTCACCTGGATCGTATCGATCTGGCGCCCTATCAAAATGATTTTGCCTGTTTCATGCACGAAGCGGCAAACAGCCAAATTGAGCACCTGTTATGTATCGCGATAGATCTGGAAGCCTATCCGGCAATGCTGGCTTTGGCGGCTCCTTATCCGCAAATATCGGTAACCGTAGGCGTGCATCCTAATGTTCAGGGGGGGCTAGATCCCAGTGTCGAAGAACTGATCGCCTTAGGCAGTCCCGACAAAGTTATCGGCATAGGCGAAACCGGGCTGGACTATTTTCGTAGCGAAGGCGATTTAGGCTGGCAACACCAACGGTTCAGGAACCATATTAACGCCGCGAAAGCGTTGCAAAAACCGTTGATTATCCACACCCGCGAAGCCAAGCACGATACGCTACGCATCCTGGAAGAAGAGGGTGCCGGTGAGGTGGGTGGGATTATTCACTGTTTTACCGAAGACTGGGAGTTCGCCAAGGCAGCGTTGGATTTGAATTTTTATATTTCCTTTTCCGGCATCGTTACCTTTAACAGTGCCAAGGACATCCAGGAAGTCGCCAAAAAAGTGCCCGCCGACCGCTTCCTTATCGAAACAGACTCGCCCTATCTGGCACCCGTACCCTTCCGCGGCAGACCCAATTATCCGACCTATGTGCGTTACGTTGCGGAAAAACTGGCGGAATTGCGCGGGACGACGATCAATAAAATCGCAGAGTTATCGACTGAAAACTTTTACAGATTATTCAAGCTTGTACAGCTTTAAATAGTGTAAGTTAAAAGGGGCGATAAATTGGCAATTCCTAAGTCTTTCGAATAAACACAACATTAGGCAAGCCTTCAAAATGAGCGTCGCAAGTGATTAAATCTGCGTCGTATGCCAATGCTGTCGCGTACGCAATGGCATCAGCAGTGGCGAGTTTGTATTGGCGGTGCAGTTCCGCAGCTTGTAGTGCAATTTTTGTATCAAGAGTTGCCACCACGCAGTTTTGTGTATAAGCGATAACTTGGTCGGCCTCGGCTTCACCCACTTCACGCGTCAGCCATTTGCAAAGTTCCAGTTGTACTATGGTTGGGACAATACAGTCGGTTGCTTCAGGAAATATCTCTGCAATAGCCTGATTTAATGGGCTGTTGATTAGCCATTCAATCCAAATGGAGGTGTGCGCATTAAAATCTATCGTTCCGGTCTCTAAAATCAGATGAATCTGCACCTGTCGCAATGCCTTTTAATTGTTCAAGGCTGGGTATCGGCATCATTAACATGCCTTTGCCTTTTGGGATAAAAACAAATTGTTGGCCGGATTGCCAATGCTGCTCTTCACGCACAGATTTAGGGATTGAAATTTGATATTTGCTTGAAAGTGTTGCAATTGCAGTCATTTTCATACTCCTATTTTATCGATACTAATTTGGTAAAAGTGTAGCAAAATCTTATCTTACAAGCCAGTTTGGAAATTGGGAACTAGCCAAATGTTATATTGCAAGACCTGACCCCATATTTGTATTTGTGTGACCCCATATTTGTGACCCCATATTTGACCCCATATTTTGACCCCATATTTCTTTGTGACCCCATATTTCTGTAGGTATTCGCGAATCTGAGTCATGGACATTCTTGACGGCTAACGTAGAGGTAAGGGGCGCGCCGCTAAAGGACACTTAGCGAAGCCGCCGAACTCGATTAAAAAGCAAACCTTCAAAACCGCATCGGGGCGGCGCGTCCCTTTGACCGCCGTGTTAGGCATATGCTCGCACCAGAAGATAGCCAGTCAGCGGAATAAACGCGAAAAGCACAACGATACCGAGACAGCCTGAACCGGAGCCGGCATTGCCGCGGGAAAACTGAGGCGACCTAGATTGAAGCCACTTAGCATGGCACGCTGGGCAGAAAAATTTGGTTTTGTTGTTACGCCATGCCTCGATGGTACGGTCGGTATGACGTGAAACTACACCGCAACGTGCGCACTTAAAGCTTTTCTCCTTGGGCTGACGCTTTGGTAGAAGCCTACTCACAAAGGATAGGACAATGGCGCCTGCAATAATAATTCCGAAGATGGCTTCCGATGACATTTGGCTCCCCACGCCTAACGTTAAGTAGACACCTTTTTAGGTGTATATCAAATTTAAACTGCCGGGGAATAACGGTGTATAACGCCACCGCAGCAATCCGTTAGCCTAGATACTACAGTAATTACATTATTAATAGCAACCCGTATCTGTGAACTAAAAATATACCGTCAAAACTACCTGATCCCGCGGGGCCAGAATAAGACTAGCCAACAACCCGACCAATCAACTCCCCCAACTTAACCGCCTTCCCCGCCTTAAACTCGGCATCCCACTCCGCCTTATTCTTGCCGAACAAAACAATAATCGTAGACCCCATATTAAACCGTCCCATTTCCTCGCCGATGTTCAACGTAGGGGCATCGTCGCCATACTGCCAGCTTTGCACTTCGGTGATGCTCGGCGGCGTGACCACGCCATGCCAGACGGTTTCCACGCTGGATACGAAGATTGCGCCGACCAGTATCAATGCCATCGGGCCGATTTCGGTGTCGAATATCGCCGCGACGCGCTCGTTCCTGGCAAACAATCCCGGAACGGAATTGGTGGTTGCTGTGTTTACACTGAACAAACGGCCGGGAATATGCACCATTTCCCTTAAGGTGCCGGTCAACGGCATGTGCAGGCGGTGATAGTCTTTAGGCGACAAATAAATGGTGGTGAATACGCCGTCATTAAACGGTTCGGCACGTGCCGCATCGCCGCCCAGCAAGTCGACCGCGGTGAAGCTTTTGCCTTTGGCTTGGAAGATTTCGCCAGCGGTAATATCTCCGGCTTGGCTGACTGCGCCGTCGGCAGGGCAGGCGATTGCGTTTCGTTCGCTGCTGAACGGTCTAACGCCGGGTTTTAGTTCGCGGGTGAAAAAGTGGTTAAAGCTTTTGTAGAAATTGATGTCCTGCTCCAGCGCTTCATCCATATTTACGCCGTAATGCTTGATGATCTGCTTGATAAACAGGTTTTTCCAGGCCTTGTTTTCGCAGTGGGTCAGTTTGCTCATCATCGCGGACAGCGCATGATGGGGTAGTACGTATTGGGGCAGGGTGGTCAGGGCTTCTTTAAAGTTCATGGTCGGTAATTGTCGGGTGTTTTGCCGCTTAAGAAATACGCGAAGGCGATGATTTCCGCGACGGCAACATAGAGTTCATTGGGGATTTCATCGCCTAACGGAATTTGAGCCAGAATTCTTGCCAGTTCCGGCTCGGTTTGCAGCGGAATTCCGTGATGTTCGGCAATGGCTAAGATTTGTTCCGCGGTAAGGCCCGAGCCTTTGGCGGTTACCTTGGGCGCATTTTTGCCGTCGTATTTTAACGCGACGGCAATGTCCGAGGTGTAGTAGGTCTTAGCCATGATGATCTAGGTGATTACCGCGAAAAGAACAGTATCCACGAAAATCACGAAAGGCACGAAAAATACAATATGTTCGCGTTTTTTGTGTTTTTCGTGGACGATGCTTTTTGGCGGACTCATTATTAAATCATTTAAGGCAGCATAACCGGTTCCGGCGCTTGCCAATCGGGATTTTTATGTTCCACGACAACGGTGGTGTAGATGCCGCCGCGCACGTTAAATTCAGCGCGGATACGCATGAAGTTAGGCGCTATGGCTTTTACGAGGTCGTCGAGGATTTCATTGGTGACCGCTTCATGGAATGCGCCTTGGTCGCGGAATGCCCACATATACAGTTTAAGCGCCTTGAGTTCCACGCACAGCGCTGCCGGTATGTATTCGATCTGGATGGTGGCAAAATCCGGTTGGCCTGTTTTTGGACACAGGCAGGTGAACTCAGGCACGTCAATGCGGATCGTATAATCACGGCCTGGTTTTGGGTTGTCGAAAGTTTCCAGGTCTTTGCTTGGTCGTGTTGTCATTTTCAGCTTATATAAGAGAGGGTATGTAAAAAAAGTCGAAACTCGGTAATAATACTCGATTATTTTAATTCAACTGTTGGGATATTCATACCAGTACTATGAAACTGGAAAAAATCAAACTTTCGGGTTTCAAATCCTTTGTTGATCAAACGGTCATTCCAATCAGCGGTAACTTAACCGCCATCGTCGGGCCTAACGGCTGCGGCAAATCCAATATTATCGATGCGGTGCGCTGGGTGATGGGCGAAAGCTCCGCCAAGCATTTGCGCGGCGGCAGTATGGCCGATGTGATTTTTAACGGTTCGTCGGGACGCAAACCGGTCAGCACGGCTTCGGTCGAGCTGGTTTTTAACAACACCGACAGCAAGCTGGGCGGCGAATATTCGCAATACGATACCATCGCGATTAAACGCCAGGTCAGTCGCGACGGCACCTCGGTGTTCATGCTGAACGGCTCGCGTTGCCGCCGTAAGGACATCACCGACATCTTTTTGGGCACGGGGCTGGGCTCGAGAAGTTATGCGATCATCGAGCAGGGCACTATTTCCCGCATGGTCGAAGCCAAGCCGGATGATTTAAGGGTTCATATCGAGGAAGCGGCGGGCGTGTCCAAATACAAGGAACGCCGCAGCGAGACCGAAACCCGGATGAAGCACACCCGCGAGAATTTGGAGCGTCTCGACGATTTGCGCGACGAAGTTGAAAAGCAAATCAAGCATCTGCAAAAGCAAGCCGAAAAGGCCGAAAAGTATACCGAGCTTAAAAAGCAGGAGCGCCAATTCCGGCTGGAACTGCTGGCGATGCGTTGGAATACCTATCATCAAGCCGCGAAACAGTTGGATGAAAAATTGCAGGCAGTGGCTCACGAGCATAACCGCTTGTTTGTAGAGCTGCGCGACATCGATAACAACATCGAAGCCAAGCGCGCCGAGCATAAGACCCAGCAACAGCAGACCAACAGCTCTCAGGGCGCTTATTACCAGATTGTCGCTGAAGTCAGCGGCCTTGAGCAGACTATCAAGCACAGCGAAAGCAGCCGCGAACAAACCACCGTCGAAATTAATCGCTTGCGCCAGCAGGCCGACCGGTCGTTAGCGGAACTCGAAGCCGATGTGCAACAGTTGGAAGAAATTAAAGCCGCTTTGTTTGAAGCGGAAGAAGCGTTGATTGTCGCCGAGGAAAGGCAGGAAGATGTTTTATACAGTCAGCAGGAAGTGCAGCAGCAAAAAAGCGCGTGGCAGGAGCAATGGGAAACGTATCGGACGACCAGCTCAAGCTATAAAGAACAGGCCGAGGTGCAGCGGGTAAAAACCGTGCAGTTGGAAAACCAGAATCGCCAGTTGCAAATTCGTCTGGATAAGTTGCACGGCGAGCGCAGCGAGCTGGAATCCAATGACTTGCAAAGCGAGATCGAATCGCTGGATACCGGCATCGAAATCATTGAAACGCAGCGCGCCGATCTTCATCAGCAGCTTGAAGATTTGCATCAGCAGATACGCGAGCAGCGGCAACAGATCAAGCACTATCATGACGGGCTGCATACGCACCGCTCGGAAATGCAAAGCGTCAAAGGCAAAATTACCTCGCTGGAATTATTGCAGCAGCATGCGATGGGCAAAGATAACAAGAACCTGAGCGCATGGCTTGCGTCCGTGGATCTGGCCGAAAACCGCCGTCTTGCCGAGTTTCTGGACGTGCAGCCGGGCTGGGATAAGGCGGTTGAAACGGTGTTGGGCAGTTACCTTGAGGCGATTTGCGTAGAAAGCGCCGATCAGGTTATTCCGGGTTTGCAGCGATTGACCGACGAGTCGTTAATGCTGGTTGAGACCCAATCTGTGGGGGCGACTTCAGTCGCCGAGCCGGTGGAATGGGCGACTGAAGTCGCCCCCACAAACTTGCTGGATAAGGTAAAGGCGCCGTGGGATTTGAGCAACCTACTGTCCGGTGTTTACTGCGTCGATGATGCCGAAACGGCGAGAACTTTATCGGCCCAATTAAAACCGCATGAATCGGTAATCACCCCCGACGGCACCTGGTTCGGTTCCGGCTGGATAAAAATAATTCGCGCCAAGGACAGTAAAACCGGCGTGTTGCAACGCGAAAAAGAATTGCGCCTGTTAAAGCAGCGTCAGGAAGAGCTGCATATCGAAATTGAAGCGTTTGAAGACCGGTTGGAATCCGTCGAAACCGGCTTGAAAGACGCGGAAGCCACGCGCGAATCGATTCAGCAACAGGACAACAGCCTGGGTGCCGAGCTGTCGGTAAAAAGCGCCGAATTCAGCGCGCATTCGGCCCGGCTGGAACATCAGCAACGCCGTTTGGAGCAGGTCTGTAACGATATTGATGAGTTAAGCCGCGAGACCGCCGATCATGCCGAGACTATCGCCGAATACCAGCTGTTGTTGGAACAGGCCGAGCAGAGCATGGAACAGCAAGAGCAAAACAAGCACAGTCTGGAGGCGTTAAACCAGGAGCTGCAATCCGAGCAACAGCGTGTCGACCAATCCGCCAATGAAGCCAGACAGCAGGTTTACAGCATCAAGGCGCAAATAGAATCGCTACGTTCTTCCGAAACCTTAACCGGTAAACAGCTCGATAGGTTACGGCTGCAACATCAACAATCGATCGAACGCATCGCCGAGCTGGAGCTTAACCTGCACCAAACGCTGACCCCGATGGACGAGGAAAAAAAGCAGTTGGAGCAGATGGTCGTGGACAAGGAACAACTGGAAACGCGTTTAAAGACACAACGCCGGCTTCAGGAAGACCTCGAAGCGGAAATAACCCGCTTATCCGAGGAACACATCCGGGTGCAGCGGGCCTTGGAAAAGCAAAAAGAAGCGTTGGATACGATTCGTTTTGAATTGCAGGAAAGCAAGGTACGCCAGCAAACCGTCAACGAGCAGCTTAAAGAAATCGATGCCGATGTCGAGCAAGTATTGCAAAGCTTGCCGGAACAGGCCGAAGAAAACAGCTGGAAAAGGACGGTCGACGACTTATTGGCTCAAATCGAAAGATTAGGTACCATTAATTTGACCGCCATTGAGGAATACAAGGCGCAGTCCGAGCGGATGAGTTTTCTTAACGAGCAACATGCCGATTTAATAGAGGCGTTGCAGACGCTGGACCAGGCGATCAGCAAGATCGATAAAGAAAGTCGGCTGCGCTTTAAAGAAACATTCGATAAAATAAACACCGGGTTGCAGGAAAAGTTCCCCAAACTATTCGGGGGCGGTCATGCCTATCTGGAATTGACTGAACAAGACGAGCTGGAATCGGGCGTAAACATTATTGCCAGACCTCCCGGTAAGAAGAACAGCTCCATTCATTTGTTGTCGGGTGGAGAGAAAGCATTAACGGCGGTCGCCTTGGTGTTCTCGATTTTCGAACTTAATCCGGCGCCTTTTTGTTTGCTGGACGAAGTCGATGCGCCGCTGGATGATGCTAATGTTGGGCGGTTTTCAAAGATGGTTGAAGAGATGTCTGCATCTGTGCAGTTTTTGTACATATCCCACAACAAAGTGACGATGGAAATTGCAAAACAGCTGGCAGGTGTTACTATGAAAGAGCCGGGCGTGTCCCGGATGGTCGCAGTTGATATTGAAGAAGCAGTGAGTCTGGCGGAAATATAATGGATAAAGAAATCTTAAGAATTGTAATTATTGCGACCGGTATGGTTGTCGTTATCGGCATGTTGGTCTGGGCTTATATAAAAGATAAAAAAGCACGGGAAGACCTGGAGTTTTACGATGACGCTGACGATCAGCCGTTGACGTCGGATCCCCTCATGGGGACGGAAGACGACTTCGATATTGCTCCGCTGACGGCTAAAGGTAATCACGCGCATGACAAATCGGATCGATATTATGATGAAGATGAAGAAGACGATGATTATTATGAACAGGATGACGACTTAGAACCGCCGCCGCGCGCCGCCGCGCCGGCGATTATTCAGTTCAGCATTATCACCAAGGCGGACGAAGATTTTAACGGCGCCGATTTGGTTGACGCCTTTAAATCGGTCGGCCTTGAATACGGCAGTTTGAAAATATTCGAACGCCTGGATGCTAATCGGTTGGTCGATTTTGGCGTGGCCTGCATTGTAGAACCGGGCACCTTCCCGGATAAAGATATAGAAAACTTTTACTGCCCCGGCATCGTGTTTTTTATGCAGCCCGAAGCGTTGGATGATGCACCGGCCGTTTTTGACGACTACATAGAAACCATCAATTTGCTGGCCGCTAAATTGGACGGCGTGGTGCTTGATCACAGAAGACAGCCGTTAACTGAGGCGACCGTTCAGGCTATTCGGCAGAGTTTGTAAGGACTCTATCAATAATAACTTCCGCTTAGGGTTTCCACGCTCTGCGTGGTAACCCAGATCGCGAAGCTTTAGCTTCGCGAGACAGGAAGCTAAAGCTTTCAGTACTGAATTCCCAAGCTGGAGAGGCTGTGAAAGTATTCGTTTTTAGAAAAAATTAAAGAATTCACCACGAAGACACGAAGGACACGAAGAAAAACAATCGTTTAAATTCAATGCATTGAAAACTTCGTGTTCTTCGTGCCTTCGTGGTAAAAAATGTTTTTAGCCTAATTTGAATAATACTTTCACAGTCTCTGGAGCTTGGGAACTAGCGCATTCTTCAACGCAATCCTTAATTTTCGTTCAGATTATTCACGATGCTATCTCTCAGCAATACGCAGTTAGCGCTTTTAAAACAAGCCGACCTCGAATCAACCCAGTTATCCCCTGAACTGATTGCTCAAATCGCAGCTCAGTCCAATCCAAAAGACCTGACCGACGAGCAACTGCTTGAGTTTTTGCAAGTCTGTAACGCGTTGTATCGAGGCGGCGAATCCTTTATTTCCGATGCGGATTACGACTTTGTTTTTTTGGCCGAACTGCAAAAACGCTATCCGCACCATCCCTATTTAGAGGCCGTCGAACCGGAAGCCGGTTTTGTCGGCAAGACCGTTGCGTTGCCGGAGCCTATGCTCTCGACCGAAAAAACCTATAGTCAAAGCGGCATCGAAAAATGGCTGTCCCGGCTGGAAAAAGCCGCCGAAGATTGTGACGCGGATTTTTCGACGCTGATGATCCGCGCCACGCCCAAGCTGGACGGCTATGCGGCTTACGATGACGGAAAGCTGCTGTACACGCGCGGCGACGGCCGCAAAGGCACCGACATCAGCCGGGTTTTCGAGCGCGGCTTGATCGTCGGCGGCAACGGCAAGCGAGGGCAGGGCGCAGGCGAAATTGTGGTCAGTCAGACTTATTTCAACACGTATCTGGCCGAGTATTTTGAAAATTCACGGAACTTCCAGGCCAGCATCATCAAAGAAAAAGACCTGGAACAACATGCTTTGGAAGCCATACAAAACCATGCGGCGGTTTTTTTTCCATTCGCCCAACTGCCCGATTGGCAAGGCACGGCAGCCGAAGTGTTGGCCGATTTCGAACGGGTTATCGAAAAAGTGTACGCACTGGTCGATTACGATGTCGACGGCGTTGTTTTCGAACTGGTCGGCAATGAACAGATAAAAAAATACCTTGGCGCAACCCGGCACCACCATCGTTGGCAGATTGCGTATAAAAGCAATGTCGAAACCGCCGAAGTTGTGGTGCTTAAAGTCACCCCGCAAACCTCCCGTTCCGGCCGGGTTAATCCGGTTGCCGAGCTGACGCCGACCAAACTCAGCGGCGCGGTGATTTCCAGGGCGACGGCGCATCATTACGGCATGGTCAAGGAACTGGGTATCGGTGAGGGAACGCTGATCGAGTTAACGCGCTCGGGCTTGGTGATACCCAAGATAGAGCGGGTAATTATTCCGAAAGAGCCGCAGATTCCCGAGTATTGTCCCAGTTGCGGCAGCGAACTGGTTTGGGACAGCGATTACCTGTATTGCCTGAACACCACCAAATGCCCCGCGCAAATTGAAAACACCATCGAGCATTTTTTCAAGACCCTGGCGAATGTCGACGGTTTCGGGCAAAAAACCGTCGAAAAACTTCACGCCTTCGGCATCAACTCGGTTTATGCCGTTTATCGGCTGGACATGAAGCAATTGCAGGACATGGGCTTTGGCGACAAGACCGCGCAAAATCTGCTGGATCAGTTGCAACGCAGCCGAACCGAAGCCATAGAAGATTGGCGCTTTCTGGGCGCTTTCGGCATTCACCGGATGGGGCTGGGTAATTGCGAACGCCTGCTGCAACATCATCATTTGCTGGATATTTTCAATTTGACTGTTGAAGACGTGATCAATATCGAAGGTTTTGCCGATAAAACCGGCGCCGCCGTGGTCGAATGTCTGGCAAAAATAAAAACCGATTTTATGCAAATCTACCAGCTGGGTTTTAACTTAGTTCAAACGCCGTTAAGCGCCGAGCAGCAGCAAAATATCAGCCCGATTTCCGGCAAAACCATAGTCTTTACCGGCACGATGGTTCACGGCAAACGCGATGACATGAGCAAGGAAGCCAAACGCTTGGGTGCAAAAGTGGGCGCGTCAGTCACAGGGAAGACCGATTTTCTGGTCGCCGGGTCTGATGTGGGAGCGGCAAAAATAGTTGCGGCCACCGAAAAGGGGGTGCAGGTTATTAGTGAAGAGGAATATTTGGGGTTGTTGCGTAGGCCGGAATAAGGCCACCCAAGCGTAGCGCGTGGTGGCGTTTCCGGCGAGTTCCGGTGGTGTTTGCCGGAAACGCCAGTTTTCGCTATCGCTCAAACTGACTTATTCCGGCCTACAGGACTGATGTGGGGGGGCGGCAAAAATAGCTGCCTCTAATTAGATGACTTTCCTGAAAAATATACGACAAAATAGATTTTTTATACGAGAATCGATGTCCTATATATTATGTTAGGTGCCTGAAATGCCACTCTGCCGCCTCTGCAATAAAGATCGAGAACTTTGCGAATCCCACATAGTACCGAAATTTCTCTACAAAGAGCTCCTCAAGAACCGTCAAATAATAGGTGTTACTGGTGTCGGAGGACGGAGATGGAAGCCTGTACAGGATGGCGCGAAGGAGCATCTACTTTGCGAATGCTGTGAACAGCATCTCAACAAGTACTTCGAAACCCCGTTCAAAAAGTACTGGGTCGACACTCTTCCTTTGCCGGACCCTTGGGCTGACGACAATGCCCGCTGGTTAACGGTTGACTACAAGACATTCAAGCTTTTCCATTTGAGTGTTTTGTACCGCGCTAGCATAAGTACGCTTCCAATGTTTGAATCAGTGAGCCTTGGACGTCATGAAGAGAGGATTCGTCAGCTATTGCTCAATAATGATCCGGGCGAGGAATACCAGTATCCACTTGCCGGCTACGCTGTGGTGCATCACAAGACTCGACATTTAGTCCAGATGGTTTCTCAGCCCCAAGCAGTTCCCTTTGGTGGTCGGCGATGCTACGGCATAATGTACGGCGGCGTTGAATGGTGGATATGTGTTGCGTCGGACCGGAATCGCGAGTTCGAGCAGTTTGCGCTCAAGAGCGACGGAAAGATGTGCCTCTCGGTATTTCCATGGAATGAGATCGCCGCTGTGCAAAAGGCAAGCCAAGCTCTTCGGCGTGCAGACGCCTAACCCATCAACACTTTATCGTTCCCACGCTCCGGCGTGGGAACGCAGTAGTAGACGCTCCAGCGTCCCGGACCTTGTACGGGTCGAGGTGTTTTCTGCTGGCGGTATTTCGCAACGCTGGAGCGTTACGAACTAAATTTCCACGCCGGAGAGGCTGTGAAAGTATTCGTTTTTAGAAAAAATTAAAGAATTCACCACGAAGACACGAAGGACACGAAGAAAAACAATCGTTTTAATTCAATACATTGAAAACTTCGTGTTCTTCGTGCCTTCGTGGTAAAAAATGTTTTTAGCCTAATTTGGATAATACTTTCACAGTCTCCGGAGCGTGGGAACTATGTAAACCCTAAGTAGATTGCCGGAAAAGCTTCCGCCCCTTACCGGCATCTATGTAGGCAACACCGGTTTCCCGCCTGCAAGGCCTGAAAAATTAAGTTTCGAGTATCCGTAATTGCGGCACCGCACTGGGTTTGCCAAATAAATAGCCTTGCATCTTACTGATACCTTGCGCCATTAAATAATCACGTTCAGCTTCCGTTTCTACGCCTTCGGCCAGCACCTCAATATTATTGGTTTCGGCAATAGTGATCAAAGCCTCCACAATAGACTGTTTAATGGGTAGTCTATCAATATCTTGTATTAAGGCTCGGTCGATTTTGATCAAATCAGGCAATAACTCGGCGAGCATATTTAATCCGGCATAACCGGAACCTACATCGTCCAATGCTGTTTTAAAGCCTTTTTTGCGATAAAAATCCAAAATGGATTTTAAATGTCCAAAATCTTTTACATTTTCTGTTTCTACGACTTCAAACATAATACGTGCAGGATCAATACCCAGATTTTTCGCCCAAGCTACCGTGTCGCGCAAACACATTTCGGGGTTGTAAATGGCTGTAGGTAAAAAATTAATGGAAATACGACCTTGCAACTGCGAGGCAACTGCTTGATGCAATGCCATTTCTCGCGCTAAGCGATCCAGATTAAACAACAAATCGGCATTTTTGGCTTGCTCTAACAAGGCTTCCGGGCCAATTATCGAACCATCGGCACGCAAGCCGCGCATTAAACACTCATAACCGTAAATTTCGCCTTTAAGTACATCCACCAGCGGTTGAAATACTATCTGCAAAGCGCGATTATCCAATACATATATCAAATCACTGGCAGCCAGCAATCCACCCCAACGGCTCAAAGGTTTTAATTTATTGAGCAAAGAGAAACTGATCTGTTCTCCCGGTTGCAAAATAACGGCATTAATAGAGGCCATTTCCTGTTCGGAAAAACATTGATGTGCGCAGAGTTGACGTATTAAAAGGGTTATATCGCTGGTAACAACCGTTAACAGTTCGTCAATCTGTTCTGCGATATGATCGAACTCCTCAAGAACCATGACAAAATTTTCTCTGAACATTTCATCTGGAAAAGTAAACATAATCTTACCTGGCCCGGAAGGAATGTCAGGTAATTGGTGACATTTACATGGCATAAAACGCCTCGTTATATTTGTTTGTGAGTTTTGTTATGCTGACAAATAATTTAAAAATCAACCCGCCGCGGAGGATGTCATTAAATTCGTATTCGAGTCCATTATAAGTGTTAATTCCTGTATCGATGTGCTTTTATAAGCAGCAATTCTCATTTTGAAAGACGAGTGGAGCATAAGGTCTAAAAACCTAAATATTTTTCTTTTAACATGAAGATTAACTATTGTTTTTTTCGATTTTAAAAGTGTTTTATCGTTCCCACGCTCCGGCGTGGGAATGCAGTAGCAGACGCTCCAGCGTCCCGGACCTTGTGCGGGTCGAGGTGTTTTCTGCTGGCGGTATTTCGCAACGCTGGAGCGTTACGAACTGAGTTCCCACTCCGGAGCGTGGGAACTATGTATCCAATCTACGCGACTGTTATGTCTATGCTTAACTTCTACACTGAACTGAAACCTTTCACCGATTTTATCGACTTCACCCGCCCCGAGCTTTATCGGCAAGCCCCCGGTGATTGGCTGGTGGTGATCAGCGATGTGCGCGGCTCGACTGACGCCATCAAGGCCGGTCATTACAAATGGGTCAATATGGCGGGCGCGACGACCATAGTCGCATTGGCCAATATTTTGGGCACCACCGATTTTCCGTTTGTGTTCGGCGGCGATGGCGCCACTGCGTTGGTGCCGGGCGAACGACGAGTCGAGCTCGAGCGCGTGCTCAGCGCTGCTCGCGCCCATGCCTTCGAGGCGTTCGGACTCAAATTGGTCACCGGGTTGATTGAGCATAGCGAACTCATTGCGGCGGGGACTCCGATCAGCGTTGCTCGTTTTATGTTGCCCGGCGGCCCCTCAATCGCCTTTTTTAGCGGCGAAGGACTCTCATCGGCAGAAAAGTGGGTCAAGTCCGGGCGCGGCGTTATTGCCGAGCACGAATATAACGATCAGGCCGATGCTATCAAAGGGCTTTCCTGCCGCTGGGCGCCGCTAAAGAGCGCGCGCGGCGCTATGCTGTCGATTCTCGTGCGTCCGCGCGAGAAGGGCGAACAGGCGCTGGCGACCTTGCATCGGCTGCTTGTCGAAATCGAAAAGATAGCCGATCTCGAAGCGCCCGAGGCCAATCCGATCAAGATACGACGACTTAGCGCCGAACGCATCTGGCGGGCGGCGCGGGCTGAGGCGCGTATCCAAGGACAGCGTTATTTTTTTCTCGCTATTTGCAAAATCGCTGCTGAAATGATTTTGGTGCGCATCCTTCGTTTGCTGAAATTCAAGTTTGCGAATATAGACATCCACACATATATCGATTCATTGCCGGCTCATTCCGATTTCAGGAAATTTGATGAAACGCTACGCATGGTCATTGATTGCTCAGCTGAGATGCAGAAGGCTATACGCGTTTTACTCGAACGCGAGCGCTCCGCCGGAACGATTTACTTTGGGTTGCATGCTTCGCCCACTGCGCTAATGACTTGTTTTCTGAGGCGACTTGAAGAGGGTGGGCATGTGCATTTCGTCGATGGTAACGATGGCGGCTACGCGATGGCTGCGGTAGAACTTAAGGCGCAGATTGCAGGCAAATTCTGACGAGGTACGGTGAATTTGTTTTTAACAGTATTCGCAATCGAATACTTCACGATACTCAGGATGCAGCCTTTTTTTGTTCATTGCGGTTGAATCACAGATTGCGTCATTGTTGTCACCGATGGCACTCAGCTTCAGTCAAGGCATATCCCTTTTAGGGCGCTTGGAAATTCTATCTGACTGATGGCGTGTGGCTATTGCCATCAGAACTCTGATCTTAGCCCACCAGGGAAAACGACTCCCTGTCGGGCTTGTTTTCCCGGTGTTTTTTAATGACAATACAAGGTAATCAACATGAACTCTGTAATAAAACAGACTGATCTACCGGAGAACATTGCCATGGCCCAATCTCATCAACCTGAAAGTGCTTTCTTGTCCGAAGAAGAGTACCTAAAAAGCGAACTGACATCGGAGACCAAGCGCGAGTATATCGACGGTCAGATTTATGCGATGGCAGGGGCCGGATTTAACCATAATTGTATTTCGGCTAACATCGCTCGTAAATTCGGTAATCATCTGGAAGGCACCCCCTGCGCCACGTTCATGGCCGACATGAAAGTAAAACTAGGTAAAAACTTCTTTTATCCCGATGTTCTGGTGGACTGCAACAAAATGGCAGGCAATGATTATTTCTCAACATCGCCTGTGATTATTGTTGAGGTGTTATCTAATTCGACCAGAAAACGTGATCTTACAACAAAACTCATTCAATACATTAACTTACCTTCTGTGCAAGAATATGTATTGATAGAACAGGATATTGTTTCCGTGCAAGTGCTGCGTAGAAGTAACCATTGGCAATCTGAATATTTTTTTCTGGGGGATTCAGTTACGTTTGAGTCAATTGGCTTTACGCTGGCGGTTGAAGCTATTTATGATCGTGTTGACAATCAAGACATGAATGACTTCAGGCAACACATTTTGTTGTCTCAAGGGTAGTAATCCTCTCGGAACAGTGACGGAACTGTACTGGACATTTTCATCGCTTGCGCGGATAGCTTGAAAGGCTTTTCGGACACTATTGAAACGGTTTTCCCCAAGGTGTCAGTGAACTGGGGCTGCGTAAGATCGCTAAAAACCGAACAGCGTTCCCCAAAACCGGGCATCCGAAAAATGTGTTTTGCCATGTCTAAAGCAATTACGCTATTGTTCATTTCGGACTCCTCCATTACGCCAGTTGAAAATTTTATACTGCGCTAAGGCGGTCAATATCATCCTACCCGCATAACCCAATAAAATTATGATCAACCCAGCCGACCCGACCGGTAGTTCCGAGAAAAATCCTTATTTAGGATCGTTAACAATATTAACCTCGCTGTTTTTTATCTGGGGTTTTATAACCTGTTTGAACGATATTTTGATTCCGCATTTGAAAGCGGTGTTCACCCTGAATTACACCCAGGCAATGTTGGTGCAATTTTGCTTTTTTACCGCCTATTTTGTCGTTTCCGTTCCCAGCGGCTATTTGGTCGAAAAAATCGCTTACAAAGGCGGCATCATTGCCGGGTTATCCATAGCGGGCATCGGCTGTTTGTTGTTTTATCCGGCCGCGAGTTCGCATTCCTACCCGTTATTTCTGGCGGCTTTTTTTGTGTTGGCATCCGGCATTGCCTTGTTGCAGGTCGCCGCAAATCCGTATGTCGCCATATTAGGCAATCCGGCAACCGCGTCCAGCCGATTGACCATGACTCAGGCGTTTAATTCTCTGGGTACGACTATCGCTCCCTATTTCGGCGCGTTATTTATCCTTGCCACTGCGGTTAAAACGGCGGATGAAATCAAGCTGCTGAACGCTGACGAGTTGTCGGCTTACCAAGCGGCGCAAGCTGCCGCCGTGCAGGTTCCTTACTTGATGCTTGCCGCGGTTTTATTTTTTATTGCGGTGCTGTTTGCGCTGATCAAATTGCCGAAGATTGAAGCGGCCGACGCGCGGCTTTCAGGCGGCGAAGAGGATGTTCATCAGAGCGCCTGGAGCCACAAGCATCTGGTCTTGGGCGCAATCGGCATTTTTGTTTATGTCGGCGGGGAAGTATCGATCGGCAGTTTTCTGATCAATTTTCTCGGCGAGCCCGCCATTGCCGGGTTGGCGGAACAAGAGGCCGGAAAGTATGTGTCGTTTTATTGGGGCGGGGCTATGGTCGGGCGATTTATCGGCGCGGCGGTCATGCAAAAAATCCGGCCCGGCAAAGTGCTCTGCTTTAACGCGGTAACGGCGGCGCTGTTGGTTTTAGTGACCATGTTCGGCAGCGGTCACCTTGCGATGTGGACGCTGCTTGCGGTCGGCTTGTTTAACTCGATCATGTTTCCGACCATTTTCTCACTGGCGGTCAGCGGTTTGGGCAAACATACCGGGCAGGGATCGGGGATTTTGTGCGCGGCAATTGTCGGCGGCGCCATTCTTCCTGTCGTGCAAGGATTATTCGCCGACCGGATCGGCATTCAACAAGCGTTTTTTATCCCGGTGCTTTGTTATTGTTATATTGCTTATTACGGATGGCGGGGATACAGATTTTAAGCAATATGTGAAAACAGTTACTGTAGGCCTACCTCGATCAGCAAAACGGCTGCCCGCTTGGCCTGTCGGGCCGAGCCTGAGTTACGCTTCATTTGTTCTGAGACAATAGCGCCCTCGATAAGCAGGCTTAGCTGAACAGCCAGGTTTTCAGGGGATTTCGATCCGCATTGCCTTGCTAAGTCGGTAATATAGATTCGAAATTTATCGTAGAACTCTGCGGAAACCTGATGCACAGGATTGCCCTCAAGCGGAAATTCAGCGGAAGCATTGATAAAGGCGCAGCCCCGAAACTCGGGAATATCCATCCATTCGCCAATCACATCAAAAATTGCCAATAACTTCCCTTTGGGGTTATCCGCTTTACGGTTAACTTGATCGACAAACCACGTTCGAAAATCTTCATCGCGCTTGCGTAGAAATGCAATTATCAAATCGTCCTTGGAAGGGAAATACTTGTAAAGACTCATTTTTGTGGTGTTCGCGGCTTTGACGATAGTATCGACGCCGGTTGCCCTGATGCCTTGGCTATAGAATAGTTCTGATGCGGTTTGCAGGATTTTTTCTTGCAGATTGATAGGCATGGGTAAACTTCGGGATGATAAAAATATTGTAATTATACTGAACGGTATACTACAATTAATACTAGACCGACCGGTCTGTATTGTGGCGACATAATAAGCTGTTTTTAAAAAATAGTCATTATGGATACATTAAATGGCCGTTGTGGCTATGGATTCTACCCTTTTGATATGCGTGTATCGAGGAAATATACAATGATTGAAGCAATAAAAACATCTCATCACGGCGGTTGCCCGCATGATTGTCCCGATACCTGTTCAATGGTGTTTGAGGTTGAGGATGGCAAGCTGACAGGTGTCAAAGGGAATCCGGACCATCCAATGACGCGGGGCGGTCTCTGCGTTAAATTGAAAGATTACGAAAAACGCCATTACCATCCTGATCGCTTGTTATATCCAATGCGCCGTACCGGCCCCAAAGGCAGTAAACAGTTCGAGCGCATCACTTGGGATGAGGCATTGGCTGAAATCGTTACTCGCTGGCAGGCCATTATTGCCGAGCACGGTCCGCAGGCGATTGTTCCCTACAGCTATTTAGGCAATCAGGGGCTTGTTCACGGACTGAATGGGGGCGATGCTTTTTTTAATCGCATGGGCGCTACTGTCACGGAGCGTACTTTTTGCGGGGAAGGTTCGTGTACCGCCTGGCTCTTGACAGTGGGCCCGACTGCCGGCGTCGACCCTGAAAGTTTTATTCATGCCAAATACATTATTATCTGGGCCTGTAATTCGGTCAGCACCAACTTGCATCATTGGCATATTATTAAAGAAGCCAAGAAACAGGGCGCGAAAGTTGTGGTGATCGATACCTATGCCTCTAAAACGGCTAAGGAAGCCGATTGGCATATTGCGCCCAAGCCGGGGACTGATGGTGCGTTGGCAATGGCGATGATCCATACGATTATTGAAGAAGGCCTGGTTGATCAGGATTATGTTGATAAATACACCGTCGGTTTTGCAGAATTAGCAGATAGAGCGAAAACGCGTACCCCGGAATGGGCGGAACAGATCACCGGAATACCTGCTGACGTGATTCGCACCCTGTCTCGGGAATATGCCGCCACCCAACCCGCGGCAATTCGCCTGGGTGTGGCGCTTGAAAGACATTACGGCGGTGGTCAAACCATCCGTGCAGTCAGCTGTCTGCCCGCTTTGACCGGCGCTTGGCGTCATGTCGGCGGTGGTGCATTGCAGTTTCCCGTCTGGGAGCACCCCTACCGGTTTGATGTCATTTGCCGACCGGATTTGATTCCGGAAGGCACTCGCGTCATCAATAGTTTACAGATTGGCCGAGCCCTGACCGATGAGCCGCCGGCAGGTCCGCCGATTAAATCCGTCATGTGTTGGAATGCAAATCCTGTCACGCAAGCGCCGGAGACCGACAAAATCGTCCAAGGCCTAATGAACGAAGAGCTGTTTTTGGTTTCGGCGGAACACTTTATCTCCGATACGGCATCTTATGCCGATATTCTGTTGCCCGCGTCAATGGGCGCGGAAATGGAAGATATGATCTTGTCCTGGGGGCATCTCTATCTGACTTACAATGCCAAATGTGTAGAGTCGCCGGGTGAGGCTATTCCTAATAACGAAATCTTCCGGCGTTTGGCTGCGCGTATGGGGTATGAAGAACAGAACTTCAAATGGTCGGATTCGGAATGCCTGGAGAATTATGTAGATTGGGATTCGCCCGCTTGTCAGGGAATCGATCTGGATTATCTGCGTGAACAGGGTTTTGCCCGCCTTAACGTGGGCACCAAAGATAATCGTGCGCCGCATAAAACGGGTAATTTCCCGACGCCGTCCGGTAAATGCGAATTTAAAATAGAAGGCGCGACGAATTTTGTCGCCGGGCCTTTTCGTCAGATGTATGAGGGATTCCAGCCCGGCGAAGCGCTGGATTCATTGCCGGATTATGTGCCATCAAGAGAAACGGCGGCAACCAACCCTGAATTGGCCAAAAAATATCCATTAAATATCGTCTCGCCAAAAAGCCACGGTTTTCTTAATTCCTGCTACGCGAATATGGAGCATAAAATCAAAGGGCAGGGCGAACAATTCGTGCTGATTAACGCGCTTGATGCCGATGATCGCAACATTAATAATGGCGACGCTGTCCGGGTCTTCAATGACCGAGGCGCTTTTGAAGGCCAGGCCAGGATCACTGACGATGTGAAGCCGGGATTGATCGTCGCAACGCTCGGTTATTGGCGGCAATTAAACAAAGGCACGGTTAACAGCATCAGCTCGGCTGAACTTGTTAATATGGGCAATGCGCCAACGTTCTCCGACAACCTGGTGCAGGTGGAAGTCGTCGGATAGTTAAGGCTTGGTGTAGCAAGCGCCGAAAGGGAAATATACTTGGCTCTGTAACGAAAAATCAAAGCGTCAGCATGGTGATGGTCGGTGAACTCAACTGGCCATCCTGGTGAAAACCGCGCACAACAATGACGTTATCGCCTTCACTTGCCAGCTTTGTTGCAAGGGCATGATGACGAGCCAGTTTGTTGGGGTGGGCATGGCCTGCATCCTCTGCGTGTATCGGTATAACGCCCCAGTATAGATTCATCCGCTGGCAAACCCATTTGTTGGCGCTGATGGCTATCAGCGGCGCAGCCGGTCTTGCCGAGCTCAAGGTCACCACCGACATGCCGCCGCTGGTAATGCTGACGATGGCTTTTGCATGCAGGTCGAAGCAGAGCTGGGCGGTCGCATCGGCTACCGCATCGCCGAACGGCAGCGGTTTTTGTTCGTTATCCCGGTGCGCCATTTTACCAAAAACATCCTGCTCCTTCATAAACGCTTCGGTTTGTTTGATGATTCGGGACATCATTTCAACCGCTTCAACCGGAAAATGCCCCGCAGCGGTTTCTCCCGACAGCATCACCGCATCGGTAGAGCAATAAACCGCATTGGAAACATCGGTCACTTCGGCGCGCGTGGGCCTGGAGTTTTCTATCATCGATTCCAGCATTTGGGTGGCGACGATGACCGGTTTGTTCAAGGCCCTGGCGCTTTTGATGAGCTGGTGCTGGGCAATCGGCACGTCTTCCGGGTTCAACTCTACGCCCAGATCGCCTCTGGCAATCATGATCGCATCGGAGGCGTTAATGATGTCCTGGCCGTTAATCAAGGCTTCCGGTTTTTCAATTTTGGCGATGATGTGGGTGTCGTAGCCGCTGGAGATAATCAACTGACGCAGGTCGGTAATGTCTTCGGCTTTTCTGACGAACGACAGCGCCAGGTAATCAACGCCCAAGTCCAATGCAAACAAGGCATCGGCCCGGTCCTTGTCGGTTAATGACGGGCAGGACACATTAACGCCGGGCAGGTTGATACCCTTGTTGTTTTTTAACTCGCCGCCGTAAATGACTTCGCAGCTAATGTCCTGGGCTGTTTTTTCAATAACCTTGAGTTCGAATTTACCATCGTCCAGCAGTATGCGGTCCCCCGCTGCGACATCATCAGCCAATCCGGGGTATTGGCAGGGGATAAGATTTTCCTCGCCAACAATATCCCGGGTCGTTACTACAACGCGGTCGCCGGTTTTAATAACAATGCAGCCGTTTTTGAATTTCCCGGTTCTGATCTTGGGGCCGCAAAGATCGGCAAAAATGGTAATGTGTTGATGCAGGGCTTCAGCCGATTCCCTGATTATCGTATACAGCTTGCGGTGGCTTTCATGTTCGCCATGGGACATGTTCAACCTGAAGACATTGACGCCGGCCTTAATAAGATTGTAGATAACCTCGGGCGTATCCGAAGCGGGGCCTAGCGTGGCAATGATTTTCGTCTTGCGGCTGGACAGGTGGGGGATGTTGACGTGGATGGGCATTTTAGGTGTCCTTGTTGAGTGTTTTTATTAGACCGCTACACGATGCAAGCCGCGCATTCTATTCCTGCAATAAGCCCAGTATGCGCATTTCCAGCTCGGGATAAGCGCCGAATGCGCAATCCCTGAGTATGCCTTGTTTATCGACCAGGATATGCGAGGGCGTGCCTTTTAAATCGAAACGTTCAAAGGTTTCAGCATGGTAATCGAGAGACTGGAAATAATTAAGCGCTTGCTGCTTGAGTTGTTGTTGACGCTCTTTAGATTGCTGTTCGAAATCCGGTATATAGTTTTGGATGAATTCTGCGATGACATTATCGTTGACCTCGCCGCGATGATGGGTCAAACGATCCATCGCCAGCGGGAACGGAATGCGATAGGGCAGGCGGCCTGCGTTTAGTTTGTCTTGTCGGCTTAATACGCGCAGGGTTTCGCCGACCACCTCGCCGTTTTCGGCCAGACGGGTCAGGTTTTCCAGATTGTTTTTATCAAAATCCTCAAACGCGGTGGCGACGCCCAATACCGTTAAACCGTGTTCCGCGTATTTCCGGTGCAAGTCCGCCGCCTGCGGCAATGCGTATAAAAAACAGCCCGGACAATTGACCTGAAATACTTCGACTAACACGACCCGGCCTAATAGTCGGTCAAAATTGGTCTCAGTTCCCTGAACCCAGGTGGAAACGGATAATAGCGGGGTTTTTTGGCCTAGTTGCGCTTTCATCGTCGGCTCGTTAAATGGCCAGGGCGCGGATTAATTCAAGTTGCGCTTCGGTAGACTCGTTTTTTCCCGTCATGCATGCCGATAAGGGTACCATTTCAATTTCGCCTTTATTAAAAGCCGTAACATGACAGCGTAATCCTTGATAAAGGCCCTGCACCGCGGCATAACCCATTCTTGAGGCGATCAGGCGGTCCAGTGCGGTAGGGCTTCCGCCGCGCTGGATATGTCCTAAAATACAGGCGTGGACGCTAAGATTGTACTGCGTCATCAGCGTGTCTTTTATTTCGTAGGATAAACCGGCTTTTTCGCCTTCGGCCACGATGATAATGGATGAGGTTTTACCCCGCTCGGTGCCTTTGTTAATGCCGTTGACAATCTTTTCGTAATCGACCGCCTGATTTGACAGCACCACATGTTCGGCCCCGGTACATATGCCGACTTGCAAGGCAATGAAGGATGATTTGCGGCCCATGACTTCGACCAGAAAGGTTCGCGCGTGCGCCGAGGCGGTATCCCTGATGTTGTCTACGGCATTGACGGCGGTCTGCACTGCGGTATTGAAACCGATCGTGTATTCGGTGCCGGAAATGTCGTTATCAATGGTGCCGGGAATGCCGATCACCGGAATGTCATGCTCCTGATGCAAGGTCATCGCGCCGGCGAAAGAACCGTTGCCGCCGATCACAATCAATGCGTCAATATGCTTTCTGGCTAGGATGTGCGCGGCTTCCTGCCTGATTTCGGGGGTGTGGAACTCCAGGCAGCGCGAGGTGTCGAGAATGGTGCCGCCGCGCTGGATGATATTGCCGACCGACGACAGGTTGAGCTTGTGGATATTGCCCTCCAGTAGGCCGGAATAGCCTTTATAGATGCCGTAAACGTCGATGCCCAGACCGATAGCGGTCCTGACTACCGAACGTACCGCTGAATTCATGCCCGGACTGTCGCCGCCGCTGCACAACACCGCCAAAGATTTTATTGTTTTTGTATTAGCTTCCATAGGTCTCGGTTACTGTTGGATGGTTTATGTTGCGCCTATTGTAGTTTATTTGAACAATCTACGGATGCGAGGCTGTCTTAATAATTCCGGTCCTATTTCGATTTAAAAATAAGTTTTGTACGGTCGCTGTCGTCATCACTATTTTTAGGGAGTTTAAGTCCGTTTTGTCCCGAGCGTTGCGGGTCCGTGAAGGTTTTTTCCTTAGCATGATCATGGCGGGACGGATAAGGCGGGAGTGGGATACGAGACGGATAATAGGGGTAAAACGGCTGCTGATAGGGGATCTGCATAGTTTGCCGCTCCAGTGCATCGGCCTGCCGCTTTGCCTCATAAGCTTGCTGCTGTTGATATTCAGCACTTTTTTTCAACGCTTCAACAGAGGCATTTCTGTCCCGTTCGGCTTGCAGTGCTTGTTCGGCCTTGATTCTTGCCGCTTCGCGCTTGGCAAAATCCTCTTTCCAAGCCTTTAACTTGGCCTCTTCTTCGGCGACTTTGCGCGGATCAATTTTTTGAATTTCAATCGTTTCCTGTTTTACGGCAGATTCGCATGGCGTGGATTGATAAACCATTTTGCCCGATTTCAGCTGGCATTTAAAAACTTCAGTGTGGGCTGAGGAAGAGAGGAGGCTCAATAAAATAAAAAATACTTTTTTCATAATTGAATACCCGGATCGATAGGCGTTACCGCGATGATACAAATAATCCGGATGGTCGTCATTTAAATTAGTGATGATGGCGAAAGGCGAAGGGGAACGCCTCTTGTTCATTCTGCCGAATCGTTAGCCGCTTGTTGCGCCAAGGCCCATGTTACATGTTCCCTGACCATCGCGGACTCATGGGCGAGCATAGCTTTTAAGGCATCAATAATAAGCGATGATGAAGGCGCATTGCCCAATGCTACGGCGATATTCCTGAGCCAGCGCTGATGGCCGATTCGTCGTATCGCCGAGCCTTCGGTTTTTGCCAGAAATTCCGCTTCACTCCAGGCGAATACCTCAAGCAATTGTTGGGTGTTGAGTCTATGTCTTGGATTGAAATCCTGTTCGCCGGTCGGTTTGGCAAAACGATTCCACGGGCAGATGATCTGGCAATCGTCGCAACCATAGATGCGGTTGCCGATCAGCGGTCTTAAGTCTTCCGGTATTGAGCCGTGCAGTTCGATGGTTAGATAGGACACGCAGCGTCTGGCGTCGACCTGATAGGGTGCAATAATCGCCTGGGTCGGGCAAATATCCAGACAGGCGCGGCACTCGCCGCAATGCGCTGTGGCAGGTGTATCGATGGGTAGCGGCAGGTTGGTGAACAGTTCGCCTAAAAAGAACCACGATCCGGCTTTACGGTTGATGACATTGGAATGCTTGCCGATCCAGCCCAATCCCGCTTTTTCGGCTAAGGCTTTTTCCAGAACCGGGGCGCTGTCGACAAAAGCCCGCATGGCTTCCGGGGACTCGGAAGCTGTTTCCGCTTGGATCTTGTCGGCCAGCTTTTGCAGGCGATTGCGCATCAGTTTGTGATAATCGCGGCCCAGCGCATAACGGGAAATATAGGCCGAAGCAGGATCGGCCAGCGCTTGGTTCATCGTAGCGGCAAATTCGGTTTGGTAATCCATGCGCACCGAGATAACGCGCACAGTACCGGGATGCAATAACTCCGGCCTGCTGCGTTTAAGGCCGTGGCGCTGCATGTAGTCCATTTCGCCGTGGAAGTTATTGTCCAGCCAGTTTTGCAGGCGAGCTTCCGCTTCCGGTAAATCGGTGTCGGTGATGCCGACCTGTTGGAAGCCCAGCTCTAATCCCCATTGCTTGATTTGCAAGGCTAGGGTGGTCATTTGTTGGCTGCTGATGTCCATAGCGGGAGGCGAAGGATTAAATGTAGGTAAAATGGAACTGATTAATAAGCCGAGCCGGACGGGGTATGTTGCTCAGCCTGAAGCGGTAAAGCCGATTCCGCATGAGGAAACCTCTATACAACCTGCAAGCCCATAAGCTGTTGAAAGGGCTGAAAATCCTTGTCTGAATGCAATAACGGCAGTTCGTGTTCAATGCAGTAGGTGGCAATCATCGTGTCGATGGTTTTGCGGATGGTAATGCCTTGTTGACGCAGTTTTCTAAAGTTTTCGGCGCTTTTTAAAGCCATTGTCGCGCCCAGCATGGCGTGGACAGGCAATGCACAAAGCAAGATTTTTGCGGCCTGATAATCAGGGGCTTGTCTAAATCCTTGCAGCACTTCCGCCAGAATCAGATCCCCAGTGCATACCGGCTGTACTCCCAGCAAATTATCCAATTTTTTGGTTGCCAGTGTTTCCGTGCCGTTGAAGTAATCGATCCAAACGCTGGAATCGACCAGAATCAACGATCAGTCCTCATTTGCTCTAAATCGCCTTCCCATTTTAACTTGCCTTTAAAGGCTTTGATGCCCTCTTGCTGTTTTAACATCAATAAGGCTTTCAAGCCGAGTTCCACCGCTTCTCGCTTGGACTTTACCCCGGTCGCTTTTAAAACATCGGCCATCAAGGCGTCGTCAATGATTATATTGGTTCGCATTGGATTGTCCTTGTGTAAGGAATTTATAAACGATACACATTAGAGCATGTCCATGGGGCTGGTTCAATCTTGAATAAGCCGTCGATATTGCGGACGGGACAAGTTTGATGGATCCCGGATATGCCATTCATTAACCGAGCCGGACAGGGCATGTTGCCTCGTCCTAAACGTTAAATGTAGTCGCTTTGCTTAAACACATCTGAAGCGCTGGGGACGGGATTGCAAACCCAGTCCCGCTTTAAGGTGCTAACCTTGCAGATGCCCCTTACCGATACACCTCGTCATGGCTGCCGACATCTAGCAGGATGATTTCTTTATCCGAAAACAGTAGGGTTAAGGTAAGACGATAGCTTGAAGTGATACTGACTGCTTGCACGCCCTTTAGCTTGCCGCCAAGCGGGTGATACCTGAGGTGCGGCTGAAAGGGATCGCGCTCCAGATCGCCGAGAATCGCAGCAAACTTTTCCTTCAATTCCGGGTGCTGCTTTAGAAATTTCCCGGCCGTGCGAGTAAAGCCTGCCGTCCAAACGAGGGTGTACATACCTCAGTCTTCCATGTCCAGTTCCTTGAGCAACTCCTCCGCCGTGCCGCGTTGCACCCGCCCGGCGCGCAAATCTTCCAGCGAGGCCATTACCCGCGCCGTGTGCGCCTCGTCTTCCGCCTCCAGCAATGCCTGATAGCGAGCCTCGAGAAGCACCACATATTGCGGCTGATTGTTTCGGATGACATGGACATCGCCTTTGGTAATGAGATCATCCACGGCGGCAATCCCGCGCCGCTTGATCTCCTGAGCAGGGATGGTATTCATATTTAGACTCCTTTTAGTACTTAATCGGGCATTAAAATACCACGCCAAGCGCTATAGAACAACAGACCCAGCGAAATGATGCGCTTCACTTTGTTCAGCACATCCTATGACACTAACGGCTTGAACCCCGTTGGGGTTCCTGATGCGTTGGGTTAACAAATTCGTAGGGCGGTTTCGCTTCAGCAAACCGCCAATCAACACACAATATCCAATACAACCGGGCATAAAAAATCCCCGCGTGAAAAAGTCCGAGCAGGGTTCAGGTTCAAGGCTCCGATCATGGCGGATTGCTAGCGCGAATCCGCCTTACAGCTTTCATGCAGCAGCACCGACAGCAGGTCCATTTTACCTGCCGCCTCGCTGCCTGCTTTGGCGATCCATTCGTTGGGGTTGCTGGTGGGCAGGAAGCCGTCGTTCAGGTACGGGGTGTAATCGATGTACCAGCCGTAGCTGGCGGCGTCGGTGTCTAGGGTGATGGTGGCGTTTGCGCCTGAGCCTTTGGTTTCGCCGACGGCTGCGCCGGTGAGGTTGGCAAAGGTGACGGTTGGGTTAATATAGTCGCTACCGGTCATGGTGGCGGGCAAGCTGGGGAATAAGCACCCTCGGTTAGATTAGCGATGGTGCTGTCCAAACTTATGACAGTTGAGTCTGTATTGGGGGCAATAGAGATTTTCCACTCTTTATATAGCCCACCTTTACATACTGGGTTAGGGTTAGATGTCAGTCCCATATCATCATCAACAGCTATAAAGTAACGCAGTTCGACTTTGTATCCATTCCCTTCTACCTGCATAACAAAATAATCTTCGCCAATATAGCCGTCATTAGGCAGATAACGCGAATTAGCCCAGTCACCATCTTGCGTGATAGATTCTAGGTATCCATGCTTAGGTTGCTGAAGGATGGTAACTGTTGCCGTCTTTTTATCTATGTAATCGATTAATTTAGTAGTGCTCATATACGAATTAACATACATCACAGGCCGCACGTCTGCCTGACCCGAAAGACGGGGATTTACGAGATCACAAATCCCCAACACATGCAATTGACGTGGCTTAGGAATTTGTTGGTCAGTATCGGCCTTTGCCATCATCACTACAGCAGGCATAGAAGGCGAAGTGTTAGGAATATCAGTAATCAGCATGGTGTATTCTCCTTCGTTAAAGCCAAGAGCGTTCTTAGCTTGGGTTAATAGCCGTTGCATGCGCTCGATCAACACGCTATCTATTGGCGCTGCGCTATCATTTTGGATCGATTCAGCCATCAGCGCATGATTAGCACCGCCAATCTCCACAACTGCTCGCTTACGTAAGGTGATCCCGAATTGGCTTTCATAGCCCTGTGGAGAAACATAGGGTCAGGTCTTGAAATAACGCATCCGGTCTAATCTTAGCCCTATACCTGCCATCAAAAAAACGCCTTCAATACCAGCGATATAACGCCAGCCAATAATACGCCGAGCATCCATCTGTTTAGCTTTAATTCGCCGTCAATACGCTCAAAACGAGAATCTAGGCGTAATTCGGTTTCTTTTAAGCGGTGGTCCAATGTCAGACTAGAAACTAAGGTATCTTGCGCCTCGGAAATTACCCGCACAACAGCCTCTGCTTGCGCCTGCGGGAAACCTGCTGTTTTAGCTTGGCTACCAGTTCAAGGGTATCAAAGGTAATGGTGGTCATGGTATTGACTCCTGCTTTTAGTTTAACGCCCAGTCTACCACGACCTGACAGCCGCCGGAAACTTCAGCCAACATGGTCAACCCCGGCATCGACCAATGCCGCCATTGCTACCGCCTCGCCTTGCCCGTCGGCATTCAACCCTTGGATAACGCTACGCCGGTTTTGCGGCGGCTGATTTTGACTGACTTTCCACTTGCCGGTTAACCGTGTGATAACCATTTCAATACCGACCACAGCCCCAAGCAGCTTTTCGGTAAAATCCTCCGGCGCATCCGATACCGCCCACGGCTTGGGAAAAGCCGCTTCGTTTTGCTGCGTTAACGCTTCAAGCTGGGCGCTAACCCAAACAGCATCATCGATAACCCGCAAAGAACCGTAAGCATGAACTACCGCGTAGTTCCAGGTCGGAACCACCTTCCCTGCTTCCTGTTTAGTCGCATACCACGACGGGCTGATATACGCGTCCGGGCCGTGGAATATAGCCAGAGTTTCAACATCCGACGCAAGATCATGCCAGAGCGGATTTGCCCGCGCTATATGGCCGCGTAACACGCCAAACGGTTCGGGTGTCGGTTCAAAATGCAACGGAATGTGATTGGCGTCAATGCCGTTTGCGCCGAGCGTTACCAATGTCGCAAGCGGCCGGTTGCGAATCAGCCCGTGCATGACCTCAATATCGGGCTGTTCAAACTGCGGTGGTAGGTACATGGGGCTACTCGGAAATAAGGACTTCGCTGATTTGAATAACCGGTTCTATGTCGGTGTAATTGGGCATGTCGCCTTGCAACACTGCGGCGTGCGGCATGAAAGCGGCCATGAAGTCTTCAGTCGAATCAAACAGGAAGTGGCACATGGCGATATAGGCCGCATCCGTTCCCGGCATTGCGCCGCCAAGCCCGCGCTCAACTGAAACGCCCTTGCATCCTGGGTGGGCGCTCAAAAGCCCAATCGACAACGGCATGTGCGTATCGATGTAATAGCCCATATCGAATCGTGCGCTTGTGTTGTTGGGGTACAGGATGCTGATTTTTATCATGAAGATTCCGTATATGGTGAATAGGAGATTAATGCCGAAAATTGTTCCATGCCTGCTTTTATCATCGCCCCGGCTGCCATTCAGGGTAACAAAGAATGCCTTCATATTCCAGCCACGGCACATCGTGCGATGTCCATATATGCATTTGAGGAACGATACCGGGATCTTCATACAGCGTTGCTACACGGACAATAACATGGGGCTGGTTCAAGGCTCCGGTCATGGCGGATTGCTAGCGTGAATTCGCCTCACAGCTTTTGGAGGGTGTTTGCCGGAAACGCCACCTCGCTTCGCTCGAACCGGCTTGTTTCGAACTACCGGGCTCTTAGGTCAAAACTGAACAAACGATACAAGCATCTTTATACTCAAAATCAGAGAGATAACAGCGAATATCTTTTTCAAATAAGCTTCAGGCAAACTATGGGAGCAGCGAGCGCCATAGGGAGCGGCAATAGAGCTACCAAGCGATATTGCCAAAAATGCCGGCACATAAATGTATCCAAGGGTATAGGGATTGCTTAATATTTTTGACCACCCGCTAATCGTGTAGCCAACAGCACCCGTGATAGCAATGGGAAATCCAATTGCAGCTGAAGTGCCAACGGCTCTTTGTATGTTCATATTTTTATAGCCTAGGTAGGCAATAGTGAGAAAACCGCCACCAACAGCAGCCAGTGCTGATACAGACCCGATCCCAACTCCAGCCACAATTAATCCGCGAAAGGTTGTCGGTTTTTGGCTAGGTTTCGGTTGCCAATTAAGAAATATTTGCCCCGCTACAAGAGACATGATCAGCACAAAAAACAGGGTAATGTAGGCTGGGTTAATGCTAGCGGCAACTTGGGTAACCAGAAAGGCGCCCAGAATAATTCCGGGTGCCATTCCGCCAACGACCCGCCACACGATGGTACCTCGAGAAGCATGTGTGCTGATGCTTGCTGCCGAAGAAATGATCATGCACGCCAATGACGTTCCTAATGCCAAATGAACGACGTTATCTGCGTCTATGCCTTGGTGAGTAAAAATAGATGCTAGCAAAGGAACCAGTATTCCACCGCCACCAAGCCCTAGTAAGCCCGCCATAAAGCCGACTAAGGCGCCCAGCACAATGTACAATAATATCCATTCAACCTCAGGCATATAATTCCAACCTATTTACTGGCTTTTTGGAGCAACCATGCGGTTTCCGTTGACGTAACTTTCCCCTTCAACCCGCCCGCGACATTCTTGCTTTCAACAGACTTCAATTGGTAAGTAGCGCCATAATGTTGCTTCACTTCGTCCTCGTTAACTGAAAACGGTGGGCCGCCTATAAGCTGTTGGTTGTATTCGTAAGTGATCAGTAACTGCGGTGCTGCGTCGGTTATACTCATCAGGTGTGACGTATATTGCTCTCGTATGCCGGCAGGCAGGGCGACTAAAGCAGCACGATCGTATATCGCGCTTATGGACCCAAGCGTTTCAGTAGACACAGCAAAAATATCGCCCACCAGTATGTCGATATTGTTAGCTCTGTAGCGGGCCAATTCCCCAACGTTGGAAATTTCAGGCGCTAAGCCAAGTTCCTTAAACAACTCGTTAATGGCGAGTGCGCTCAATTCTGCGCCAACAACGCGATAACCGCGGGCAAGCAACCAGGCAATATCACGTGTCTTGCCACACAATGGCAGGAAGACACGACTGTCTTTTGGCAGATTTAATCTTCCAAAATGTTCTACAAAGAACGCGTTTGCCTCACTTTCATGAAAAGCGATCTCACCTCGTTCCCATTTTTGATGCCAAAAACTTGCTTTCATATCGACTCCTTGGATTTAAATAAAATAACACCCGCTTAATCGTTTAAGTGTCGTGCTTAGTTGTGTTCTGAGTTATGATAAAAGTTCAAGCCAACTTGAAGTCAAGCATTAATTAGGATAGGTGAGATAATGGATATAGCTGAGGTTGCAAAGGCATCTGGATTACCCGCCTCAACACTACGATTTTATGAAGAAAAAGGACTGATTCAATCAAACGGCCGAAGTGGTTTGCGCCGCCTATTCAGCGCCAATGTTATAGAGCGGTTGGCTTTAATATCTTTGGGGCGTAGTGCCGGTTTCTCGCTTGATGAGATTGGTGAAATGTTTACGCCTGAAGGGCCTGACATTAATAGAGTGCTGCTTTTAGCTAAGGCGGATGAGTTGGACAGAAAAATTAAAGAACTGGCTTCTATGCGCGATGGGCTCCGTCACGCAGCGGTCTGCAATGCGCCAAATCATTTTGAATGTCCAAAATTTCTTCGTCTCCTCCGTGTTGCTGGTAAAAATCGGTTTAGGCAAGCCAATAAATTGAAGGTAAACAAACCTTAAGCGGGGAGCCCGTAAGCATATGAGGGCTTCGCTAAGTTGAATAGTCGGCCCTATGTCGGTGTAATTGGGTATGTCGTCTTGCAGCGCTTCGGCATGCGGCATGAAAGCGGCCATGAAGTCTTCAGTCGAATCAAACAGAAAGTGGCACCTGGCGATATAGGTCGCATCCGTTCCCTGTATTGCTCCGCCCAGCCCGCGCTCGACGAAACGCCTTTGAATCAGGAATGGGCACTTAAAAATCCAATTGCCACCGGCATGTGCGTGTCGGTAAGTGTCAATATAACTGCGTCTAAATTCATCCATGGCTCCGGGTTCTGAGTCTGCATCCTTGGGAATGACGAAGTTTTTAGTGTTGGCTGAAGCATCTTGCTAATCAGGCCATTTTTTGACTGTTGGTGTCCATAGCTGATGACAGGGATATAATATGTTGTAGCGCAACCGGCAGGTTGCCATAAGATTTATTGGCGCTACCCAGAGGCAATCTGCCGGTTGCCGCTACGAAATAACAGCACAAGACATGCAAAATTTACCAATCAAACTCTATCGTGCGGCACAGGTCAGGGAGCTGGATCGGATTGCGATACAGGAACGCGGCATTCCCGGTTTTGAATTAATGAGCAGGGCGGGGCATGAGGTTTTCCTGCGCCTCAAAAAACAATGGCCGGACGCCCGGTCCGTAGCGGTTTTTTGCGGTTCCGGCAACAATGCCGGCGACGGCTATATCATTGCCAAGTTGGCGTTGGATGCGGGGTTGGGGGTTTGTGTCTATGCGGTTTCAGACCCTGAGAAACTAAATGGCGATGCGTTGACCGCATACCGGCAATATATCCAAGCTAATGGAAAGGTTTCGCAGTTCCAGGCCGGACACCTGCTTAACGCCGATGTGCTGGTTGATGCGTTATTGGGAACAGGGTTGGATAGGCCGGTAACCGGGCTTTATGCCGATGCGATACAGGCTATTAATGCCTATTCGGCCCCCGCCATTGCCGTGGATATTCCGTCGGGTTTAAACGCCGATACCGGCACTGTGATGGGCTGTGCGGTAAAAGCCGATTGTACAGTGACTTTTATCGGGCTGAAGCAGGGCTTATTCACCGGGCAGGCGGCAGAATATTGCGGCGAGATTGGCTATGCGCAATTGGGCGTGCCTGACGATGTGTTTGATGCGCTTCAAGCTGCGGCGACGCGTGTCGTTAAAACGGCGTTGCCGCGCCGTGACCGTTGCGCGCATAAAGGTAACTGCGGACATGTGCTGATCGTAGGCGGTGAGCTGGGCTATTCCGGCGCCGCCAGAATGGCTGGCGAGGCGGCTTTGCGCGTGGGTTCCGGTTTGGTCAGCATCGCGACACGGGCCGAGCATGCCGGGCTGATGAATCTGAACAGGCCGGAATTAATGTGTCACGGCGTCGAAACTGCCGTACAGTTGTCGGCATTGCTGGAAAAAGTCGACGTTGTTGTTGTCGGGCCGGGATTGGGTCAAAGCGCTTGGGCAAAAGCGTTATTTAATGCCGCGATAGTTTCGGGAAAGCCGCTGGTCATCGATGCGGACGGCTTGAATCTATTGGCTAACTCGCCCACCACGAATCCCGACTGGATTTTAACGCCGCATCCGGGCGAAGCGGCCCGGCTGTTAAACCGCTCGACCGCCGACGTCCAACAAGACCGGTTTGCGGCGGTTTTGTCCCTTCAGGGACGTTATGGCGGAGTTGCCATTCTTAAAGGCGCGGGTACGTTAATCGCATCCGAACAAGCGCTCGCCGTTTCCAATACCGGCAATCCGGGCATGGCATCCGGCGGCATGGGCGATGTACTGGCCGGCGTGATTGCCGGTTTGCTGGCTCAGGGTTTATCTTTGCAGGATGCGGCACGGCAAGGCGTTTATAATCACGGTCTGGCGGCGGATTTGGCGACTGAAAAAGACGGGGAAAGAGGTCTGCTGGCCAGTGACTTAATGCCTTATCTCAGGCAATTGGTGAATTGATAAGGCATTCATAATCAAATCGGCGCAGGTGAGTAAAATTTTTTTATTCACCACGAAGACACGAAGAGCATGAGGTTTTATTTCTTCGTGTCTTCGGGTGATAAGTTTTTAATCGATTTTTTGTAGATTCACCTGTTATTAATGAGAAGTTACTTTGATGAAGACCTATTTAAAAGATACTGAAGCGACCGAGCAGTTTGGCGCTAAGCTTTGGGCGGAGCTACCGTCGAAATGTCTGATATTTTTGCATGGCGACTTGGGGGCGGGCAAAACAACGCTGGTCAGAGGTTTTCTCCGGGCGGCGGGTTATACCGGCGCGGTCAAAAGCCCGACCTATACGCTGGTCGAAGAATATACGGTAGGCGGCCGCAAGATATTTCATTTTGATTTGTACCGGGTTGCCGATCCCGAAGAGCTGGAATGGATAGGCATAAGAGACTATTTCGGTCAGGATTGTATCTGTTTTATTGAGTGGCCCGATATGGGCAAGGGTTTTTTACCTGAACCGGATAGGGTTATCAGTTTGGTTACGGACGGATTCGGTAGATCGGTAGAGCTACGTAAGACTACTTAGCATTAAAAAATATATGTAACTGGTCTGGAAAAACAAACACATACTGCTATAATCTAAACCGGATTATCACTTTGTGAGTTATGGCGATGGAAAGTTACTGGAAGGTCTTGTTTATTATTGGATTACAGTTATTGGCTGTACCCGGTTATGCGGAACAGATCAATATTAGTGCATTGCGTTATTGGAATACGCCGGATCAAACTCAAATGCTGTTTGATGTGACATCCTCGCCTGAGCATAGGGTTTTTTTGATGAATAATCCGTCACGCTTAGTGATTGATATGCGCAATGCTAACGTAAAGCAGGCATTAAGCCAGCCAGCTCCATCTCACCCGTTGTTTTCTCATGTTCGTGTAGCCGCAAAAAATAAAACCGATATAAGAATTGTAGTCGACTTAAAAAGAGATATTAGCTCAAAAAACATGTCCTTAAGAACCAATAGCATGAATGGACATCGCTTGGTTATTGAGTTGTTGGGCAAAGCCCCGGACGCATCGATCAAGGTTGCGGAGAAGGTGGAGCTTAAAACAACGGTCGGTAAAACGGCCCCTGTTAAAGTGGCCGACAGTAAAGCCATTGTGGAAAAACCTGTTAAGGAGTCTCCAAAGGAAGCAGCTAAAAAGAGCGCGGCCAGTCCGGTTGAAGCAATAAAAGTCGCCAAACGGGACAAAGACATAGTCGTTGCGGTCGATGCGGGGCATGGCGGGGACGATCCCGGCGCTCATGGGCAGAATGGCACTGAGGAGAAAAAAATCACTCTTGCGATTGCCAAAAAACTTGCGGGGTTAATCAATCAACAATCGGGCATGAAGGCCGTTTTGGTTCGCAAAGGCGACTATTACGTGGATCTTAGAAAAAGAATGCAAATTGCCAGGGCAGCCAAGGCCGATTTGTTTATCTCGATTCATGCCGATGCTTTTCAGAACTCAACAGTCAAAGGCGCTTCAGTGTTTACCTTGTCCAACAAGGGCGCAACCAGCGAGGCTGCGCGATGGCTGGCGAACAGTGAGAACGCGTCGGACTTGGTTGGCGGTGTCAGTCTTAATGATAAAGAAGACGTGCTGGCTTCGGTGTTACTGGATTTGTCGCAGACCGCCACGCAAGATGCCAGTGTGAATGTGGCCAGGAAGGTGCTGAAAAATTTCGAACATATCGGTGAGTTGCATTACGCCTCGGTGCAAAAGGCCGGTTTTTTGGTGTTGAAATCGCCCGATGTGCCGTCTATTTTGGTGGAAACGGCATTTATCTCCAATCCTTCGGAAGAGCTTAAGTTGCTCAATACCGCGCATCAAGCCAAGATAGCCGGTGCTATTTTTAATGGCGTGCGCAGTTATTTCAGTAAGGACATCCCCGTGGAAAGCAAGGTGGCGGCTTTAGATATGTAAAGGTTAAGCGGCTATTGCCGCAACGCTGGCAAGGAAATGAGAATAATTGTCTCCAGTCATATAAAATACGCTCTTTGCTTTAGGCTTGTCGATGCGTATCCATTCACTCCCCACTCAACTTGTTAATCAGATTGCCGCAGGCGAAGTGGTCGAAAGACCTTCATCAGTGGTTAAAGAACTGGTTGAAAATTGCTTTGATGCGGGCGCCAGTCAAGTCAGTATTGAAATCGAGCAAGGTGGCGCAAGGCTGATAAAAATAAGGGATAACGGCTGCGGCATCGTCAAAGAAGACTTGCCTTTGGCCTTGTCCCGGCATGCGACCAGCAAGATTGCCAGCTTACAAGATTTGGAGCGGGTGGTCAGCATGGGGTTTCGCGGCGAGGCCTTGCCCAGCATTAGCTCTGTTTCACGGCTCACGCTGATTTCACGCATTAGCGATGCCGATTGCGCTTGGCGTGTTAATGCCGATGGCACCGAGCAGGACTTTGATCCGCAGCCCGATCCGCATCCGCAAGGCACCACCATTGATGTGCGCGACTTGTTTTACAACACGCCCGCCCGGCGCAAGTTTTTAAAAACCGAAAAAACCGAATTTGCTCACATAGAAACCTTAATCAAACGCATGGCGTTGAGCCGTTTTGATATTGGTTTTATCCTCTCGCATAATCAAAAGGAAATATTTAACCTAAAACCGGCGATAACTGAGAGTGAGCGGGAGCAACGGGTTGCCGGTATTTGCGGTTCGGCCTTCATTGAAAACTCAATCAAAATCGATTTTGCGGCGTCGGGTCTACAATTGAGCGGCTGGGTCGGGCTGCCGACCTTTTCACGCAGTCAACAGGATATGCAGTTTTTCTATGTCAACGACAGATTGGTCAGAGATAAGCTGGTTTCCCATGCCGTCAAACAGGCTTATCAGGATGTCCTGTTTCATGGGCGGCATCCGGTTTTTGTCTTATATCTGACGCTTGACCCTGTACTGGTTGATGTCAATGCGCATCCGGCAAAGCTTGAGGTCAGGTTCAGGGAGGGGCGTCTGGTACATGACTTTTTATTTTCGGCATTGCACCGCTCGCTTGCCGATTTAAGGCCGGGACACCGCGTAATCGAACAATCGGAGTCTGAATCGGCACAGCAAACGCAATCTGTCTTGGATGCCAAGCCAAACAATGTAGCCTGGCTAAACGATAGCGCAACTCAACAATCAAGGCTCGGTTTTGATAATAAAACGGCCTACAGCTCAAGACCGCCGCAGCAAGCATCGTTGCCTTTACACGTAGAAGAAGCTATACAAGCTTATGCGTCGTTGTATCCAAAACCGGAACCGGTGGTGCAACCGGTTCAGCCGGAAACTAGGCCTTTAGGTTACGCCATTGCGCATTTGCACAATATCTATATCTTGTCCGAAACGCCTAACGGCATCATTTTGGTTGATGCTCACGCCGCGCACGAACGGGTCGCCTATGAGCGCTTAAAGCAGCAATATCAAAACGGCGCGATACCCAGTCAACCCTTGTTGTTGCCGATAAAAATTAAAGTCAGTGCAGCGGAAGCGGATTTGGCCGAGCAGGAGCATGAATTTTTTAATGCGCTGGGATTTGACATCAACCGTTCCGGGCCGGAAACCATTATCCTGCGCTCAATACCTGTTTTATTGGGCAATACCGACATGGAATTGTTGGTTCGCGATGTGTTGGCCGATATAACCGAGCACGGCATGAGTCAGCGGATACAGGAAAAATCCAATGAGATATTAGCCAAGGTAGCCTGTCATGGCGCCGTACGCGCGCATCGTCGCCTGACCGTCGACGAAATGAACGCCCTGTTGCGGGATATGGAACAAACCGAAAGAATAGGGCAGTGTAATCACGGCAGGCCGACCTGGATAGAATTATCGACCAACGATCTCGATAAATTCTTTCTGCGCGGTCAATAAATTCATACCTGTGCAGGTGCGATCTTCTTTCAGTAGGCCGCCTTTGCATTAAAATATTCCGAAATATGCAAAATAAACCCAATCCCCCTGTCATTTTTCTGATGGGGCCTACGGCCTCAGGAAAAACCGCTCTATCCGTGCAGCTTGCCCAGGCGCTTAACGGCGAAATCATCAGTGTCGATTCGGCGCTTGTATTCAAAGGTATGAACATAGGTACTGCCAAGCCTGCGCAGGAAGAGAGGGGCGGTATTCCGCATCATTTGATAGATATACTCGATCCCGCCGAATCATTTTCTACCGGCCAGTTTAGAAAGCAGGCGCTGGACTTAATGGGCGACATAACCGGGCGCGGAAAAATCCCGATACTGGTCGGCGGCACCATGCTGTATTTTAACGTCCTGAACAGCGGCCTTGCGGTACTGCCCGAAGCCGATCCGGACATTCGGGCTAGGCTCGACCGGGATTTGGAGCGACTGGGTAAGGACGTCCTGCACAGTCGGTTGGCCGAGATTGATCCCGAATCGGCGGCGAGAATTCATCCCAATGACCCGCAACGCGTACAGCGTGCTCTGGAGGTCTATGAAATTAGCGGTAAGCCGTTAACGTCTTTTTTTACAGCAGCCCAAGCGCAAGACACTCCCTATCAAAAAATAAAACTGGTTATCGCCCCGCAAGACCGAGTTATTCTGCATGATCTTATTGCCCGGCGGTTTAAACAAATGCTGGAACAGGGATTTATTGATGAAGTGGAGATGCTTTATAAACGCGGCGATTTAACCGAAAAAATGCCGTCGATCAGGGCCGTTGGTTATCGACAGGCTTGGTCCTACCTGCAAGGCGAATATGACCTTGAAACAATGACAGAAAAGGCCATTATTGCCACCCGGCAATTGGCCAAGCGCCAGTTTACCTGGCTGCGCAGAGAAACCGATGCGACACATTTTCAGACAGGACAACAAGATTTGTTAGTCGCAGTGTTGGAGGTAGTTAATGATCAGTTGTCGAGAATGAGGGGGTAGAGTGGGAGTGGTTCTGGGATGCTCATGAGGCTTTACGCATGACTTTGGTCTTCTTGATTAAGACTATCGATCAAAAATGCATATTGATGACAAATACAATGCGAGTTATCTTCGACAAAAATGCCGTGATGTATCGCTAATGGATAGTGTTAGTTTTATTAACAAAAGAAGATGGCACATGAATGCAGCAGATACATGCGGCTAATGCACTATGCTGAGATTTGGGGTTGTTTACTCAAACGCAATGAGTTTATCGAATTCAGTCGTGTCTTAGTGGGTCCTGCTTTTTAAAACCATTAGACCGGCCATATACGAGCTTTGCCCAAAAGTTAGTCAACTTTTGGGCAAAGTTTATGAGTTTGTTACGCTGGGGTTACATTCTCGGCTTGTGGACCTTTTTGGCCTTGTGTTACTTCCATAGTGACTTTCTGGCCTTCCCTTAAAGTCTTGCGACCGGCGCCGTTAATTGCACTATGGTGAACAAAAACATCTTTTCCACCTTCTTGTTCAATAAATCCAAAACCTTTTTCATCATTGAACCACTTAACGGTACCTACAACTTGCTCTGACATATCACACTCTTACTTAAAAAATTCGCCAATTTTTGTCGGCGTTACAAATCCCAGCTTCATAATAAAGCCGGCTCAAACTCTAGCTGGGTTAAATAATAGCATTAAAGATGCAAACAGAGCAAAATATTTTAACTAGGTTCAAAGATAATTCCATAATGACCAAAACGTTGTTATCAAAAAACTTTGAACGAGAGGGGTTTTTTGTAAAATTTATGCGGGTTTGTTGAGGCAGCATCGCAAAATAATCGGCGTTAATTGACCTTAATTATGGTTGAATCATAAGTTCCCGATAAGCGCCTTGGTAATATAAAAGAGGTTTCCCCGAGCGGCAAACGCTGTCTTGTACTTCGCCGATTATAATCCAGTGCGTACCTGCATGAATTTTTTCTATGACTTTGCACTCCAGGGACATGATACTGTTATCCAGTATGGGAACCCCGGTAATACCCTTTGTCCAGGATGTGCTTTCAAATCGATGCTCTTGGCTGCTACCGCCGGCAAATTGGTTGGAAACATCTTGTTGAGTTGAGCTTAAAACATTGACAGCGAAGTGCTGGCTTTCTTGAATGCCCGTACCGGTGTCGGCAGATTCATTAATGCAAACCAATACTTGGGGAGGATTGATTGAAACGCTTGAAAATGCGGTTACTGTCATGCCCTGAAGACCGAACTTTTCAGAGTGCGTAGTAACAACGGTGACGCCGCTGGCCCATAGTTGCATAGCTTTTTTAAAATCGTCAACACCAACAGTCATTAATTTCCCCGGTTATTTTTTTATTAAAGATACCGCCTCTCTTTGACTGGAAAAGGCAAAAAGTAGGCGTTTTGTTAAGATTACTCAGGCTTTATGATACAACACCGGGACATACTTGTTAAATAATCGGGGGCGTGGCTATTCGGTTTTTCAAAAAATCACTAAATTGGCGGATTCATTACTCTGAGAACTTTACTAAAATATTAACACGCCGATTTTTTTCTTTTCCTTCCGGTGTTGAGTTGTCGGCAATAGGCATGGTATCGGCGTAAGTAATCGCGCGCAAACGGTTGCTGTCTAGTTGTTGCAAGACCAGGAAGTGCAGAACGCTGGTAGCTCTGGAGGCCCCTAATTCCCAATTAGAAGGAAACTGGGCGGTTTTGATGGGGATGTTGTCTGTATGCCCTTCAATCAGAATTAGGCCTACCGATTGTTTGAATAAGGGCATAAGACGTTTGAGTAAGACCCCGCCAGAAGCGGTTAGATTTGCTTCTGAAGATTTAAACAATACTTTGTCTTGGATTTCAAGTTGCGCATAGCCTTGGGTAACTTTTATGTTGACGGCTTTATCAAGACCAAACTCATCGATTACTTTGGTTAATTGTTGTTGTAAATTGTTTTCTTTCGTTAAGCCGGCAGGAGCTTGTGAGTTGTCAGCCGTATTAGTATTGGCATTGGGTACGGTTTCAGGCGTAATTTTAATTTCCGGTATATTAGTAGGCGCAATGCTGCTATTTTCTATAGATTCAGTTTTGGTGTTAGATTTATCCGGTGGTATCTCGACTTTATGTTCAGTAAGTGGTGCGATTTGTTTTATGGCTTCATTTTCTACAGCAACGGGCGGCGGAGGAGGGGGGGTGACAGGAGCTGTGGCAACAGAGGGGCAGGTTACTGCTACTGTTTTTGCTCGCGTTTTATTGGCGGCTGCTTGTTGCTGTTCCGTGTTTATGCCGCTTACCGTAATTAATGTGATTACCAGCATGACGATGAGCACAAACACATCCAGATAAGTTAATAACCAGTTTTGTGAGTTGCGAGTGCTTGGTTGGGCCAGTAAATCCTCTAAAGACAGAGAGGATTGTAATTTTAAAAATGGATCTTTACTCATTTTGAAGTACTTGATCGGCTTATTAGGGTTTATGTGGACTGGGTTGATAACCTCGGCAGGCCTCTTTCAGTCTTTTAATTCATTGTCATAGTGCATAATGAATGATTTGAGTGTTTCTCGTACAAATGACGGGCTGCGACGATCTGCTATCAGTGTAATGCCCTCCATGACCATGCTCATAATCATAATGCGCTGTTCAGTGCGCCTTTCCAGTTTTATGGCAATAGGATTAAAGACTAGATTGGCCATGATGAGGCCGTAAAAAGTTGTAATTAAGGCAGTACCCATGCTGTAACTTATGCCTGCTATATCTTTAAGCTCAATGATTTGTAGCATGTTTATCATGGCTATCAGGGTGCCGAGCATGCCGAATGCGGGGGAGTAAGCAGCTAAGCTGTAAAATATGCTGGCTTCTGCTTTTTCTTTGGCTCTTAAGCGGGCAATGCGCCATTTTAGTAGCGACAAAATATCTTCTATCGGCGTATGGTCTACAACAAGCTGAAAGCCGGTTTTTAAATAAGGGTTATTTATGTTCTCGATAATGTTTTCTATAGCATGTTTGTCCTTGTTAAACCACATTTGAGAAACGGCGATAATTTCGTTGGCTTCCTTTTGAGGGTTCAAGCTTTCATAAAAGAAAATAAGCTTGAGCGATTTCAAGCCATGTTTAATATCTCTTAAGGGATAGCTTAAAAAAATAGCGGCAATCGTACCGCCAATGACAATCACCAGTCCTGTCAAATTGAAAAAAGAAAGCGGATCATTGGCAGCAAATATAACAATGAAAATGAATAGGATAATGCTTAGTAAAATACCCAATGCTGTTGAGTAGTTAACTCTTTTTGGAAGTGTTTTCATTAAGGGTTTGCTGAGTTTCATTTTGTAATAATAGCGGAACATGTTGATTGCGTGGATGTTGATGACTTGCTATGCGATAAAATCATATTACATCAATGCGGGTAAATCTACTTATGTATAAATACGGATATATAATGTATATTAGTGGCCTTTCAAAGTGGAAATGCGGCAATTTTTTTATAACCGGCTGTTTTATAATTAATCGATAAAGGGATGAAAAAAGTTATGATTAGTGTTCTGCTTGTTGATGATCATGAGCTTGTTCGAACCGGAATTGAATCATTATTGAATGATGCTGAAGATATAACTGTTATCGGTGTGGCTAAATCCGGTGAAGAAGCTGTTGATACGGTTGTTACCCTGTCACCGGATGTTGTATTGATGGATGTTAACATGCCTGGGATAGGGGGCGTAGAGGCTTGTCGTAGAATCCTGCAACAGGACGCTGACGTAAAGATTATCGCCTTATCTGTTCACAATGACGGCCCTATTCCGCATCAATTACTCAAGCTTGGCGTATTAGGTTTTATTTCTAAGGGGTCGCCTGTAGATGAGATGATTAATGCGATTCGGAGGGTAATGGAGGGGAAGCGTTACCTGTGTTCCGAGGTCGCTAACAATCTGGCTTTTCAGGGTTTGCCTGGAAGCAATGAATCGCCATTTGCACTGCTTTCCCAGAGAGAGGCTGAAGTTGTTACTTTAATTCTTCAGGGCAAAACCATCAAGGAAATGTCGGAAATGTTGGTTTTGAGTGACAAGACCGTAAATACTTACCGTTACCGTCTTTACAGTAAGCTGCATGTAAAAAATGATGTTGAATTAATCCGCTTGGCGATTAAATTCAGCTATATCGATGACGCCTTGATTTAAGTAAGGTTCAGATTTCCACGTTAATTTGCGGAAACCTGAGACGTTAGCAAAGTTTGGCTAGTTTACGCCAGGGCCGAACTGCATTTCCCTTGCCTTATTAAATGCAAATCTAAAATCAATAAACAGAGGTTGTTCAGGCCCCAGCATTGCTTTTAGCAATTCATGTTGTAGTTGAAACTTAACGTTCCCAATAGCTAAAGCACCGATACCTACTGCGCCTTGGGCATTTGTCGCATGGATGAGCGGTTCGCCGCAATCGTCATTTTTAACGCCCTCTATACCAAAAGGCGGAACGGCATTAACATCGCCGGCCACTTTCAATTGTGTAGCCTCTTTTAATACGCCTGCGTTTAAAACCTGAATGCCTGCCTTGGCTGTGCAGAAAATAATGTCGGCATGAGTCACCAGTCGGGCTTTATCGGCGTCGGAATTGGCCAATGCTCCTTTAAGCGTGCAATTAAAGCGGCGATTATAGGCTTTAGCAACATCCAGAGCTGTATCAACTGATAAGTGATCCGTTATTGTCACATCGGCACCGGCTAATGAGGCGATAATGCCGGTAGCAATGCCGACGGGACCTGTTCCGCCAAAAATAACAACTGAGCAATCTTTCAGTTCTTTACGGTGTTTTGCTTTCAGTTCTTTCTCGGCACAAGTAACTAATGCCGCGGCCGTAGTAAAAGCGCCGCTGGGGTCGGCAAAAACCGAGACATCAAAAGGCGAGACCATGGCTTGTTTGCTTGTTTTCAGCATGTCCATGGCCAAGCCTAAATCGCGGCCGCCGATAAAGATTCCGGTGCGTTTTACGCCTGATGGGCTGCGGGAGAAGGTGGCATCTTGAGTGAGTCCATAAACGCTATCCAATTTGACGTTGTTATATGGGATAAGCACATCAAATCCTGCATCCAGAGCCATGTTAATGTCGAATGGGCTATTGTTCGGCATGGGGTCAAGCATATGAAGAATGCTGCGTTTTGCCATTAGGGTTCCTTGGTTTATTATGCAGGTTAATCCGAAAGGTTAGACTCAAGAGCTTGATTTAATATATTCTCTTGCGGTTTCAAAAGCATGCTCAAAATGCAGATAAACAGGTTTGTCGCTATTGATCATTTTTTTCAACAATAGGACTTGAGTCTGGAATTTAATGTTACCGATTGCCATAGCGCCCAAGCCGACAGCGCCACTTTTTGAGCCATCAATGGCGGTGCCGTTATGGAAGGCGTCGACGCCCGCGATGCCGGCCGGCGGTACGGCATTTGCGTCGGCAGCCACTTTGAGTTGCGGAGCCGATGCGATAAGTTCTGCGCTTAATAATTCAATACCGGCAGCGCCGGTTGCAAAAACAACATCGGCAGTTTTGATGTATTCCGCTTTGTCCGCATCTGCGCCGGCTTCAATAGTGATTTTACCTTCGCCGAATTCATTGTTGCACATGTCGGCAATGGCTTGAGCTTTATCCAGTTGACGACCAATGAGTTTTACTTTTGCTCCGTCTTGGGCTGCGATGACAGCGACTACTTGGCCAACAGGTCCGGTTCCGCCCAGTACCAGGATATTTTTTCCTTCCAGAGTGGTGTTGAATTTAGCCATCAGTTCACGTTCAACCGCCGCAACCATGCCTGCTGCGGTAGTAAATGCTCCGCTAGGATCAGCAAATACGGAAACTTCAAAAGGAGCGAACATTGAGCGTTTGGCTATGTTCAGCATATCCATAGCTTGCTTGGTATCGCGCCCGCCAATGAATATTCCGGTGCGCTTTAAATTTTTAGGGCTGCGCGAAAAAATAGCGTCCTGCACCAAGCCTTGAATTTCGCTGGGTTCAACATTGGTATAGGGTAATGCGGAAACCCAGCCCGCATCCAATGCCATATTGACATCGAACGGACTCAGGTTTTTAGCTGTGGTTAGCATGTGTAAAATGAACGGCTTTTCCATGGTATCTCCTTTATGTATTTATCCGCTAAGTATAAAAGAAAACACGGCAGAATAAAAATGCCCATGCGCATTTGAGTTTTAAAGCCGTGTTGAACCTGTGTATTATTGAAACAGTTTTATGTTTTCGAGGTTGTAATGCATATTGTTGTTTTAGTTAAAGGTTGGCAGACATGAATGATCTAAAAAACCGGCAACGGCGCCTGGCTTATGATGCCCGCAATAAGCAAATAGATAAGGAAGCGATGAGCCGGGCTATTTGCGCGCAATTCGTAGCGCACCCGGTTTATCGACAGGCCGAAACGGTGATGTGGTATGTCCATTGCCGCTCGGAAGTCAGGACTCAGTCGGCATTGTTAGGCGAACTGGAAGCCGGTAAGCGCATGGTCATTCCCTACTGCACTAAAGATGAGCAAGGGCGCAATAAACTGGGTTTATGGCGGTTGGAGGATTTTTCAGAACTGGTGCCGGGAATGTGGGGGATTTTAGAACCGCCCAAGCAACGTTGGGGCGAGTTGGGCAAAGAAGTTGCCCCTACACAGCTCGATTGCGTGATGGCGCCGGGCGTAGCGTTTGACCGAAATGGCGGGCGCTTGGGTAATGGCGCGGGTTATTATGATCGTTTGTTGGCGAGTGTCAGAGCCGACGCCGTATTAATCGGCGTTTGTTTTGAGTCTCAGTTGGTTGAGCAAGTCGCCATGGATGCTCATGATGTAGTGATGGATATGGTAATGACGGAAAAAAACCTTTATGCCGGTAAAGGACGGCAGTTTTCTAACTGATGGACTTTCAAGTATTGAAAGACAGCGTTTATTCCTCTCCGGCTTTTGTTTTGGATGAAATGGAAATGACCAAAGCCTTGGAAACATTAGCCGAGCTGAGAACGCAATGTGGCTGCAAAATTTTATATTCCATAAAATCATTGCCTTTTTCAGCCGTCATGGACATGGCGAAACCTTTTGTTGACGGCTTTTCAGTCAGTTCCTTATTTGAAGCGCGGCTGGCCAATGAAGTTTTGGCAGGACAGGGCAGCATTCACTTGACTACGCCCGGTATAAGGCAAGATGAGCTTGATGAGTTAAGAGTGCTGTGTTCGCATATCAGCTTTAATTCCCTGACTCAGTATCAGCGGTATTCTGAAACGGCCGGGGAGCAGTCTTCAATCGGCTTAAGAGTTAATCCCAAATTGTCTTTTCTGCACGACGATCGATTCGACCCGTGTCGGGAGCATTCAAAGTTGGGCGTGGCTATTGAAGAATTGTATCAATCGATTTGCCCGAATCAAATCGAAGGATTGCATGTTCATAATGTGTTTTCCGCCACGGATTACACTCCGTTAATTAAAACTATCGATAAGCTGCGGCAATATTTGGGGATAGGGTTAGCAGAATTGGAATGGTTGAATATCGGCGGCGGCTATTTGTTCGGTCAAATTGAAGACCATAGCCCGTTTGTTGATCTGGTCAATAAGCTGAAACATGATTTTGGCGTTGAGGTTTATATTGAGCCGGGCAAAGCGATCGTAGGACGAGCCGGACATTTAGTGGCGACGGTGCTTGATCGTTTTGTCAATGACGGTGAAACCATCGTCATACTGGATACCTCAATTAACCATAATCCCGAAGTGTTTGAATACCAGCGTCAGCCTGAATTACATGAACACGATCCCAACGGACAATATGCCGCTATCCTGGCGGGTTGCACCTGCCTGGCGGGTGATGTATTCGGTAAATATCGATTTAAGGAACCCTTGGACGTGGGGGATAGAGTGGTTTTTAAAAATGTCGGCGCTTATACCCTGATTAAGGCGAATCGGTTTAATGGCTACAACCTGCCGGATATTTACCTGAGCAGCTCCCTGCGGGTGAAAAAATTGAAACACTACGATTATCAGGATTATCGCCGGCAATGGCTGGCTGAGTAATGATTAGGGTAGTGACTTAGCGGTTCAGCACTCATTAAGCTATAAAACGGTACATTTTTATTACAAAAAAGGCTAAAAACATGAAAGCAATAATGATGACGGCCATCGGTAATCCCGACGTTCTGGAATTACACGACATTGATGAGCCGGAAATTTCTACGGCAACGCAAGTTAAAGTCAAGCTTAAAGCCGCGGGCGTCAACCCTGTCGATACCAAGATCAGACGTAACGGCTTGCTTTACGATCATCCATTGCCCGCGGTATTGGGCTGTGACGGAGCGGGAGAAGTCATCGAAACAGGCAGTGCAGTCAGCCGCTTCAAACCGGGCGATAAAGTCTGGTTTTGTGATGGCGGGTTAGGTCGTGAACAGGGTAATTACGCCGAATACACGGTGCTTGATCAACGCTGGGTCAGTTTAATGCCACAGACTTGTTCGTTTGCCGAGGCAGCGGCACTGCCGCTGGTATTGATTACCGCATGGGGCGGCCTGTTCGATAGAGGCGGATTGCAAGCCGGGCAAACCGTGCTGATTCATGCCGGAGCCGGGGGCGTAGGACATGTGGCGATACAATTGGCAAAACTAAAAGGAGCCCGAGTGATTGCTACGGTGCGTTCCGAGCAAAAAGCGGAATTTGTCAAGGCGATGGGCGCTGATGAAGTGATTCTTTATACGCAAGACGGCCTTGTCAATGCGGTCAATGAACTGACCGGCAGCAAAGGCGCCGATCTGGTTTTCGATACCGTGGGTGCCGAGGTGTTTAAAGCAAGCATCCCGGCGACAGCGCACTTCGGTCGCTTGGTGACCTTGCTCGATCCGGGGGCGTTGAGTCTGGCTGAAGCCCGGATGCGCAATTTATTGATTGGTTTCGAGCTGATGCTAACGCCGATGCTTAGAGATTTGCCCGAGGCAAGGGACAAACACGTTGAGATTTTAAAGCAATGCGCGCAGTGGCTTGATAAAGGACTGTTAAAAACCCATATCAGCAAGCAGTTGCCGTTGGCAGAGGCCGCCAAGGCGCATGAGCTGATAGAAACGGGGCATAGCACCGGAAAAATTGTGTTGGTTATATAAACGCCGATAACAGAGGGTTGCCGATCCAGGCAATACTAATTTATGTATAATAACAGTCGTTAATTAAGAGAATGTTGTAAGAGGTTATGGCAGAAAAATCCAAAAAAAGCGGATCAGGCAGATACGACACTAAAAAACCGGTGTCCAAAAATCCAATTAAAAAATCAACGTCCCATTGGTTGAGAAACACCGTGCTGGTGTCCATGGTTGGATTTGCGTTTATGTTGCTGAGTTATCTAGGCTACCTGGATTACAACGTTCGTACTCAATTTGAAGGCAAACGCTGGGCTATTCCCGCGCGGGTTTATGCCAGTCCGGTAGAACTCTATGCCGGCTATAACCTGACTGCCGCGAAGTTTGAAGAGTTATTGCAGGCCCTGCATTATCGGCTGGATGTTCATTTATCTTCGGAAGGCACCTATTTCAAAAGCGGTTCGCAAATCAGCGTAAAAACCAGGGAGTTTACTTTCTGGGATCAAGCCCAGCCCAGCAGCGTTATGCGGGTGAATTTTACCGCGTCAGGCATTGTCAATATCGTTGATGCGACGCAAACCAAAGATCTCGCCATTGTGCGGCTCGATCCCGTGCAAATCGGCAGTTTATATCCCACCATAAAAGAAGACCGGATCTTGATTAAGCTGGAAGAAGCGCCTGATATGCTTATTAAGGGCTTGCTGGCTTCGGAAGACCGGGATTTTTATCAGCATATCGGCATTTCATTTAAGGGCATCGCCAGGGCAATGTGGATGAATGTGCTTGCCGGCCACATGGTACAAGGCGGCAGCACGATCACTCAACAGCTGGTCAAAAACTTTTATTTGACCTCGGAACGCAGTTTGACGCGTAAAGTCAAAGAAGCTTTGATGGCGCTGATTTTGGAATATCGCTACAGCAAAGACGAGATTCTGGAAGCCTATTTGAATGAAATTTATCTGGGACAGGATGGCGCCAGCGCCGTGCATGGCTTTGGTTTGGCTAGTGAGTTTTATTTCGGCAGTTCTCTAAAGGATCTGCCTTTGGAACATATCGCTTCGTTAATTGCGTTGGTTCGCGGGCCGTCTGAATATGATCCAAGACGCTATCCGGATCGTTCGCTGCAACGGCGCAATCTGGTGTTGGAAGAGATGGAAGCGGAAAGTTATATCACTAAAGAGCAAGCGGCTGCGGCAACAGCAAAGCCCTTAAATGTGATCGCCAATACCCACCGTTCAACCAATCGCTATCCCGGCTTTCTCGATCTGGTCAAGCGGCAATTAAAACAGGAATACAAAGAGGAAGATTTAACATCTCAGGGGCTGAGGATTTTCACCACGTTGGATACGCGGGTTCAGGATGCGCTGGAGGACACACTGTCTAAAAAATTGGCGCAGTTGGAGAAACTGCCCAAAGCGAATGATCTTGAAGCCGCAGCTGTAGTGACGCGTAGAGACAGCGGCGAAATAGCCGCGCTGATGAGCGGTCGTGAAGTATTCAGTGCCGGATTTAATCATGCGCTGGATGCGGTCAGACCGATCGGCTCATTAATCAAGCCGGTCGTGTATTTGACGGCTCTGGAATACTCCGACAAGTACACCATTACCACGCCGGTTAGCGATACCGCCATTTTGGTCAGGGGAGCGGGGGGCAACGACTGGAGCCCTAAAAACTATGATCATCAAGAGCACGGCATGGTAGGTTTTCATACGGCGCTGGCGCATTCTTACAACCTGGCTACCGTTCGGATAGGGATGGACATTGGGGTGGCCAGGGTCGCCAAAACATTAAGAAGCATGGGCATCACCCGACCGGTTGACCTGTTTCCGTCGTTTCTGCTCGGGGCCGCGCAATTAACGCCGATGGAAGTAACCCAGATGTACCAAACGCTGGCCGGCGACGGGTTTTCAACGCCGTTAAAGGGTATCAGGGCAGTAGTTGCCGCCGACGGCACACGCTTGCAAAGTTACCCGTTTACAGTGAGACAAGTGCTCGATCCGGCGGTAACCTATATCGTCAACACTATTTTGCAGGAAGTCATGCATGAAGGCACCGGACGCTCGGCATATGCATCTTTTCCGGCAGACTATGGCTTGGTCGGTAAAACCGGCACCACCAATGATGCAAAAGACAGCTGGTTCGCCGGTTACACGGGGGACTACTTATCGGTGGTCTGGATTGGCCGGGACGATAACAAACCGGCCGGGTTAACCGGGGCGACCGGCGCTTTGCAGGTCTGGACTTCGTTAATGAAACAGATTTCAACCCAGCCGGTGACGCTGATTCAGCCGGACAACATTAAGATGGCCTGGGTCGATCCGGCTAACGGCTTGGCGGCGAATGAAAATTGCTCCGGCGCGAAGCAGTATCCCTTTATCGCCGGCTCTGCGCCGGAAGAATCTTCGCCATGCGTCGATTCACCCGTTAATCAATTTGAAACATTGGTTAATGAATTGTTACCGAATAATTAATCAGGGTATTTATGAGTAAAATTACAATTTTTGCAGGATTGGTCGCAATGCTGCTTTTTAATACAACAGGCTACGCAGAAGACAAGCCGATCAAGCAGTTGAAAGCGTTTTTAAAGAACACAAAATCACTCACTGCTGATTTTAAGCAGGTATTGATTAATGAAGCGGGCAATCCCACTCAAACCAGTTATGGCGTTTTTTATCTGCAACGGCCGGGAAAGTTTCGTTGGGATTATTTAAAACCGTTCCAACAGCAAATTATCTCTACGTCGGGAAAAGTCTGGTTTTATGATACCGATTTAGAACAGGTTACCGTCAAACAACTCGATGAATCCGTGGGTTCGACGCCGGCCTTGCTGTTAAGCGGAGAAATATCGCTGGATGACAATTTCACCATGGAACAGCAAGGCGTCGACGGTAATTTGATGTGGATAAAATTGCTACCTAAAAATCAGGAAAGCAGTTTTAAATACGTTTTGATTGGGTTGAATAACGATTCGCTGGGCGGTATGGAGTTAAGCGATAACTTCGGCCAACTGACGCGCATTTATTTTTCCAATGTCATTTTGAATCCGCCGTTAAAGCAGACGCTGTTTGAGTTTACTGCGCCGAAGGGCGTCGATGTTTTTTCTGATTAAAGATAGACAAAAGGCTAAGGGCAAAAGGCGCAAGCTGAATGTACCGTTAGCCTTTCGTCTTTAGCCTTTATGCTTTTCGATGATTTAACCAAGCCCTTGGCCGACCGGATGCGGCCAACCGAGCTGGCCGATTATGTCGGCCAGCAACACATCCTCAAACCTGGCAAGCCGCTTTATGAAGCCATCGCCTCGGGGCGCTTGCATTCGATGATTTTCTGGGGGCCGCCGGGTACCGGGAAAACCACATTGGCAAGGCTCATCGCCCAGCATTCCGATGCCGAGTTCATGCCGATTTCTGCGGTACTGTCCGGCGTTAAGGAAATACGCGCGGCGGTTGCCGAGGCAAAAAAAATCCAGCTGGAACAACACCGGCGCACCATCCTGTTCGTCGATGAGGTGCATCGCTTTAACAAGTCGCAACAGGATGCCTTCCTGCCGCATGTCGAAGACGGCACGGTTTATTTTGTCGGCGCGACCACCGAAAATCCGTCTTTTGCACTGAACAATGCCTTGTTGTCCAGGGCGCGGGTCTATGTGTTGAATGCCTTAACGGCTGACGATTTGTTGGCGGTGATCGATAAAGCCTTGACCGATAAAGTGCGCGGTTTGGGCGGCTTGGCTATCGAAATGGCCGATGATATCAAACAGCAGTTCGCCCAGGCGGCTGACGGCGATGCCAGAAGACTGCTGAATCTGCTGGAAATCGCCGTAGAACTTGCCGCGGCCAAGGGCGGTCAGACGGTTAATGAAGCCATCGCCAAAGAAGTCCTGTCCGGCGGCGTACGGCGTTTCGATAATCAGGGCGAAGAATTCTATAACCAAATTTCGGCGCTGCATAAATCGGTGCGCGGCAGTTCGCCCGACGCCTCGCTGTACTGGCTGTGCCGGATGATGGACGGCGGCTGCGATTTATCCTATCTGGCCCGGCGCGTGGTCAGGATGGCTTCCGAAGATATAGGCAACGCCGATCCAAGAGCCTTGCAGATTTGCATCAACGCCTGGGAAGCCCAGGAGCGCCTAGGCAGCCCGGAAGGCGAGCTGGCATTGGCGCAAGCCGTCGTTTATCTGGCCTGTGCGCCGAAAAGCAACGCGGTTTACATGGCCTACAACGCGGCCATGGCCGATGCCAGACAAAACGGCAGTCTGGGTGTGCCGGTACATTTAAGGAATGCGCCGACCAAGCTGATGAAGTCGCTGGATTACGGCAAGGAATACCGTTATGCCCATAACGAGCCGGAAGCCTATGCCGCCGGGGAAAATTATTTTCCCGATGAGCTGGCAGGCAGGCAATATTATCAGCCGGTAGACCGGGGCTTGGAAATCAAGATCAAGGAAAAATTAAAGCATTTGAAAGCGTTGGATAAGGGCGCGCTTAAATGAGTGACTATTTAAGTACTCATACAAAATTAATTTGGTATTTTCCGCCGAGATTTTGAAAGATATCCTGACGGGCATTTCGGAGCGCTTCAAAACTGGCATAAGCTTCCCAGGGTAGCCATTCATACTTGATTTTCTTCCACAGCACCTCAATGCGGTTCAGTTCGGGTGAATAGGGCGGCAAGAACCACACCCATACACGCCCCAGCAGCCAGTCCGCCTGACCTTCTCGCACGGCCTTCTTATGCAGCGGTGCATTGTCCATGACCACCACGGTCAGCTTGTCGTCTGGACGGGATTGGATAAACCCCGCCATGACTTCAGCCACCGTGGCCGAGGTCACGGTCGTTTCGACCGGATGAAAATAACCCGCGCTCTGGCTGTTCATCAGACCGATCACGTTCACCCGCCCCGGCACATTCGCCGGTAGTGCCCGTGTGCCGCCCTGTTTTTGCCAAGCATAAGGCACACACGATCCGGAACTGAAACCGCTTTCGTCCAGGTAGAACAGTTCGATGTCTCCGTCGGCTTCCTTGTCCTGCAAGGCTTTCAATACGCGTCGGCCTTGTTCAAACAAGGCGGGATTGCAGTGCGCCTTGACGCTACGCCGACAGTAAGCGCCCAGCCGTTCCACATCGTTAGGCGTTGCAGATTATGATTTAATCCAGACCACCGAAAGGCAGCAATTCGTCGATGCGGCTGTTGGGCCAGATAGGGAGTTTTTCCAAGGTGTCTTTTAA